>Ga0256407_10001034_pt1 | contig 61803 bp, 46 predicted proteins | sample RumenRJG_04DNA_FD_193489 | JGI IMG/M metagenome (GOLD analysis project Ga0256407, IMG submission 193489) | Bovine rumen microbial communities from Lethbridge, Alberta, Canada - RJG_04 | ecosystem: Host-associated > Mammals > Digestive system > Stomach > Rumen | place: Canada: Alberta... | reverse complement strand
CCCGTTCCACTGGCACTCGTGCCCGACGTAGGAAAGCCTGAAGCGCGGGTCGCGCCGCTCGGCGGAAGTCAGCCCCCACTTGCCCTTGAAGCCGTCCTCGTCGGCGAGCTGTTTCCACGCGTCGGAGTATTCCTCGGGCGGAATGCCAAAATACCACGGAGTGTAGCCATGCAGCTCGCGCACGTCGGAAAGCTCGCCGACATTGTCCATCATCATCACCTTGAAAAACCGCGCGCTCTTATCCCAGAGCATCGAATTTATGCGCGCCTTGAGCTCCTCCGCCTTTTGCGCGTAGAGCTTCGCGCCGTCGGCGTCGCCCGCGATCAGCGCGATTTTCGACAGCGCGAGATACTCGCCGTACATGTAGCTGTTTATCGTCGCGCGGAAGCCCGACCAGTTCATTTTGAGCGCGCCCGAGATCGAAATTTCCATGCCGTCGGAGCCGTCCTTTTGCCAGAAAAGCCCGACTTCCTTGTTGAACTTTTCGCGCTCCCACGCGGCGACGTTCGCCTTGAACGCGGGATACAGGCGCTTCAAAAGATCGGCGTTCGGGCGCGCCAAATGCCACTCGTACGCCGACGCCGCGTACCAGAACGAATACTTGCGGATATGCTTGGCGGTGCTCCAGAACTCGATGTAGTCGGCGACAATCGACGCGTCGCGCAGCCAGCGGCCCTCGCGGATATGGTGCGCGGCGGGGCAGGATATCGTGTTGAACTCGCCCGCCCAGCGGACTTTCGGGAGGAACTCGGTTATGACGTGCCCGCGCGGGGTTTTCACAACGTGCTTGCGGAACGTCCACCAGCGGAAGTAGTAGGTCGCGTTTATGCTTTCGTCGGGGCAGTCGAACAGCGGAACGTTGGCGGCGAGAAATTTTTTCGCCTCGCTGTTCGGATATGTGTTTTGGTAAAGCTCGGCGTCGTCGGCGTTGAACTTGTCGACGCACGCGGAGAGCTTTTCGATTCCGTATTTGTCCGGGATTATCCCCGCGCTCGCGGAGAGGCAGCCCGCCGCCGCGCACAAGGCGGCAATCGCGCATTTAAACATATTCGCTCCTGTTTTCGGGTTAAAGTTTTCCGCCGCGGCGCATGGCGTCCATCATGCCCGCCATTCTGCGCCTGCCCTTTTCGCCGCGCATCATCTTCATCATTTTTCTCATTCCCTCGAACTGCTTCAGAAGCGCGTTGACGTCGCGCACCTGAGTGCCCGAGCCCGCCGCGATCCTCAGCCTGCGGCGCGCGTTTATGATGTTCGGGTTGCGCCGCTCTTTGGGCGTCATGGAAAGGATTATCGCCTCGGTCTGGCGCATTTTTTTCTCCTCGCGCTCGCCCACGCTGACGTTCCCGAGCCCGGGAAGCATCTTCAAAATCCCGCCGAGCGACCCGAGCTTTTTTATCTGGCGCATCTGCGCGAGAAAGTCCTCGAGGTCGAACTCCGCCTTGCGGAGCTTTTCCGCCATTTTCTCCGCCTGCTCGAGGTCCATCGTCTCCTGCGCCTTTTCGACGAGGCTGACGACGTCGCCCATTCCGAGAATGCGCTGCGCCATTCTGTCGGGGTGGAACACTTCGAGGTCGGCGAGTTTTTCGCCCGTTCCCGCGAATTTTATCGGCGCGCCCGAGACGGCTTTTATCGAGAGCGCCGCTCCACCGCGCGCGTCGCCGTCGAGCTTTGTGAGAGCGACGCCCGTTATAGATACGGCGTCGTTGAACGCCTTTGCCACGTTCACCGCCTCTTGCCCGAGCGCGGCGTCCGCCACGAGCAGCACTTCCTGCGGGGCGCAGACTTCTTTCAGCCTCTCGATTTCCGCGATAAGCTCCGCGTCGATCTGCAATCTGCCCGCGGTGTCGAAGATGACGGCGTTCGCGCCCTCGGCGAGCGCGAGCTTTGAAAGGCGCGATGCGAGTTCGGGGACGTCGCGCGAGTTTCTGTCGGAGTAAACTTTCGCGCCCGCCTGCGCGCCGAGAGCCTCGAGCTGGTCGATCGCGGCGGGGCGGTAAACGTCGCACGCGACGAGCGCGGGGGTGTAGCCGCGCTTTTTGAGCAACGCCGCGAGCTTCGCGCAGGTCGTCGTCTTGCCCGAGCCGTGCAGCCCCACCGCCATTATCCCGAGGGGCCGCGCGCTTGAAAGCTCCGTCGAGCCCTCGCCCAAAAGCGCGACGAGCTCGTCGTTGATGATTTTTATTATCTGCTGACCGGGAGTGATAGAATCTATCACCTCTTGTCCGAGGCAGCCGTTCTTGACGCGCTCGGTAAATTCCCGCGCGACCTTGAAGTGGACGTCGGCCGAAAGCAGGGCTTTGCGCACCTCGCCGAGAGCCTCCGCCATGTTCTCCTCGGTGAGCTTGCCCATTCCGCGCAAGTTGCGGAGGGCTTTGGAGAGGCTTTCTGTGAGTCCTTCAAACATCGCCCGAAACGCGCGTTATCCGATGGTGTCGCCGCCGTACCACTTGCGGAGAACTTCCGGCACCGCGACTTTGCCGTCCTCGCGGACGTTGTTTTCGAGGATCGCCGCCAGAACGCGCGGGATAGCCAGGCCGGAGCCGTTGAGCGTGTAGACGTTGCGCGGCTTGCCGCCGTCGGCGGGGCGGAAGCGAATGTTGGCGCGGCGCGCCTGAAAGTCGGTAAAGCACGAGCACGAAGAGACCTCGAGCCATTTCTGCTGGCCGGCGGCCCACACTTCGAGGTCGAACTGCTTGGCGTGCGGAAAGCCAATGTCGCCGGTGCAGATCGCGAGCACGCGGTAGGGCAAATTCAGCTTTTGCAAAATTCCCTCGGCGTCTTTGCGGAGCTTTTCAAGCTCGTCCATGCCGGTGTCGGGGTGGACCCACTTGACGAGCTCGACTTTGTCGAACTGGTGCAGGCGGTTGAGCCCGCGCACGTCCTTGCCCCAGCTGCCCGCCTCGCGCCTGAAGCACGGCGTGTAGCCGCACGCGTAAATCGGCAGCTGCGACTCCTCGAAAACCTCGTCGCGGTAGAAATTGGTCAGCGGCACTTCGGCGGTGGGGATCATATAATAGTCGTCCTGCGCGTCGTGGTACATTTGCCCCTCTTTGTCGGGCAGCTGGCCCGTCGCGGTGGCGGAGGCGGCGTTGACCATAATCGGGCACATCAGCTCGCGGTATCCGTTGGCGCGCGCCTCCTCGAGAAACAGCTGCAGAAGCGAGCGCACGAGCCGCGCCATGTCGCCGACGTAAAACGGGAAGCCCGCGCCCGTCACCTTTACGCCGCGGCGAAAATCGAGAAGGTCGCTAAAGAACGGCAGATCCCAGTGAGGCTTGGCGTTCGCGATGTTTTGCGTCTCGCCCCAAGTGTAGACGGTGACGTTGTCTTTGTCGGTCTTGCCGACGGGGACGGAGTCGTCGGGAATGTTCGGGATTGTAAGAAGCATCGACTTCCACTTTTCCTCCGCAGCGTTCGCCGCGGCCTCGAGCTCCTTGACGCGCGCGGATACCGCTTTCATCTCGGCGACTTTTTCCTTGAATTCGGGCGAGCCTTTCGGCAGCTCCGCCATGGCTTTGCTCGCCGCGTTTTGCGCGCTGCGCGCCTCCTCGAACGCGGTGACGGCCGCGCGCCTTTCCGCGTCGAATGCGATGATCGCGTCGATATCGCAGTCGAATTTTTTGAGCGATATGCGTTCTTTTACAAAGTCGGGGCGTTCCCTGAGAAGCTTTACGTCTATCATATCCCCCCGATATTGCGCCGGGGCGCGGCGTTTTCAATTAAAAAAATCGGGCGAAAGAGGCGCGGGGCTACAAAATTTCGCCGAAGAGCCAGTCCTTGAAATCCTCGACGCTTTCAAACACGCGCGAAGTGGGCGCGCGCTTTAGCGCGGGAATGTCGGCGAGCGCCGACCACGCCGCGGAGACCGGCACCGCGCCCGCTTCGAGGGCGTCGTAAACGTCGGAAACGGCGTCCCCGATATAATAAATTTTCGAGACTTTCCCGCCCCACGCGGCGGCGACTTTTTTGATTTTCTCGACCTTGACCGCGCCCTCCTCGCTGCCGCATTCTATCGGGTCGAAGAACTCGCCGACGCCGTATTGCAGAAGCGAAATCTTCGCGGAGTCGTCGCCCTTGCCGGTTACGATCGCCGCGAGAGCCCCGCCGTCGCAGATGATTTTCAGCGCGTCGGCGATCCCGTAGAACGACGCGGGCGAATATTTGCCGTGCATCGCCTCGTAGTGGAAAAGATACCGCCCATAGAGCTTCTCGGCAAGCTCGGGCGCGTTCGGCACAAGCTTTTTGCAAAGCCCGAATTCGTTGGGGCCGAACAACGCCTTTATCTCGGCGTCCGACGGCGGCTCGAGCCCCAAGTCGGCGTACGCCGCGCGCAGCGCCGCGAGCGCGAGGGGAATGGTCTCGCCGATAGTTCCGTCGAAGTCGAAAATAAAGCCTTTCTTCATATCGCGCGGATTTTGCGCCAATGCGCGGATTTTTAAAGAAAAAAGTTGCCAACCGCGCGGCCGTTTTTGAAATTTGCGAAATGAAAATTTTGGCGAAAACGATATTCTCGGCGCTGCTCGCGTTCGCGTGCGCGGCGGCGAGCGGCGAAAACAAAAAATTTGACGAAGCCGTCGCGGGCATCGCGCCCGAAAAATTTTTCGGCTTCGACAAATTCTCTTTCGACTTCGGCGGGCGAAAGGCGATATTCGTAAAGCCCGCCGCACCGCGCGGCGACGGCGCGTGGGTTCTGCGCCCCGCGTTCTTCGGCGCGTTTCCCAAAGCCGACGAAGCCCTGCTAAAGCGCGGGTTTTTCGTCGCCTACTGCGATGTCACGCACCTTTACGCGTCGCCGAAAGCGATGAAAATTCTCGACGAATTTTACAAAACGGCGGTCGAAAAATTCGGCATGTCGAAAAAGCTCGCCGTCGAGGGCTTGAGCCGCGGCGGCGCGTGCGCGCTGAACTGGGCGAACCGCGACCCGTCGAAATTCGCCGCCGTCTACGCCGACGCGCCCGTCTGCGATTTCCGCGTCTGGCCGACCTCGCCAAAGCTGAAGGCTGACTTGCTCAAAGAGTGGGGAATAAAATCCATGGACGAATTTCGCGGCAACCCGCTCGAGAATTTTGAGAGGCTCGCCAAGAGCGGCGTTCCGGTGCTGATTGTAGCGGGCGACTCCGACAAGCCCGTCCCCTACAATCTCAACGGGAAGCTCTACGCCGATCGCTTTTCAAAGGCGGGCGGAAACATAAAAACAATCGTAAAAAAAGGCTGCGGCCACCACCCGCACGGGCTTGACGACCCCGCGCCAATCGTCGAATTTATCGAAAAATCTTTCGGCTCGGCGAAGTAGCGCGCGCTATTTTTTATTTATCTTCTTTTCAAAAGAGGCGCAAAATTTTGCGGCTCTTTTTTTGTCGGCGGCGATTTGTTTTTTGAGAAGCTCCAAGCTTCCGAACTTTTTTTCGGGGCGCAAAAATTTTAAGAATGAAACTTTCACGCGGCTTCCCGCGCCGAAGCGCACGTTTTCAAAAAGGTGCGTTTCCAAAACGGGCGAAGTTTTTCCGACCGTCGGGTTGACGCCGTAGTTCGCGACCCCCCAATATTCCCTTTTGCCATGCTCAAGACGGACGGCGTAAACGCCGAACGGCGGCCTGCACTCCGGATCCCACGGCAGGTTGAGGGTCGGAAAGCCGAGCTTGCGCCCGATTTTTTTTCCGCGGGCGATTTCGCCCTCGGCGAAATACGGGCCGCCCGCGACCCGCGAATAAAGCCGCAAGTCGCCCGACGAAAGCGCGCGCCTCATCAGCGACGAACTCATGCGCTCGCCCCCGCGAAGATAGACGCCCTTCACCGCCGAATAAATCCAGCCGCGCCTCTCCGACGTTTCCGCGAGCGCGCGGGCGTCGCCCTCGGCGTTTTTGCCGTAGACAAAATTTTCGCCCGTGACGATTCCCGCGAGCTTCGGAAATTTTTTTTCAAGAAACGCTCCGAACGCCTCCGACGATTTCGCCGCGAAGCGTTTGTCGAATTTTTTTACGAACACGATTTGCGCGCCCGCGCCGCGAAACATCTTCGCGCGCACTTCCCTGCCGTAGAGCATGTCGACGGGCGGGCGCCCCATGTCGACAACGCGCGAGGGATGCGGCGAAAACGTGAGAACCGCGACCGCCGCGCCGCGCTCGCGCGCGATTTCCGCCGCCTTTTCCAGCACGCGCCGATGCCCGAGGTGAAGCCCGTCGAACATACCCACCGCGAGGACGCACGGCTTTTCAAACGCGCGGATGTCGTCGATGTTTACGGTGCGGCTTTTCATTTTTAAAGCGCGAAGCTCGGCACCGCCGACGCCACCGGTATGAGCAGCTTTTTTATCGCCGAGGGGTTCATCTGCGAAAGTTTTTCTATCGTGACGGCGTCCGCGACGTTGAATTTGTCGCTCGAAATTCTGCGGAGCTTTGTCATGCACGCGCCGCAGCCGATGCGCTTGCCGAGGTCGTGGCAGACTGTGCGCACATACGTCCCCTTGCTGCACGCGAGCCTGAACTTTGCAAACGGCTTGTTCCATTCGAGAAGCTCGAACTTCGAGATGTTGATAAAGCGCGGGTCGCGCTTGACCTCCTGCCCCTGCCGCGCGAGCTTGTAAAGCGGAACGCCGTTGAGCTTCTTCGCGGAGAACATCGGGGGGGTCTGGTATTGGTCGCCGACGAACGCCGCCATCTGCGCGCGGAACGCCGCCTCGTCGAGGGATTCCGGCACCGGCAGCTGCGCGACGGTCTCGCCGTCGATGTCGTGCGAGTTCGTCTCCCTGCCGAGCTCGAGCTCGCCCTCGTAAACTTTGTCGAGGCTCATCAGATACTGCGATACTTTCGTCGCGCGCCCGACGAGAATCACCAAAAGCCCCGTCGCGAGCGGGTCGAGCGTCCCCGCGTGCCCGACGCTCCGCAGCTTCAGGCAGTGCCTGACTTGGTTGACGACGTCGTGGGACGTGCAGCCCTCGTCTTTGTCGATGAGAAGAATTCCCTCGTAGTCTGAACCGGATTTTTCCATTCGATTAAGCTTTCGTTTGCCCGCCGAACTCGGCGATTCGCGACTCTATCGCCGCGATGATTTTCGGATAAAAAGTCTCGAGCTTTTCGCCCTCGGCGGTGAAGCCCGCCGCCGCGTGGTGCCCGCCGCCGCCAAACATCTGCGCGAGGGTGTCGACCCTGCACTTCGGGTCTTTCGCCCGCAGGCTGCCTTTGACGGCGCCGCCGGTGTCCTCGAGAAGCGCGGCGATCTCCACTCCGCGCACGCTGCGCGCGTAATCGACAAGCCCGTCGATGTCCTCTTTGCACGCGCCCGTTTTTTCAAAAATTCCAAACGGAAGAACCCCGACGCACGCCTTGCCGCCGCAAAGAAGCTCGAGGGATTTTAGATACTCCGCGGCGAGCTTTAGCTTGGCGAAACGCTCGCGCTGGTAAAGCTCGACCGCGACGCGCGCGGTGTCGGCGCCCGCCTCCACGAGAGCCGCCGCTATGGAAAAAGTTTTAAGGCGGGTCGAAGTCGTCGTGAACTGGCGCGTGTCGGTGGCGATGCCCATGTAAAGCAGATTCGCGGCGTACGGCGAAATTTCCACCCCGGCGTCGAGCGCGAGCCCCGCCACGAGCTCCGCCGTCGCCGCCGCGCAAGGGTCTATGATATTTATTTCCGCCGACGGCGCGTTTGTCGCGTGGTGGTCTATGCACGCCAAAGCCCGCGGGAAACGCCCGCAAATGGCGCGGCTTACGCGCGAATACTCCGCGCAGTCAACCGTAACAATTTTAAAAGACTCGTCGGCGAAATCCTCGGCGGGCAGCATTTCCGCGCCCTCGGCGATGCCCGCGTAGAGCTGCGGAATCGGGTTTTGGTTTACGCACACGACGCTTCCGGCGCCCCGCTTCGACAAAATTTCCGCGAGCGCAAGCTGCGATCCGACGCAGTCTCCGTCCGGGCGCATATGCCCCGCGACGGCGATATTCTCGCCCTTAACCGAATCGAGAATTTTTTCAAACTCCCCCGCAAACTCCGGAAAATACAACTTCATTTTTTTATTGTTTTATGCCGAAAAATTAGACATTGCCCGCGCTGCCCTCGGCGTCCCCGCTGCTCTCGAAAGTTGCGCCGCTTTCGGCGGAAGATTCGGACGCCTCAAGCTCGTCGAGAGCCGCGATTATTTTCATCGCGCGCTCGCCCGACGGGTCGAACGCGAACACGAGTTCGGGCGTATATTTTAAGATTATTTTTTTCGAGAGAATCCGCTTTAGCTCCCCTTTTATCGACGCTAAAAGCCTGCCCGCGCGGGCGGCGTCGGCGCGCGCGCCCACGACGGAATAGTAAACGCGCGCGTTGCGAAGGTCGGGCGAAACGTCGACCTCGGTAATCGTGATCGCGACCGCCTCGGAGCGCCAGCGGCTGTGCAGAATTTCGCTCAGCTCGCGCCTGATTAGTTCGCCGACTCTGATTTTGCGCTGCCCCATCTCGGTTTAGAGGTCGGGACGGATTTCCAAAATCTCGAAGCATTCGATGACATCGCCCGCTTCGAATTCGTTGAAGTTGCCCAGCGAAATGCCGCACTCGTAGCCCGCGCGCACTTCGGAGACGTCGTCCTTGAAGCGCTTGAGGTCGGAGATCTTTCCCTTGGCGATTTCCTTGCCCTTGCGGAACACGCGCGCGTATTTCTCGCGCTTGACGTTGCCCTCGGTGACCATGCAGCCCGCGACTTTCCCGCCTTTCGAGACGTTGAAAAGCGCGCGCACTTCCGCCGCGCCGAGCTTGTTTTCGCGAAGCTCCGGCTCGAGCAGGTTTTTCATCGCCTCGCGCACTTGGTTGATGAGCTCGTAAATGATGTTGTGCGTGATGAACTCGACGCCTTTGTGCTTCGCGAGCCCCGCTACGCCGTTTTCCTGCTTGACGTTGAACGCGACGATCGACGCCTCCGCGGTCGCGGCGAACTCGACGTCGGTCTTTGAGATTTGCCCGACGCCGCTTGAAATCACTTCGAGCTTTACCTTGTCGCTCTTGATGTCCTCGAGGCACGCGACGAGCGCTTCGACCGTTCCCGACACGTCGCTTTTGACAACGCACCTGAAAACTTTTCTGTCTTTATTTTCTATCGCCGCCATGAGCTCTTCGAGGTTTGTCGGCTTCGGCGCGACGTCGGCGGCCTCGGCTTTCTTGCGCTCGAGAACGGCGTCCTCGACCATCTTGCGCGCGACTCTGTCGTTCTCTACCCTTCTGAACGATTCGCCCGCTTCGGGAGCGCCCGTCCAGCCCATGACGACCGCGGGGGTCGCGGGCAGAGCCTTGTCCATTTTCTTGCCCCTGTCGTCGAGGAGCGCGCGCACCTTGCACCAGTTTTCGCCGCAGACGAGAACGTCGCCCGACTTGAGCGTGCCAGAGCGCACGATGACCGTCGATGTCGCCCCGCGCCCCTGCTCGAGCTGGCTTTCGATTATCACGCCCTCGGCGGTCGCCTTGGGGTTGGCTTTCAAATCCATCATTTCCGCCTGAAGCAGAACGAGCTCGAGAAGCTTGTCGATGTTCGTGTTCTTGAGCGCGGAGATCGGCGTGCAGAGCGTTTCGCCGCCCCAGTCCTCCGAGGTTATGCCGCGCTTTTGCATCTGCTGCTTGACGCGGTCGATGTTCGCGCCTTTGGCGTCCATTTTGTTTATCGCCACGACCACCGGCACGCCCGCTTTCTGCGCGAACGCGAGGGCCTCGTCGGTCTGCGGCATAAAGCCGTCGTCGGCGGCGACCACGAGAATCGCGATGTCGGTGACATTCGCGCCGCGCTCGCGCATTTTCGAGAACGCCGCGTGCCCGGGGGTGTCGAGAAACGTTATTTTTTTGCCGTTGCACTCGACCTGATACGCCGCGGTGTGCTGCGTGATTCCGCCCGCCTCGCCCGCGACGACGTTCGTGTTGCGGACAGTGTCAAGAAGAGTTGTCTTGCCGTGGTCGACGTGCCCCAAAATGCAGACGATCGGCGGGCGCTCGACGTAATTTCTGATGTCGTCCTCGATGCGGCGCGCCATTTCGCGCTTTGCAGCCTCGGCGGCGAGCTGCCTTTGCTGCTGCTCGCCCCTGTGCTTGATGTCGAGCTCGAAGCCGTGGTTTTGCGCGATTTTTATCGCGACGGGCTCTTCTATCGCCTGGTTCATCGAGGCGAAAATGCCCATATCCATAAGCTCGGAGATGAGGCGGAACGGCTTTACGTCCATGAGCTTCGCGAAGTCGCGCACGATTATCGGCGGCTTGACGGTGATCGTCTTGCGCGAGCCCTCCTCGGCGGGGGCTTCGGCGGGCTTCGCGACGCTCGGGGGAACCGCCGACGGCGCGGCGCGGCGTATCGGGGGGATCGCCGGCGCGAACGGCCGCGAGACGTTCGGCATCGGCGGGCGCGAGGGCGACTTCGGCTCCATGCGGACGGTCACCTCGGGCTGCGAGGGCTCATCGCGCTTGGGCGCGGCGGGAGCTACCGACGGCATTGAAATTTTCGGGCGCGAGACAAACGGCGGCGGCACCGCCGCGGCGGGTTTCCTCGCCGACACGGGCGGGGGCGTCATTACGGGCGGCTTTGAAGCTGCGGGCGGCGGGGGCGGCGGAGTTTTCGCCTGCGGGGCTTTGGGAGCTTCCGGCTTTGCCTTTTGCGAAGCTTCCGCCTTTTTGGGCTGCTCCGCCTCCTGCTTTGCGCGCTTTTCAGCCTCGACGTCGGCGGCGCTTTTTACATATTTTTTCGCAGCCTCGGGAGCCGCTTTTTCCTCCGCGAGTTGCTCCGCGGGAGCGGGCGCCTCGTTCGCGGCGGACGCGTGCAGCTGCTTAAAATCGTTCGCGATTTCCTCGGCATACAGGGGCGCGATGGCGTTCGAGGGAACTTTAATCTCGAGGCCGTACTTTTCCTTGCGGCTGTTGATGAAATCAATCAGCTCCTTGTTTGGAACGTTCAGTTCCCTTGCCAAAACATGTATTCTTATGCTCATTTATGCGCCTTGTCTGCCTTGAAACGAACCTTTTAATTTCCCGCCTTGCGCGCGTTGACAGCGTCGATAACCGCCTGCGCCTCTTCCGCGCCAAAGCCCATTTCCACGAGGTCGCCGGCCGTCGCGCCCTCGAAAGCCTCCGCGCTGACAAGCCCGTTCTGCGCCAAAATGGCGACCTTTTCGGGGCTGAGGTCGGGCAGAATAGCCGCGAGCCCGCCCGCCGCCTGCGCGATTTTTTCGTCGACGCCGACTTCGGCGCTCGCCTCTTTGGCGATGTCGAGCTTCCAGCCGAGAAGCCGCGACGTAAGCTTGGCATTGGAGCCGCGCTTGCCGATGACGATTGAAAGATCCGCCTCCGAGACCTCAAACGAGATGAGCCTGTTGGCTTCGTCGATTTTGACGTTCTTCGGGACGGCGGGGTCGATGCACTCGGCGAGGAGCGTCGCGGGGTCGGGCGAATATTTTATCACGTCGATTTTCTCGCCGTTTAGCTCGCGCACGATGCTCTTTACGCGCGACCCTCCCGCGCCGACGCACGCGCCGACGGGATCAATGCGGGGGTCGGCGGAGCTGACGGCGATCTTCGTGCGGTAGCCGGGCTCGCGCGCCATGGCCTCGATCTTCACCGAGCCGTCGGCGATTTCCGAGACCTCGACGTCGAAAAGTTTTCTGACGAACTTGTAGCTCGCGCGGCTCAAGATAATTTCGGGCCCGCGCGGGGTGTTGTCGATTTCCAAGAGCAGGCAGCGAATGCGCTCGCCGGGGGCGTAGTCCTCGCCCATGATGCACTCGCGCTTGGGCATTATCGCCTCCGCCTTGCCGAGGTCGATGATGAACGCGCCCTTCTCGCGGCGGCGGACGGTGCCCGAAACGATGTCGCCCACGACGTCTTTATAGTCGTCGTAAATGCGCTCTTTCTCGAACTGGCGCACTTTTTGGATTATGCTCTGGTAGACGTTTTTCGCGGCGATGCGCCCGAGGTTGGAAAGGTCGATCTCGCGCTCTACGACGTCGCCGATTTGCGCGTCGGGCTTGATCAGGCGGGCCTTGTCGATGTGTATCTGCGTTACGGGGTCGGCGACGCTGTCGGAGACCGTCAGCAGCGCCCACGACTTGAGCGCGCCTGTCTTGGGATTGATGTCGATTTTCAAATCGTATCCCGCGTGCGCGCTTTTTGTGGCGGCGTTTTTAATTGCCGACGAGATTGATTCAATCATGTCCTGACGGCTGATTTGCTTTTCCTTCTCCATGTATTCGAGAATCGCAAGGATTTCGCTGCTGTTGCTCATAATGTTCTTATCGTGGGGAGTTGTTGATGTTTTCGCGCTGCCCTGTCCATAGACAAAAAAGAGCGGGCAAACCGCCCACTCGACAACGAGAGTTCCATTTTCAGTCAAGATATTGGCCTCAAATTATTTTAAGTCAAGCCCTTTTTCACGCGTTCTTTACAATGTAGCTGATTATCGCCTTCTGGACGTGCAGGCGGTTCTCGGCTTGGTCGAAAATCACGCTGCGCTTGCCGCGCAGGACGCCCTCGGAGACCTCCTCGCCCGGGTGCGCGGGCAGGCAGTGCATAAAGATGGCGTCTTTCGAGGCGAGCTTGAAAAGCTTCTCGTTTACCTGATACGGCGCGAGAGTTGCGAGCCTATCGGCCTTTTCCTCCTCCTTGCCCATCGAGACCCAGACGTCGGTGTAAAGCACGTCGGCGTTTTTGGCGGCGTCGGCGGGATCGGTCGTGAAGCGGTAGTTCTTGGCGAGCTTCGCGTCTTTGTAGAGCTTGTCGAGCTCGGGCGCGGGCGCGAATTTTTTGGGCCCGCAAAGGACGACCTCAACCCCGAACAGCCCGCCCGCGAGCGCGAGCGAATACGCCATGTTGCACGCGGTGTCGCCGAAGAACGCGAACTTTTTCCCCTTGAGGCTCTCCCAGTCGGGGTCGCCGTTCGAGAAAACCTCCGCCATGGTGAACATGTCGGTGTAGCTCTGGCAGGGGTGGAGCAAATCCGTCAGCGCGTTGACGACCGGCAGACCGGAATATTGCGCGAACTTCTCGACGACCTCCTGCTCGTACGCCCTGATGACAAGCCCGTGCAAAAACCGCCCCATGATGCGCGCGGTGTCCTCGACGGTCTCGCCGCGCGAGAGCTGAAGGTCGGCGGCGTTGATCATCATCGGGTGCCCGCCGAGCTCGTAGACGCCCGCCTCGAACGAAAGGCGCGTGCGCGTGCTTTTCTTGAAAAATATCAGCCCCCAGCTCTGCCCGCCGAGAACGCCGAGCCTGCCGGCGGAGCGGATTTTCTTGTAGCGCTTGGCGAGGTCAAAAACTTCGCGCGCCTGCGCGGGTGTGAGGTCGGTGTCTTTTAGAAACGATTTTGCCATGTCAAAGTTCTCCGAGGGTTTTGTCGAAAATTTTTAAAGCCTTGTCGACTTCAGCCGCCTTGACGACGAGCGGCGGCAGGAAGCGCAGCGCGTTCGAGCCCGCCGGAATGAGCAGCATTCCGTTCTCGCGCAAGCGCGCGTTGATTTCAATATTTGAATAGGGCGCGTTGAAAAGCACCGCCCTCATCAGCCCGAGCCCGCGCGTAAGCTTTACGATTTTCGGATATTTTTTGGCGATTTTTGCCAATCCGTCCGAAAGCCGCTCGCCCATTTTTTGCGCGTTCCCGACAAGCGAGCGCCTGTCGAGCTCGCCGATAGCCGCGAGAGCCGCCGCGCACGCGAGCGGGTTGCCGCCGAACGTCGTCCCGTGCGAGCCCGCCACAAGCAGGTCGCCATAAGGGTTCGCAAGCCACACCGCGCCGATGGGGAATCCGCCGCCGAGCCCCTTCGCCATCGAGACGCCGTCGGGCTTTACGCCGAGCTTTTGCGAGGCCAGAAACGCCCCGCACCGCCCGAAGCCGCACTGCACTTCGTCGAAAAACAGCAGAGCCTTGCGCTTTTTGCAGATTGATTTCAGCGCGCGCAAAAATTTCGCCGTCGCGGGAGTCACGCCGCTTTCGCCCTGAACGGGCTCAACAATGACAGCCGCGACGTCGTCGGTTACCGCCTTTTCAAAAGATTCGATGTCGTTGAATTTCGCGTAGACGAAGCCGTCGAGAAGCGGGGCGAAGCCGCGCTGGATTTTCTCCTGCGCCGTCGCCGCGACGCACCCGAGCGTCCTGCCGTGGAATCCGTCGATCGCCGAAACCACCTTGTATTTGACGCCCTCGCGCCCCGCGACTTTCGCGCCGTAAAGGCGGGCGGTTTTTAAAAGAGCCTCGTTCGCCTCGGTGCCGCTGTTGCACACAAACACCTTGCCCGCGCCGATTTTTTCGACAAGCTTTTCGCAAAGGTCGGCGTTGGGCTTTGTCATGTAAAGATTGCTGCAGTGCGCGAGCTTCGCCGCCTGCGCCGACACCGCCTTTACCCAGCGCGCGTCGGCGTGCCCGAGGCAGTTGACCGCTATCCCCGCGCCGAAGTCGAGAAACTCTTTGCCGTCCTCGCCGTAGAGCTTGCAGCCCTTTCCGCGCAAGACGACCAAATCGCGCGAGCCGTAGTTCGGCGGGGCGTATTTTGATATTTTTTCCTTTGTAGTCATGCCAAATATTATTTTTCGGCGGAAACGATTTCCGTCCCGATTCCGCTGTCGGTGAAAATTTCCAAAAGCAAACTGTGCGGCATGTAGCCGTCGATGAAGTGCACGCGCCTTACGCCGCTGCGAAGAGCCTTGACGCCGCTGTCGACCTTCGGCGTCATTCCGCCGCCGATAACGCCCGCCTTTTTGAGCCCCTCGACCTCGTCGACCTTGAGGTGCGAGATGAGCGTCGAGCGGTCTTTCGGGTCGCGCATAAGCCCGGGAACGTCGCAGAGGAAAACGAGCCTGCGCGCCCCGAGAGCCGCCGCCACAGCCGCCGCCGCTACGTCGGCGTTCGTGTTGTAGGCGTGGCCGTCCGCGCCGACGGCGATCGGCGAGACAACCGGCGTTAGCGCGTGCGAGATCGCCGCCCTTATCGGCGCGGTGCTAACCCCGCACGGGTTGCCGACGTATCCGATGTCGATTTCCTCGCCGTTTTCGCCGCGCGAGAAAAGCTTTTCGCATTTGAGAACATCGTTGCCCTTGATTCTGAACGGCTCGCAGCCGTTGGCTGTGAGCATTTCGGCGATCTCGGCGTTGACATCGCCATTGAGGACGTTCTCGACAATCGAGACGGTTTTTTCGTCGGTCAGGCGCATTCCGTTTTTGAACACGGGCTTGAGCCCCGCCTTTTCCATTGCGCGGCTTATCGCCTTTCCGCCGCCGTGAACAATCACCACGCGGATTCCGACCGCCGCGAGAAACGCGATGTCGAGCGCGACCGACGAGCGCACCTGCGGGTTGGGGTCGTCCATGAACGCGCCGCCGTATTTGACGACGAACACCGACCCCTTAAAACGCCTGATATACGGCAGAGCCTCGACGAGGATCCCCGCCTTTTTCATCACTTCATCTATGTTCGGATTTTCCATTCGCGCCAATTCTTTCGGCGGGCTATTCGCCCTTGTTGAAGTTTACATAGCCCTCGGTGAGGTCGGCGGCGAGAATGGACTCCTCCGCCGATCCGAGGTTGAGGTTCATCGTTATCGTGAACGTTTTTTTCGCGACGATTTCCTTCCAGAGCGGCTTGTTCGCGTCGATCGGCTGCCCGCCTTTGAGGACCTCGACGCAGTCGTAATAAAGGTCGATTTTATCGGTGATTATTCCGGTGCGCGCGTAGCCCGCGGCGTCCGTAAGGCGCCCCCAGTTCGGGTCGCACCCGAACCACGACGACTTCACCAAGAGCGAGTTTCCGATCGCGCGGCAGATTTTTTCGGCCTGCGCCGAATCGCGCGCGCCCTTGACTTTTACCTCGACGACTTTCGTAATCTTCTCGCCGTCGCCGACGATTTTCCGCGCCAGAACGCGCGAAGCTTCCACCACCGCGGCGCGGAACGCCTCGATGGCGTCGGCGTCCGACTCGGAAATCTCGACCCCGCCCGTTCCGTTGCAAAGGCAAAGGACGGTGTCGTTCGTGCTCATGTCGCCGTCGACCGTTATGCGGTTGAAAGTCTTGTTAGCGGCGGCGCGGAGGGTTTCCTTAAGCAGAGCCTGCGAGATGGAAACGTCGCTCGCGAGGAACGCGAGCATCGTCGCCATGTTGGGCTCTATCATTCCCGCGCCCTTCGCCATTCCCGCGACCGAAAATTTTTGCCCCCGAAGCTCGCCCTTGACGAGAACCGTTTTCGGGCGCGTGTCGGACGTCATTATCGCGCGCGAGGCGGCGACGCTCGACTCGTCGCCCGACGAAATTTTGCCCGCCGCCTCGGCGATGCCCGAAGCGAGCTTTTCCATGGGCATAAACTCCCCGATTCTGCCGGTCGAGCAAACCAGAACCTGCTCGGGCTTGACGCCGTAGATGTCGGCGACAATCTTGCAGGTGTTTTCCGCGTCCGCCATTCCGCGCGTTCCCGTGCAGGCGTTCGCGTTGCCGCTGTTTGCGACAATCGCCTTGACTTTCGACGAGGCCTCCAAGTGGGCGATGTCGGTCAAAACGGGGGCGGCCTTGACGTCGTTCGTCGTAAAGACGCCCGCCGCCGTCGCGGGGACGTCGGAGACTATCAGCGCGGTGTCGAGCCGCGAAAGGTCGTTCTTGTTGCGTATGTCGCAGCCGACGCCCGCGCATTTGAAGCCCTTGACAAGCCCCAAGCCCGCCGCGTCCTCGACAACTTCCAATTTGTATTTTTTTTCCATTTTTAAAAATTCGTTCGCCGTTTATTACAAAAGCCCCGCGGTCTCGCCGAAGCCGAAAATCAAATTCATAATCTGCACCGCCTGCCCGCTCGCGCCCTTTACGAGGTTGTCGATGACGCTGCAAATGACGAGATTTTTCGTGCGCGGATCGTATACCGCCGAGATGTCGCAGCGGTTTGTCCCCGCGACATGCGCGGTGTCGGGATACGACCCGCTCGGCAAAATTTTCACGAACGGCTTGCCCGCGTAGTATTTTTGCCAGATCTCGTAGATTTTTTCCACGCCCTCGAATTTCGCCGGAAGCGTGATCGTCGTGGAAATTCCGCGCGTCATCGGCGCGAGGTGCGGGTTGAACTGCACCACGACCGTCTCGCCCGCCGCGATCGACAGTTCCTCTTCGATCTCGGAAAGATGCCTGTGCTTGGGCAGACCGTAGGCCTTCGCGCTCTCGTTGCGCTCGCAAAAGATGTAGCCCATGTCCGCTTTTTTGCCCGCGCCCGACACTCCGCTGTAGCTGTCGATTACGATGTGCTCAAGGCAAACCGCGCCCTCGCGCAAAAGCGGCACGAGCGGCAGAAGAATGCTCGTCGGGTAGCACCCCGCGCACGCGATGAGCTTGTCCTCGCGCGAGACGCCGAACAGCTCCGCCACGACGTATTTGCCAAGCTTCAGAAGCTCCGGCGCGCGGTGATCCTCTTTGTAGTATTCCTTATAAATGTCGAGCGAGTGCAGGCGGAAGTCCGCCGAAAGGTCGATGACGGTCTTGCCCGCCTCGACAAGCGGCTTGGCGTATTCCGCCGCCGCACCGTGCGGAAGCGCGAGAAACCAGACGTCGACGTCCATCTTCGCCTGCTCGTCGGGGTCGGAGGGGAGGAATTTCATCTCGGGGTCGAGCAAATGGCGAAGCGCGGGCATATTGTCCGCGACCGCCGTCCCCGCGAGCTTGCGCGAAGTAACGCACGCAAGCTGCGCGTTCGGGTGCCGCGCGATAATCCTCACAAGCTCGATGCCCGCGTAGCCCGACGCCCCCGTTATGCCGACTTTGATTTTCTTTTCCATGTCCGTATTCAGTTTTCGCCGCACGCGGCGGGTTTTTTAAAATAAATTAGATGTCCAAAATTACAAAAGCCCCACCGCGTACGCGGAAGGGCTTCGGGTGATTCGGTTCTGCCCGCGCGGAGATTAACGTTTCGAGAACTGGAAGCGTTTGCGCGCTCCGGGCTGGCCGGACTTCTTGCGCTCCTTTGCGCGGGGATCCCTCGTGATAAGCCCTTCCTTTTTCAAGACGGCTCTGAGAGATTCGTCCATTTTCTGGAGAGCCCTCGCGAGCGCGTGGCTGATCGCCCCAGCCTGCCCGACAGGGCCGCCGCCCTTTACGTTGATGTCGGCGTCAACCGCGTCGCGCATGGAAGTGCAGACGAGCGGACGAAGCGCGAGCATCGAGAGCTGGTCGGTATAGCAGTATTCTTCGAGGGGCTTGTCGTTGACCGTGAGCTTGCCCGTGCCTTTTGCGAGGCGCGCGCGAGCAACCGAGGTTTTACGGCGTCCGACCGATACAAATATTTCGCTGTCGCTCATGTCGATTAGAAGTTAAAGGGTTTGGGTTGCTGCGCCGCGTGCGGATGTTCCGCGCCCGCGTAAACGTGGAGCTTTGTGAGCATCTGCGAGGCGAGCTTGTTCTTGGGAAGCATTCCCTTCACGGCTGCCTCGATGAGATACTCGGGGCGGCGCGCGCGGAAGTCGGAAAGCTTGACGTATTTTTCGCCGCCAACGTATCCGGAGTAGAACATGTATTCCTTGTTCTCCTCTTTTTTGCCGGTGACCTTGACTTTTTCGGCGTTGATTACAACGACATGGTCGCCACAGTCTACATTCGGCGTATAAATGGGTTTATTGCGGCCGCGCAAAACGTTCGCAATCTTCACGGCGAGACGCCCCAGTACTTGGTCGGTGGCATCGACCACGTACCACTGCTTCTGCTCTTCTTTCTTAGCTATTGTCGTATTCATTTTTAAAGAAAAGTTCATCACTTTACGGGAGGCAAGCGGTTCGTCAAGAGTTTTTTTGATTTTTATTTAAATTATTTTTAACGCGCCCTGCCGAGCCGCTTTGCTATCACCGAGATTATTATAAGCTGATAGGCGTGGTAAAGCATCGCCGGCAGCAGAACCACCCCGACCACCGCGGGGTTCGAGAACAGCACCCTGCTCATCACGCTCCCGTGCACGAGCGACTTTTTCGAGCCGCAGAACACCGCCGTTATGGTGTCCTCGCGGTTAAAGCCCATAACGCGGCACAGCCCCCAGACAATCCCCATCGCCAAAAAGAAAAGCCCGACCATCGCGACCGACAGCAGAAGAATGTCGGACGGCGGAAAGCCGTCGAACATCTTTTTTCGGAACGAGTCGCAAAACGACGTATAAACTATTAATAATATTATGCTCTGGTCGAAATTTTTTAGAGCCGTTTTGTGGGCGGCGGCGAACGCGCCAAACTTTCGGTTTAGCAAAAGCCCCGCGACGACCGGCACTATCACCTGAACCACGAGCTTTAGCAAAACATCGCCCAAGCCGCGCGAGCCCTCGACCCCGCCGATGACAAGCCCCATAATCACGGGAGTCAAAAACACGCCGAGCAAGCTTGAAATGCTCGCGTTGAAAATCGCCGCGGGCAGATTGCCGCGCGCCAGCGACACCATGACGACGCTCGACGACACCGTCGAGGGCAGCGCCGACAGAAAAAACACGCCTATCCAAAGAAGATGGACATCGCCCCCGCCGCCGAAGCCCCCGAACATATACATCGCAGAATACGCGATAGCGGGAAAAATTACAAACGTTGAAAAATGAACCAAGAGGTGCAGGCGCACGTTTACAAGACCCGCCCGAAGCTTCGCGCCGTCGAGGCGCAGGCCGTAAAAGAAAAAAATTCCCGCCACGCCCCAAGCCGCGATGTCCGCCAGCGACACCCCGCAAGCCTCCGCGCACCCAATGCGGGGCTCAAGCCAAGCAAGAAAAATCGAGCCGAATAGACACACAATAAACGGCTCAACACCCACCCTGCTCAAAAATTTCATTCCGGTAGAATTCACTATACCGTTAAAATTTCAAATTAAAAGTGGGGGGTTCACGGGGCGCGTGAAAATACCCCGCAGGCTAGCAGCCTGCACGGCATTATGGGGGCTTGCGCCCCCAAGAACCGATTTTGCTCCCGCAAAATATCTCGGTTCTTCCCCTATCATTTTTTTAAGCGTTCTTCAGCTGTCCGCACAAATTTACATCAAAAAAATAGAACTGCGCCCTCTGCGAAGCGGCGCGGTTCTATTTTTTTCTCGCGCGCAAAGCGCGCTGTAAAATTCCGCTTTAACCCGAAAGCAAATTTAAAAAGCTAAATGCGCGGGCGGGCAAAGCCCGCACGCGCTGACTAGGCGCGTCAAAATGCCCCTAGTACGAGTATTTGGGCGGAAATGGCGAAGCGGAGCATACCCACGTATGTGACCGAGCCATTTCCGCCCAAAGCGGAGTAATAGGGGTATTTTCACGCGCCCTTAGCCAGTTGGGAGATTTTCTTCAAGTCAAGCTTGCCGGAGGGAAGCAGGGGGATTTTGTCGACTTGAACCAAATGCTTGGGTTGCCAAAGATTGCTTATGCCGGAATTGCGGAGGGCGTCTTTGGCTTGCGCGAGGGTGATGTCCGTCGCGGACAAAAGAACGAGCGCCTCGCCCTTGCCCTCGTCGAGGCGCGAGGAAATCGCGATAAGGGGAATGTCGGTGTCGGCGAGGCCGAGCGCGTTGTTTATCGCGGCCTCGACGGTCGCGTGCGGAACCATTTCGCCGCCGATTTTCGAGAAGCGCGAGACTCTGCCGTCGATGTAGAGAAAGCCGTCTTTGTCGAGCCGCGCGAGGTCGCCGGTGACGAGCCAGCCGTCGCGCAGCGCCGCGCGGGTCGCGCGCGGGTTGTTGAGATAGCCCGCGAAGATGTTCGGGCCGGCGAGCGCCAGAAGCCCCTGCTCGCCAAACGGCAATTCCTCGAGGGTCGACGCGTCGAGAATTTTCGCGCGCATGCCGACGCAAAGTTTTCCGATCGATCCCCTGCGCGTGCCGGTCGAGTAGAAGCCAAAGTCGCGGTCGGCGCAGTTGACGCCCACGACGGGCGAGGCTTCGGTAAGGCCGTAGCCCTCGCGGTAGGTTTCGCCGAAAGTTTTGTTCCAAAGCTCGTGGAAGCCTTTGGGCGTTTTCTCCGCGCCGGCGATCGCCTTGCGGAGGGTTTTCATGTCGGCGGGGTTGGCGTGTTTTATATACGCCCTGAAAAACGTTGGGCTGCCGATTATGGAAGTCGCGCCCATTTCGCGGACGGCGCGGACGTTGTTTTTTATGTCGAGCGGCGTAAAGAGCGTGACGGTTTTCTGCCAGTGTATCGCCATGTACCACGCCTCGAAGAGAAGCCCGAAGCTGTGGAAAATCGGCAGGTTCGCGAGGAGAATTTCGTCGGGATCGAACAGCCCGATAAGTTTTGTCTGCAGGCAGTTCGCCACGATGTTGCGCTCGGTGAGGATCGCGCCTTTGGGGGCGCCCTCGCTTCCGCTTGTGAAAACGAGGGTCGCCTCGGCGGAGCCGTCGCCGCCGAAGTCGGTCTCGTATTTTTCGACGAACTCGGCGGGCGAGAGCGTCTCGGCGTCGCGGCTTATGCTTTTGATTTCGCCCTGCGGCACGCGCGAGAGCATTTCGGCGGCGTCGAGAATTTTGTCGGTCCACGGAAATTTCGGGTTCGCCTTTGTAATTTTTTCCCTGAACGCGGCGACGGTGATTATGGTGTCTATGGACGCCGTCGATATGCAGCTTTTCGCCGCGACTTCGCCGAGGGTGAAATTCAGGTTGATGGGTTTTAGCCCCGCGAACACGCACGCGTAGTTCGCGACGAACGCGTGGAACGACGACGGGATCGCGACGCCCACGCGAGAGCCTTTCTCGAAGCACGCGAGCCTGCGCGAGAGCGCGACCGCGCACGCGAGAATTTGGCGCGCGGAATATTTTTTCGCCCCGTCTGTAAAGTCGCACAGAAGCCAATCCGACTTGTTCGCGCAAAGCCCCTCCGAGACCGCCCGCGCGAGCGAGCGCGAAAGCTCGGGCAGCTTCGCGAATTCTTCGTATCCCATGTCAATCATGCATTCCATAGAAATCCTTATTTTATTTCAAAATCGAACGGGGCGCGGGCGTACGCGCCAGCCTTCAAATTGCCCGCCGCGCGGGCCGCCTCAAAAATCGGCTTGAGGGTTTTCGACTTCGCGAAGTCCCCGCCCGCGAGGGGCGCGACGGCGTCGATAAAGTCGGACAAAATCTCGCGCTTGGGGAACTCCTCGGCGCGCGCGATTTTCGCGCCGGAGAGAACGCGCGCGCGGCTCACCGCGTCGGCGAGCGAGCCCTCGGCGTCGACGAGCCCGAGCTCCTTCGCGCGCGAGCCCGAGAACACGCGCCCGTCGGCGAGGGGCTCGACTTTTTCGCGCGGCATTTTGCGCGAGGCGCAGACGAGCGAGACGAATTTTTCGTAGGTGTCGTCGGTCAATTTTTGAAGCCGCGCGATTTCCTCTTTCGTGGGCGCGCGGGAGATCGCGCCGATGTCCGCCATGGGCGATGTCTTGACGGCGTCGAACGTTATGCCGAAGTCGCCAGCCATTTTTTTCGCGGAGAACAAAAGCGAGAACACGCCGATAGAGCCAGTCAGGCTCGCGGGCTCGGCGTAAATTTCGCGCGAGGCCGTCGCGATCCAATACGCGCCGCTCGCAGCGCACGAGCCGATCGAGGCGACGAGCGGCTTTTCGCGCGCGAAGAGCTCGAGCTCGCGGCGTATCAATTCGGAGGCGTACGCGCTGCCGCCGCCGCTGTTCAGGCGCACGACCGCCGCGGCGCAGTCGGGGTCGGCGCGCAGGTCGCGGATAAGCGGGCAGAACGCGGAGGCGGAAATTTCCGAATCGGAGCGCGAACGCGACGCTTCCAAAATGTCGCCGTTCATATAGACAACCGCCACATACTTCGCGCCCGCGCCGCTCTTTTCGGGATAGCGCAAAACGGAAGTCTGCGAAAACGTCCCCGCGGAATTTTCGCCGTGGATTTTTTTCATTCGCCCGACGAGCTCGTCGCGGTATTCGAGGGAATCGACGAGCTTCAAATCGAGGGCCTCTTTCGCGGAAAGCAGGGCTTTTGTGTCGGCGGCGGCGCGGATTGTTTTCTCGGGAATTTTTCTCGATTTTGAAATCGCCGAAACGACGCCCGACCACACCGATCCGAGATACTCCATGCAGTTTTCCCTGACGGGCGCGGACATCTCGGAGGCGGTGAACATCTCGCCGAAACTTTTCAGCTTGCCGACTTTCACGACGGTCGCGTCGACGCCGTATTTTTTCAGCGCGTTGCCGAAGAACACCGCTCCGCCGCCGATTCCCTTGAGCTCCAATTCCGACATCGGGTTAAGCGAGATTTTCGACGCGCAGCTCGCGAGGTAATAGTCGCGCGTCGACGGGTTCTCGAGATGCGCCTCTACGCTCCCGCCGCGCTTTTTGAAGCCCTCGAGCGCAGCGCGCAGCTCGGAAACCTGCGCGTAGGAAAGCGGCTCATAGGAGTCCTCGAGCGAGCCGCAAAGAAGAAGCGTTTTTATTTTGCCCTCCGCCCCCGCGCGGAGAATGCGCGCGCAAAGCGACCGCAGGGAAATCGCGCCCTTTTCGCCGACGAGCCTCGCGGGCAAATCGGCGGGCACGCACGAATCGGCGACTTGGTCGGATAGGTTGACGACAAGGCAGGTCGATTCGCGCTCCGGCGCGATTTCGGACTCCGACGCCGCGGCGGCGAAAAATATCAAAATAACCGCGATCGGCAGAAATACGAAAAACGCCGCGAGCGCGCAAAGCGCCGCGACAAACGACGACAAAAAATTAAGCAATGTTTTCATTTTTCAAAATTTCAGAAATAAGCAGTTCTACCGCGGCGAGAGCCGCCCGCGCCCTGTTCTCGGCGCGTTCGGCGTTGGGGTCGAGAGCAACCGAGCAAGCGGCGCGCTTTCCGCTTTTGGAATAAACGCAGAAAAAAACTTTCCCCGCGAGTTCCGCGGGCTTTTCGCCGACATTGGCGTCGAGAAACCCCGTCGCCGAAACCGCGTAGTCGGCGCCGAAGGCATCGAGCGCGCCCTTCGCCATTTCGCGCGCGCACTCGGGGCTTTCGGCGAAAAATTTTTCGAGAGTGGCGCGGCTCACGCCGAGAACTCGCTCTTTCGCGGCGTCGCAATAGCAGACCGCCGAGCCCGCGAATACGGCGCTCGCCCCGCTTATCGAGACGACGGACGAGGCGACAAGCCCGCCCGTGCACGACTCCGCCGCGCACACTTTGAGCCCGCCGCCCTTGCACAGCCCGAAAAGCCTCCGCGCCGCGCCGCTCAAGACGGAACTATCCATAATTCGGCGCAATACTATTTTCCCGCGCGCGCGCGTTCAAGATTTTTCGGCGGTTTTAAAAAAAACTTGAATCTCACAGGATAAAATATAAGAAAGTGTCAAATGTTATCAAAAGTAAAGTCGGGGGCGCTTCTGGGCGTCGAGGCTCTGCCGGTGGAGGTCGAAGTCAATTCGGGCGAGCGCGGCGAGCCGCGCGCGTTCATCGTGGGGCTTCCCGACGCGGCGGTGAAAGAGTCGCTCAACAGGGTGTCCTCGGCGCTCTCGAACAGCGGGTACGCGATGCCGCTGACGAAGATGACCGTCAACCTCGCGCCGGGAGACATCAGAAAAGAGGGCCCGATTTACGACTTGCCGATCTCGCTCGGGATAATCGCCTCGACGGGCAACATGAAAACGGAAATGCTCGCCGACTTCATCGTCGCGGGCGAGCTTAGCCTTTCGGGCGAGCTCCGCGCGATTTGCGGAGGGGTGTCGCTCGCGCTTTTGGCGAGGTCGAAAAAATTGCGCGGGGTGATTTTGCCCCGCGACTGCGCCGCGGAGGCCGCGCTCGTCGAGGGAATAGAAGTTTACACAGCGAAGAACCTGCGCGAGATCGCCGCGTTCTTCAACGGGACGGGCGAACTCGAGCGCGTCCTGCCGAAAGATTCGCCGTTCCGCCGCGAGTTCGACGAATCCGAAATGCCAGACTTCTCCGACGTGAAAGGCCAATACGCGGTGCGCCGCGCGGTGGAAGTCGCCGTCGCGGGCGGGCACAATCTGCTCATGGTTGGGCCTCCCGGGTCGGGAAAGAGCATGATCGCCAAGCGCATTCCGTCTATTATGCCCGCGCCGTCGCTCGGCGAGTATCTCGAAATTCTCGGCATATATTCCGCCGCTGGGCTTACGCAGTCGGTCGAAAACAAGTGCTTCAGGCGGCCGTTCCGCGCGCCGCACCACTCGATAAGCAAAGTCGGGCTTTCGGGCGGCGGGCCGAACCCGAAGCCGGGCGAGATTTCCCTCGCGCACAACGGGGTTCTCTTTCTCGACGAGCTTCCCGAGTTCGGCTCGATTCTCGACAACCTGCGCCAGCCGCTCGAGGACGGGAAAATCACGATTTCGCGCGCGGCGGGCAAGATTACATACCCCTGCAAATTTATGCTTGTGGCGGCGATGAACCCATGCAAATGCGGATATCTCGGCGACCCGCGGCACAAGTGCCGCTGCACGCCGCAGCAGGTGCAAAACTACCGCGCGAGAATTTCCGGCCCGCTCCTCGACAGAATCGACATTCACGTCGAGGCCGCCGCGCTCTCGATGCCCGACCTTCGCAAAAGCGGCACGGGCGAGCCGTCGGAGGAGATCCGCAAGCGCGTCGTCGCGGCGAGAAAAATTCAGGCGGAGCGTTTCGCCGCGAGCGGCAGGGCGGCGAAGATAAACGCCGCCATGGAGGCCTCGGAAATCAGGCGGCACTGCGCGCTCGACGACGAGCAGGCATGCCTGCTCTCCTCGGCTATGGAAGAGCTGAACCTTTCCGCGCGCGCGTGGGACAGAATTTTAAAAGTCTCTCGCACGATAGCCGACCTCGACGCCTCCGAGAAAATAAAGTCGGAGCATCTTCTCGAGGCGATAAACTACCGCTCGCTCGACAGAACTTTTTAGCCGCGTTTTTTTTTCGCGCGCAAAAAAAACGGAAGCTTAAAAAAAGCTTCCGTTTTGTTTTTATTCCGGCGCCGCGCGCGGCGGCGAGGAACTATTTGCGCTCGGCGAGATACTTGTACTTCGCCCAGCGCGCGTCCACGAACGCCTGCGCCTGCGCGTCGAGAGCCGCGGCCCTTTCGGGGTTCGACTTCTGGAGCATCTTGAAGCGGTTTTCGACTTTCATGTAGTCGATGACCGGAATCTTCGGGTCCTTCGAGTCGAGCTTGAACGGGTTTTCGCCGAGGGCGATCTTGCGCGGGTCGTATCTGTAGAGCGGCCAGTAGCCGGACTCGACCGCCGCCTTCTGCTGCGAGGGGCCGTTGACGAGGTTGTAGCCGTGCGAGATGCAGTGGCTGTAGGCGATGATAAGCGAGGTGCCTTCGTAGCTGTTCGCTTCCGTCATCGCCTTGATCGCCTGCGCGTCGTTTGCGCCGATTGCGATCTGCGCGACATACACGTTGCCGTAGTCGACCGCGAGCATGCCGAGGTCTTTCTTCGGGGTAGCCTTGCCCTGCGTGGCGAACTTGGCGACCGCGCCGATCGGCGTGGACTTGCTCATCTGGCCGCCGGTGTTGGAGTAAACCTCGGTGTCCATTACCATTATGTTTACATTCTTGCCGCTGGCGAGAACGTGGTCGAGGCCGCCGTAGCCGATGTCGTACGCCCAGCCGTCGCCGCCGAGAATCCAGACCGACTTCTTTACGAGGTCGTCCGCCATCGACGAGAGCGCCTTGGCTTCGAGAGAATCGTCGCCGGCGAGCTTGGACTTGAGCGCCGCGACTCTTTCGCGCTGCGCGGCGATGCCCGCTTCGGTCGTCTGGTCGGCTTCGAGAACCGCCTTTACGAGGTCGTCGCCGAGCTTCGGGGCGAGCCTTGTGGCGAGATCCTTCGCCATCTCCTCTTTTTTGTCGAGCGAGATGCGGAAGCCGTAGCCGAACTCCGCGTTGTCCTCAAACAGCGAGTTCGCCCACGCGGGGCCTCTGCCGTCTTGGTTGACGCAGTAGGGCGTCGTGGGGAGGTTGCCGCCGTAAATCGACGAGCAGCCCGTCGCGTTGGCGATGAAGAGCCTGTCGCCGAAAAGCTGGGTGAGGGTCTTGACATACGGTGTTTCGCCGCAGCCCGCGCACGAGCCCGAGAACTCGAACAGCGGCTGGCGGAACTGCACGTCCTTGACGGTGTCGCCGAGCTTGAGCCTGTCGGGGTTCTTGATGCCGAGGAAGAACTCGAAGTTCTTCGCCTCGCGCTCGCGGATCGGCTCCTGCGCGACCATCATCAAAGCCTTGACGCCCTCCTGTGTCTTGCTCTTTGACGGGCAGACAGTGGCGCAGAGGCCGCAGCCGGTGCAGTCCTCGGGGGCGACTTGAATCGTGAACGAGCAGTCCGGATTCTTCGGCGAGCGGAACGCGACCTTCTTGAATTCGGCGGGAGCTTTTTCGAGCTCGGCGTTGGAATAGAACTTCGCGCGGATCGCCGCGTGCGGGCAGATTGTCGCGCACTTGGTGCACTGTATGCACAAGTCGGGGTTCCATTCGGGAATTTCGATGGCGATGTTGCGCTTTTCCCACTGGGTTGTGGCGCTCGGCCATGTGCCGTCGACGGGCAGAGCCGAAACGGGCAGGCTGTCGCCCTCGTCGCGCATCATGACGGCCGTCACGCGCTTTACGAAGTCGGGAGCCTTGTCGGAGACGGTCTGCGGATAGCCGCGCTCCGCGGTGGGGGCGGCGGGAACTTCGACCTTGTGCAGGTTCGCGACGGAAGCGTCGACCGCGCCGAAGTTCTTTTCGACGACGTCCTGGCCCTTCTTGCTGTAAGTTTTTTCGATCGCGCCCTTGATCTTCGCGATCGCCTCGTCGGTCGGCAGAACGCCGGAGATCGCAAAGTAGCAGGTCTGCATGATCGTGTTGATTCTGCCGCCCATGCCGGTCTGCTTTGCGACTTTGTACGCGTCGATGACGTAGAATTTAATTTTCTTGTCGATGATCGTCTGCTGGACTTCCCTGTTGAGGTGGTTCCAGACGGTGTCGGCGGGGTAGATCGAATTGAGCAGGAACACCGCCCCTTCCGCCGCGCAGTCGAGCACTTTGTATTTTTCCATGAACGAGAACTGGTGGCAGCCGATGAACTGCGCGTTGCGCACCAGATACGGCGCGCGGATCGCGTTCGGGCCGAAGCGCAGGTGCGAGACCGTTATGCCGCCGCTCTTTTTCGAGTCGTAAACGAAGTACGCCTGCGCGAAGTTCGGGGTCTCGTTGCCGATGATCTTAATCGTGTTCTTGTTCGCGCCGACGGTGCCGTCGGAGCCGAGCCCGTAGAAGACCGCGCTGAGGACGGTGGGATCGTCGAGCTTGAAGGATTCGTCGCCCATCAGATAGTTGCCCGTGACGTCGTCGACAATGCCGACGGCGAAGTGGTTCTTGGGCTTGGCGGACTTCATGTTGTCGAACACCGCCTTCGCGAGCGCGGGGGTGTAGTCTTTCGAGCCGAGCGCGTATCTGCCGCCGATGACGGCGGGGTCGAACGAGCGCGGCAGCAGGCCGTTGTTGCGCGCCTCCGAAATCGCCGAGGCGACCTCGAGGAAAAGCGGCTCGCCCGAAGCGCCAAGCTCCTTGGTGCGGTCGAGAACCGTGATGACTTTCGCGGTCTGGGGGATCGCGCCGACAAACATTTTCACGCTGAACGGGCGGAACATTCTCACGCTCAAAACGCCGACTTTTTCGCCCGACGCGTTGAGGACTTTCGCGACTTCTTCGGTCGTCTCGGCGCCGCTGCCCATGATCACGACAACCCTGTCGGCGTCGGGGGCTCCGAAGTACTGGTAGGGCTTGTATGTCCTGCCCGTAAGCTTGCCGAGTTTTTCCATCTGCTCGGCGACGATATCCGCGCACTTTTCATAGAACGGATTGCGCGCTTCCCAGCCTTGGAAATAGACGTCGGGGTTTTGCGCGGTGCCGCGGATAAACGGCTTTTCGCAGGTGAGCGCGCGCGAGCGGAACTCGAGCACTTTCTCGTAGGGGATCATCTGCTTTACGACATCGTCGGAAAGCGGCTCGTAGGTGTTGATTTCGTGCGAAGTGCGGAAGCCGTCGAAGAAGTGCAGGAACGGCACGCGCGATTCGAGCGTCGCCGCGTGCGCGACGAGCGCCATGTCGTGCGCTTCCTGAACGCTGTTCGAGCAGAGCATCGCGAAGCCCGTCTGGCGGCAGGCCATGACGTCGGTATGGTCGCCGAAAATCGAAAGGCCGTGGTGCGCGAGCGCGCGGGCGGAAACGTGCATGACGAAGCTCGTCAGCTCGCCGGCGATTTTGTACATGTTGGGGATCATCAGTAGAAGCCCCTGCGACGCCGTAAAGGTCGTCATCAGCGTGCCTGTCTGGAGCGCTCCGTGGACCGCCCCCGCGACGCCGCCCTCGCTCTGGAGCTGGCTAATCGAGGGCGTCACGCCCCAGATGTTCTTTTTGCCTTTTACCGCCCATTCCTCGCACGACTCCGCCATGGGAGACGAGGGGGTAATCGGGTAGATGGCAATCGTTTCGCTTACTCTGAACGCCACCGAGGCGACCGCCTCGTTGCCGTCCGTGATTACGCTATTTTTACTTTTCATATTTTTTGCTGTTTTATATAAAGCATGCGCATGCCGCGGAAAATCCGTTTCCGCGATATGTAAAAAACCTCGGGAATTTACGCCACCGCCCCCCGTTTCGTCAACATAATTCGACGCTTAAAATTTCGTCTTTTTTCAGTCGCTCAATCGAGTGAGCCAAACCCGCTCTCGAGGGGCGGAAAAACGCGGCAATGAAAAAAAACGCGCGGCTTTATTTGTAAACCGCACGCGCGCCGTAAACGGCGTAAATTTTCGAGGGGTTTTCCGAATCGAAAACCGAAACTCGGTAAACGCCGGTCTTTGGGGTCGCGGCGGAAAGCTCCGCGCGGGCTGTGATTTTCGAGTTCGGGAGCGCGGGCGCGATAAAGTCTATCGTCGAAGCCGACGTTATCGCGGTGCGCGTCGGCGTGTTCGCCGCCAGCGCCGCGGCGTAGTCGCAAATCGAAAACAAAAAGCCGCCGTGAGCGATGCCCACGCCGTTTAAAAATTCCTCGCGAACTTGCGCCGACACCTCGGCGAAGTCCTCCCTTTGCGAGAGAACCGAAAAGCCGAGGGTTTTCGCGAGCCTGTCGCGGTCGGTGTTTATCATTTTTCGAGGATTTTCTCCGCAGCGTCCACGTCCTTAAACGACATTATCATCGTCGGGCGCGTCGAGGCGGGCTTTGTCATCGCGTACATGTATTCCACGTTGACGCCCGCGTTTTTCATTTTCCGGAGAAGCGCCAGCAGCGCCCCGGGCTTGTCGTCGACCTCCACCGCGAGAACCTCGACGCGCTTCGGGGTGAAGCCCTGCGCCTTGAGCGCGGAGACCGCCGCGTCGGGGTCGGAGACAATCATGCGCACGATGCCGTTTTGCGCGCTCTCCGTTATGGTGAGCGTTTCGAGATTCACCCCCGCGTCGGCGAGGGTCTTGCACAGGCTTTCGAGCCTGCCGAGCGTGTTTTCGAGGAACACCGAGATTTGCGTCGTTCTCATGGCTATGCCTTCTTTCTGTTGTCGTAGACTCTTTTTATCTTTCCCTCGGAGCGCGGAATGCTGTTGGGCTCGACGATTTTCACGTCGATCCTTATGTTGACAATCTGCACAATCGAGGCCTGAATTTTGCGGCGTATCGCCTCGATAGTCTCGAGGCTGTCGCCGTAGAAGTTGTCCTTGATTTCAACTTCGACCGTGAGCGACTCCATGTCGTTTTTCATCTCGCGGATTATCCTGAAATTCGGCGTGGACTCCTCGACGCGCATGACGCCGATTTCAATCTGCGAGGGGAACACGTTTACGCCGCGTATGATGAGCATGTCGTCGCTGCGCTTTGAGATTCTCGAAATTCGGCGGATAGTTCTTCCGCATTCGCAGGGCTCGGCGATGATCGAGGTGAGGTCGTGCGTGCGGTAGCGCAAAATGGGCATCGCGCGCTTTGTGAGGGTGGAGAGCACAAGCTCGCCCTCCTCGCCGTCGGGGAGGACTTCGCCGGTGTCGGGGTCGACGATCTCGGGGTAGTAGTTGTCCTCGAGAATGTGCATGCCGCACTTGCATTCGCACTCGCCGCCGACGCCCGGGCCGACGATTTCCGAAAGCCCGTAGATGTCGTAGGGCACGACGTTCGTGTTGTCGGAAATAAATTTGCGCATCTCCTCCGACGACGGCTCGCCGCCGAACACGCCTATGCGAAGCGGAAGCTTTTTAAAGTCTATCCCGCGCGCCTTGCCCTCTTCGACGAGGTGCATAAAGTAGCTCGGGGTCGAGGCGAAGACCGTCGTTTTCAAGTCCTGCATGAGCATCAGCTGGCGCTCGCTGTTGCCGCCGCCCGCGGGAATGACGGTGCAGCCCAAAGCCTGCGCGCCCGAATGCAGCCCGAGACCGCCGGTGAACAGCCCGTATCCGTAGCAGTTTTGCACGACGTCGCTGCTCTTGACGCCGTACATCTTAAGGCAGCGTATCAGCGACGAGTCCCAAATTTTCAAATCTTCCTCGGTGTAGGCGACGACAATCGGCTTGCCCGTCGTGCCGCTCGAGGCGTGCAGGCGGACGACCTCGCGCATATCGACGGCGAAAAGCCCGTCGGGATACGTGTCGCGCAGGTCGGACTTTTGCATAAACGGCAGCTTCGAGATGTCGTCTATGGATTTTATGTCGTCGGGCGAGACGCCTTGGGATTTCATTCTGTCGCGGTAAAGCGGCACTTTCGCGTAGGAAAGGGCGACTATCTCGCGCAGGCGCTGCGACTGCAGGGCCCGCATTTGTTCGCGCGGAAGGAAGTCGAGAGCCGTGAACGGGTGGACTTCGCCGTGTATGTCGTTCCAGATTTGTTTCATTTTTTTATTTGGCGTTTATTTTGAAGTTCTGCCGAGAAGAAACGCCGCCCTGTTCGATTCGCGCAGCTTTTCGGGGAAGAATTTTTCGAGCGCCGCGAGCCAGCGCTCCTCGGGAATGTCGAAGTGTTTGCTAAGCACCCCGAGCATCGCGACGTTGAGAGCCTTTTTGCTCGGCAGCTTTGAAACGTCGATGTCGGCGGGCGAGACCACGACGCCGCCCTCCGCGAGCGAGTCTTTATAGACGTCCGACCACTCGGGCTCGAGCGAAAGGAGAAAGTCTATCGACTTTTCGGGGATAATGGGGCTGACGACCTCGCGCCCGAAGCGCACGTCGCTGGCGACCGATCCGCCGCGCTGCGACATTCCGTGCACCTCGGCTTTTTTTACGTCGAACCCCTCCTCGAACATAAGCTCCCCGAGGATAAGCGCCGCCTTCAGCACGCCCATTCCGCCGAGGCCGGCGATTTTCACGTTTACGGTTTTGTCTGTCATTTTCATTTCGCCGCCTTTCTCTTGGCTTCCGCCGCCGCGACAAAAATGCACGGCTGGCGAAGCACGATCAGCGTGATGCCGTTTTCGGAAAGCTTTTCGGCAAGATACGCCTTGAATTTTTCCTGCTCCTTGACGGGGTTGAAAACCTCGACATTGTCGGCGCCCATCGCCCGCGCGACCGCCTCGATTGAGACGCGCTTTGTCTCGGTGTGGTCGAGCTTTCTGCCGGTGGCGGGGTTTTCCTGATGCCCCGTCATCGCGGTTATTGCGTTGTCGACGACGATTATCACGTGCCCCGTTTTTGGCGGGTTGTAAACCGCCTGCGCGAGCCCCGTAAGGCCGCTGTGCATAAACGTGCTGTCGCCGATTACGCTGACGACTTTCCGCGCCTGATCCTCGGGCAGAACTTTTCTGATTCCGAGCCCCATGCCGATCGACGCGCCCATGCAGATTTGCATGTCCATTCCGCTGATGGGCTTCATCGCCGCGAGCGTGTAGCAGCCGATGTCGCCCGCCACGATGCACCCGAGCTCGACGAGCGGCTTGAAGCTGAAGATGTGCGGGCAGCCCGCGCAGAGCATGGGCGGCTTCTGCTTGAGAACCGGCATTCTGAACGACGTATCCCCCGCGATCTGCGCTTTTACCCTGTCGACGTTGAGCTCGCCAAAGCGCCATTCCTGGTCGCGCGGCTCGACATTCGCGCCCGCCGCCCGAAGCTGCGTCTCCATGTAGGGGTCGCCCTCCTCGACGACGACGCACCGCTTGAACTTTTTGGAAAATTCGACGATTTTTTCAATCGGAAGAGGAGAGAACCCGACCTTGAAAATCGACGCGTCGGGAGCCGCCTCGCGGGCGTACTGGTATGCGACGCCGCTTGCGACAATCCCGAGATCGCCGCCGCGCATCTCGATTTTGTTGGGGCCCTCGGCGCAGTTCCACTGGCGCATTTCGTCCAGCTTGCGGCGCAAGATCCTGTGGGCGGGCTTCGCGTGGGCGGGAACCATGACGCGCGCGGGAATGTCGCGCCTGAAAGACGCCTTTGGAAGCGGCGCGCACGCGTCCTTGTATTCGACCGCCGAAGTGGTGTGCGCAACGCGCGTTGTCGTGCGCAAAATTACGGGTATCGACCAGCGGCGCGAGATTTCAAAGGCGAGAAGCGTCATGTCGTAAGCCTCCTGCGACGACGCGGGCTCGATAACCGGCAGCCCGCCGCACTGCGCGATAGAGCGCGTGTCCTGCTCGTTCTGGCTCGACGCCATTCCGGGGTCGTCGGCGACGACCGCCACGAGGGCGCCCTGCAATCCGCTGTAAGCCGCCGTAAAGAACAAGTCCTGCGAGACGTTGAAGCCCACGTGCTTCATCGTCACAAGCGCGCTGCTCTCGGCGAACGCCACTCCGAGCGCGACTTCCGCGGCGACCTTTTCATTGGGCGCCCATTCCGCCTCGCCGCCAAGCTCCGAGAAATTTTCGAGGATTTCCGTCGAGGGCGTCCCGGGGTAGCCCACTCCGAGCGCGACACCCGCGTGCCGCGCCGCGAGGGCGACAGCCTCGTTGCCGCTCAACAATTTTCGTTTAGTGTCATTCTGCATATTTATAAGGGCGGAATAATCAATGCATTCGCCCGAATGTTCAACAAAAAACTTTCGCCCCAAACCTCCCAAACAATAAAACAAAAAAAGCTCCCTTTCGGGGAGCTTTGGGAAAAGAAAAAAATTTCGCTACGCGCCCTCGGGGGCGGGGGAAGCGCCGAGCGGCTCTTCGGGCTCCGGGTTTTTCTCGGAGGCGGCTTCTGCCGAAGTTTCGGCGGGGGCTTTTTCCGCCTCGGCGCGGGCGCGCTCGGCGAGCCACGCTTCCTTGTCGGTCGGGGTGAACGTGCCCTCGACAATTTTATAGACATCCGCCCCGTCGATAGTCTCGCGCAAGAGGAGCTCTTGGGCGATCGTATCGAGCTTGCCGCGGTTTTCGGAAATTATTTTTTTCGCGCGCGCGTGCTGCTCGTCGACAATTCCCCTTACGAGCGCGTCGATTTGCTCGGAAGTTTTTTCGCTGAACTGCTCTTGGCGGGCGATCTCCTTGCCCATAAAAATGTGGTCTTGGTTTTCGCCGAACGAGATCGGCCCGAGCTCGCTCATGCCCCAGTCGCACACCATTTTGCGCGCAAGCTTCGTCGCGTGCTTTATGTCGGCGGCGGCTCCGTTGGTGATGTCGTCGAACACGATTTCCTCCGCGGCGCGCCCGCCCATGCTCGTGCAGATGTGGTTGAGCAGCGATTTTTTTCCCTCGGTGCGCACGTCTTTCGACGGCACAAACATCGTCGAGCCGAGGCTCTGGCCGCGCGGGATAATCGTCACCTTGTGGACGGGCAGCTTGCCGTCGTCGATGACCGCCTGAACGAGCGCGTGCCCCGCCTCGTGGTAGGCGGTCAGGCGCTTTTCGTCGTCGTCCATGAGCTTTCTGCGCTCGCGCCCGAAGAACACTTTGTCGCGCGCCTCGCCGATGTCGGCGTTTGTGACGGCTTTCGCCTTTCGGCGCGCGGCGATGATCGCGCTTTCGTTGAGCAAATTCGCCAAGTCGGCGCCCGAGCAGGCGGGAGTGATTTTCGCGATTGTCGCCAGATCGACGTCGCCCGCGAGCTTGATTTTACGCGCGTGGATTTTCAGGATTTCCTCCCTGCCCTTCACGTCGGGAAGGTCGATGACAACCTGCCTGTCGAAGCGGCCGGGGCGAAGAAGGGCGTCGTCGAGAACGTCGGGGCGGTTTGTCGCGGCGATGATGATTATCCCCGTGTGCGCGTCGAAGCCGTCCATTTCAACGAGGAGCGAGTTCAGCGTCTGCTCGCGCTCGTCGTTGCCGCCGCCAAGCCCCGCGCCGCGCTTTCTGCCGACCGCGTCGATTTCGTCGATGAACACGAGGCACGGGGCGTTCTTGCGAGCCTGCTCGAACATGTCGCGAACGCGCGCCGCGCCCACGCCCACAAACATTTCGACAAAGTCGGAGCCGCTGATCGAAAAGAACGGAACGTCCGCCTCGCCCGCGACGGCGCGCGCAAGAAGCGTCTTTCCCGTTCCGGGCGGGCCCACCATGAGAACTCCCTTCGGTATCTTCGCGCCGATGTCGTTAAACCTTTGCGGGTTTCGCAGGAACTCGACGATTTCCGAAACCTCCTCTTTCGACTCGTCGCAGCCCGCGACGTCCGCGAACGTCACCCTGTCTTTGTCGGGCGTCAGAAGCCGCGCCCTGCTCTTGCCGAACGAGAACGCCCCCCTGCCCGAGGCGCGCATCTGGTGCATAAAAAGAAAATAGAATATGCCCGCCACGAGCAAAAACGGAAGCACCGTCGAAAGCACGTTGCCCCAAAACGTCGAGGCGGGAAGCTCCTTGATTTCCCACGGCGCGGCGGGGTCGGAAAGCTTTTTGTACATTTCGTCGGTGATCCTGCCGTTGAACGAAAATTGCAGCGTGCGCGGGGTGTCGGCGGGCACGCCCTCCCTGCCGAATACGGGGTTTTTCATCTTGCCCTCGATGGAGTACCAATCCTTGCCCGCGGCGGGGTCGTTGCGGATAGACATCGACACGAGCGCGTCGGTGTCGGCGGCGCACATGAGCTTGCGCGCGTCGATCTCCATCGATTTGCCCGCGCCCTTTGGCAGCGACACGAGAAACACGACCGCGCAGATTATGAGTATCCAGACAAAATAGCCTCTGCCCGGAAGTTTCGATAAATTCTTGTCTTTATTTTCCATCTAAAAAAAGCGGATTTAAGATTTCGCGGGCGCAAAGGTCAATTCTAATACCCGCGCCGAGCCGCGCAATTTATGCGCCGCCGACGGGGGCAAAGAAGGCACCCAGAGAATTTCTCCCTTTGCATTACAGACAACGGGAAACGAATTTCGTTTCGCGGAAGGAACTTTTTTTGCGCAAAAAATGTCTTTTAGCTTTTTTGGCGAAGCCGAGCCGATCGGCGCGTAGGCGTCGCCGCTTTGGCGGCTGCGCGCCAAAAGCGCGCCTCCCGCGAGCGCGGAAACGTCGAGATACGCCGCAAAGCGGTCGTCGTTTTCACCGCGCATCGCCGCCGCCGCGCGGGGCGATTTTCCCGAAATTTCCTTTACCCCCAGAACGGAGCCGCCGGGCAAAATGTTTTTGCCGGGCTTTAATTTTGCCAAAAATTTTTCGGAGGATTTTTCGGGCGAAAGCGAAAGCTCGCGCGCGGAGGGGTCGTAAACGACAAACCTGCGAGCGCCGCCAGCGGCGCCCGCGCTCATTCTGCACGCCTTTCCCGAAACGATTTTTTCCACGAGAGCGTCGACCGCGCCCGAGCGCATTTCAAGCGAGTTCTCGGCGACAAACTTAGCCGCCGCGCGCCGCGCAAAGGCGGGATAAGCCGACAGCTCCGCGCCGAGGCTCATTTTTTTTGTTCCCGCCCCGCCGCCGTTTAGGCGGCTAAAAATTTCGGCGAAAATGGAGTCGAGCGCGTCGGAATCCTCCTGAAGAAGCGCGCGCGTTCGGCACGCGCCGCCGAAAACGTCGAACTGCGACGCCCGCTCGAAAACGGGGACGACCGCGTTGCGGATTCTGTTTCTAAAATAGTCGAGCCCCGCGTTCGACTCGTCCTCGCGCCACGCGATTTTCGCACCGACGAGGTTTTCGACGATGTCGGTTTTTTTCATCGGCAGAAGCGGGCGAATGAAAACAGCGTTGCCATAGTTCGATATCGGGCGCGGCGCGGAAAGCCCCGCGCTTCCCGAGCCGCGCGCGAGCCGCATGAGCGCGGACTCGAGGACGTCGCCGCAGTGGTGTCCCTGAACGATCGCCGAAAGCCCGAGCCGCTTTGCGCATCTTGCGAAAAACCCGAGGCGAAGCTCGCGCAGCGCGCCCTCGTCGGCCTTCTTCGGGCGCGATTTCGGCGAGCCGCCCACAAAATGCAGGCCCAGCTTTTCGCAAAGCCCGCGGACGTAAAGCTCGTCGGTTTCCGCGGCGTCTCTTACCTTGTGGTTAAAGTGGAGAACGGCGAGATTTTCGAGACAATCGGAAAAAATGTCCGCCGCAAGATACAGCGCGAACACCGAATCCGCGCCGCCCGAGCACGCCACGCCGATTTTCTCCCCGCGCAAAGCCGCGCCCTCGAGCGCCTCGAGCGCGGCGGGGTCGGCGTCGGCGCGCATCTGCGCGCCCGCGAAATTTATTCTCCTAACCATTTGCGAATTTTACGGCAAACATTATCGACACGGAAAGCGCGGGCGCAAGAACGAACCTCGCGAAATTTCCCCGAAACGCCGCCGCCGCTCCAAGAAACGCGAACACCGCCGCGTACGCCGCGACAAGCGACGGCAGCTCGAAGCGCACAGCCCCGCCCCAAACCCCCGCGCCAAGCTGCGCGGCGTCGGACATAATCCCGACTATGAACGCCGCGGCGCAGTTTAAAATTTTCGCCGCAAACGCGGGCAGCAGCATTCCCGCGAACCCGAGAGCGGCCGCGATTCCCGCGAGCGCGACGAAGAACGGCGAGTATAAAAGCGACATCGGCGCGACGAGCGAAAAATAGTGCGCGCAAAGCGGAGCTCCCGCGAACAGCGCCCCGAGCGAAATGCAAAACGCCGCGAGCAGATATTTCAAAGAATACGCCGCAGCCCTGCCCGCAAGCGTCCGCCCAGCAATCCATGCGCGCCGCTCAAGCGCGGAATGCAGCGGCAGCGCGTAGAGGAAAATCGACGCCGCCACCGAATACGAAAGCGCGAAGCCCGCGTCGAAAACGCAGTCGGGCGAGACCGCGAGCGAAACGCACGCCGCGAGAATCAGCGCCGAGAACGGCTTGGAGCCGCGCATAAGAGACGCCGCGAGCCAGAACACCGCGATCATCGCAAACGCCCTCATCGCCGAGGGGCGCGCCCCGCAAGCGCAGACGTAAAGATATAAAAACGGAAGCGCGAAAAACGGGCGGATCCTCCAGTTGACGCGAAGAAGCGCCAAAATCCCGAAAAGCGCCGCCGCCGCGTATCCGACATGAAGCCCGCTTATCGCGAAAATGTGCATCGTGCCGGTCTGCGCGAACGAGAGTTTTTGCTCTTTGGCGAGCAGGCTTTTGTCGCCCAAAATCATCGCCCGATACGTCCGCGCCGCCTCGCCGTCGGCGGTTTTCGGGTCGAAAAATTCCGAGAGCGACCGCTCCATATACGCGCGGGTCTCGGCGTAAAAATCGCAAATTCCGTCGGCGGGCTTTTCGATTCGCGCCCCCGCCGAGCGCGAGAACATCTTAAAATAAATGAAGCGCGAGCGCAGATATTTGTCGAACGACGCCCTGCCCTCGGGGTCGGACGATCGCCCGCGCGAGAGCGTCTGGAGCGGCGCGGACGGCGACAGCACGCCGTCAAAGCGCACTATTTGCGAGACGCGCAAATCGGGGATTTCTCCGCTCCCGCGCTTGCCGTCCGAAACGGTGTACCACATCTTAAATCCGCGCGCGGCGGGCAGAAATTCCGGCGCTAAGGCAATGGTCGCCATGCCGTAGCGCGAGTTGTTCGCCCCGCGCGAGACGCTGTCAATTCGCGCCTCAAGAACGCAGTCGCGCGGGGCGAAGTCGCCGCAGGGGTCGGCGGGAATTCTGAAAAAGAAATACCACCCGAACGCGAAAAACACCCCCGCGCAGCGCAGGAAAACCGAAAGCGCCCGCGCCCGCGTTCCTCCAAAAGAAAAAAGAATCCGAACGGAAAAATCGGCGATAAAAAACGCGAGAGCGAGCGAAAGCGCCGCGCCCGAATACGCGCGCAGCCCGCCGAAGCTTCCCGCGATTAGGCACGCTGCGAACATCGCGAGAAAATACGGCAGAAGCGGCTCGAGAACGCCCCCGCCCGAACGCGCGTCTGGCGGCTCGGCAAGCATTATTTTTTCACGAGCGACATCTCGAGAGTGGAATCGGCGGTCTTGTCGAATTCGATTTTTCCGAGAGCGCCGTCGTGCTTTAGGTTCTCAAAATGCGAGCGCATTTTGGACGGGATAAACCGCGCCTTTTGCGCGGCTTTCGCGAGGAGCATTACGCTGTCGTATCCGCACGCGGCGCGCCACGACGGCTGCGCGCCGAACTTCGCCGCATACGCCGCCCTGAAGCTGCGCGAGGCGGGAGTGTCGATTTTCCCCTGCTCGTAAAAAGTTTCGACTTTATAGAACTCGAGCCCCTTCGGAACCGCGAGCGGGACGCTCTCAAGCAGACAGTTCGCCACGACGGTTTTCGAGTAGCCCGCCTTTGCGAGGCTGTCCAAAAACGCGCCAAGCTCCGCGCCGTGCCCGACGTAAAAAACGTAGTCGGCGTAGAGCCTGCCTATCTGCTCGGCGAAAATCCCGAAGCGCGTTTCGCCCTCGCCGAAAACGTCTCGATAGTATTTGGTCTTTGAGACTTTGAGGTTGAACGCGAGGTAGTCGGCGTCCGCCTTGCCGAAAAAGTTGTCGATGTTCATCGCCACGATGTTCACGTCGGCGGCGCCGTCCCGCTTGACGGCGGCAGCCATGATGTCGCCCACCTGCGCGCCGTTTATGAAAACGCGCGTCGAGTTCGGCATATCGAGGGTGATCGGCGGGTAAGAGCAAAGGTAGTTCACAAAAACGTCGTCGCATTTCGAGATTATGTTTTTCGTGAAGATGACTTCCTTGCCGAAGCCCATGTTGAAAACTTTCACGCCGCCGCGGCGCATGAGATCGAACGTCTCGAGGACTGACCCTTTGTCGGCGCGGGCGTCGCGCACGTCGAGCCGAATCGGCACCCCCGCGACTCCGCCGCGCGCGTTGATTTCGTCGCGGGCGATTTCCATTCCCCTGACGATTTCGCGCGAGGCTTCGGAGCACTCGCCCCGAAGCGGCAAGATCGCGCCGATAGAATACGAGGCTTCGCCATCTTGCGACGAGCAGCCGCCAAGAAACGCGAGAGGCAAAAACGCGCCAAGAAGCGCAATGACGATTTTCATAAGAAAAAAATCTAAGGCAAAACCCCGTCCGCGCAAGAACATTTCTGCCGCGTAAAAAGAGCGCGCAAAAAAACGCCGCATTTAAGCGCGGCGTTTTTTTAGATTTTCGGGAATGCTTCGGGCTATTTTACCTCGAGAACCAAATCGTTGTTCTTTTTCTTGTCGGCGGAGCCGATCTTCAAGGTTACGTCCGCGCCGCCGATCGACTGCGTGGAGCCGATGGAAACTTTTTTGCCGTTGAAATAAATTCCCCTGAAGTTGCCGCTAAAATCTTTCGCGTCGGTGAACTCGAATACGGGATAGACACCCTTGCGCAGCTTGCTCTTGACGTTGATGTGAAGCTCCGTCCCCTTGAAGCTGCCCTCTTTTACGCTGAAGAACGGCACGCTGCCGTTCGCCTCGTTGACGACAAACCTGAAGTGCATGTCGGGCTTTTCGGCTAGAACGGTGTCGATGAGCAGTTCGCCCTTGCACTTTATGTAGGACGCCCCGTTGAGCTCGATCGTCACGCCCGAGCGGTTTCTTGTGGGGGTCATGTAGAACGCGGGGACAGTGAAAGAAAGCGCGCCCGTCGCGTCGATTTTAGAGTCGTCCAGAATGAGCTTTGCAGAGCTCATTGTCTGGCACTTTTCCCAGATGTTGAACATGATCCCGCCCTTAATCGTGGCGGCGGTTTTCTTCATCGTGAATTTGAGATTTTCCGCGGCATTGCTGTAAAGCTCCATGTGCAAGTTGCCGCTGTTGAGCGTAATCGTTTTGCCCTCGATAAGAATGTCGCCATAGTAGTAGAGCCCCAAGCTGCCGATGTTGGGAGAGGCGTCGAATGTAAATTTTTTACATTTGTATTTCAAGTGGACAATCACCATGTCGCGCTTGCCGGGCTTGCCCTTGAGGGGGACTGCGTTTATATGCGGGTTGGACTCCCAGCCGCATTTTGTAAACGTGCTGTTCTCCTTCTTGGCGACGGTCGAGAACATCATCGCGCCCGCGGTCGAAGCCGCGCCGCACAGGAGTGCGAACGAAAAGATTATTGCGAGAATTCTATTCATATCGTTTTTGAGCATGCCCGAAATTCGGGCGCGTGTCAATTTATTATTTGTTTGAACAAAAGACCGATTATCGCAATGTTTGTTCCGATGAAAATTTTTGCCGCATTCGCGGCGGCGCTGATTTGCGCGCTCGCCTGCGCCGCCGAAAAAACCATAGACGCCTCCTCCGACGAAAGGCTTCAGGAGACGTTCTTCGACGCGCTCTCGTCGCTCGACGAGGCTTCGCAGCAAAAGTTCGCCTCGTCCATGGCGACGATCGGCGTAATCCTCGCCCAGAAATACGGCGAAGCCGCCGCCCACGCAAAATACGCCGAGCTCGTCGGCGGCAAGACGCCCGCCGAGATAATAAAAATTTCCGAGAGCCTCGCCCCGCAGATTAGGGGAATGGCGGAGCGCGTCAACGGCAAGTCGGCTGAAAGCTTTGAAAAGAGCGTCGGGCAGATTTTGATAACCCTGCCGCTCGCCAAGCAAAAGAGCTTTTCCGCGGCGGTGGCAAAGATAATGTACGACGTCGAAAAAAACCGCAAGGGCGAACCCTCGCCCTACATGCGCTTCGACGCGATGACCGCCGACGAACTCATAGCCGCCGCGCGCCCGATAAAAACTCCCTTCGCCGAAGCCGAAAGCGGCGAAATCTACGCCTCTCCGCTCACGAAAGAAGAGCTGAAAAAGCACAACATTCCCGAAAAGAAAAAAGAGCCGGAAAAAACCCCGCTCTCAACGTCGCTCGTGCCGAGGTAGCATCGGCGCGGCTTTTGCCCCCGCCCTGCCCGCGCCACGCGTTTTGCTCCCCGCGCCCCCCGCGCTTAAAGCGCGCAAAAATTTTGCCCCGCGCCCCATATTAAACTTGATTTTGGGGAGAAGAATTTTACAAATTTCGGTTCAATATGCCAAAACGCACCGATATTAAATCAATACTAATCGTCGGGTCGGGACCGATTGTGATCGGACAGGCCTGCGAATTCGACTATTCTGGAAGCCAAGCGTGCAAGGCTCTGCGCGAAGAGGGATACAAAGTCATTCTGGTGAACTCGAACCCCGCCACGATCATGACCGACCCGCAAATGGCGGACGTTACTTATATAGAGCCGCTCTCGCCCGAGATGCTCGAGAAAATCATCGCCAAGGAGCGCCCCGACGCCCTGCTGCCGACGCTCGGCGGCCAGACGGGGCTGAACCTTTCGGTCGAGCTGCACAACAGGGGGATTTTGCAAAAATACGGGGTCGAGCTTATCGGCGCCGACGCCGAGGCTATCGAAAAGGGCGAAGACCGCGAGAAATTCAGAAGCGCCATGATAAAAATCGGGCTCGACGTTCCGCTCAGCACAGTGGTGCACTCGCTCGAGGAGGCCCTCGCGTGGGCGGACGGCCACAAGAAATACCCGCTCATCATCCGCCCGAGCTTCACTCTCGGCGGCACCGGCGGCGGCATCGCCTACAACCGCGACGAGTTCGAGAGAATGGCTGCGTTCGGCTTGAGCGCGTCCCCCGCGAACGAAATTCTCATCGAAGAATCGCTGCTCGGCTGGAAAGAGCTCGAGATGGAAGTCATGCGCGACTCGAAAGACCAGTGCATCGCGATCTGCTCGATTGAAAATTTCGACCCCATGGGCGTCCACACGGGCGACTCAATCACAATCGCCCCCGCGCTCACGCTCACGAACAAGGAATACCACCTCATGCGCGACGCGAGCTTCGCGATCATCAGGGAAATCGGCGTCAAGTGCGGCGGCTCGAACATTCAATTCGCGCTGAACCCGCAGGACGGCAGAATGATCATCATCGAGATGAACCCGCGCGTGTCGCGCTCGTCGGCGCTCGCCTCGAAAGCGACGGGCTTCCCGATCGCGAAAGTCGCGGCGAAGCTCGCGGTGGGCTACACCCTCGACGAGCTGCGCAACGACATCACAAAAACGACGCCCTCGAGCTTCGAGCCCGCGATCGACTACGTCGTGGCGAAAGTGCCGCGCTTCGCGTTTGAAAAATTCGCCGGCAGCGACAGCACTCTGACGAGCTCGATGAAGAGCGTCGGCGAAGTGATGTCGATAGGCAGAAGCTTCAAAGAGTGCCTGCAAAAGGCTCTGCGCTCGCTCGAAATCGGCGCGCGCGGGCTCGGCGGCGGCGGCAAGTTCGGCGGCAAAGACCTGCCCGACAGCTCCGCGATAACAAGCGGCCTCGTGCGCCCGACGGCGGAGAGAATTTTCTTCATGCGCTACGCGGTTCTCGCGGGAATGAGCGTCGAGCAAATTAGCGACCTTACAAAAATCGACCCGTGGTTCGTGCGCGAAGTCGCGGGGATCGTCGAGATAGAAAAGAGCCTCGAGCGGGCGGGCGTTTTGAACCTCGACAAGCCGCTTCTTGAAAAGGCGAAAAAGGCGGGCTTCACCGACCTTCAAATCGCGCACATCTGCGGGACAAAAATCCGCAACATAAAAAAGCTGCGCGAGGACTTCGGAATAAAAACGGTCTACCGCCTCGTCGACACCTGCGCGGCGGAACACAAGGCTTACACGCCGTATTACTACTCCACCTACGGCGCGGAGAGCGAGCTTGTGCCGTCGGACAAGAAAAAGATTATGATCATCGGCGGCGGGCCTAACAGGATCGGACAGGGAATCGAGTTCGACTACTGCTGCGTGCATGCGTCGTTCGCCCTGCGCGAGGCGGGCTACGAGACGATAATGGTGAACTCGAACCCCGAGACCGTCTCGACCGACTACGACACTTCCGACAAGCTTTTCTTCGAGCCGCTCACCCTCGAGGACGTCCTCGAAGTTTACAAGCAGAACAACTGCGACGGCGCGATCGTCCAGTTCGGCGGGCAGACGCCGCTGAACCTCGCCAGCGAGCTGAAAGCCAACGGCGTAAACATCATCGGCACTTCGCCCGAGTCGATCGACGCCGCCGAAGACCGCGAGATTTTCAAGCGCATAATCGAAAAGCTGGGCTTGCGCCAGCCGATAAACGCGACGGCGACGACGCCGGAGCAAGCCTACGAGCTCGCGGGGAAAATCGGCTTCCCGATTCTGCTTCGCCCCTCGTTCGTTCTCGGCGGGCGCGGAATGTTCATCGTCTACAATATGGACGACATGAAAAAAGTCGTGCGCGAGGCGTTCGAGGCGGCGCCGGGAAAACCCGTGCTGCTCGACAAATTCCTCGAGGACGCCATCGAGCTCGACGTCGACGCGATAAGCGACGGCGAAACGACCGTCATCGGCGGAATGCTCGAGCACATCGAGTACGCGGGCGTGCACTCGGGCGACGCCGCAATGGTGCTTCCCCCGCACACGCTCTCCGAAAATATTTTAAACGAGGTTCGCCAAGCCACCTACGATCTCGCGAAAGAGCTAAAGGTGGTCGGGCTTATGAATATCCAGTTCGCGGTGAAAAAAGGCGAAGTGTACATTCTGGAAGTCAACCCGCGCGCCTCGCGCACAGTGCCGTTCTGCTCGAAGGCGATCGGCGTGCCGCTCGCGAAAATCGCCGCTCGCGTTATGGCGGGCGAAAAGCTCAAGGACTTGGGCTTTACCAAAGAGGTGAAAATCCCCTACATCGCGGTAAAGGAAAGCGTGTTCCCGTTCGTGCGCTTCAGCGGCGCGACGATTATGCTCAGCCCCGAAATGCGCTCGACGGGCGAAGTCATGGGGCTCGACAAAGACCTCGGCACGGCGTTCGCCAAGAGCCAGATCGCCGCGCAGCCGGGGCTTCCGACCTCGGGCAACGTGTTCCTTTCGGTCAAAGACCACGACAAGGAGACGGCGGTCGAGCTCGCGAAATCGCTCGACAAGCTCGGCTTTAAAATCTTCTCGACGGCGGGCACCGCGAAAATCCTCCGCGAAAACGGAATCCCCGTCACGCGCACATACAAGCTCAACGAGGGCGCGCGCCCGAATGTCGTCGATATGATCAAAAACGGCGAGATGGCGCTCATCATAAATACGCCCTCGGGAATGTCGCCGCGCCTCGACGAAAACCGCATAAGGCAGGAAGCGCTGCTTAAAAAAGTTTGCATGATCACAACAATCATGGGCGCGTACGCGGCGATAAAGGGAATCGAGGCAGTGCGCGACCGCGAGCTCGGCGTGCGCTCGCTTCAGGAATATATGGCAATGTTAAAGGAGTCGAAATAATATGGACGCGGTACTGGCATTTGAAGACGGCAGCGTTTACAGGGGCAAAGGCTTCGGCGCGGCGGCGACGTCGCTGGGCGAGGCGGTGTTCAACACCTCGATGATGGGCTATCAGGAGCTCCTCACCGACCCCTCCAACTACAAAAACATTCTCGTGATGACGTTCGTGGAGATAGGCTGCTACGGCGTCAACGGCGAGGACGCCGAAAGCGGCTCGATAAAGGCGGCGGGAATGGTCGTCGCGCAGGACTGCGAAGTTCCGAGCAACTGGCGCTGCGAAAAAACGCTCGACGCGTATCTGAAAGAGAACGGCGTCCCCGCGATTTCGGGCGTCGACACCCGCGCGATAACCCGCAAGATAAGGGAAAAGGGCGCGCTCAAGGCGTGCCTCTCCACCGAGGGAATTTCCGACGAGGAAGCCGTTGCGAAGGCGAAAGGCTGGAAGGGAATCGACGGCGAAAACCTCGCCGCGCAAGTGTCGTGCGAAAAGCCGTTCCATTTCGACGACTCCGACATCAAGCCGTTCGAGCTGGGCGGCGTGCATATCTCGAAAAAATCCCGCCGCGAGCCGCTTTTAAAGTGCGCGGCGATCGACTTCGGCGCGAAAGAGTCCATGCTAAAAAGCCTCGCCTTTAGCGGATTCGACATCACCGTTTTCCCCTCGAACACGCCGGCGCAAGAGATTGAAAAATTCTCGCCCGACTGCGTGTTCCTGACAAGCGGCGCGGGCGATCCGTCCGCCCTCGCCTCCGCGGCGGCGCAAATAAAAAAGCTCGCCGAAAAATTCCCGACCCTCGGCGTCGGAATGGGGTGCCAAGTTTTGGCGATGGCGTTCGGCGCAAAGACAAAGCGCCTGCCGTTCGGGCACCATGGCGGCAACCACCCCGTAAGGAATCTCGCGACGGGCAAAGTCCGCATAACGGCGCAAAACAACGCGTTCGCGGTCGACGAAAATTCGCTCGCAAATTCCGACGCGGTTCTCGCGGAAGTCAACGTGACCGACGGCGCCGTCGCGGGGATACGCCACAAGAGCCTGCCCGCGTTCGGCGTGCAATACCACCCCGAGGACTTGACCGGCGAGGATTTCGTTTTCGACGAATTTTACGATTTAGTCCAAAAACGAAAGTAAAGCGCGCACGCGCACACAAAAAAAACGCGCAAAGATTTTTCTTTGCGCGTTTTTTGTTGTTTTATTTTTTTGCCGCTTTTCTGTCCGCGGGCTTTCCGCGCGGCGTCAGTCGCGCGCGATGCCGAGAGCCTTGTGCCAGCGCTTGTAGTCGGCGAGCGCAAACGGCGGCTTGCCGTAGAGATAGTGGTTCGGGAATTTCTTTCCGCCAACCTCGCACTCGACAAGCAGCATTCCCTTTTCGTTAGGCGGCGCCACTTTGCCCGCCTTGACAAGCCCGTTCGCGGGAATTTCAAACGCGCCCGAGAAAACCTCCCTGCCGGAGTCGGCGTCGACCACGCGCACCTTGCCCGAAACTTTTTCGAGCGTGCCGTTGGCGACGGAAATTTCGAGATTGTCGCCAATCATCGCGCAGACGTCGGCCTGGACGCGCTTGATGTAGTGGTAGGCGAGCTTTTTCGAGTTGTAATAATCCACGACCGCGTCGGAGATGATCGGCCACGCGTCGCGCAGATTCCACCAAAGGATCCCCGTCTTGGGCGCGAACTTTTGCGAGCGCGCGTTCTCGATGAAATACTTTACGCCCTCCGCCTGCGACGCCTGCGAGGCGAAAATGAAATCGTCCAAATCTTTCGGGCACTCGCCGAACAGCGACGCCGCCTGGCGCGTCATCACCAGATTGCGGCGCTTTTCAATCGGCGCGTTCGCGTAGGGCATCACCGCCTTCGCCTGCCACTGCCTGTTGTAGGCGCCGTTCTTGTCCCACGGATAGACGAATTTCGCGTCCATCATTTTCTCGAGGCTTTCGCGGCTGGGGCAGCCGTGGTAGCCGATTTCGCTGACGAACAGCGCGAGCGCCTTCGTGTAGAACGGGTCTTTATAATAGTCGCGCCGCCACTGGTGCGCCTCGGGCGGGGCGAATTTTTCGGGGTTAAGGCGCGTCTTTTCGGTAAGGTAGGGCGAGCTCGGGAGGTATGGCGTTCGCCAGTCGTATTCGCGAATGACCGACGGAATGACCTCGCGGCTTATTTTGTCGTGCCTGTCGGCGTAGACGCCCGACTTGCCCTGAACCCAAGAGTAGGCTTGGTCGTTCTCGTTGTTGCCCGCCCAGAGCGCGAGGCACGCGCGCGAGCGCAACCGCTTGACGACAGCCGCTGCTTCCTCCCTTATCTTTTCCGCGAACTTTGGGTTTTGCGGATACACCGAGCACCCGAGCGAAAAATCCTGCCAGACGAGAATCCCGTTCTCGTCGCAAAAGTCGAAGAAGCGGTCGGGCTCGTAAACGTTGCCGCCCCACATTCTGACCATATTGCAGTTGAGATCCGCGAGCATTTTTACCGCAGCGTCGATCTGCCCGGCGTCGCGGCTGTGCGAGGCGTCGAGCGGAACCCAGTTCGTGCCTTTGATGAAAATCGGCTCGCCGTTGACGCGGAATTTAAACTCGCCGCCCGGCTTCGCGCCGGCGGGAAGCTCGCCCCAGACGTTGCCCGTCGGCGCGACCGTCAGATTTCCGCCCTCGGGAATCTCGATTTCCTTAAACTCCAAATCGACCGTCCTGAAGCCCGCTTTCAACCTGCGCTCGTCGAGGACTTTCCCGTCCTTGGCGCGGACGATTTTAAACGAGACGTCGTAGAGCTTTTGCTTGCCGCAGCCGCGCGGCCACCACGCCTCGACGCCCGAAAGATCGCGCGTGGATTTTATCACCTGCGACACCGCCGCGCCCTCCCACTTGTCTAAAATTTTCGCGCCGTCGGAAATCGACACAACCGCTTTCAGCCCGTCAAGCTCGGAGAACGGCGCGTCGAATTTTCCCTCGAAGTAAACGCGCGCCTTGCGCTTCTTGGGGTCGATTGACATCGTGGAAATGCAGGCGTCCACAATGCGCACGCTCTCGCGGATCTCGAGGCGCGCGCTCTTCCAAATGCCGGCGCTTACAAGGCGCGGGTGAATGTCCCAGCCGAAGCTCGCGGGCGCTTTTCTGATATGCACAAGCTCGGTGCGGTTCGCCGCCCCGCCGCCTACGATCGCGTCGTATTTCGCCGCTTCAATCGGCGCGGAGCGGAAGATAACGTCGATGGTGTTCTCGCCGCTTTTCAAAATTCCGCTTGCGTCGAACTCCTGCTCGACGAGCATATTTTCCGAGCTGCCGACGGGCTTGCCGTTGAGGAACACGTCCGCGAGGGTGTCGAGCCCTCCGAAGCAAAGCGCCGCGCTCTGCCCCCGCCCGAGCTTTGGGGCGCGGAATGTTCTGCTGTAGCGCCACTGGCAGGATTCGTATTTTCTAAATTTGTAAACGTTGTCGCCCTTGCGCGGGTCGGGCTCGATGCCGGCGCTCACAAGGTCGAGCTCGGCGTTGCCGGGGACTTTCGCGGGAATGGTTTTTATGCCCGCGAGCTTTGAAAATTCGGACGGCGTACGCGCGGCGCGCGCGGGCTGCGGGGCGAACGAAAGCCGCCAGTCGCCGTCGAGCGAAACCGACGACGCGCCCGACGACGGCGCCGCCTCGGGCGCGGGCGAAAATATTTTTGCCGCCGCAAACAGCGCCGCGACGACCGCCGCGAGCGCGATAAGTTTTCCCTTTTTCATATTTGCTCCTTTGTTGGGGTCGAAAAAATCAAAATTTAGTTAATCGGTCAACTAATTTTGCCCCCTCGCGCGGGGGAGGCACGCGCAAAGGCGTTTAGCGTTTTTCGCCGAGGCGAATGTCGAACATTTTGCCCGACATTTTTCTGAACGCGTCGACGAGGTCGAAGTGCGGGGTGTCGCAAACGTCGACGATTCCGAACGCGGCGTTTTCGCCGTCCGGGCGCCCCGAGGTGTCTTGGTCGCCGTATGTGAACCAGCCCGCGCCCACGAAATTCGGGTGGCGCAGGACGCTCTCCATGAAGTGCTCGAAAAGCGCGATCTGCGTCTCGCCGTCGGCGGCCTGCCTCAGGCCTTTCCAGAAGTGCCCATAGTCGGAGCGAGAGAAGCTGAATTCGCCGACCATTACGGGCTTGTCGCCGACGTATTTCATCTCGCGGAAATTTTCGACGTCGTTCCAGTAGAGGTTGAAGCTTACGATGTCGCAATATTTCGCGGCGCCCTCGACGGCGTATCTGTTGCGCCACGCCAGGCGCGAGCCGCAGTAGAGAACGTCGGGATCGATTTTCTTCAGCTCCTCGCGGCAAATGGCGTAGTATCTGGCGTGAAAAATTTTGTCGAAATCGTGGACGTCTTTTTGCCCCGCCTTTGTCGAGGGAATGAACTTGCGCTCTTTTAGGAACGCGCCCCAGTCGGCGTAGGACGCTCCCCACGCGGCGTTGAGCTTTTCGATTTCCCCATGCCTGCGCTTTAGAAAATCCCGGAACGCGATTTTCGCCTTTTGCTTTTCGGGGCAGGTTAAAATCGCCTCCGCGGTGTAGCCCTCTTTGCGCTCCCACGGGACTTCGTTGTCGATGTAGACGCCGATGCAATACTCGCTGCGGATTTTTTCCTTTTGATTGGCGAGATCCCTCGCCACATATTTTCTAAAGCGCGGGTCGCAGACGTCGGGCACCATTCTGAAAAGCTTGCGCACCGACGAGTCGACTTTCAGGTGGCAGTTGCGCGCGCAAAGCTGCTTCGGAGAATTGCAGATTACGATGTAGGGGTGCGCGGGGTTCTCGAGCAAATTGGGCGCCGCCCACGCGCCGTAGGCGGGCACGCCCCAGTTCGACATTCGCCAGTCGCAGATCTCCTTGCTCTTGGCGAGCGCCTCGGCGTAAGTCTTGAGCCCGTATTTCCACATGTAGGTGCGCAGTTTCAAGTTCGCGACTTTCAGCTTCGCGTCGGGCGGATAGTGGAGAATCGGATACTGCGTCGTGCGCGTTATGCAGCCGAATTCGTCGGAGATGTCGTCGAAGAAATGCTCCCTGCCCTCTATCGCGGTGGCGGAGTTTGAAAGCCCGACCGAGTTTAGCGCGAACGCCCAGAAAAGATTGCCGTTGGGCGCGCGCAGCATCCATTTGCCGCCGACTTTGTCGACGCAAAACCTGCCCGTCGGCTTGAAGTCGCCGCGGGAATTTTCGAGCGCGCCGTATTTGTCGCGCGCGGCTATCTTTGGGTTCTTGAGATAGTATTCGCGCTCGAGCTTTTCCATCGCCTTGAGCTGTTCGTCCGACTTTATTTTGTTCGGCCAATCGGAATATTTATACTGCCCCCACTTGTCGATGAACGGGAAAAATTTTTCGCGCGGCATGTCGAGAATGGGGCTGTCGGGGTCGAGGAACGAATACGCCGTCGGCGAGCAATACATTCCGGGAAATTCCCTGTCGGCGAAGATGTCGCGGTGGTCGTGCGGCCGGCAGAAGAGGTAGCCGTTGCGCGCGTCGGGGACGATCTCGTCGATTCTGATGTCGTCGAAATAAACGCGCGCGCCCGGATTGAGGGTTATCGCGAGGCTGTATTCCTTGCCGTCGTCGGGGATTCGATAGCCCTCTTTCATCGCGAGCTTGCGCCCGAGGACGGGAGCGCTCAAATTCGGCGCGGAAAACTGCGGCGTCTTGCCGCCCGCCGAGGCCGACACCTTAAAGGCGGTGCGCCCGTTTTTGCCAAAATCGGCGATTTTATATGTGAGCCTGAAAAGATAAACCGCGTTCGGCTTGAGATTTTTTACGACGAGAATGCCCGCGCGCCCCCGCGCCTCGGCGAGGACCGATCCGCCGCCCGAGAGCGCCTCGGCGCCCGAGACGGGCTTTAAAAATTGCTTTTGAAAAAGGCCGTCCGAGAACGCGGCGCAGTCCGCGCCATTCTCGAAGCCCTCGTTTACGATTGTGCGCTTGTCCGCCCCGAAAGAAATCGAAGCGGCGAGGGCAAACGCCCACGCCGCTAAAGTGTTGCGATAGTTGTGTGCCATGGCGTTCGATTATTTCAAATCGAACACTATGGTCGTTATGGAGCGCGGGGCAACAACAAATTCGCGCGCGCTTTCGGCGACGCGCAGGTTGCCGAGGTTCATCGCCGAGTCCGTCCTGAACGCGGAGGCTTTCGCCGAGGCGTACTTGGCGGGCAGCGAGATCTTCGCGGTGTCGGTGTCGAACGACGAATTTACGAACACCGCGACAACCCTCTTGCCGTCGGGCGAAACATACGCCGTAGCCGCGACTTTGTTTAAGTCCGCCGCGCCCGAAAGCTCGACGCGCTTAAAGCCGGGGCGCACAAAGAAGCTGTAGTTGCCCAAGCCCCAAAGGATTTTGTTCGCCTCCGCGACTCCGCCGTTTTCGAGCCTGCCGCCGCGCGGGAACACGCTTACGAGCGCGTGGTTGCCCTCGACTTCCATGCCTTTCCAGTATCCCCACGCGGTCGAGCCGCCGTTGACGAAATCGGAATAAACTATGCGCGCCAAGAGCAGCGTCGTTTGAATATCGGCGCGGTTGTGGCTAAACCAGTCTTTTGTGAAGCAGTCCATTCTATTCGCCGTCAAATGCGGCAAGAGGCACCACTCCGACTGCTGGTAGCCGATGCCGTATTTCGCCGCCTCCTCCGCGACGGCCTTGTGTATCTTTTCCATCTGCGAGTTTCTCATATGCGCGTGATAGCTGTGCCCCGCGACGAACTTCGCCATGTGCTTCAAATCGCCGACGTAGAATTTGCTCTTCGGGTCGTAGAATTTTTTTATGATGAAGTTCGGGCACTCCTCGGCGGGAATGTCTTTCCAGCGCGGGAGCTTGTCCTCGCCATACGCCCACTTGAGGTTGGCGATTTCGCCGAAGTAAATTTGCGTATCGAGATTTTTTTCGGAAAGCGCGCGGTCGAGCTCGACCATGATTTTTTTCATCTCGGAGCACGTCCAAGTGGAGCCCTCCTGCCTGTTGCTGTCCCAGTTGACCTGCGGCTCGTTGATTGGGCTGATGTAGTCGACATTCAATCCGAGCTCGCCGAATTTTTTCGCGACATTCGCCATGTAGTCGGCGAACTTTCCGTAGCAGTCGGGCTTGAGGTTCGCGCGGCTGTCGTTCGGAACGCCGTAGCCCTGCCCGTTGCGCGTGTACTGCACAAGCGGCGTGTTCGAGAAAAGAAGAAGCTTCGCAACGCCGTATTCTTTCGCCTTTTTGGCGAAATACATTTGCCCCGCGCACTTGTCCCAATCGTAAACTTCGCGAGTTTTGGAGAGCGAACGATCCGCCTTACCGAGCGCCTTGTATTCTTTCGTCTTGCGCTTGGCGAAGCCGCTGTCCTTGTCGAGGAAAGACTCCGCCCTGCGCTGGTACGGCTCGATATTCGCGCCGTCCTGCTCGAGCGTGCCGCCGCCGATGTTGAAGCGCCACATCGAAAGCCCGATGCCCTCGGGGTTGCCGTCGGCGCCGAGCTTGTCGGAGAACAGCCACTTGGCGATGCGCTCCTTTTGCGCGGGCTCGAAATACTTTCCCACGAAGTTGCCGCTCCACGCGTCGGACGCGGCGAAGTTGTCGATTTTTTGGAATGATTTCTCGGTGTCTATCGACACGTTGAGACCGTCCGCGAACGCGAGCGCCGGCAGAGCCGCCGCCAAAACGAGATATTTTTTCATAGTTTGTTTTCCCTCCAATATGGATTTTTAAAGTTCGAGAAAATCAATACAAGGCGCGGGAAGCGCCGTCAAACACATTTCGGCTGTTTTTACCTTTACAGTTTAGAACGCCCGCCGCGCGTTATCTGGCGCATTGCCTCATACGCGGCGATTCCCGCCGCGGTGGAAAGGTTCAGCGATCGCAGGTTCGGGGCGAACTGCGGAATTTTTATGCGCCGCTGACCGATGTCGTCGTGGACATATTGCGGGCAGCCGCAGTCCTCCGCGCCGAAGACGAGGCCGTCGCCAAACTCGAAGTCGGCGTCCCAAAGAGACCTTTCGGCCTTTGTCGTAAGCAGCCACACGCGCCCGAGATTTGGCGCGAGGGGCGATGCTTTGAACGCGTCCCAATCGCGGTGGTGGGCGATGTCGAGCTCGTGCCAATAGTCCATGCCGCTTCGCTTGAGCTTGGAGTCGGTGATGATAAACCCGAGCGGGTGGATAAGGTGAAGCCGCGCCCCGATTATCGAGCACATTCGCCCGATGTTCCCCGTATTCTGCGGAATTTTCGGGTTGTGCAAAATTATATGGACGGGCGGGTTTTGGTTTTTCATTTTCCGCGGTTAAAGTTCGACACCGCGGCCCGCGCCTCGCGCATAGCCTCGTTTTTCTTGATGTCCTCTCGCTTGTCGTAAAGCTTCTTGCCGGTGCAGACCGCGATTAGAACTTTCGCGAGGGCTTTTTTCATGTAAATTTTAAGCGGTATCACCGCCACGCCGCCGGAATCGGTCGCCGCCTTTAGCTTGAGGATTTCCTTTTTGTGCAAAAGCAGCTTGCGCGGGCGCGTCGGGTTGTGGTTGTTGAGGTTGCCGAAGTCGTATTCGGAAATGTGCGCCTGGTACATGAACGCCTCGCCGCCGTCGAAGCGCACGAAGGCGTCGTTGATCTGCGCCCTGCCCGCGCGCAGGCTTTTTATTTCGGTTCCCGTCAGGGCTATCCCCGCCTCGAAAGTTTCGCCGACAAAAAAATCGCGCGCCGCCTTTTTGTTGCGGATTTCAACCTGGGCTTTCTTTGCGTCTTTTTTTGCCATTTGCCGGGAATAAAAAACCGCGCCGCAAAACAATGCCGCGCGGCATAAAGCCGAAAGCTTCCGAACTTGGCGCCTAATCGCTCTCGGGGCGCGGCGCGAACAGCTCGTATGAGATGTTGCCCCTGATGATTTCAAGCAGGGCGATATCCTCAAGCTCGAGCTTTTCGAGCGACTCTATCGTGGGCTCGCTGCCCGCCTTGAGCTGCTTTACGCGCCTCGATACGACATTGATGAGAATGTTGGGATCGGGAATTACTTTCTGCGCTTGTTTGATGTAGTCGTCTCTCAAAATAGACCTCCTTTAAATTATTTTTCGCGGAATTTTGCACACAATAAAACGTATTGCAACAAAAATTTATCACGCCCCGCCCCAAAAAAAGTTGACACTCCCCCGCCCGCGAAATACCTTCTTCGGCGATTCGCAAAAAAAGGAAGTGCTATGAACAGAAACTCGTTTTTAAAGGCTGCCGCCGCCCTCGGGGCGTCGGTTTTCGCTTTCGGCAAAAGCGCGCTCGCGCAGGCTAAAGACGCCGCGGCGTCGGCGGCAAGCGGCGGCTTCAAGATCACCCTCCAGCCCTACGCGACTTCGCTTACGGGCGAAGAATGTTTTATTATAGCGGCGACAAACAGGCGCTCCCGCGCCGAGGTCGAGGCGACCTTCCCCGACGGGACGGTTCGCAAATTCTACGCGTCGCACTCGACGGCGGGAATAAAGCACGTCGGAATGCTGCATTCGATACACGTCGACGGGCTCAAGCCGGGCGACGAAATTAAATACAAAGTGAGCCTGACCGACGTGGAAACATTCTACCCGCGCGGGGAGAAAAATCTGGCAAAGCTCTTTAAGCTCGGCGAAACGATTGTCGTTGGCGCGGAAAAGCCGCTCTCGTTCAAAGTTCCGCGGGCGTCGGAAACCGCGAGCGTGGCAATCGTAAACGACATCCACGCGCACGACGCGCGAATGAAAAAGCTCCTCTCCGCGGTGCCCGACGCCGAAATGCTCGTCATGAACGGCGACATGGACAACCGCCTCGAGTCGCACGAGGACATCTTAAGCCGATTCCTGGCAACCGCCGCCGAATACGGCGCGGGCAGGCGCCCCGTTTACTACGTCAGGGGCAACCACGAGTGCAGGGGATTTGGGGCGGAAAACTTCCCGCTCTACGCGCCGTTTCCGGGAAAGCGCACATACTGCGCCTTCAGGCACGGGCCCGTCTATTTTCTTATGCTCGACTCGTGCGAGATGCGCCCCGACAACACCCCCGTAAACGGCGGCTTCATCGACCTTGTGCGCTACCAGCGCGAAGAGGCAAAATGGCTCGAGGGTATCGTTCGAAGCCGCGAGTTTAAGTCGGCGCCGTTCAGGGTGGCGATACAGCACATTCCGTTCTTGCCGCCTACGTCGATTCCGGGGCCCGAAAAAAAAGGATTATCCCCTATTGAGGATTACAAAAACTACGAAAAATTCCGCCGCGAGCTTTTCTACGAGAACATTCTCAAAGGAGCGGGCATCGACCTTATCATAAACGCGCACACCCACAAGTTCAAGTGGGCGCCCGACGGCAACGGGCTAGATTTCCCGATGTTCATAAACTCGAACACCGAAATCGCGCGCCTCGACGCCGACATGGAAAAGCTGACGATAACCGTGTTCGACGAGAGCGGGAAGCAGTCGCGCGATACGATGCGCGTTTTCCGCAAAAGCTTCGCGGAGGCAAAGCGAAAGCCCGCGCAAAAAGCGGCGAAAAGGCGCTAGCCCTTTCGCCGCTTAAATCGGCGGAAAATTGCGCCGCCCGCAGGCTTCAAGCGCCGCGGGCGCTTTTTTTAGCGCTCCGGCGCGCTTCGCCGCCTGTCCGCTACTTGCAGGAGAACTCGATTGTCACGACGCACTTGACTTCTTTCTCAACGCTCGAGACGTCGTAGCTGCCCCAGTCGGAGACGTCGGTCGAAAGCGGGCGCGTGATTTGGAACACCCCCTGCGACGCCGACACCACCCCGCCGAGCTCCGAGCCGCTGCCGCGCACAAGCTCGAGGGCGCGGCTTCTGGCGTTCGCCGACGCCGCCGCGAGCAGCTTCATCTTCAGGCCCTCTATTTTTGTGTAGTAGTAGTTGACCGGCCCCGAGCTTATGCCCACGCCCTTTTCGAGGAGCTTAGACACCGACTCCTCGAGCTTTCGCGCGGTCGAGATGTCGGCCATCGAGCACGACAGCGATGCGAACGCCTCGTAAAAATCTATGTCGTTCGATTTTTGCTTCGCCACGCAGTTCACTCTCGCGCCGGAGAACTCCACGTTTTTTACGCCGTCGCCGGCGAACTGCGCGCGCGCCGCCCCGACGCCCGCGTTGAGCAGCTTCATCGCCGCTTCAATCGTCGGCCCCCGCGCGGCTATTGTGCCCGACCAATCGGCGGCGTCGCTCATTACGCGCTCGACCGCCACGCCCTTGACTTTCACGCCCTCGGCCCTTTTGAGCAGAACCGACGGCTTCACCAAAATAATCGAGCTTAACACAAGCCCCGCCGCCAGTATGGCGGAGCACGCTATAGCGCCTTTTCCCATAATTCCTCCTTTTTTATTATTTTTTGCTATTGAGCGACAATTTCAAACATCGCGGTCGCGCCGTTTTTGAGCGCGCCGTTGTCGATGTTTATTTGCATGACGCCGCCGTCAAATTCCATTTCCAGCCTCTCGCGGCGCTCGCCGTTCAGCGCGATCGGATAGACCGCGTATTTCTTCGACGGGTCGAGCTTGAGCTCGGCGCGGACTCTGCCGCGCTTCATCACGATCGGCCCCTTGCCCTCTTTTATCGAGAAGTTCCCGTTCTTGCTGCGCATGGCGTCGAGGTTGTCCTCCTGCGTGCAATAGACGAATATCAGCCGCGAGCTTTCGGAAATCTTTTTGCCGTCGAGCGACGCCGCGCCGACCGCCGCGGGCACGCTCGTTTTTACGAGCTTGAGCGCGCCCATGTCGACCTCCCTGCTCTTGTCGACCGACGCCACGCACGAATACTCGCTGACCGTTTTCGCGAAGCGCGCCTTCGCGTCGATGACGATTTGCCCTGTGTCGGTTTGATAGACGCCGTTTTCGGGGTCGGAGATGTTGTCTTTGGGGAGAATCCCCTTTTCGCGCAGCACCGCGGCGAACTTGCCCAAGTTGAAATCGCCGTTCTTGGAATCGACCACGTTCTGGAACCAGCCCGCGGTGACGATCTCGGAAGAGCCGTTGGGGGCTATCTCCAAGTCGGCGGGCTTAGGCTTGACATTCTTTAGCGCGTCGGGGTTCGGGGCGCCGCACTTCATCGCGAAGCCCGTCATCAGCGGGATTCGCATCTGCTCGCCGCCGAGCGACGAGGCGCCCTTTCTGCCCATCGCGTATTCTTTCGAGATTAGCATGTCGATTCTGTGCGGCGAGGGCTTGACGTCGCCGCGCATGAAAAAGCACTGGTTGAACAGCTCCGAGCAGCGTATCGCGGGCGATTCCGCGACGTCGAACGGGCTCAGCTTTTTGTCCTTGCGCTCGCGCCATTCCACAGCGTCGGAGTGGATAATCAGCGTCGAGAAATTCTGGAACGCCGAATACGACGGGAACACCGCCATCATCTCGTGCCGCCATTTGTTCCAGTAGCAGTGGTTGTATTCGGTCGTCGTGAGCGGGCGGTTGTAGGATTTCGTCGCGGCGATCGTGCGCCAGTAGTCGAGCTCGCGCTCAATGGAGCTCGCCTGGCCGCAGGTGTGGTCGGCGCCCGGCGAGTAGAGCCCGCCGGGGTGCTGGTAGTAGGAGTTTGTTATTATCGACTCCGAGATTTGCTGGCGCGTGTAGGCGTCGCGGCAGGTGCGCCCGAGATTGCGCTGCACGACAATCCCCTTGTAGCCCGTCCCGCGCACGACGCGGCGGCAAAATTCCATAAACTCGTCGTTGGCGTCGCTTACGAAATGCTCCCATTCGAAGCCCGTCGAAAGCCCGTCGATTTCGTCGAAAGACTTGAACGGCACGCCGCGCGCCCAGTAGTTGCCGCGCCACGCGGCGTTGAGCTTCGAGATGTCGCCGCCGTAGCGCTTCGAGAGCCACTCGCGCCAGCGCTTGCGGATAAGCTCTTTCGTGGCGGGCTCGAACTCGTTCCACTTGTTGTAGCAAATGTTCAGCTCGTTGTAGTACTCGAACACTTGGAATACGGGGTCGTCTTTCCAGCAAAGCTTCGTGTAGGGGTTGTAGTGGTTGAGCTGCTCCTCCGCCGTTTCTTTCCACATTCCGCGCGCCTCGGGTTCGCCGAAAATCGCGCGGATTTTAACGTCGTTTCGCTTGTAGAAATTGTAGTCTTTCGTGCCGATGTCGTACCACGCGAGCGGCTGGTGCAAATAGACGCCGTTCTTTTTCAGCTGGCAGATTACATAGTCGACATAGTCGTACTGCTCGGCGCGCTCGGCGCGCTTGAGGTCGCTCTTGAGCCAGTCGAACGACATTCTCACGAGATTGTATCCGTTCTTGGGCATCTCGGCGCAGCACTTTTCGATGTTCTCGAACGCCTCCTTTTTGTCGAGATTCCTGAACGCCCCGTTTTTGTACTGAAGCACGAGGCTGCGCGGATAAAACGTAAAGCCCTTGAAGCGCGCGTCCTTTTCGGGCGTCTTTTCAAACGCCATCGTGCCGCGCTCCGAGACGATCACCCTGCCGCGGCTGCCCGCGGGCTTGCCGTCCCAGAAGCCCGAGAAGTCGAGCGCCGAGCCGCTCTTTACGACGGCGTCGTCGGGCATGTCGGCGAGGATCCAGCTTTTGTCGCCCTCGGGCGAAACGATGTCGCAAGTGATGACTTTCTTGTCGGATAGCGTCGCCGCCGCGACAACCCAGCCCATTCGCGCGGGCGAGGAAAATTCTATCGACTTAATGAATTTCTTCGGCTCGAGCTTTACCCGCGACATGTAGAGCGCGCCGCGGTTTTTCTTTTTCGAGGAAAGCAAAACGATTTTCCCGTTGCCGACGTCCTCGGGCTGCCAGCAGTCGGCGCCGTCCTCGCCGTAGCGGAGAATGTTCGGCACGCGCGCGCCGTCCTCGTAGATCACCACGACATACCCGAAAATTCCGCTCGAGCACTTCGGCGTTTTCGCGACGCTGTGCAGAAAATAAAGGTAGTTCGCGAAGACCGGCTTTTTTGAAAAGTCGAACAGAGCCGAGCGCAGCGCGGTGCCCGAAACGGGCGATGCGAACGTCATGACCGACGAACCCGAATTTTTTTCGGGGTCGATGATTTTAAAGCGCACGCCCTCGAACGACGTATCGCCGGCGCGCTTTGCGAGCTTCTTAAAGCTCTGCCCCTTTCCGCCGTCGAGCCAGCCGCCGACGCCGTCGCCGGGGTTTTCGTCGACAAACCCCATGTTGGCGTATTTGCGAATGTCGAGCGGATTGTCGCCGTCGCCGACGTCCTTCAAATCGACGGCGAGAACGTCGAACGAGACCTCGAACGGCTCGCCCTTTTTCACCTTAAGCTCGCCCCCGATATGCGTGAGCGAGTTCGACAGCCCCGCGCATCTGCCCAGATCCGTCCTGCCGAATTTGAGCCTTTCGGGGAGAACAAAAACCCGCGCCGGAAAATCGCCTTCGGCGCCGAAACGCCACGGCGAATCGAGGCTCTCAAAATCGCCGCCCTCGATAAGCTTGCCGTTGATTTTTATGTTGTCGAAAAGATAGAACACCTCGGGCGAGCCGTCGGGCTTTTTCGCGCGGTCGCCGCCGAGCGACAAATATAGCGGCTCGAGCGAGCGCGTCTTGAGCTTGAACTTTACGTTCGTCCATTTTTCGCGCGAGATTTCCGAATACGCGCGGACGGAAAAGGTTCGCTCCGCCTCGGGCCCCCATGTGCGGAAAAGCAGCGCCGTTCCTTTCGGCTTTTCGACGATCTCCATTCCGCCATCGGAGCAGCCGATGACGATATATGAGCGCGGAGCCTTTTTCGCGCCGTCCGCGAAAAGCGCGGGGCACGCGATTAGAGCCGAGAATATTGCGATGGATATTTTTTTCATAGCGTTGGATAAAATTTAGTTTTTTGCAATTGCGCGCAAGGCGGCTAAAAATTTATGTACGGGCGCATGGCGCCGAGACAGGCGTCTATCTCGTCCGTTTGCCGGCGGCTCATTTTAAATTCGCCTACGATTCTGTTTTTGGGAATCGCCAGCCGCCCGTTCACCTTTTCATACTCCCTTGAAATTCTGTTTTTGAAAACGCTGCGCTTTTGCAGCACATACAAATGCGCCCCGCGCAGGTCGTCGAGCGTGCCGCCCTTGCAATACACCGAAAAATTATACGCAAGCAAAAGCTTCGAGAACGCGTCAGCCAGCGTCCCGTTGGCGTCGCCGTTTTCCATGCGGCTCCAGATGTGGGCGAGCAAATCGGCGTAGGCGGGGCGCTCGGTTATGACGCCCTCCGAGCCTATTCTGCGCGCCTGAAAAAGCCACTGCGTCGCGCCCCACGCGCTGTAAACCGTGTGTATCGACGGCTTCGATGCGATCTCCCTCGACATGCGGGCGGCGCACTTGGCGGCGTTGCCGGTCTCCTCTTTCACGTAGCCGAAAACCTTCGGGTTGCGCTTCGCCAATTCTATGAGAAGATCGACGTCGACAGGGTCTCTCAGCCCGCAGGAAATCCCGCCCACCGTCTGAATTATCGCCGGGCGCTCGGTGTGCTTTTCCAGCTCCAAAAAATATTTTTTTACGTCGGCTTGACTCTGCGCGCTCTCCGGCGGCCGCGATATTATCGCAATGCGGGTGTTTTTGTATTTGCCCGCGAGCGCCTCGACATGCTCGACAAACTCGACCATCTGCGGAATGTCTTTTCCGTTGCATCCGAAAGCTACGGTCGCGCCCGAGCCCTGCAGCGCCTTTGCTATCGCCTCCATTCCGTCGAGCTTCTCGCGGACGGTGAGCAAGTCTATGGAATCGCCCGACTGCGGCCAAATCATATTGCAGCAGCAGCCGCATACGAACCGCGCCTCGCGCGACAGCGTTTGAAAGTCCACTTCCCCCGAGGCGTCGTAGGGAGTCGAGAGAATCGGGAACGGCCCGCGCATTGTCGGATCGCCGCCGCCGTCCGCCCTCGCAACGCTCCCGGCGCCTTTGAAGCTCTCCGAGCCGTCGAAACTACCCCCGCCGCTTGCGCAGCCGCCCAACATGGCTGAGCCCGCAGCCAGCGAAAAATTCTTAACAAACCCGCGCCTTTTCATAAATCGATTCCGAATTGTTTTAAATTTTCCCAACCCGCGCTGTCAACAAGAATATCCCCGCCCCGCGCCAATCCCCGCAGTACAGCGCGTCCGCAACGCACTCAATGAAACGAACCCGCCCTCACCCGCGCGACACACACCTCTCCCGCCACGCGAACTACATTGCCCCGCCGCCTCACACCGTACCACCCTCGTACCACGCAACCGATCCACTCAAACAAAATAAAAAATTACGACTACGCACATTCCCCGTCCACGCGAGCTCAAACGCCCCCCCCCCGCTTCGCAAGCGCAACACGGCCATAGCAACCACAACCACCCCATAAAAAATCCGCCGCCGCACCGCCCTCAAAAAATAAAAAATTGACAACCCCGCCCCAAACGTTTTGATGAGAAGCTTTCAAAAATACGGTGGTAGTAGCTCAGTTGGTTAGAGCATCGGATTGTGGTTCCGAGGGTCGCGCGTTCGAGTCGCGTTTACCACCCCAGCCTTTTTAAAAGCGCCGAACTGAAGCCCCCCCCCAGCGGGACCCCCTA
>Ga0256407_10001029_pt1 | contig 61981 bp, 72 predicted proteins | sample RumenRJG_04DNA_FD_193489 | JGI IMG/M metagenome (GOLD analysis project Ga0256407, IMG submission 193489) | Bovine rumen microbial communities from Lethbridge, Alberta, Canada - RJG_04 | ecosystem: Host-associated > Mammals > Digestive system > Stomach > Rumen | place: Canada: Alberta... | reverse complement strand
TGTCTTCTGTAAAAGTGCGTCGCCGATGTACTTCTCGTTCATCAAGATCTTCCGGAGCGTGCTGGCAAGCCAGTAGTCGCTGCCCGCTGCCGTTCTGATTCCGTCAGCCTCCAGTCCTTTCCCAATAGCGTAGTAACTTTTACCCTCCAGGTACTCCCGGAAGATGCGTTTCACAACCTTCGCCTCTTTCGGATTGATGACCAGGTTCCCCTCCTCGTCCTTGTCGTATCCGAGAAAGCGGTTCGTACACACTTGGACTTTCCCCTGTTGGTATCGGTACTGCAGCCCAAGCCGGACGTTCTGCGAAAGGCTCTGGCTCTCCTGCTGGGCAAGGGAAGCCATTATGGTGAGCAGGACCTCTCCCTTGGCGTCCATCGTATTGATCGCCTCCTTCTCGAAGAAGACCGGGATGTTCTTATCCTTCAGCTGCCGTATGTACTTCAGGCAGTCGAGAGTGTTCCGGGCAAATCTCGATATCGACTTTGTGACCACCAAATCCACTTTACCATTCATGCAGTCGTTGATCAGCCGATTGAACTCCTCACGCTTTTTGGTATTAGTACCAGATATGCCGTCGTCCGCATATATGCCTGCCAGTTCCCACCCAGGATGGTTACCAATGTAGTCGGTGTAGTGCTCGATCTGCGCTTCGTAGCTTGTCGCCTGCTCGTCACTTTCTGTCGAGACTCGGCAGTAAGCTGCCACCCGGAGCTTCGGAGCACTCTCTGTTCTTTTCCTTGTGCCTGCTCTTGCCTGTGCAGGGATCAGTCTTACTGTTGCCATTTCAGTCCTCTCTTTCAATTAAGCTGTATATGTATTCTGCCTGCTTATAAGGATCACTCAGCTCCCGTGCCGGCATAATTAACCGGAACCGGATAGAAGCAGGCTTTGCCTCAGCCGCCTTCTTCTGCTTTTTATCTCTGCCCAGCATTTTTTCTCGGCGTAAGCGCTCAGCTTCGAAAGCTCTGAAGGTGTCAGGATCAATGATGGCAGGATAATACTCATCACCGAGGTAGCGTCTGTTCTCCAGCATTACCCTTACGGATCTGTGTTTAAGCTCCAGTCCGGCTGCCTTGGCAGCACCCGTCAGGGAAAGCCCGCCAAGATAGCCATCATAGATCTTCCGGACCTGTGCAGCTTCCTCTTCGTCTATGACTGCTCCTCCGTTCACGATCTTATAACCGTAAGGTGTTAATCCTTTTTTCATTCCACATTAATCCTTTCTGTTAGGCTCAGGCCGCATTTCAGATGGAAGACAACCTCTTCCCTTGAGCTTACCGTTGCTGTCTCAAGGAACCGCTCGACCAGCTCACCATTAAAGTCCGTACTCGGCTCCGCGTGTCCGACAAACCGGATCAGCTCGGTGAGCGCCTCCGTCTTTTGAATGCCCCCAACTATAACGCCCAGCAGCTTCTCCTTCTCTTCCGCCAGTGCATCAGCTTCTGAAGAAAGCTCATTGCTCTCGCTGGTAAAAAGAGCCGGTTCAAGATAGCCCCTTGTCATGAGCGTCACCAGGATCTCGCGCCGTTCTGCGTTCTTCTCCAGCTTCGCATCGATCTCATCTATCCTAAGCATGTTAGTCCTGTGCGTTTCACTGCGGATGCCGTCAAGCAGCGCATCCAGCACTTCCTTCTTAGCAAAGATCAGTTTGTTCATCATCGTAGTGAAGGCACACTCCAGGTCGGCCTCTTTGATTGATCTTATTGAGCATCCCCGGGAATCCGCCAGATGCCTGGCGCAGGCCCAGACCGGATAGCTTATCGAGCCCGTGTTGTTAATATGTCTTTTGAAAGCGGAACCGCATTCACCACAAATGAGCTTTTTGCTGAATGGGTACCTTTTCCGGTAATGGCTGCCGCCCTTCTTGATGCTCTTCTCCTTTGTTCTCTGCTCTATGAGCTTTCCCACTGCCTCGAAGTCCTCCCTGCTGATGATTGCCTCGTGATGGTCCTCCGCGTAGAACTGATCGCGTTCCCCGTAGTTCTTGCGACGGTGGAAACGGAAATCTGAAAAGCTCTTCTGGAAGAGGCAATCGCCGATATACTTCTCGTTGGTGAGCATCGCCCGAATAGTGGTGGGCGTCCATCTCCCTGAGCGCCGGGAAGGTACCTGCTTCTCATTCAGTTCCCTGGCGATCGCCGTGATAGACTTTCCGCTCAGCGCCTCCGAGAAAACCCAGCGTACCCATTCGGCTTCCTTCTCGTTAATGGAGAATACTCCGTCGCTTACGCTGTATCCGTAAGGCGCGTAGGAGATCTTATAGGTCCCGTTTTCAAAGCGGTGCCGAACGCCCCATTTACTGTTTTGTGAAATGGAGACAGATTCGCTCTCAGCAAGGCTGCTCATGATGGAGAGCATGAGCTCTGATTCCATCGAGCCGGTATCGAGGTTCTCCTTTTCAAAGAAGATCGTCACGCCGAGGTCCAGGAGCTTCCGGACCATCTCAAGGCAGTCAGTGGTGTTCCTGGCGAAGCGGCTCAGTGATTTTGTTAGTATCCGGTCGACCTTGCCTGCCTCGCAGTCCGCGATCAGCTGCTGCAGGGCAGGCCGCTTTTCCTTATTGGTACCGGAGATGCCTTCGTCGTAATACAGGCCAGCAAACTTCCATTCCGGATTGGAGCCGATCAGCTCCTCGTAATGTGCTTTCTGTGTCTCCAGGCTGATGAGCTGCTCATCCATTCCAGTCGACACCCTGCAGTAGGCAGCAACACGAATCTTCGCTGCCGTCTTTCGACTTGCCGTGGGTTCTATTTTCGTTATCTGTTTCATTGCCTCGCCTCCTGTTCGTAGTCCAATATTGGCTCTATACCAGACACATAGCCACTCATTTCTCACATCAGCTCGGCCAGAAATGGCACAAAGATCCTGCGGCATTCCGCCAGGATCCTGTCGTATTCGTCAGCTGTAATAAGGCCCTTATCGAGCATTTTCTTTGCCATCTTCTCTGCGCGGTAATAATTGATCTCGTTATACATCTGCTCCTCAGTAAGCCTGTGGACGGACGGCATGGAGTTATCCTGGGGGCTTGTGATCTTCGTCACTTGCATTTTCTCGTTCTCCCTTCCGAGGGAACTTATCCATCCCTCTGCCTTCCCATGCCTGCTTAGGGCCGGTTTTTATAACGCCTGGGAGAACTTTTTGAACATAAAAAAAAAGAGCCCGCAGCGGACTGCGAGCTCTATTTCTGGTCGATTTCATTCCTCCCGAACAGGCTTTTTCTCCAATGCTGTCTCGATCCCGTCAATAGCATCTTGGATGTCTTCCGTAATCGACGTCAGCGCTCTGTCGATGACTTTCAGTGCCTCATAGGCGTTGGCGTATTCCTCATGGTCTCCCACGGTCAGGATGATCGAGCTGATGGCTTTGAGGTCGTCTACGGCGAATTTCAGTTGCCTCGTTTTGTCTTGAATAGTTATTGAGTCCATGTCGTATCCTCCTTTTCGGGAGATGATATCATAAGGATGTGGTGGACGGAAGGAAGTGGGCGGTCTATCGATATATACTCATTAGTTAGTGTTTGGGTAAACGAAAATATTAATTATATAATATTGGCTTACTGATTTGGTGGGCTCTCAGCCTACTTTTTGTTAATAGCATCTCAAATTAAGAATTGCCCATTTTATCGTTATAAACCTGCTTTTAGCAGTAGACTTTTATTACTAGCTATAATATAATTTAGTCGGTTTTTGGTTCAGTTTAAACAGATTTGAGGAATTCTTATTTGTCTCTATCTATGCTTGTTTGCGAAAACTATTTTATATTATTTGTTACTGACGTCAAGTTTTCATCAAGGATTTAAGGAGGAAACGCATATGGGTTTTTGGGGAACAGTTGGAGCAATTCTTGTAGCACTGATCATTTTTGCAGTAATTGGATGAAGTGAGGAGAATTCGAGACAGTCTAAATGAAGTTCCATTAAACGGTTATGTAATTATTGTAACAGCCGTCTTATATTGTTTGAATCGGTTTTATTTGAAAGATCATACTTACGGCTGGGTTAATTATTTGCTTAAATGCCATTTTAATGACTTCTTATGTGGAGCTCTTTTTACCGCATATTCGAATGTCTTCCTCAATTTACAAAAAAAGATGCTTAATAAACTCCCACATATCCTTGCTTTCTGTTTCAGCGCAGGTTTGGTGTGGGAGTTTGTTGCACCATTTCTCAGAAAGAATTCAACACCCGATTGGATAGATATTCTTTGTTATATGATGGGCGGCTTCGTATATTGGATACTATTGAAGTTAACCGTAGGTAAAAAGAAGAGGAACAAAGACAATGGTTGAAGTAGATAAGCTGACGAAAGCTTATGGAAATAATGTGGTATTAAAAGATTTATGCCTTTCGATACCTGAAGGATCTGTATACGGATTAGTGGGTAAAAATGGAGCCGGAAAAACCACACTATTGAATATTCTTGCCGGAATATCTGAAGCAACATCGGGGGAGTGTACTGTATTTGGAGAAAGAGTATCAAAAGGCCAGTACAGCTCAGGTATTCTCAGCTATCTTCCAGACTTGCCCAATTTTTTTGATTACTTAACAGTTCAGGAGTATATCAACTTTATCTTGTCAGGATCGATTAAGAAAAAAACTTCTCTTTCCAACGAATTAGAAAAAAAATATCTCGAATTAGGACTAAGCGGAAACGCAAAGATTAAATCTCTTTCAAGAGGTAATAAACAAAAGCTGGGGATTTTTGTTTCTGTAATCACAAACCCAAAGTTTCTAATACTTGACGAGCCTACATCAGCGCTTGATCCTGTTGGAAGAAGAGATGTCATGGCTCTTATAAGAGAACTTCGTGACCGGGGAATCACTATTCTTTTTTCAACACACATATTATCTGATATGGAACTTGTGTGCGATCGAATAGGTTTTTTACATAATGGATCAATTCAGAGAGAAGTTGATCTAAATAGCAGTACAGAGGGAAATGAAGCAATAGAAATATCGTTTTCAACAGCAGATGGAACTGTTGAATTGCCAGATTTTATTAGGCTTTTACCAGGATATTACATAGTTCATACACCCGATAATAATAGAATTGTATGCAAGCCATACAATGGAATCATTGATCAAAAAGCATTCCTCTCCGCGATTTCTTCCATTGATGTCAAAATATCTTCAATAAAACGGACATCACAGAAAGACTTAGAGGCAATAATGATGGAGGTGCTTGCAAAATGACTTCATTTCTGTCATGCGTTAATAAAGATCGACTTGAATTCATACGCGGCAAAAAAAACCTCATCTGCCCAATTGTCCTGTTAGGATGCGCTGCAATGGTCTTGCTTAGCACTGCGTATATGCCCCTGTTGCTCGATAGAGCGATGGAGGTGACTGATCTGATGAGTTCAGACATGTCAATTTCCACTTTTATGGAGAAGTTTTTCCCTAACGATTTGAAAGGTAGTCTTGGTATTTTTTCTTCGGATGTAGGCGTTTTCTACTCATTAACCGTAATAATAATGACGTACGCGTTATTACCAAATGAAATCAGCACAGGGAGATTAGTTTTACCTCTTTGTGCCGGCCATAGCAAAAATAAACTGTTTTTATCCAAGCAATTGGTCTACAGTATATTGTGTTCTTTTCCAGTTTTTCCTATTTATATTTTGTATTATTATATTGGAGTAAGCTTTCTAACAATTAACTACGACTTTAAGTTTGTCCTGTTTAACGCAGTATTATGTGTGTTTGCAGAGTTTTCCATTGTATACCTCACAATTGGATTATCTGTTTTGTATAAACATAAGTATATGGCTCTTGCAACAATGGCAGTTACCATCATGATGGTTCCGGACATGCTTTCTTTTTTTAGATTTGGTAAATTTTTTCCTACTTATGTTCTAACATATTTATATACGTCTAATTCTAACCCAACGGACCTTGTTGTACCGATTATCGCACTTGTCGTAATTATGATAGTTATGGATCTCATCATAATTAAAAAACAGTTTTCTGTGGATGTTGACGAAAGAAGGTAGCTACAAATGTCAATTCTATCTTTGTCAGGGGCAAATGGACAACTTTATATTTATGAGGACCACTTAGAGATTCACAGGGACGGGATTCTTGCACATTTGACACATCTCAAGGGGAATAAAGTAACAAGCATCTCTTATAAGAACATTTCAAAAGTCAAAATGCGACCCGGTGTGTTACTCATAAGCGGATATTTTTATTTTGAACGAAAAGGTAACAATCGCTACTGCGGGCTGATAGATGCAGCACAAGATAAGGATTGTATTGTATTTCGCTCATTTGAAAATGAAACAGCAAGAGAAATAAAAAAATACCTTAATAGTAAGATATGAAAGGACTGATATGCTTAAAGAACCGCAAAACAACGGGGATGTTTTAAAAATAGTAATTTGCGTTGGGCTGATGGCCTTCATTTTAATGCTCTTTTGACCCATATGAGAGAAGGAAAAGAGCCTGTGAGCCGTATCACCCCGATACAGCCCACAGGCTTTTTTTACACCTTCTCTGTTTTGCTCAGCAGGATCCATCCGGCTCCGCTCTTGAGCTTCCCCCAGCCGTTCTTCACCTCGACGATTGTAAAGAGTCCGACAGGGCATCTCCTGTCTGCCTTGCCATAGCTGCTCCCCGGTCCTTTTCGGATCTCCATCTCCTTCGTCACCCGGACAAGGTACGGAACTTTCGGTCCCGCTTTCCTGTAGATCTCCTTCCCGTTCCAGTCGAACACTGCATACGCACTTCCCGCCTTGTCTGCAGCCTCCCTGGCATTGGCGAGTATACTGTAGGCACCGATCTGGGAGTTCACATTATTCCATGTCTTCCTCACACGGTAGAGCTGTGCAGGCTTTCCGTCGTAAGGTACGTCGAACTCCCACGTCTTTCCACCCTGCCTGACTGTGAGCTTTCCGGCAGTCGCAATCATTATCAGGTCAGCATCCTGCATGAGTACCTTCACGCCCTGCTCCACAAGACGCCTTGTGCCGAATGCCGTAAAGCCTGTAGTCCCGGGCCCCTTCGTCTCGATGTTGGTCTCGTAAGCGATAACGCATCCGGCCTTTCTCGCTGCCTGAGCATTGCTCTGGGAGCAGCTGTTCCCGTGGTGCGGCACCTTGAGTACGTAGACCTTATCACCAAAATAGGCTATCGCCTCTTTCAGCTCATTCGGCCCATCTCCAGTCGTGAGGAACCTCAGCTTCGGGAAATAACAGCAGAGGGACCCGTCATTTGTGAAGGCCCAGGCGTTTCCATCATCGTACTCCGTGAAGTGCGTCGGCTGCTTCCGCCAGACTTTGAACTCGATGTCTCCGAGAATCACCTGTCTGCCTTTGGCCAGATAGTCGATCTTCGCACCTCTCCCCCGCGCCTGGCTGATGCAGGAATTGAGGTTATTGAAGTCGTCCTTCACAGATCTGCCGTTCGCACTGCTGCCGATGCCGTGCTTAATTGTCTCCGGATCATAGCAAAAAAACGTTTTGATATTAAAAAAGCTGTCCGCCATGATCACCCGAAGCCCTTTGTAGTGGTCGTAATGAGGATGGGACAGCATCAGGTGCAGGTCCTTATAGTTATGTTTCTTCAGGTAGCTGATCAGCGACGTGGTAGGTGCTCCGCCGTCAAAGCCATCGATGACGAGCGTCTGGCCGGACTCACTGTGAATCACCATGCCGTCACCGTGTCTCTCGTCGCTCTTGCTAGTCGAGAATCCCGGCACATAGATTGTGATCGCCATCGCGGTACTAGCTTTCTCTTCCACCTTGGCAGGTGTGGCACCTACATCGTACTGTGTGAGTTTCCACTCTTCAATGATGGAGCAGAGCTTATCAACATAAGTTGGACTGGTTGCGTATCCGCCGTCCTTGATGATCTGTGCTGCTTTCCGATAGTCCGTGCAGTCTTTCACCCCTACATAGCGGAGGGCACTGCCCTTCTTTGCTCCCAGCAGATAAGCAGAGTGATCGCTGACCGACTCCTGCCATGACTTATATACCCGGAAGTCTGCCTGCACAGTTGCAGGGCCTGAAGCATACACTTCCTTTGTCTCCTTGCTGTATACGCTCTTTCCGTCCCAGGTGGATCCGGTCCAGGTATTCCCGGAGAGCGATTTCTTCATGCCGAAGAGGTTGTTGGCATTTACGGCCAGTTCGCTTCGTCCCCAACCTGACTCAAGAATAGCCTGTGCCAGTGTGATCGATGCAAGGATCCCGCTCGTCTTCTGATCTGCCTGTGCCATGGGAGCTACCTTCTCAATGAAGGCTTCTGTGTAAGGCTTAGTATCTGTTTTCCCTCTATTCTGGTACTGAGCTATCAGAGCCGCTTTTGACTTAGGACCGTAGATCCCATCGACCGAGAGCCCTGCCGCCTTCTGGAAAGCCTTAACTGCCTTCAGCGTATCATTACCAAAGATGCCGTCCGCTCCGCAGCTGCCGCAGGAGTATCCGCAGGCGATCAGCATCTTCTGCATCTCAGTCACGGCGCTACCCCGGTCGCCCTTACCGAGCATGACCTCTGTTTCAACAGGTTCTGTGCTGCCGCCAAGCTCCGCTGTGACCTTGTTTGCCAAATCCCCCAGTCTGGAATAGAGCCAGTCCCCTGGGCAGCTCTTATTGGCGAACCATCTGTGGACCGTGATGACCATCTCGTCAGATGCCGGAGAATAGTTCAAGGTTTTGTTCTTGTCCCCAAACCAAAGCAGCTTCTTCTTCCCGTTCCTCCGGCAGATATCGGTGCAGAGCCCCACGAGCGTCTGATACACCGCGTCATTCATCCGGTAAGGACTGGAGGTATCAGACGCGCACTCGATCGTCACAGCTCTCTGATCATTGGCACTACTTGACGTGCACCAGGAGCGGTTCTTCTCCTCCACGTAAAGGCCTACACGGCCGTCCTTGTCGATACCGTAGTTGCTCGACGCCTGATAGGAGGATCTTGCAAAGAGGTTTCCCAGGCTCTCGGCAGTCACCTGTCCCACCACGCAGTGGGGTGAGATCCTGTCAATACAGTGTGTCCTCTGTCCTGAATGGTTCGGGCTCAGCTTTGTGTGGACTACCATCTTGCTGTTCGTATAAGCCATCACTCTTCCTCCTCTTCCTTCTCAGCCCTGTCATGGAGCTGCTCTAATACGTCCTTGAGCTTTTCCGGGACAGGAAGCCCCAGGTGCGCCGCATTCTCCAAAAGGCTCACTCCCTCATTGGAGAGATAAAAGAAAATGACCGCCGTCCGGAGCACGCTCCCGGTGGCGATCACATTGATATCAAGCACGTGGGCAATGCCCACCAGCATGAATATAATTACTTTTCTGCAGATCCCTTTGAACCCGATCTCACTGGACAGCTTCTTATCAGCGATGGCACACATGACACCAGTGATGTAATCCGTCACGGCGAACACCACCAGCGCTATGAGAAGCCCGTCACAGCCTCCCAGGAAGTAGCCGAGCCAGCCTCCGACGGCTGTAAAAATGATCTGTATCATGTTCCAAAACTCCTTCATATCCTTTCCTCCTTATCTGTAGTAGTACCAGGTCGTCGCGCCTGACGTGGCATTTGTGGTCCCGTTATACGCAACATAAAGATAGACAATAATATTGTTACCGTTTTTCCGGGCCATCCAGACAACGTCGCCGTCATACTCATTTCCCCATCTTGTGACAAATAACCCATTGACTCCACTGGTATCCACAAAGACGACCGGAAGGATCTTTGTTGCATAGACAGGAGCGCCATTGATCGTTGCGAACTTTGTTACGATCGCTATCTCATGGGTGGTAGACAGTGAAAACGTTGCTGATGCTGAACCAGTAGCTGATTTCAGGAATTTCCAGTTCAGCAACTGGTTTATGCTGTTATTCAAAGTGTTATATTTCTGGGTAATGCTCGTATTTACGGCTGCGAAGCCCTGATCAACATTGTCAGCCAGCGCTTCATGGCTCTGATAGACTGCTTCAAATGAAGGCAGAATAAAAAACAGCGGCACGATCTCATCGATCGTAAATCCGCTGAAATGTACTCTGTATAAGGGGAAGTCCACGGTTTCGCCGTTCACTATCTCTCCGCTGTGATAACTCGGTAGTTCCGGCCTCCCTTCCGTCGGCGTCCCTGTGATCGACACCAGCTGAACATCCTCCACAGCAGTTTCCGCATCTTTCGTATACCTTGCGACCAGAAGATCATTCCTGTACATACCACTGCTTCCCGGCGGCATTACGATCTCTTCTTCTTCCCCGAGGTCGATCCTGAAATGGCAGCCCTGCATGATCCCGTCCCCGTCACTGACTGTGATCGTATTGGTATCCGTGAGCGTTGCCGCAAATTCATTTCCTGTGCCAAGGACGTACATCTCTCTTCCAAACACCCCCTGGTAGAAACTCTGATGGTCCTGGCTAGTGATATGGGGCTCTCCCCTGTATCCTGTTACGATCTTCACTGTATCTCCTCCAATCCATACTCAATAGAAGAAACGCCCCCATTGATCTTGAAGACCTTCTTCGTCACTGTTACCTTTACGTCAACCCCGGTGATATAGTCGTGGCCGCCGATAACATCCCCGATATCGACATTGATATCAGATCCTCCTTCCAAAGAGACCTCCATCTCATCCGTGCTGATAAGTTCCTTAAAGCGCTTTGTTCCCTCACGGACAAGTTCAGTACTGTCAGCTGCGTTTGGATAGTCATACACAGCCTGGACCTCATTCGCTCCTATGATCGTTTTTGTCTGGCTGATCTCTCTGTTTAAGCTGGCATAAAGGTCGACAACGGTTCTATTGCTTAGCTGGCCGGATCCGAGACAAATCAGGTGGTTGACGAATCCGTAATCCTTCTTGCTGATAAAATCCAGCCGATAGTCCTGGGAGATCTGGACTTTATCTGACAGATCTTTGACCGGCTCAGCTGATAGGACCACATGTCCTCCTTCCTGCGTCTGCTCATAGAGGATCTTTAATTTATATCCTTTGCTGTGCAGCATTTTGGTAAGGCCGTCCAGCATCGAACAGTACCGTTCAAACTGGTATCCGTTCAGGTTTACTCCCGTGCTTTTTTCCGAAACGGTAAAGAATCCCCTGAATGTATTTCCCAATACTGTTCGGATACAGCTGTTCAGGTCTCCCGATACTGTAAAGTAGTCATTTCCTGCAGCCGGGCAGATAAAGCGCTGGGCCAGCATCCCCCTCCATGTGGTTCCCGTGACCTGGACCTGGTCCTCCTTCGTATTTCCGCTGATCGAGCGGATGATCCCTCCATATTCTGTATCCGGAACATAGGCAAACATCCTTGGCTTCAAGGCGCCGTCCCATTCAGGATAGGGAATGTAGATCACAAAGTCGTTTGTATCTCCAAGATCCAGGTCGATATCATAATCAAGGAAGCGGATTTCCGCCAGAGCCTCATTGGCAAGGATCACTCTTTCCATTTTGCTTCATCCCTTTCCTTATACATTGTGACCTCAAAGTAAAACTTGCCCGACCAGTTCACCACGCTCTGCCCGATCGGGACCGGGGTAAAGATGCTCTCTTCCTTGCTCCGGTTATTAAACTCATTGATCTTCTTTCTGCTTCCCAGCTCACCAGTCTCCCGGATCACCGTCCCGTTTACCTGGTCAATCGTGAGCGTCTCGCCTTCTACAAGTGTGCAGAAAACACTGTAATGCTGGCCTGCTATGCTGATCCTGGGATTTGTTGCCGGCCCGTAGATCATGATCTTTATCTTGCAGGGGACGCTGGTATCGTTTGTGATCCTTCCCTCGCCGGCTGTCCTTCCCTTATAGTCGTGGTTATAGTCATATTCATAATCCAAAAAGCCTGAATCCATATATGAGGCCGAATCATAAAACTTGACCACTTCTTCCTTGATCCAGAAAGGGTATGGGCAATACACCTCGATGTTCACCTTCTGTCTGAACTCATCCGGCTGAGGGTCTATCGAGGTGATATAGCATTCCGCATAATATGAATTCCAGTATATCTTTCCCGGTCTTCTGTTTCTGATGTCAAAAACTCTGGCATCATGAAAAGCATCAAGGAGCGTGAAGTTCTCCTCCTGCGTGTCCATAAGGACCAGCTGTGCCTGGTATGTGACCGGCTCCCTTTTAAAGCGGCTGACCCTGAGTCCGTACTCGATCTCCCTTCCCTCCGGCGTCCAACCCGAGGAGTGGAAGTTTGACTCCTTCACCTTGAGGCCACTGCTCATGAAAGAGAATTCCCTTCCCCTTGAACTTATATATTTAAGAATCATGTAAGGCTCACCCCCATTCCTTTGAGCGTCCTGCCAAACTCACGCCCGTTCAGGCTGATGCCAATATCAGCATCTTGCATGCCGGCCTTGACTGCTTCATAGATGACCGCAGCATTATTCCCACCTCCGGACGCAGCAATGATCCTATTCACCGCCCTATCCATGTAGGAGTAGAAGGCGTCCAGCGGAAGTACTGCTTCCGATCCTGCCTCGCCTACACCGATGATGGAAGGTGAATTGAAGATACCGCCGGTCTTATACCAGTCCACACTAAAATGCGGAACGCTACCTTTTAACCAGTCCAGGGGATTCGCAGAACCGGATACACTGATATGAGGGAGTTTTAGATGCGGCAGGCTCCACTCGAAATCCATGAAACCTTTGATCTTATCGATCGCGTTCCTTACCGCATCCCTCGCGCTCTCGATCGGCTGTACTATCGCAGCTCTTATCGAGCTCCAGACGGAAGAGGTAGTGCTCCGGATACTGCTCCACGCATTGGAGAAAAAGCTCCTGATGTAGGACAGCACCGAGACCACCACAGCCTTCACCGCATTCAGGACATTCGTGATATTAGTTCCGAAGAAGGACAGAAATACGTTCAAAACGTTCTTCATCGTATTTGTGACGTTGGTGAATGTCCCCGTGATCCCGCTCCATATAGAAGAAAAGATCTCGCTGATACCCTGCCATATCAGTTCCCAGTTGCCTGTGAACAGCCCGCTGAACACATCAAAGATCCCTGTGATCACGCCAAGGATTGTTTCAATGTTTACGGCGATGGCATTAAAGGCTCCTATGAAGATTGGACCCAGGAACTGGCAGAGGCCTTCCCAGATAAGGCGGATGAAGTTCGCAGCATCAGAGAAGCTGAAACCAAGAGCAGAAAGCCGCTGCCTTATCCCCTCCACAAATGTGGATACTGTGGACCAGATCTTATTCCAGATTCCGATGATGGCATCTCGGAAGCCCTCGTTTGTTTTCCATAAATGTAAAAACGCAGCCACAAGGACTGCGATCACTGCTACAACAGCAAGCACCGGTGCAGATATGCCTCCCAGCGCTGCTCCAATCTTTCCAAGTATGCCATGGGCATTTCCCACGGCTACTTTCAGTTTTCCAAAGGCTCCGGCGAGCTTTACAAAGCCTTGCATGGCGATGCCGATCTTAGAGATACACGAGCCAAGTATCACAAGGAACGGCCCTAGAGCCGCCACGAGCATACCGATCCGAAGGATCGTGTTCCGCTGGCTCTCGCTCATGCCGTTCAGCTTATCAACGAATCCCTGAACCGCAGTGACAACTTTCCGAACCGCTGGCATAAGGGCATCTCCGAACGAGATCGCCAGCTCCTGAAGCTGGGATTTCAGGATCGTAATCTGGCCATTCAGATTGTCCTGCATCACTGCAGCCATCTTCTCTGCAGCGCCACTGTAGCCATCCACTTCATCGGAGCAGGTAGAGATAGCGCTTTCCAGCTTCTCAATATCTCCCGGAGCCGCGTTCATAAGCGCCAGGAATCCGGACATGGCATTCTTGCCGACCAGGGTTTCCGCTGCCGCCGCTTTCTCGGATTCCGTCATCTTTGAGAAAGCACCCCTACAGTCCGCGATGATATCAGAGAACTCCCTCATGGATCCGTCCGCGTTCGCAGTCTGGATCGTCACATCACCGAGAGCTTCTCCTGACAGTTCCAGATCTCCCTGCAGCTTTGTCATGATGGTACGAAGAGAAGTACCTGCCTGGGAGGACTTGATCCCGGCATTGGCCATAAGGCCGATTGCCTCTGCTGTATCCTCCGCTGTGTACCCCAGCGCGCCCGCGATCGGAGCGCAGTACTTGAAGGTCTCGCCCATCATGGAGACATTCGTATTGGCGTTGGAAGAAGCTGCAGCAAGAAGATCTGCAAAGTGACCAGAGTCCTGCGCAGAAAGTCCAAAAGCTGTCAAGGCATCCGTTACGATATCGGACGTAGTCGCAAGGTCCTCTCCGGACGCCGCTGCAAGGTTCATGATGCCTTCGATACCGGAAAGCATATCCTCTGTCTTCCAACCGGCCATAGCCATGTAGTTCATGGCATCCGCGGCTTCTGATGCGGAGAACTTTGTCTTTGCGCCCATCTCACGGGCCTTGTCCCTCAGAGCGTCAAAGTCCTCTCCTGTCGCTCCGGATACAGCTGCCACCTGGCTCATTGCAGAATCGAAATCCGCCGAGGTCTTTACAGCGACGGCGCCAAGTCCCGCCACTGCTCCGGAGACAGGCATCACCGCGCGCCCAGCACCGGCTATCGTATCTCCAACTTTCTCAAGCTTCTTGCCTGCCTCATTGATCCCCAAAAGAACAGAACTTGTCGTTTCCGCTTCCTGCTGCAGGCGTCGTAGCTCTTCCTCCGTCTCGATGATCTCCCTCTGCAGGGCATCATACTTGTCCTGGCCGAGAGTACCTTCCTCCAGCTGCTGCCTTGCCTGCTCCTGGGCGGTTTTGAGTGCCTCAAGTTTTTCCTTTGTCGCATTGACTGCGTCTTTCAAGAGCTTCTGCTTCTGGGTGACGAGGCTGGTGTTGGCAGGATCCAACTTAAGGAGCTTGTTGACATCCTTCAGAGAAGACTGAGTCGTTCTTATCGTCGAATTAACACCCTTCAGGGCTTTATCAAGACCTGTTGTGTCGCCACCGATCTCAACGGTAATCCCCTTTATTCTGTTTGCCATACCTCATCACCTCCTTTCAGGGCATAATAAAAGCACCAGTCATTTCTGACTGATGCTTTTACAGTTTATATTTAATTCAAGTACTCTATCAGTTATCCCACTCGTCGTATGAATGCTCCCCCTGTTTGCTCTTCCAACTATTGAAGTCTTTCACAGCATTATACTCCTCTTCTGTCATTTTTTCCCCGTTATAATACTTCTCTTGCCCACTCTCAAGAGTTCGGCGATATTCTTCCTGATCCCTACGCCTACTTTCATTGAACCATGAACCACATGATACTAAGAGAATTACTATAATGATAATAGATACTAAGCCAAGAATGACTGAATAACTATTTGTAGAAGAATTATTTGTAGTACCTGTATTTGAGACTACACGCTTTGGTTTCTCATCTGCCTTCGTTTTTTGTTCAGCCTGCCTTTGAGCCAGTATTTTTTCTCTTTTTTCCTGATGCTTTTTTATGTCATCTTCAAGCTCCTGAACTGCTGATTGCGCATGTTTCTCACTCTTTTTCGCTTTTTCAGCTAATTGCTGCCGTTCGTTTCTATGCGCATAATATTCCCTAATGCCAAATCCACAGTCAGGACAAGCGACTGCAGAATCTGAAACCTTTTCCCTACCGCATTCCGGGCATGTCACTAACGCCATATAATTATTCCTCCTATTGTTAATACAAAGATATCTTACAAGGAATAATTATAATCCTACCATTAACAAATTAAAGCCTTAATTATTTACGTTATGCTTGCTGGTCAAAAAGGTGGCCATCCGGGGTGTCTAAAACTTATCAAAATCAGCCTGATCAGCTATCCTCCGATATTTCACGCCGTCGTTGGACTTCTCAGTCCAAATATCGAGCACCAGCCCGATCGTAACAAGGTCGAGATCCCGTATGGAGATCCCGACCTCACAACATCGCAGAAGGAACAGCGGCGTGGTCATTTCCCGCTCACTTCTGCCAGTCCTTTTTTTGCCTGCACATCCGTCATCAGGTTATCGCCCCACAGTTCCAGGATCTGAGGAAGCACCTGGTAGATTGAGAACATCTCGAACTGGTCAAGCCACTCGTCGATGGTCTTAGGAATGGAAGGGTCCGCATGATAGGCCATGATGTATGCCACGTTCTCGAAGATTTCAAGGTCATCGATCTGCAGTTCCTCCTCGCCCTTCTTCCTCTTACTGTAGGACTTCTCCAGCTTTGAGAGATCCTTGAATATGTCCCGCTTGAACTTTGCCCGGTAGAGCCTCGGCACTGTAGCCGAGGACCGGAACAGTACGTCTTTCCCGGAAATATTGATCGTGCGTTCTATCATCACTCTTCCTCCTCGATATCAGGTACGTAAACGGACTGGTACCAGTTCGCATAAGTCGTTGCATCCGTTGTCTCGCCAGTCTTGGATTTCACAAGGCCGTCAGCCCTGGGATCCGCTGCGATCGTCAGCTTCTCGGTACCCGGCTCGATGGTGTCTTCCTTCGTCTCCGACTCGATGGACGGACGGGAAGAGCTGCAGTTATACATGACGTGACGGATACAGTTGATGTCTCCATCGAACTCGAAAAGCAGCGCGAACTTCACGCTCTCCTTAGTCGTGACCTTCTCGACCAGGACGCCTTTCTTGTCCAGCGCTTCCTGCAGGATCTCCGTTCTGAACCAGTCAGGGATCAGCGCCATCTCCAGATCACCGGAATAGCCGTTATTGGTCACAGAGCGGAAATACACGATACCGTCGGCGTAAAACGGTGTGGACTCACCCTCTGCATCCAGCGAGAGACTGACCGCACCGGGAATCGCCCTGGGCGTCGCATAGTTATAAGAACGTACGCCGTTCTCTTCCGTTTCTGTGAGCTTTGCGACATGAACGTTTTTCAGGTTGTATTTAATCTTATTTCCCATGTCTTAACCCTCCATTTGGAATGAATACAGGACCTCATACAGCTTCTCGGTGTCGATCCACACCTCTGTCTTATCGTAAAAAATGCCGTGCTCATCCAGCACGGCCTCAACGCTGCCTTCCACCTCCGGGTCCTTTGCGTCGGTGTAAAGCTCTATATGCACTTCATTTATCTTGTAGTACACTTTCCCATCTGCCGAGAAATTATCTGTTCCCGGCAGCAGGTAAGTGATAAAGGGAGGATCAACGGCTTCGCCTTCTGCGAAATGGTCATAAGCGGAAGGAAGGTCAATCTCCCCGATGATCTCTAATAGTTTATCCATTCGACAGCCCCCTTATGATATCCGCCTCCAGCTGCTTCTCACCCAGCTCTTCCGCCGGTGCGATGTGCGAGAAAGCCCTGGTCCGGCCGCCGTTTCTCTTGGCGTGGCCATGCTCAAGAAGATGCGCGAGCATATAGCGAGACGGCGAGTAGACGGTTACTTCCAGACGTGTGGAAGATTCCTTCGTCTTCTTCGTGGTCCAGCTCTTAGCATATCTCCCAGTTTTTACAGGGGCGCCGGTTTTGATCTCTTTTCTGACGGTCTGGCCTGCCTTTGTAACAGCCTTCTTCATGGTCTCTCCGGCGAGCTTGTTGTACTCGGTAAGTTCCTCCATGACCGCATCTGCTAGGCCATCAATCGATACTGTCTTTCCCATATCATCTTGCCTCCAACTTAGTCATGAACTTCCGGCTGTTCTTCCGAAAGCCCATATCATCGATATGGGTGATGTTGTAGATCCGGTCGCCAAGAAGAATCCTGTATCCTTTCGATGTAACCACCGCAGTTTCTGAGCAGTACCGGACAGTAAGATCTATTCGGTCTGTTTCTCTTGTCTGCGAGGCTTCTTCACCCTCATCTCCTGTCTGATCCGAGGCAGTCGCCCAGCAGGAGAAATAGTCAGTCCAGACGGATTTATGATTGCCATAGCGATCTGTCACCGTCTCGTTCTTCTGGATCATGATCCGGATGTTCAGTCCTGCAATGTTCATCACACCACCCCCTCGCGGATGGCGAAAAGAATGGACCTAAGCGTCAGCATGAGCGCATGATGATCAGCTTCCTCCCGATGTTCGTAGAGATAGCCGAGTGCGTACAGGATCGCCACTTTCATAGTCTCCCGGATGGGAGTAAGCGACGTATCTTCCGTATCAGAGTTGACCGCCGCCCACTTCTCGTCTGTCAGCCTTGCCACGTCAGCACACATCCGCTCCGCAGCGGATAAAAGGATGCCGGTCATGGCATCCTCATCTGCCGAGTCAACACGGAGGTACTCCTTCGCTTCCTCAAGCGTTACAAGCGCCATGACCGGTCACCACCTTCCTTAGCCCGCGGCACCAGTGCCCAGGGCCATGACCTGCATCGCCTCGGGCAAGATGAGCTTTCCATCCACACGCTGCGTGCCGATGAATCCGGTGTGATCCGTCACCGCGTACAGCTCGTTCAGACGCTTCAGCGTCCTGTTCTGTCGGTCAGCAATCCAGTAATAGGAGAAGTCACCGAACAGGAGTACCTTCTTGCCTCCATCCTGCGCCACCGTACCGGTGATCCCAGGCATGTAGCTGCTGGTGTAGATATCGTGGCCGAGAATGGTATCCGGCTTCGCGATGTCCAGAGACGGCTTCCAGATGTAGTTGTCGTTCCTGTCTTTGATCAGCATCAGCTGCAGGAGCAGGCTCTCATTGCAGAGGAAGGAAGCCTTTCTGCGGTACGGAGCCTTCAGGCTGTAATACAGCTTATAGATGTTGTCAAAATGAACGGTCTCAGCATTGTCGGTTGTGTTTCCGGCAGAAGCCGTAAGGGACGTCAGAATACCGGTCGGCTGGGAAGGTGTGACCTGCGGATTGGCAGAAGGGCCGGTGCCGTTGATGAAGGCATCCTCCTCCGCGTTACCGAAACGCACGCCGAAGCGCTGCGCGATATAGGACGCGATGTCGAATGCGGAATCATGCAGCAGCTCGTTGGTGACCTTGACCATGCAGCCCAGCTTGTACGCGGAAAGCGTCTCCTGGGTGAAGCTCATGTCGGATTCCTGAATAGCCGCTCCTTCCTCGATCCAGGACGCGCTGCCGTTGTCCATGGCGATCGGGATCGTCCTGGTCCCGGAGTTCGTGCGGATAGTCTTGGCGAGTTTACGGAATACATTGTTCTCTTCCAGGGCCTGGATCAGCTGTCTCTCAAACTCATCCGGCACAGTGTAGCCGCCGTTCTGGTCGACGCCGACAGACAGAGCATCGCGCACCTCAAGGGAGCTGTTGCCGCGCATCATGTTCCAGAATGCCTCGCTGTACTTTGCAGTTGCTGTGGGGCGCAGGATCACGTCACGCTGTCCGGCCTTCGGGTCCTGATGGACAGGTGCAGAAGTCGCCGCGGAGAGCTTGGCGTCCATCTCCATCTGGTCCTCAAGGCGCCTGATCTCATCTCCCAGTGCCTTTACATCAGATGCCATCTTCTCGTACTGCTCCACGGCGGAAGCCTCGACGAGACCGTTCTCGTCCCTGTGCTCTTCCAGAAAAGCCTTGGTCTGTTCCCACAGGGTATTTCTCTTATTTCTGAGTTCAATTACTTTACTCATGGTAGTTTCCTCCATTTTTGCAATAAAAAAGCCGGATCCCTTATTTCAGGAAATCCAGCTGGTTTCTGAGTATTTCGTAGGGCATCGCCCCATCTTTTGTTTTACCGTCGAGTCCGATCACAGGCTCTTCTCTTGCCCTAGGCCGCAGCTCATCGCTGACGCCCAGCCTGTTCAGAATCGCCTGATCCATCATCCGGCTCGAATACATTTTTGCCTCCGTAGCGGCGGGAACGTCCTTCTTTGCGTCCTCTCCTTCCGGTTCAGGCTCGCCCCCTTCAAAGAGCACTTCATCAGCAAAGCCAAGCTCCACTGCCTTTTTGGCATTCATCCAGGTCTCGTTGCTCATAAGCTCTGCGATCTTACCGCGCCTAAGTCCTGACTTGGCTGCATAAGCATTGATGATGGACTCCTTAACCTCGTTCAGCGTTTCGATCGCTTTCTCCATGTCCTTCGCATTGCCCATCGCAATGGTGGAAGGATCGTGGATCATAAGGAGTGCTGTTGGAGACATGAGTACCCGGCTCCCTGCCATGGCAACGACCGACGCCGCGGATGCCGCGATCGATGCGATCTTAACAGTGACCACTCCTTTGTACTCCTGCAGCATGGTATAGATCTCTGCCGCTGCAAATACATTTCCTCCAGGGGAGTTGATCCAGACAGTCAGGTCGCCTTCCTCCGCTTCCAGCTCCTGCCTGAACATCGCCGGCGTGATCTCATCTCCCCAGAAGGATTCTGAGTCGATCGGCCCTTCCAGGCGAAGGACCCTCCCGCCTGTATCATCCCTGATCCAGTTCCAAAATTTATTCATCGCTTACCTCTCTTTCTGTTCTCGGGTTCTTCTTCCTTCGGCGGCTCCTGCTGCGTGATCTGCTGTTTTCCGGCATCTTCGAGCTTGACGTATCCGCCGTTCAGGTAATAATCATCTCCGCCCTTTTCTGCTGGGATCAGATCCCAGTTCTCCAGTCTGTGAATATCGTTCGGAGACAAAAATCCGTTACTGATCCCCGTCGCGTATCCCTGCATCCTGGACTGATAATCCCCGCGAAGAAGGCCATCCACGTTAAACTTCGGAAACAGCTCATCCTGTTCGCCTTCTATGAGCAGGTCCTTGATGATCGCCTGCTCGAACCGCACAAGCCAGGGCGTCAGCGTATGGACCACGAAGTCTATACTCTGGTGTTCGATGTTTGAGAAGGTAGCATGCTCCAGGTCCTGCACCATGTGAGGCGGCACCCTGAAGATCCTGCAGATCTCGTTTACGCCGAACTGGCGGGTTGAAAGGAACTGGGAATCTTCCGGAGGCAGGCTGATCGCTTTGTACTGCATGCCTTCTTCCAGGACAGCCACCTTGTGGGCGTTGTTCGCGCCGCCGTAAACTGCCGACCAGTTCTCCCGGATCTTGGACGGGTCCTTGAGCACACCTGGATGCTCCAACACACCGGATGGCTGAGCGCCGTTCTTAAAGAAGCTGCTGCCGTATTTCTCGACTGCCAGCGTCGTTCCCAGCGCGTTCTTCATCATAGCGATCGGGGAGAAGCCTACCAGGCCGTTGAAACCAAGCCCCGGTACATGGAATATCTCATCTCGTCGGAAATAGATATCCTTGTTGTTCTCTCCCGGCTTCTCGTCCGTGTATGCGTGATAGATGTAGAAAATCTGTCCCTTCTCATCCCTGTCGATCTCCATGTTCTCAGGGAGCAGTGGATACAGGCCAAGGATGCCGTTCTTGCCGTCCCTGACGATCTGCGCGTAGCAGTTTCCCCACAAGAGCAGATGCGTCATCATGACTTCCCGGAAGGAGAAACTCGTCATCTCCGGATTCGGCTGCCGGTACAGCAGCTTATACAGCGGATGATCTGTGGCTCGTTCCTTTGCGCTTCCGCCGTCCATCGACCGGTACAGATGCAGCGGAAGACCTGCCACCGTCTCCGCAAGGAGCCGGACGCAGGCATACACCGTAGCGATCTGCATGGCGCTCTTCTCATCCACCCGCTCGCCAGAATCCGCCCTTCCGAACACAAAGGTCTGTCCGGAATCGCGCACGTTATCCTCAATCTTCGGAAGCTCAGGATCATCCCTGGGGCTGATCCCCAGCCATTCTAAAAATCCCATAATGGTTTCCTCCAAAAAATAAAAGGACCGCCCGTTTTCCGGATGGCCCCTGCACTTTTCCACGCTATTACTATAGTCCTTTTCTCAAGGACAATTTTATATGATTTTGGACATCAGAATACATAAAGCCCTCTCTCGTCGTATACGCTTCCCTGCTGCTCGTGGCGGATGCAGCGGTCCAGGGCCATGATCGCCGCCACAATGCCGTCGATCTTCTCCGGTGATTTTGCCTTCGTCGGTTTGATGTTTTCCGCAGCATCGCGGTCAACCACGACGTTTCCACTCATCCACCGCATCACCGGGTTCCCGCCATGGATGATGTTCCCTTCCATGAGGAGCTTCAGAAATTCCTTTGTGGGCGGACTCATATCTTTAAAGCCCTGGCCGAAGGGAACAACAGTGAATCCCATGCCCTCAAGGTTCTGCACCATCTGGACAGCTCCCCACCGGTCAAAGGCAATTTCCATGATGTGGTACTGCTCACCGAGTTTTTCGATGAACTTCTCGATGAAGGCGTAGTGAATCACGTTTCCCTCCGTCGCCATGATATATCCCTGCTTGTACCAGACATCATACGGAACCGATGCTCTGCGAACCCTGAGTGGGATCGTGTCTTCTGGGATCCAGAAGAAAGGAAGCATGATGTATTTCTCCGTCTCGTTCCTGGGTGGGAACATAAGAACAAAAGCCGTGATATCCCCAGTGCTGGATAGGTCGAGTCCGCCGTAACATTCCCGTCCCTTAAGCGAGTCCATATCGATCGGGATATTACCGAGATCATAGATCTGCTCAGGGATAAAGCGCGTCAGAGACGACACCCACATATTGAGACGGAGCTGTTTAAAGACGTTCTCTTCTGCTGGATTCTCCTTGGCTTCGAGAAAGGCCTCTCGGACACGGTCGATCCGGATCGTCTGACCCAGAGACGGATTCGCTTTATACCAGTTCGCCTCATCCGTCCAGTCATCCTCATCTGTCAGACCATAGACCACTGGGTAAAAGGTATGGTCGATTCTTCTGCCTGCAAGGATATCCAGTGCCTTCACATGGAGCTCATAGCAGATACTCTCTTTGTCCGTTCCCGCGGTTGTGATCAGGAAATACAGTGGCTGCTCACGAGCATCCCCTGAGCCCTTAGTTAGGACATCGTAGAGTTTCCGGTTAGGCTGAGCATGTACTTCGTCTAAGACAAGGCCAGATACGTTCAGTCCGTGCTTAGTTCCGACCTCTGCCGACAACACCTGGTAGAATCCAGCATTGCTGTAATTGACGATCCGCTTGGTGGCTGCTGCGATCTTTGACCGCTTAAGCAGTGCCGGTGACTTCTCCACCATCCTCTTAGCGACATCGAACACGATGGACGCCTGCTGCCGGTCAGCCGCAGCACCATACACTTCTGCAGACGGCTCGTTGTCGGCATAGAGAAGATACAGCGCAACTGCTGCAGCCAGTTCACTCTTTCCGTTTTTCTTCCCAATCTCGACGTATGCCGTCCGGAATTGCCGGTTTCCGTCCTCATCCACGATTCCAAAGATGTCCCTGATGATCTGCTCCTGCCAAGGCAGAAGCCAAAATGGCTTTCCGTCCCACCTGCCCTTTGTATGGCACAGGTTCTCAATAAACCTAACGGCACGGTCGGCTTTCGCCTTGTCATAGTGTGACTCAGGCAGCATAAACAGCGACGGTTTGTAATCCAAAAGCCTTGGATAGTCCGCCGGTCTCTTTTCCCTTGGCATCAGGCATCACCTCCCACAACCGGTAAAAATCCCTGCTCATTCAAAGTTGGAAAATTCAGCGTGGCAAACTCTCCAAAGAATGATCGTGCTGCCCTGTCATACGCTCGCGCAGCTTCTTCCGCAGTTGAAAACAGGCCAAGGTAGTGCCTTCTTCCATGTTCACAAATTCTCGCATGGAATCCACCGGATCGCTTATCACGATAAATGCCCTTATAACCAGTTGTGTTTCTGCCGGAAATCCTGTAGTTCCAATGATTCTGGGTATTGGTAGCAACGCGTAGGTTTTTTCTCCGATTATCAAACGGATCGCCATTGATGTGATCCACTACGCTCTCATTACCAACCCCCAGCAGAATATGCGTGACCAGGTCTCTTTTTCTATTAGCGGTTACGTAACCGCGATCATCGACGGTACACATGGTCTTTTCAAAAAATGGCAGGTCACATCTGTCAAAGATGAATGACCTGCCATTTGAACAATGATATCGATAATAATCATTTTCAGCTTCTATATGATTCTTACTACCCATTTAACAGTTCCTCCATCTCATCTCCGTTTTTATTATTCGTGCTATCTGCAATAATCCGAGACCTGGAAGATGGTGTCAGACCGAACTGCTCCGCAAGACGGTTCATGAGCTTCAGGTATGTCTGAGCAATGGATACCTGCGGAACCGTCTGCCAGTATCCGGACGGTGTCTTCACAATCGTTCCATGCTGCGTGATGAATTCCTCAGCCTCCTTCCATCTGGCGTACGCCTGACAGTACCCGGCAAATGCCGCCATGTCCACTTCCGTCAGGACCCCCATCTGTTCCATCTTTTTCGCGAGCCTGCGCCACTCCTTTTTAGCTTCCGGCTCCAGCCACTTCGGACAGGAAGGCGCCTTCTTGTCTGGCCTTGGCTCATTATCATTCAGTTTCCTTTTGCCCGGATTCCCCTCCAACACTTTCAGTGCGGTGGGAGTGGGCTTTCTTCCCCTCGTCGCCATAGGCTTACCTCCTTCCCTGATGGCAATAAAAAAAGACCTGCCGGTCTTCGCTACGAGAAACAGCCCGCTGTGGGCTGTGTCTCCGGTATGTCCGCTGTTTGCTTACTTCTGCTGCATCGCCCAGAGGATTGCGTGGCCGTCATCCTCGAACTCGACCTCGCTGGCTTCTCTCAGCCCGATGATCCCTTCGCAGGAAAGGTCGTCGTCCAAATGCTCGTAAACCGCTCCGAAGTAGCTGGGCTTTCCTGCTCCGTTGTAGTAGTGGCCTGCAACCAGGATCCTGTCGCCGAAGGTCAGGACCTTGCTCCATCGGCTTTCAATGTCCTCGGGTGTGGTAGGGTTCGGGAGTCTGTAGGTTCTCATTGCTTTTTCGATCGTCATCTCTTTGTCCTCCGTTTTCTTTTCCTTATCTTACCTTGCCGGTTCTGACTACTCTGAGCTTGTAAACTTCTTCGAAGGTGGCGCCCTTAAGGCTAATCCCGAAGGCAAGTTCGATCTGTTCCTGTGCTTCGAATCTGTTGTTTGCCTTTGCGCTGTAGGCTTTTCCGTTCTTCTTGAAGGTGTAGGTTGTGTGCATTTTTGTTTCCTCCGTTTGCTTTGTTTTCCCTTTCGGTATGTGTAGATTAACTCTGACGCACATATATATCCAGTTCATTCGGTTCATATATGTGACAAAGATCTGCGGCGGAAACTGTGTATATTTACACGAGCAAAAGGCCCTCCCCTGGGCCTCATGCCGTCCGGCTTCGTTTGCCTTACACCCTTATAGCTATAAGGCTGATTGTGCGGTTCCTCCTGTAAAGGAGTGCGCTGGCGTCGCGGCAGCGATTCTCGATCGCTTCTGACTCTGCCTTCTGTTCTTCGGTTGCGTGCCAGGCAGCGCCGGGCTCGTCTCCGAAAACCTTGTAAGCTGCGCCCCAGTTTACGTGGTAGGAGCTGTTGCACTTTACCAGAATCCCCTCCTCTTCGAAGGCTTTGATCTCCTTTTCGATCTGGCTTAGCTCCGCCTGGATCGCCATCCTTACGAATGCCTTTTTGCAGTTCCTGAGAAGAATCTCCATCGCGTAATCTGCCTGTTCCTCGCTGCCGGTCATTTTGATAAGTTCCTGCTTTGTCATTGTCTTGTCCTCCTTTTATGCTCTCTCGATGTCTACCAGCCAGCTGGCTTCGGGGTGCTTCTCGCCGGTTGCCTTCTCTGTGATCTGTCTCTCTTCGTCGATGTAGTGCAGGCCCTTGCCGACCTTGATCAGCCTGACCGCTTCGAATCCGGGAAGGTTTGTGCGGTAAACCCTGGCGTTTCTGCTCTCGCCATCGTAGCTCTTTCCATCCCAGCCGTTGAAGGTGAAGCGGATGCTCTCGCGGGTCTTTGTGAAGTGTGCTTCAAATTCCGCTCTTGTGATCGTGGTGTTGAAGTTCTTAAGCTCCAGGCTGTTTCTCATTGCGTATGCGTTCATGGTGTTCCTCCTTTGTGGTGGCTGTGTTTTTTGTTAGTGTATTAATCACTCTAAAGCACATATTTATCCACTCATTTCGGAGGTATAAACCTGACAAAGATCAGCCGCTGAAACTGTGTATTTTACATCCGTTCAATCTGGCAGGTCATGCCGTCGACCTCGACGATCCGCCAGTCGAATCCCCGCCACCGGACCTCCAGGATCCGGACGCCGGTGTAGGCGTTACTCCGCTGCCGGTCGGAGAGCACGTTTCCGTGCTTCTCCATCCACTCTGCAAGGTTCCCCTTGAGCCTTGCTTCCTGCTCCATCTTATCCGCGTAGTTGATCATCGTCGGCCTCCTTTCACTGAATGCTGAAAAGGTAGCCGTGAACCTTTTCCCTTGTTCCGGTAAACCAGTTCATGTGAGGGCTGTTGAGTTCGATGAGGCCCTGGAGCCTGCAGCCGTTCTGCTGGAAGATCCAGGCGCTCTCTACCGCGCTGCTCCAGCCGGAGGAGAAGGTGAAGCTCTCGACCCCGAGGTTCCGGAGGGTCTCGATCATCTTTGCTTCGTCGCGGATCGTGTCGTGCAGGTCGATGTGCTCGTTCCCGGCTTCCTTCATCTCCTGGTAAAGCCTGTAAACAAATGCGTAGGCGTCGCCCTTTGCCCCGATCGACTCGTTAAGGCTCCTCATGTCGGCCTTTGCCTTCTCGATCCCGGCCTCGTTTCCGGTCTCCTTTGCGGTGTTGTATGCAGCCCTGATTTCCTCTTCCCTTGCGTACTCCTGTGCGAAATTGTTCTTCATGGTGGTCTCCTTTCTGGGTAGGTGTGTTTTTCGTTAGTGTATTAATCACTCTACGGCGCACATATATCCAGTTATTTCGGAGCGTAACCTGCACAAAGATAGGGCCCGAAAATGTATCATAATTTCAGCCCGTACTCTGCAGCATTGAACGGAGTTTTTCTGGGAAGAGCCTGATATCCAGCGGCTGCACAGATCTTCTCGGTATCCTCATCGGAGAGAACTCGCAGCACCCATATGCTTCCGGCGATGATCCACTTGCCCAGCATCTGCGGGCTGGTTTTGTATCGGTAAAAGCCATGCTCCGGTACCCTTGTAAGCATCGCCTTCCGCTCATCAAAATGACCGTCCTTCCAGCCATTCCGATCCGCTTCTTCCTGGTAGTCGTAGCAGTCGACATATACGCACTCGCACCAGACCTCATCGTCGTGCATGTACTTGATCTTCCCATCCTCCTTGATCCCGATATGGATCGCCAATGGGATATCAGACAGATGCCAGCCGGGCCGGAAGGCGAGCGGGCCTATCTTGGACTTTACTTTTCCTTCCGGTGTCCTGGGCCCTTCTGTAGCATGGACCCATACACCGATCGGCACCGGCTCGTCAGCAAGTACATACAGCGGGAACAGCTCTCCCGGCCTGCTCTTTTTTACCCTGAATAATTTGTATCCGATCATGATTACACCTACGAAAAAAGGAGCCCTTCGGCTCCCTTCTTCTCTCCTTTCTCAAAGGTGGTATTCCTGTCCGGTGATGATGTTCACCACCGTCTTGCCTCTTCCGAAGGCTGCTCTCATCTCGTCGAGCTCTTCTTCGGTGGCGGGTCTTGCGTTCCTTCTGTACTCTTCGAGGGTCTTTGTGACCTCCTCTTCCCTGGCCTTTGTCGTTGCCTCTGTGTCGACCGCGTCCGTGACGTAGGTCAGTTTCTCGAGCATGTCGCTCATCAGGACCCTGCCGATCCGGTTTCTCGCCACCCCGTTCTCGTCGATGGTGATGAGGCCCTTCTCAAGCTCCTCTCTGATCTTTTCCAATTCCTTCTCTGCGCTCTTTTTCCAGTATGCTCCAAGGGCTCCGCTCAGTTCCTTTTCAAATCTCGTCATGGTCTTGTCCTCCTTCGTGGGTATGTGTTTTTCGTTATGGTATTAATCACTCTAAAGCACATTTATATCCACTCATTTCGGAGTCATAACCTGCACAAACATTGGTCCAAAAAAGTGTCAATGTTTAACCAGGCCGGCATTGGTCCAAAAAGGGATCATTCTTTTATTTCGCCGGTCATAATGAAGTGCGCGTACTCTTTCCGGTGATCGATCAGGAAGAGGACCAGTTCATAGTACCCGAGGCGATTTGCGATCTGCTGGACCATGGGTACATCAAACATGTTCGTCTCCCCGGTGTCCCTGACCGCCAGGATCTGCCTGCGGACGGTGTCCGTGAACTCCCCTACCAGGACCCGGCAGGCATCTGCGCCGTAGGCGATCCCGAGGCTGCTTCCGGTATCCCATTTCACATGGATCGTACCGATATCATCCACCGCGGTCACCGTTCCCCTCGTTCCGACTGGCGGCGCCTGCGGATCGTCCATCCGAATCAGCTCCACCCGGGTTCCCTGGGGATACTGTTCTCTTAACCTCTCTACTTGTTTCTTATCCATCGCTCTTCTCCTTTCCGAAGGCTCTACCCTTCTACCACCTTAAGCCCGCCGGTGGCGGGTAAGGCTGCAGGAGGCTGGCTCCTTCGTTTATGCTGTGCGTCCGTGTCGGAAGGCTGCGTCCCCGGCAAGGTTCCTGGTCAGGATCTCCCTGGCGGTCTCGAATTCCTCTCCGACAAATCCGAGCCGGATCAGCCAGGTCCGCATCGCGAATTTCGGGTTGTCGACCTGGGGTTCTTTCGGGCTGGCACTCTTTGCTGCCTTCGCCTGTGCGGAAAGGCCCAGGCAAAGCTGGATGTAGCTTTTGAGCTCTCCGGCGTGCAGGCCGTTTCTCTTGTTCCCGTCTGGATTCGCAAACTGGAAAAGCCTGAACTCGATGGTCCCCTTTGTGAAGGTTGCGTGGAGGTTAAGCATGTGGTAGCGGCTGTCGTTGTAGTGCTGGTCGCGTCCGTAATTCGCGTTGTTCATTGTGTACCAGATGTCTGCGAGTCCCTGCATGGTCTGGGGCTTTTTCCGGTTGAGTTCCGTAAGGAAATCCCTGTTCACCGTTCTGCAGTAACGCCAGATCCTGCTCTGGTCGATCCGGATCGCGCTGGTAAGGAGCCCTTCGTGGCTTGCCATCAGGTTTGCAAGGTTCCTGAGGCTCCTGGCGTCGTGGCCGGCTGCGCCGATGTGGATGTGTACTCCACACATGTGAGCCGGGTCGCTTTTGGCTCCCTTGCGGCGGAGGGTCCTCACCAGCTCCTGCAGGCTCTCGATGTCGTCGTAGGTGAGGATCGGCGTTACCATCTCGCATTTCTCTTCGTCGGTGCGGGCCTTGATGCTCGCGTCCCTCTGGAATTTCCATTCCCTTCCCTGGATGTCGTAGGCGCTCCAGGTTTTGTAGCCGTTGCGGGATGCCGTGTACTCCACCCTGCTGCTTCCGAAGAAGTCGGCTGCCGCTTTCGCTGCGTTCTGCCTCGTGATGTTGTACATTTCAATCTCGACCCCGATGGTCTGTGCTTTCATGGCCTCGATCTGTGCTCTGGTTGTTTCCTTCATGGTATGTGCTCCTTTCCTGGGTAGGTGTGTGCTTCTTTTTGGTAGTGTATTAATCACTCTTTTCCGCACATATATCCAGTTAATTCGGAGCGTAACCTGCACAAAGATCGGGGCCGGAAACTGTGTATTTTACAGCCATCAGTCGATCCGCCTGCAGTCGTCTTCCCCGTAGGCGACTCCAAGGCCGCAGCCGTTATCCCAGTCCACATGGATCGTACCGATTGCATCGACACCAACAACCGTTCCGAGCGTCCCAACCGGAGGTGCCTGATCGTCGTCCATCTTCAAAAGCTCCACCCGGCACCCTACCGGAAAGTCTTCACGCAGGCGTTCAATGATTTCTTTTCTTGGCGTCCTCACTGCTCTGTCACCTCCTCCGATGTTTTCTGGGCCTCGCGCTTCTCAGCCTGCCGCTGCAGCCAGCGTTCCTTTTCCGCTTCGGTGCGGAATGCGCTGTGACCGGTGAGGTTTGCCATCAAGATTCTGCGGGCTTCCTTGTATTCCGGGCCGTTCATCCCCAGGCGGGTCAGCCAAATCCGGAGCGCGTATTTCTCGTTCTCCTCGTTCACCGTCTTGGCCTGAATGCGCTTCTGATCCAGGGCCTGTTTGTTCATCATTCCACAGAGAATGGTGAAGGTCCGCAGTACCTCGGCATCGTTCGTCTCCGGCAGGGTTCCAAATGTGATCCGTTCCTGCGTGATGGTCAACCCGTCGATTGCCTTGCCGTACTCATCCTCGTAGGCGGCGATCGCAGCAAGCAGGCTCTCCTTTGTCAAAATGCTAGCTTCATCCTTCAGGGCTTGTGTTAAACCTGCGTCGACCCTAAAGCTCGTTCCGAGCGCCTTGTTCAGAAGATCCGCTCTGGTGTAGACCAGGTTAATCAGGTTCCGGATGGAGCTGCCGGTGTGGTTCGTCATGGGAACCTCGACCGTCAGGCTGACCAGTTCCGGCGTCCCTGCTTCTGCGGCAGGCTCCGCAGCCGATGTCTCTTCCGGGCTGAAGCCGTCAGCGATCAGGTTATGGGTAAGTCGCTCCAGGGCGTCCCCGTCGTCGCAGGATACCGTCCCGTTCTTGTCGATGGTGAAGTTCCCTACCGTGTATTCGAATGTCGGTGCCTTCTTGTAGACCGCTGTTTCCTGAATGATGTTTTCGATTGCCTTTACCAGCGCCTTCCGCTCTGTTCCTGTTACATTAAATCTTGTTTCCATGATCATCCTCCTTATGCGTGACCCGTGGGTCCATTCCCTCCGGGTAGTGTATTAATCACTCTACCCGGAAGAATTAGCAACGCACACATCTGACAAATATGTGCATGAGGGAATAGCCACTATGCACAAACTTCCTCATAGGTCAGTTTCTGCCCATCACGGAGCACATATGCCTCAGCAGCAACCTCGTGATCCTGACACCATGCCAGATATCTCTTCACAATCACATCCACGAACTTCGGGTCAAGCTCAATGCCGCGGCAGACGCGATCTGTCTCGCAGCAGGCGATGAGCGTACTGCCGCTGCCGAGGAAGGGATCGAGGACGACACCGTTGGTCATGGTGGAGTTACGCAGCGGATAGCTCATAAGCGCCACCGGCTTCATTGTCGGATGATCCTTGGACGAGCGTGGCTTGTCGTACTCCCATACCGTCACCTGTTTACGATCCGAGTACCACTGGTGCCTGCCGCTCTGCTTCCACCCGAACAGGCAGGGCTCATGGATCCACTGGTACGGGCTCCGGCCCAGGACCAAAGCGTTCTTCTTCCAGATGCAGCAGCCGGACAGATAAAATCCAGCGTCCTTAAATGCCTTCCGGAAGTTCAGTCCTTCCGTATCCGCATGCCACACGTAGATACTGCCGTCATCGGCAAGGTTGGCGTGCATGCAGCGGTAGGCAGACAGGAGGAAGTTATAGAAGTCTGCATCGGCCATGTTGTCATTCATGATCTTGCCGGAGGTCTCTTCGACGTCCACGTTATAAGGCGGATCCGTAAGAACCAGGTTTGCCTTCTGTCCGTCCATGAGGCGAGTGTATACTTCCTCGCCGGTGGAGTCTCCACAGATCACACGGTGCGGACCAAGGCACCACAGATCACCCAGCTTCGAGAACACCGGGTTCTGCAGCTCCGCTTCCACATCGAAGTCGTCTTCCTTCACGTCCTTCGAGTGCACCTTATTAAAGAGCGTCTCGATTTCCGGCGGATCAAAGCCGGTCTTCCCCATGTCAAAGTCCGACTCCTGGATGTCTTTCAAAAGATCCGCCAGAAGGTTCTCATCCCAGGCGCCGGTGATCTTGTTGAGCGCAATGTTGAGTGCCTTTTCGCGGGTCTTGTCGATATCCACCACTGCGCAAGGCACCTCGGTAAAGCCCAGGTCCATCGCCACAGTGAGTCTCTGGTGGCCGCCGATGATTGTCATGTCAGCATTCACGACCAGGGGATCAGCAAAGCCGAACTCCTCGATCGACGCCTTGATCTTCTCATACTCCTTGTCTCCAGGTTTCAGTTTCTTCCTGGGGTTATACTCAGCCGGTTTCAGAATGGTGACCGGCATCACCTTTAGCTCTGCTGCTTTCACTTAGCCTTACCTCCATTTCTAATTTTTCGGCCTTATGCCGTTTCTCATAGTTCCAAAAGTCGTACCGACATTTATCCGAGCAGAACTTCCTCGGCCTGCCGTTTTGATTCCTGCCTACTGGCGATCCGCACCACGGACAGAACTGCTTCGCGCAGGCGGCCAGAAAGCTGCTAATATCCTGATCTTCCATCCCTTATCCTCCTGACACGAAACTCTCGCAGCCTGCCGCGGGCTGACACGAAACTCCATGAAAAAAGCAGTGGTGGAATTACATCCATCACTGCCTTCTGACAACGTTATTTGATTGTGCTCAATCCTTTGTTTATGGGCTTTTCCCGGAATCCGCCGGGTCCATTTCGCGGGCGTCGGATCCCCCCTATGCAATTTCGCGATTTTTCGCGTGAGAGGGGGCGGCGGTCCCTGGGGACTTCACCGTAGAGAAGTGACCCCGCCCCCAGGGATCAGTAATGATACTCAGGTGTCTGGTCCTCTCTTCTCGTCTTCATGCTGTGGTGGCGGTGGCAAAGGGCCTGCCAGTTGCTTCGGTCCCAGAAGAGCTTCTGATCACCACGATGCGGGACGATATGGTCAACGTCCGTTGCCTTCACGTACCGCCCTTCCTTCATGCACTCCACACACAGAGGGTGCGCCTCAAGGTACTGCTTCCTTGCTTTCTGCCACGCACTGCCGTAGCCTCTACTCGCAGCGGAACGTACCTCCTCGGGGTGCAATACTTTGTGACGGTCGCAATACTTCTGTCCTGATGGGACCAGTGCAGCACAACCGGGGTGCTTGCATGGTACCTTTGGTTTCGTAGGCATCAGCGTACAAGGCCCCACTCAGCGAACTTCTCAAAGCCACCGATCTGGTTAATATACAGGCGTGCTGTCTCAACCATTTCCTCAAAGGAAACTGATCCGATTGCCTCATCACCTATAGCACAGCACACTTCCACAGGCATATCCATTTCCTGTGCCTTCAACCATGCCCAGATATTCACAGAGACATCCGCCTTTGACAGGTCCTTTCCATGCAAGCCACCACCTGTAACACTGTCCGCCATGTCACTCCCCAGCTTCCTGTTGGTAGCTCCCGTGTCTACATCAGTTCCACCTGTCCAGTCACCTAGAGGGTTGATCTCTGCTTTCGGATAGACAGCGCGAAGCTCTTCTGTAGGAGCATTGCTCTGGCAGATGATCAGGCGCTCTTCGTCCAGGATGTACTTCCCGTCACAGCCGTATTTGCCATAAATCTCCCGGGCGATTTTGGCAAGTTTCTGCTGTTCTCCCGTCACAGGCTCTCCCTTAAAAATCCCATTGTCACCGCAGCGGAAGCCCTGCTCCTGGTTCTTTGCAAGGTGCGAATCCTGTGGAACTTCCACATAATCGACTGCTACTTTGCCGGCAATTCGCCCCACCGCGGCTTCGATTTCATACAGAGGCAAGGAAATATCCGTCTCTGCAATGATGTGGCAAATCCCGTGTCCCAGAAGGACTTCCACTGCGATGCGGGGATCATCTTCCAGCTCGTACGCTAGGTCTACAATAGCTCCGGCAATACGGTCGCACAGCTTGTCGGGATGTGAAGGATTTACTTTCTCAAACATAAAAAAATACCGTCCTTTCATAGCAAAAGCCCCGGATCGCTCCGAGGCTTTGTCACTTTTTCACGCTATTAGGGTATCATCTTTCGCAATTAAGATTTTATCCCGTTTTGGACACGAAACTCAGGATTTTCCAAACAGCAGGACCGTCAGTCTATCCAGAGCCCTGTTCTTCCGCTTATATGCAGTCGGCTGCTCAATATTAAGGTACTCCGCGATATAATATGCAGCATTGCTGCCATAATTGTTGCTGTCACCGTAAAAAGCCTCAAGGCAGTAGCGCTCCTCCTCTGACAGTTCCTCCCAGGCAGGTTTGAACCAGTCCATGTACTCGACCGCCTGTCTGTAGCGCTCCTTTAAGATATCGATCTCATCAATGTTCTTGATGATGCGGTCCTCTGCTGCCTGCGGGTTGTATGCCTTCGGCGTGCTGTCCCAGCCAGGGCTTCCGATACCAACCATCTTGTCATAGGTCCTTTTGATCTCATCGTCCGTGCTGCTCAGAATGAACTGCATGGCGTCGTAATCCTTAATCGCAGCGATCGTGGCCGACCGCTTGTCCAGATACTTCCACATAATGCTCATGGCTTCTACCTCCGAAAAATGAATGATCAGTTCCCCGGATTGACTCAGATTGTCAGATTTGCCTTTACCGCAGAGATCAGGTTCTGCTGCGTCGTGTCCTTGTGCTTTAAGGCATCCAAGACATCGCTATCCACGGTATCCCTGGTCAGGATGTGGTGGATCGTCACAACTTCCTTCTGTCCCTGGCGCCAAAGGCGTGCATTTGTCTGCTGATACATCTCAAGGGACCAGACCAGTGAAAACCAGATCAGAATGTGCCCGCCCTTCTGAATGTTGAGGCCGTGACCGGCACTGGCAGGTGAGATCAAGCCGATCTGTATCTTTCCCGCATTCCAGTCTGCAATGTCCTGATCGCTTTTCAGGTCCCTTGACCTGAAGCCCTGATCCTCCAGATACTCCCGGATGCGCTCGTGATCATGCTGAAACCAGTAGGCCACCAGGACGTTCTGGCCGTTTGCCTGCTCGATGAGACCCAACAGTTCCTGCAGCTTCTGGTCGTGGATGACCCGCATCTGCCTCTCGTCATTGTAGATGGCACCGTTTGCCATCTGCAGGAGCTTTCCGGAAAGGACTGCCGCATTGGCCGCATCGATTGTCTCGCCGTTCAGCTCCACCAGCAGTTCCTTCTTCATCGCGTCATACAGCTTCTGCTCCTCCAGCTCCATGTCCACGTAGTGATTGACCATTACCTGCGCCGGCATGTCGAGATAGTCCAGTGCTTTCATGGAGACCGTAATATCAGAGATCCGGCTATAGATCGCTTCCTCTGCACCGGGCAGTGGCACGTAGTTATACACCACACCGGTGTATGGATTCATGCCTGCAGGCTTGAAGTATGCTTCCCTGTACCTGCCGATGAACTTCCCCAGGCGCTTTCCGTTATCGATGAGGTAGGTCTCCGCCCACAGGTCAAGCAGTCCATTGGATGCCGGCGTGCCGGTAAGGCCTATTATGCGCTTTATATAGGGCCGTACCTTCCTCAGTGCTTTCCAGCGCTGTGACTGATGGTTCTTGAAGGAAGAGAGCTCGTCGATCACCACCATATCAAAGGGCCATGGGATCTTGTGTTTCTCAAGGTAAGTAACCAGCCATTTCACGTTCTCTCGGTTGATCACGTACACATCTGCCGGTGCCTTCAGAGCCGCTTCTCTTTGCTTTGCGCTCCCTGTCATCACAGACATCTGCAAAAACCTCGCATGCTCCCAGGTGTCACGCTCCTCCGGCCAGACTGTTTTGGCAACACGTAAGGGTGCGATGACCAGTACCTTGCTCACCTCGAAGCTATCAAACATCAGGTCCAGGATGGCGGTAAGACTGATGCAGCTCTTCCCAAGCCCCATCTCAAGAATCAGCATTGCTTCCGGTGTAGACCGCAGAAAGTCCACACAGTAATTTTGATATTCATGTAAATCACTTCTTTCCATTTGTTTCCCTCATAAGCTGGTGTAGCAGTGCCGGTCCATCAAGGTCAGACAGGGCTTCAAAATACTGTGAACAGAAAAACCGGGTGATCTCTCGAATGTCCCTATTCGCCTTCGCATCCTCCGGGCAAATCAGATGCCTTTTGTATGCTGCCCGAAAGTCCTTCACTGCCTGTATGATGATGGCATTTGCCAATGCCTCATAATTTCCTTCCATCAAAGCTCCCTCCAGGTAAGCGTTCCGATCTTTCCGGCACACTTGGAGATCGCGTTTCTGTTAAGACGCTTCTCCCGGATCAGCCCGGCCAGCTCCTCTGACTGATCTCTAATGTCCCGGATCACGTTGTGGTAATGCTCACGGATCTCATCCAGCTCACTGTGGTGCTCCCGTAGGATCTCTGCCCATTCATACTCTGATGCGTATGTCTCTGAAAGCGTTTCCTCAAGGGTAGTCCGAAACTCCATGCCCATATGCTGATCGATCAGCTCCATCAGATCCTTCAGGCCAAAGACAACTGCTGCCTTACCCTTCACCTCAATCACGTGTGCCATGCTCCACCTCCTTCAGGATCTCCGGTATCTGCTCCCTCCCGTCCAGGATGAACACCTTAAATCCGAGTTTCCGCAGCTGCTTATGCCTCCGCTCCTGCAGCGGTCTCGGCTTTTTTCCCGGCGCCTTCACCTCCACAAATCCGATGTGTCCTTTCGGCAGCAGGATCATCCTGTCCGGCATCCCATCCGTTCCGGGAGATACCAGTTTTGGACACATGCCACCCGCTGCCTTCACCGCCATCACGAGGGTGTGTTCGATCTGTTTTTCTCGCATGCTTCGTATTCCTCCCAGCACTCTTCAAAGACCTCCAGGCAGGCGTCACACGCCCGACAGCTTTCGAGGTAGTCTCGAATGATCCTGTGCCCGTCACGATCCTTTGTGCTTACATGGGCCGGGAACTCGGTCTCATCACTTACCATGTCGTCTGCGAGGTCGGACTTGCGGCCTTCTTTGCCAAAATAGTGTTGTTTCATATACTCAAAAAATGTCACGATTTGTTCCTCCATCACTTTGAAATATCGCTGATCATGTACCTCAATGTAGGTCTCTCCATAACCCTCTATACAGATATTTTTTCTGTAAATTTTTCTATATAGAGCCCTTATGCAGATGAGGTACATTGAGGTACATAACAGCTGAAAATGCTTATAAATAAAGGCTTTTTGGCCTTGGCAAAATGTAGGTCACTGTAGGTCAACCACCAAATTCACTCTTGATGCGCAGCCCTTTAACCACCACTCCAGACGTCATACGCTTCCGCTCAAAGTCCCTCTGGGCCAACGCTCCATAGAAATCGGAGGTACTCCTGGTATACTCACCCATGCGGAGGCAGTAGGCCCGATACTCCTGATACAGCTCACCCGACTTCTCCCTGTAAGACGGATCGACTTCGCAGCACTCCTCCAAAAAATCACCCAGCCAGTCATTCTGCCCCCGATACTCGTCGATGGCATCCTGCACCACCTTGGGGTTTTTTAAATGAAAATCCTTGTCGATGATGCGCCTGGCGCCTTCAATGATCCACGTAAGGATCGCCGGTCCCGCGTTCTCATAGAGGTAGTCCGCATAGTTCTTTATATCGCTCCGGCCTTCAAACACGGCATTGAAGGGGATCACGATCAGCCTTCGCCACGTTCCCTCGTCTGTCGCGCCCACCTTAGGCAGGTGATTCGTATACAGGACCAGGGTGTGTGACGGCGTGAAGGAAGCAGGCTTGCAGAACTTCTTCTCACCGTAAATGTCGTCGGTGGAAGTAAGCTGCTTGACCACAGAGGTGTTGAGCCGCATGCCCTCCTCCAGCTCCTTGGCCAGTGCCAGGCGCACGCCTTTAAGCTCCGCCATCTCAGGCTTCACATTCCTGCGGCAGCCGACCGTCAGGGTGTCCGCAGATACGTTGCCGGCATATCCGCCGAGGACCCTCGCGATGGTGTTCCAGAAGGTCGACTTGCCGTTGCGGCCCTCTCCATACGCGATGATCATCGCCTCCATGTACACCTTGCCAATGGCGGAAAGTCCCACGACCTCCTGTACGTAATCAATCAGCTCCTGATCTCCGAGAAAGGTCTTGTGCAGGGCATCCTCCCAGAGCACCTTTCCCTTATCGCCGGGTTCCACCGCCGTGACCTTTGTGCAATAGTCTTTCCAGTCATGCTCCTGCATGCCTTCGATCCCATCTACCAGACGGACTGATCCCTGGGGCGTATTGAGAAGAAGCGGATCAGCATTGAGCTCCTCCAGCTTCACCCCAACCATGGGCTTTGCTGCCTCCATAGCCGAGCGGATGTATTTGATGTTCCGGCGTCCCATCACGAACCCGCGGTAAGCGGCCGCCGACAGGTAATCCATGAGGACGTTTCTCTGTTCCCCAGTAAGCCCCTCCATGGCCTTTTTCCCTCCGGCAAGCACTTCTTCGCCTGCACCGGAATTCAGTACCGCCTGCTTTCTGATGAACATAAGGAGCTCCGCATCAGCAAGCTGCTGATCCAGAAACTCGATCGTAGCGCCAAGTGCCGCTTCCTTCGATTCCTCCCAGTAGGTGCCGTTGTAGCGGAAAAAGTCCGTCGCCGGATTGAAGCAAATTTCATCGCCGTACTCCTTTGACAGAACCTTTGCCTGTCCAATATCGGAATAATCCTCAGGCATAAGGCACCCTGCGGGTCCCGCCAGCTTGGCGGTATTGTATTTCTCAGGAGGGACATACCCTTCCTGGGCTGTGACGACCTTTTCAAACTTCCTGGCACTGAGCCATATCTTCCGGAGCTCCTCACTCGGCAGTGGCGGAACACACTTTTTCGACTCCTCCAGGAAGATCTCGCGCGAGATGTCGTTCCAGCCGTAACGCTTGACGATGCGGCCGGCGAACCGGCTCATTGTGGCATTCCGGCTCCCCTCCTTAATGATGTAGCTGCCGCCATAGCTGCCCTGGTCCATCTTCTTGTCGAACTCATCCTCTTCTAAAACTTCATTCAGTTTCTTCGTACCGGAGAAGTACTCGACCTGAGGGTTATCCGTACCATAGAAGAAGCGGGCCGCATCCAATGCTTTAGGATCAACATACGGAAATGCACTGGCCACCCGTCGCTTCATGGCGCTGTAGGCGTCCGAATCATCAATGCTGTCGATCTCCAGGAAGGCGTGAAACTTGGGTCTTGCGGCCTTCCCATTTTTCTTTTTCATGTGGTGCCGGCTGTAATGAATACCGATCGATACATCCGGAAATGCATCCCGCAGATCCTTCGGCGTGATCCAGTCCTTAGGATTGTCGGAGTGATCGTTATCAAACTCGACAGCCAAGCAGTTGCTGCTTATAAAGTTCGCATTGCTGCGATAGCTGTTTTTGTATGCAGCGCAGACATAGTCGCGTGCGACTGCCTGTTTAAGTGATGCTGTATCTGTCACTTCGGCCTTGTGCGGGTAAAGGCAGTTGTCTTCCCGTCCAAGACAATCAGCGTAATAAATAGTAAACATAGGTTATTCCTCCTTGGGCAGAACAAGCTGCCGTTCTACTTCATCGAGGTTCTTTTTGAGATTTCTCATTGCTCCCTTCCAGTAGGGCTTCACAAAGGTCCTTTCCCCTGATGGGAGTCGGCGCCAATGGCCGACCACATGCCAGACCAGAGCATGATAGGTACGGCTCCGGCCTCCGCCCGTGATGGCATCGATCAGCTTTTCCGTACCGATGTATCTCTGTTTCACGTACCGGACGATCCTCTTCCGATTTCCCTTATCATCGATTGACGCAGTCTTCACCTTCTGTTTTGCCCCCTTGCGGAATACATCCTTCACAACAGGGTGAAGCAGAGCGATCATCACACCGTACCACGCGTTCATCACGAATCCCGCCATCTTAAGCAGCGCATTGACAGCGATTTTCTTTTCCCGGATCATCTTCTCCGTCAGGCCGATGTGTCCGATATCATCCACAAAATTGATCCCATTGATGCCGTGCATGACAAACAGGGGGCAGGCGATCTGCCTGGGACCGAGATAGATGATCAGGGCTCCAACGCGGGCTGCTTTGTTTTCTGTAATGATCTGCTGATAGTTTTTGAAGATCACAATGCGGTAGGTATCTATCGGAGAGTCTTTTCCTTTGATCGAGAGCTCCATATCTGTCAGCGGGATACTTCCGCTGATCAGGATATCGGCAGGCGTGCCGGCATCAGCGGCAGGCGTGCTCTCATGCCACAGCCTATTGAGCTGCTTTATGTCATCAAAGGTCAGCGTAACCCGATCACTCGGATTGGTCTCATTGATCTTCGACCACAGCTCCCTGTTACCTTCCTCGTCCAGGAACCTGGCATATACACTGTTCAGAGCGGAGTTATGCTCGGTGACCCCATTGGCCCTACGCATCTCTTCCACCCTGGCATGGTATTCCTTCCAGGTCGTGACCTTCTCGGCCTTTTCCATATATCTGGTGTAGAACTCTTCAAACTGGGCATCGTCCATTGAGTTAAAGGCATCCACTGCTTTCTGATACTGCTCCTTCGTCGACACCTGGGAGAACTGATAGAGCATCTCGTCTTCAACATCCCTGCGTTCCATACTTGTCATCTGATTGGCCTCCTTATTGTTTCCGGCAGACCGGTATCCCTCCGGCCTGCCTGTTTCCTTCTTCATCAGTCATCCACATCGCAGCGCTGGTCGTTGATGACATCGCGTGCAAAGTCGAGTGCTTTCATAACAGCGTCCAGTGCTGCATCTCCGCAGCAGGCGATCTCAATACCGAAGATCTCCCCATCGTCACTAGTGACCGGCTCGAAATGGAAATCGCCTTCCATGCACACGAGGCTCAGATAGGTTCTGCCTCCGGCCTTTCTGCAGGGCGTTCCTTTATATCCGGTTGTACCGGCTTCGGCCAGCAGCTCTGTGTGGTGGCCCATAACCGACCGTTCAAATGTCTCCACGATCTTGTCGTTTATTCTTTTGTGTTTTTCCTCAACTGCAAACATTGATCTCTTCCTCCTTTAAATGTCTGATTGGTATTCCTGCTTCTTTTGTGTCACGCCCTGCGGGTGAATCTTTGTTTCGGATTTCCATGGGAAAACATCTCCTTTCATCGTTCTGCTTTCCCATGCCTGCTTAGGCGCGATTTTTATAACGAAAATCCAAAATTTTTTTTGCTTCCTTTTTTTTATAGAAAAAGCCGCCCTGGAAATAATTTCCGCGGGCGGCTATAAAAATGCCCTCTAAGCAGGCATGGGAGTATAGCCGGAGATGTGACGGCGAACATTTCAAAAAAAAATCTGAAAACCGTTATAAAAATCCGGCCTAAGCAGGCATGGGTAGTTGAGAACAAAAAGAAAGGAGATTTTGAAATGACAAACAAAGATAAGCATGTTCTCATTGACGGACTTAGGAAGCTGGCAGCAGACGTGGCGGATCTTGCTTCGACGCTGGAAGGTGCTGAGCCCACACCGCAGAAACAGGATGTTCCCACTGAGGAACCCGCTCCCGTTGCCGCAGAGGCGGCACCTGTCAAGGAGTACACCTTCGAAGAAGCAAGGGCGATCCTCGCGGAGAAGGTCAGAAAGGGATTCCGGGCTGAGGTCAAAGCGATCCTCAATGCGCACGGCGTGAAGCAGCTTTCCGATATTGAGGATGCGCACGTGCTCGACGCGATCGTCGCTGAAGCGGAGGTGATCGGAAATGGCTAAGCATGCATACCTGGCCGCCTCCGCCAGTGAAAGGTGGCTGCGGTGCCCTCCCAGCGCAAAGCTCTGCGCCCAGGAGGAGGACCGCGGAAGCCCTTACGCACAGCAGGGCACTGACGCCCATGAGCTCGCAGCCTACCTCACAGAGAAGGCCCTGGGCATAAGCAGCCGCGATCCTACAGAGGATCTGACCTACTATGACGCGGAGATGCAGGAGGCTGCGGAAGGATACGCCGCCTTCGTCATGGAGCAGGTCGCGGAAGCCAAAACGCTCTGCGCTGACCCGCTGGTCTGCATCGAGCAGACACTGGACTTCTCCAAATGGGTCGAGCACGGATTTGGCACTGGTGACTGCGTGATCGTCGCGGATGATCTGCTGCACATCGTGGACCTGAAGTATGGCGTCGGGATCCTGGTCTCCGCTTCCGGCGAGGACGGGACCGGCAACAGCCAGCTCAAGTGCTACGCGCTGGGTGCGCTGGACACCTTCGGAGATCTCTACGACATCAATCGCGTGAAGCTCTCCATCTACCAGCCCCGCAGGGACAACGTAGACACCTTTGAGATGAGCCGTGAGGATCTGCTGAAGTGGGCCGATGAGGTACTGGCCCCCATCGCCAAGCTGGCCTACGAAGGACAGGGTGAGTTCTCCGCCGGCGACCACTGCCAGTTCTGCAAGGTCAAGGCAACTTGCCGGAAGCGGGCTGAGTACAGCATGGAACTCGCAAGGTATGAATTTACCGAAGCTCCGCTGCTCGACGAAAGCGAGATCGCAGAGATCCTTCCGCAGATCGACAACCTCGTATCCTGGGCCGAGGACATCAAGTCCTACGCGCTGGAACAGGCGCTGTCCGGAGTTCGCTACCCCGGCTTCAAATTGGTCGAAGGCCGGAGCAACCGCAAGTACACCGATGAGGTGGCAGTCGCCACGGTCGTATCGAACGCCGGATACGATCCGTATGAGAAAAAGCTGTTGGGCATTACAGCGATGCAGAGGCAGCTCGGCAAGAAGCGATTTGATGAGCTCCTGTCAGGGCTCATCGTCAAACCACAAGGAAAACCCGTGCTGGCTCCGAGTACAGACAAAAGGCCGGAGCTTAATGCAGCAGCAAATGATTTCATGGAGGAATAAGAATTATGAGTAAGGTTATGAACCCCACAAAAGTTATCACAGGCAAGCGCACCGTTATGTCTTATCTGAACGTCAATGAGCCCAAGACCCCAATGGGCGGCGGTACCCCCAAGTACAGCGTCTCGCTGATCATCCCGAAATCCGACACCGCAACTATCACCAAGATCCGTGCTGCCATCCAGGCGGCCTATGAGGAAGGCCAGTCCAAACTCAAGGGAAACAGCAAGTTCGTACCGGCGCTGGAGGACCTCAAGACCCCGCTCCGCGATGGCGACAAGGAGCGCAAAGGCGACGACGCTTATAAGGGCAGCTATTTCGTAAATGCCAACTCCACCACCAAGCCCGGTGTGGTCGACGCGGACCGAAATCCCATCCTTGACTCCTCGGAGCTCTACTCCGGGATCATCGGCAGAGCGTCCATCAACTTCTATGCGTTCAACTCTAACGGCAACCGCGGCATTGCCTGCGGCCTGAACAACATCCAGAAGCTCGCGGACGGTACGCCTCTCGGTGGCCACAGCCGCGCAGAAGACGACTTCGCTGATCTGGACGATGATGACGACGAGGACTTTCTGTCCTAATCACCCACTCTTTTATCATGGCGGCAGGGCTCATTGCCTTGCCGCCTTTTTGAAAGGAAAACAATATGGAAATAAAATCGCTCAGCTTGGATTTAGAGACAAAATCAAGCGTCGACATCAGTAAATGCGGCGCCTACAAATACGCGGAGTCACCGGACTTTGAAATTCTGCTTTTTGGCGTATCCGTAAACCATGGACCCATCACCGTGTATGATCTCGCCTGCGGGGATACCGTCCCGGACGAGATCATCTGTGCCCTCTCTAATGACTCTGTGATCAAGACCGCCTACAATGCGGCGTTTGAGAGAATCTGCCTGTCCGTGTGGCTTCGAAAGTTCTATCCGCAGCACTTTAAGACCTACAGCATCCCCGGCGATCCCGTCCGGAACTACCTCGATCCGTCCTCCTGGAGATGTACCCTGGTATGGGCTGCCTACAACGGCCTGCCCCTGGGCCTTGAGAAGGTCGGCGCCGTCCTCGGCTTTGAGGAGCAGAAACTCAAAGAAGGAAAGGACCTCATCAAGTACTTCTGCTGCCCCTGCAAGCCCACAAAGAAGAATGGCGGCAGGACCTGGAACCTGCCCTGCCACGATCCGGAAAAATGGGCGTTGTTTAAGAAATATAATGAGCGTGATGTTCTAGTAGAGCTCCAGATCCAGGAGCGGCTTAAGAACTACCCGGTTCCGGATTTCGTGTGGGAAGAGTACTGCCTTGACCAGGAGATCAATGACCGCGGCATTATGATCGATCAGGAAATGGTGACGCAGGCGCTTCGGATCGATGAGCTGTCAAAGACAGACCTGTCTGCCAGGTTAAAGAGAAAGACCGGCCTCGAAAACCCGGGCTCAGTCATGCAAATGAAGTCTTATCTTTCAAAGAAGGGAATGGACGTAGATAGCCTGGGGAAGAAGGAAGTCGCAGCCATGATAAAATCGGCACCGGAAGATCTAGCAGAGGTGCTTTCCCTCCGGCTCCAACTCGCCAAAAGCAGCGTCCGCAAGTACCAGGCCATGCAGAACGCGGTCTGCGCTGACGGCCGCTGCCATGGAATGTTCATGTTTTACGGCGCCAACAGAAGCGGAAGGTGGGCAGGCAGGCTGATCCAGCTGCAAAACCTGCCGCAGAACCACATGGAAGATCTGGACCAGGCACGCGCCCTGGTCAGTGCCGGCGACTATGAGATGCTGGACATACTGTATGACTCTATCCCCGGTGTACTCTCGGAGCTGATCCGCACTGCCTTCATCCCGCGTCCCGGATACAAATACATCGTCAGCGACTTTTCCGCCATCGAAGCCCGCGTGCTCTCCTACCTTGCCGGCGAGAAATGGCGTGCGGAGGTCTTCCACAAGGGCCGCGACATCTACTGCGAAAGCGCCAGCAGGATGTTCGGCGTGCCGGTTGAAAAGCACGGCATCAACAGCCACCTGAGGCAAAAAGGTAAAATTGCCGAGCTTGCCCTCGGCTATGGCGGCAGCGTCGGTGCTCTTACCGCCATGGGCGCCCTCGACATGGGGCTTTCCGAGGACGAGCTTCAGCCTCTGGTGGACATGTGGCGCAGCAGCAACCCGCACATCACTTCCTACTGGTGGGCCGTAGATGCCGCCGTCAAAAAAGCGATCAAACAGAGGTGCCAGACACAGGTTGGCGACATCACTTTTGTAGTAAAGAGCGGCATGCTATTCATCACGCTGCCATCCGGCAGGCGGCTCTCTTACGTGAAACCCCGGATCGGCGAGAACCGTTTCGGCGGAGAGTCGGTCACCTACATGGGGATCGATGCCACAAAGCACTGGTCCCGGATCGAATCTTACGGTCCAAAATTTGTCGAGAACATCGTGCAGGCCGTGAGTCGGGATATCCTGGCTTACGCCATGAAAACCCTCCGCTGCTGTCAGATCGTCGGCCACGTCCACGATGAGCTCATCATTGAATGCAGTCCGGACGTCTCGCTGGATGCAGTCTGTGAGCAGATGGGGAGGACGCCTTCCTGGCTCCCCGGCATCGAGCTTCGGGCTGATGGATATGAATGTACATTTTATCAGAAGCAGTAAATAAAAGAGCAGGACCTACTATGATAGTAAGTCCTGCTTATTGCATTTATGATTTATTTGCCACTGCCAATGCCGCCATCTCGTCTATCAATTCCTTGTTATCCATGTAATCCTTAAGACGATTTAGCCTGACTCTCATTTCTGCACTTCGCGTAAAATAGTCGTAAGTAAGTCCTGCTGCATCAAGCCTCTTTCCATATTCTTCTTCATCCTTAATCCGGTAGAAGTGCATATAAACATAGCTTTTGCGCGGTCTAAAGAGAACCGGATTCGTTGCGATTCCATTTTTTGTTAATCCGATATAGAACTTGTTGTATTTCATCTCGAATTCTTTTAGTGGTTCGCACTGCTCGAAGATACTGTCAACGACTTTCAGTTGTTCTTTTGTGGACCGCGACTCCCAGTACTTACGATCTGTTGCTTCGTACTCTTCTTCGTCTTCATCGGCAGCTGTTATTTGATCCAGTACTTTAGTAAAAACCAATGCCAGTTCGCCGTCGCTCATTTTATAAGCCGCGATTTGGAGAGCTACAATAGGAATGTTGCCATTAAATAGCTGGATCACGTTCATAAAACGACCGGTGATTTCCTCGGCAACAATAACCGCTACATGATCATACTTCTTATAACGTTTTCGCTCCGTGTCCCAATATTCGATTGTACGAATAATGTGAGATGGATCTGTCTCACCAAGCTGAATTTCAACCTCATAACGTGTATTGCCGTCATCTGCCATCAGCAAATCGAGGCGACCCCCAGCTGGCTGCGTTTTTTCTTTAGTGAGCGCAGTAAGATCTCCAAGCCCCAGGCAAGACGGGTTCTCAAAAATATAATCCTGAATCATTTTCTCATTGACATCCTTCGAGTCTTTCAATGATATTCTATCCATTGACACTAATTTTGGCATTTTTAATACTCCCGTTCAGAATTATTAACTTACTTGTTTTTAACTCTATCATTGAAAACAGGAGAAAACAATGTACAACATGTAAGAATCACATACGGCATTGAATAGTAATTACTGAATAAGCAGGACCCGCTATTGCAGCAGGTCCTGCCCTTTCATGAATTATTCATTCATCCTATATTCTTTGCCGATCTCTTTTGCACGCCTGAGCAGCTGATATACCCTCGGCTCCGATACTCTAAGATCCGCTGCGATCCTCGTGACGGGATCTCCCAGAAGCTCCCTTGCTTCAAAGGCCCTTGCGATCCTCGGATCTTCCGCATCCATGCGGACGCGGATCTCAGCATACTCCATCTTTGCCACTGCCTGCTGCTCTACCGAATCAGCGGTCTCCGGCTCATATCCGTCCTCGACCAGGCCGTCCAAGGAGACGAGCGATGCCTGCTTTGTTTCCGGCGTCCTACCATAAGGGCATTCCGAACACTTGTTGGTATCCTTGCATCTGATAAAGGCCTTGCGCTGTCCGGGCACCATGCATCTGGTGCTGTTGTATCCCCGGGAGTGCACGTTATTGATGTACTCCCACTGCGCTTCTGCGAACGCCCTGTTTGTCGTCTTGTAAAAGTACACGAGTATCCTCTGGCTGGCGCCAAAGTGCAGATATATGCAGTCCTTTTTAGTTATCCCGTAATTAGCCATATCTGCCTTGTCTTTGATCTCGATCGGGGCATCGTACAGAGTCTCCCCGTTCTCTCCCACATAAGATCTGTGTTTAAATTCACCACTGTTACTTGCATCAACCTTCTTTGTCCGAGCCATCTTGCTCTCCTTTCGCTTTTTGTCGCGAAACGGAGAGCCTCGAACAGACGCTGAGAAGGGTGCACTTAAGAGACCGGATTCTGAGAGCTAAACGATAGCTCTCCGTTTCTGGTTAAGTGCCTTCCCCTCCACAGGTCTGGCATCCATATTCAGTTCCTGACGCGCTCCCAGTGGAGCCCTACTTCCGGATTTCGGGTAGTTACGCATCAGGTATGAGCGGCTTAAGCGCTCAGGCAGATCTGCACAGTGTGCCGGTCTGACTCAAAGCTCAAGCTTATGGCCCTTTAACTTAGATATATAGGAATTTCTCCGAAAAGATGTCCGTTTGCGCCCCTTCCCTTTCCAATAGAGATGAGGCCGCCATTTTGACGAAATAATTGTCGAATTTTCTTTAGCAGCAGTGATTTCCTCCTTTACCTTTACTCCGACAAATATGGAGTGAAATTCCAAACTCGCCAGAAAAAAATTTCACTTTTTTGCCTGTATCTCTCTCTACTCTTACTCCCCCATCTGCGAGGAAATTTTCCGGAAAAAATATGAAAAACTTATTTTTCGCTTCTGATCCCCTATTCCTAAGCGAAAAAATCAACTCCTTATGCTTCTGGAAATATATGTCCGCATTTCTCAGCTATAAGAAATTGGTGAAACAAAAAAAGCCGGAGTCATCACCACACCGTTTTCAGGTGTGATAACAACTCCGGCAATTTGGTAACTCGTTAGCTTGGATCGGTTCCGTGGCTCGGTAGTTTATGTATGTTCTAGTTTGATTTTATTGATCTGCTGTTCAAGATCTTCAAGTGCGATCGTGAGGATTCCTTTCTTTCCAGAGACCTCGATCTCCATCTCTCCGTTATCCTCGACGATAACATCACAGATTCTCGGTTTTGTCTTTTTCCTGCTTCTGTTGTCTCTAATGCTGTATCTCATCATTGGCTACACCTCCTTTACCACTGAAGATCCATAAATTTATCTATAATACTCTTCGTATTTGCAGACACACTTATATGTCTGTTATCGCCATATACGGTTGTGTATAACTTCTCAATAAGTCTCTTCATTTCTTCGCCGACAGAATAAGTGCTGCATAGTGGACTGACTTTCCCAAAACTATCCACTAAGTATAACTCTATCTCTTCGTTGCTTTTATACGGGTCAAACAGATCATCTTTAGAATAGTTTTTATTACCAAGATACAGTTTCATCATATAAAAGAAATCTCCACCAGGAGTAAGTTCACAATGATAGCAGTTTCCAAAACTGTTCACGTCATCAAAGCGAAGAAATCTTGACTGATAGACATTTGCGACATAATTAACAAGTTCTCCAGACACAGGATCATCTATCGCGGAAGGTACAGGAAGGAACAAAGGATGCACAAAACTCTCCCCGGAATTATTGGAGTTCAAATAGGCAGCACCTTCTATCTCCCATGCGATTCTTCCTGATTCCGAACCTTTGATCAGTTTTTCAATGAACGCAGAGAAGTACTTCTCATCCTGATTCAGGCCTTTGTAATTTACAGAAATAAGATAGTCGATGCTCACTCCTAAGGCATCGGCAATCGTCGACAGAGTCTCAATTCCTGGAACAGCAGTGTTTCCTTCCTTACTGAGTTTAGAAAGATATCCCGTACTTAACCCGGCTCTCTTTTCCAGATCCCCTATTCTTATTCCTTTATCTTTAGCGATTGCGTAAACATTATCCATGCATGTTTTTTTGTCAAACATGTCAATTCTCCTCTCATAATTTGGATTATTATGAATATATTATATCTATTAGTTGGATTATAATCAAGTACGATGCATTTAATTTTCCTTATTCTCCAATATCTTGCTGCTTATTTCATCTTCAGTTCTGTGTATCGACCCCTAAAAAAAAGGGAGCCAGTGAGATTACTCTCAACCTGACTCCCTTTAGCCGTTACAAAGTACCCATTTACTCTGCCTTCACTATATGCTTTTTCACTTCAAATACCTTTATCCTGCCATCCTTATCCGCCCTGACTTCTGCGTCATTGCCCCGACGGATAATCCCCTTGATGGCTCTCAAAACCTTTTTGTCTTCTTCCTGGCTTTCTCTCCCGGCCCCCACCGCTGTCTCCTCCGCTTAAACTGCAACTCCTCTCCTGATGTAAAGAGGAAATTCCTTTGGATCTTCAGTCCTAATCAGACCGCATCTCTTCATGTGGACGAAGGCCGCGGACTCTGACACACCATAAGTTTCCGCGATCTTCTGACCAATCTCTTCAAGATTGACGAACCAGTCTCTGTACTGGAAAAAAGGGTCAATCGGCGGCCTTACAAAGATTCCATCCTTGTTTCCGGCTTTCCTGTTGAGTTCCATGACAAACGGGACAAATGTGGGTCTCGGCATCAGGACAGTTGCTGCGTATACGTTCGCCTGGTGCTCCATAAAATCCCGGTCCGTCCATTTCCGATTCTCATACCTGTCATTCTCCATCACGCTGCTCCGACACATGATTTTGTCCATCATGCTCCTTGCTGCCAGGATGTCCTGTCCGCAGAACGCCGGATAATGCATGCAGAAGTGTCCGCCTTCATGGACGATCGTGAACTGCTCGAACCCGTCTTCCCTTCCGATCACTGTCTGGTCGATAATGATTGCGCCGGCAGAAAAGAGCTTGCTCACAAAGCTGCCCTCTTCGCGAACTGTGATCATAGCATCCTTAAAGACCGTGATGCCATTGATCTCCATGCCGGGGACCACGTTCAAGATATCCTGTACATCTACTGCTGCGTTAAGATAGCTTTCCACAAAATGAAGCGCATTGATCTTTCCAGGTATCTTCAATAGTTCCGGTTTATAATCACCGACCTGCGCCTCCGCATAAGCCATGACTTCAAGATCACAGACAACAGGCGTGCCGTCATACTTCCTGTTGGGACAGTTGAATTCAATCATTGTCCTTTGTCTCCTTTACCCTTATGTAGTGGATGAACTGCCTCCAGTCATCTTCATTGATGACTCCCTTCTTGGTCATACGGAGCGCAAACCTTGCCATCTCTCCGGCTTCGGAGTACATCATGATGTCGTCAAGATCCCGCGGGATCCGGGAATTCTCCCTGGCAGCAAGATCGTACATCAGAGCAATGTCCTCTTCCGAGAACCGGAGGAACTCGATCAGCTTTTCTGTCTTCTCCTCATCATATGGTTTGCGTCTCCCCTGCTCCACGTCGCTCACAAAACTGACGGAAACTCCCAGTTCCGCTGCGATATCTTTCAGCGTCAGCTCCCGGCTGTCCGATATACGTTTGGCTCTGAGGAATTGTCCATACCTCATGTTCTTTTCCTGCATAATTCCTTCTTTCTATGCGTATTACGCAAATTTGTCCATTTTTGGGTAAAACATGACGTAAAATTACGCCGCCCCAAAAATGTGAACATTTGTTTGCTTCGGCGTAACTTTACTGTATCATTTTATGTATTGAATTGCAAGAGAAATTCGAACATATTTTCGTTTGATGATTTTACATTTCATTTTGAAAGCCTCATCATTCGTTTACTCTTTTCCCTTTCTCAATAGCATAATCTCATTAGCTCATCCTGCACCAACATTTTATCGGACAGATTGAACAATGTGGCGCAGAAGTACATATAGCACCATAGCCATCTGCGCAAAAGCTCCATATCAAAAAATCTATTTCTGTTTTTGTCATTCCGGTTTCTTTTGTCATTATTTCAACCTGCTCATTAACAGATCCAATAGTAGCGATACAGTCTACTCCTATTCCCATTCTTTCTGCACCCAGAAATCTTCGAAGGTGGGTATCCGGTTTAACAGCATCAATGCCTACTCTCTTTAAGTATTCCCAGACAAGTGCTTCTCCGAGCATTTTTAATTTATACGACGAAGCCCCGTCAGATAGCTTCTCAACAATAGATATCGTAGGCGCAGATGTAATAAAAGCGTCGATACTCCCAAATTCATTTTCAATACGGCAAAAAGTCTGAATATTATCCTTAAGTGCTCTCATCTGCGCCTTTGTACTCATATTGCCGCATTTCATATCAAACATTTTATTAGCAAAGTAATCTGGGTTTGTCTCCTTGATCTTCTCAGGTTCATAACCATAAAACAATTGATCAATTTCAGATAAATGAGGCTCTATCCGATACCATTTTGTTTGATTAGAAAGCATAGCATATATCATGCTGCGGATGTGGTCTTTGATTCCGTATACTTTACCTTCTTTTCTAAGGGTAATTTCTTTCAGTAGGGTATTCCTATCGCAGTCAACCCCTACCGATTGTAAATAATCGCGAATTCTACTCAGATATTCATAACCTTCCAAATAAGCATCACCAAACGACCTCTTTGTTAATCCTAGATCAAGGGCGCGATACATATAACGTGCTGCTATTGAAGAATATGGTCTCCACCTTTTGCATCGGTTTTCGACTGATAGCCTAGAATAGTCGTTTGTATTGTATGCCCATCCAAATCCCTGCAAAAAAGCCGCATCCTCATATGGTAAAACGTCTTGACGATCTAAAACGAATATCAGATACATTTTTGCAGACCATGTTCCGATCCCTTTGATACTCGTCAGCTCATGCAAGACTTTCGTATCATCTAATCCTTTTAAATCAGCAAATACTATTTTTTTCTCATTTACAGCTTTTGTTAATTCCCTGATGAAACTAACTTTTGACCTAGCCAAACCAGTTGATCGGATCTGGTCATCTGATAATTGGTCTATAGCTTCAGGGCGAACACTTCCTCCACACAGCGCCTCTACTCGCTTAAAGATTATCCGCGCCACCTTATTAGAAAGCATCTGTCCGACAATCTGATTGACCAGAAAAGCATAGCTGTCATCATAGGGTCTATATGATAAGTCACCTACCATTGAATAGACCGCCTTAAATCTCTTATCTACTTCGCAGAGATACTGTATTGACAGGGTATCACTGGTTAGTTGAATTACCTTATTCACTCTGAATATCCTTCTTAACGTGCAGCATAGCAGTATTGACTACTAGAATATTATCTGACACTATGTTCTCATATAATCTATATGATTCAATGGCTTCCACAATTTGTGCCGATATTTCTGTTCTTTGTTCATAAACTTCATCTGGTATTATTAAATTCAAAATATCCTCTTCCTTAAACCTTGGATGCTGACTGCCCTCTACCGAGTTTGCAAAGACTGTTTGCACTACATCCGACAGTAAAAACGGAACCAAAAAAGCGATTGACTCATTATTCTTACTTCGCAAAACATAAAACTCTGTTGATGCAGCAATCGGCGCCAGGTCAGGTTCTTTATCAACATATGCCACCTGACGCAAATAAGGCCGTAGTCTAGATATTATTACATCTCCTTTTTTCACTTGCTTTTTATTACTGTTTATTCTCTCAATATTTTTGGGAATATTTAAATAGCCACCCATCGCATCAGCGGTATTTATTTGATAACACCCTTCTTTCCCTAATTTTTTTGTTGTTATGATATCATTTATTAATTCAATTATTTCAGAAAGAATCACTCCCTTGTTATCGTCAAGGAAATCCATCCTTCGCTTAGGATTATATCTTTCAGGCGTCAGTATTAATTGAGGCCCCAGCTCAGTAGTCAATTTAATAACACTTATTGCCATTGCATCACCATCCAATCTGTTCTTCTTCAATAAAGTCTTTCAGTTCATATAGTATCAAGTCTAAATCATGATCTACGTTTTTCCACGATTTTTCTTTTGAGTCTCTATATATTAAGCGCCCTCTACCATCTTTCCCCGGTTTTTCACTGATTCCAAAGAAAACTTTCTCACTGTTTTTTCTAGGTTCTGTCCTTTTTTGCAAAAACAATATGCTAGTTTTGACGGCTGTGTGTGGCATAAATGCATTTCTAGGAATACCAACTACTGCAATAATTCTGCAATGTTCATAAACCCATCTACGTAAGGATTCATTGTCTGATGAGCCAAAAATATTATCCGGCAAAACAATGGCCATTCTGCCACCAGGTTTCAATAGCTCTATACATCTTTCAACAAATAGAACATCTCTCTCAATACGTTTTTTACCTCGTGAGATGTGATAACTATCTAAAATGTCTGGCTCAATTATTTCTCCTGCAAAAGGCGGGTTTGTAACAATAACATCAAATAAATCCTTCTTCTTTTCAATGCGAAGAATATCCTCTATAGTAGTTGATATATCATTGATTCCAGTCGCAATAATATGTTGCTGGGCAGGATTTTTTAACAAGCTATTTACTTTATGTATATGCGTGCCTTCAACACCTGCAACATGCATTAGTAACCTTGCAACACGTACAGCTGTATTGTCAAAATCAAAAGCCCATAAATAATCACCTTTTGTATCGCTCTGCATTTGGAAGTGAAGAACAAATGCTCCCGATCCTGCTGCTGGATCCAAAACATATTCTCCTTTTTTGGGATGTATTACTTTATTACAAAAATCTACGATATATCGAGGTGTAAAATATTGACCCTTTGATCCTTTTTTCTCTCTTGAAATAATGAATTCAAAAATACCATCAACACCTTCAAATCCTTCTCCACAAAACTCAAATGCATTAATAATATCATTGCAAACATCGAACTGCTCAACTGTCACATTAAACTGATTTTCTAAGAGTATATCCTTCCACTCTTTATTTATTCTAACAAGAAGAGAATTTGCTTCGTCAATGGTGCGAATATTTCTTTCTTGATGGTTTTCCAACCATAATTTCATTGTCACGAATTTAAAAATTTCCTCAAACTCGTTTTCACCAGAGTTTGCTAATAGAACTTCCTCCAATCGCTTATATATAGATTCGAATGTCTCTAAATGTGTATTATTTCTTGCTGCCATTATAATCGCTCCTTTCTTTGAGCATATTAGCACAGAAATTTCAGTCTGTAAAGACAGCGGTCTTGTCTCTTTGTTTTATTCTGATTTGGGATATTCTATTTCAGAATTTATAATGTATATATGTCCAGCGTCAGAAAGGAGGGCAAATGAAAACTATCTATTCTGACGATTACATAAGCATTATATCGAAACTCAGAGCGATAAGGCTGAAACGTGATATCAAACAGAAAGATGTAGCCACAGCTCTAGGCGTGAATCAGTCTTTTGTCTCAAAAGTAGAAAACCGAGATCGCAAGCTTGATGTAATCGAATTTTTATCTTGGATTGATGCACTTAATGTAGGTATTGATGAGGTGCTTCCTTCCAAATACATTAGAAAGGGAAACGAGGAATAATATGGCATTCATGACAAAAACCGAGTACGAAATCTATGTACAAAAACACCTTACTAAAATAATAACAAAAGAAGAAATTGCCTCTATTAACAAGGCTCTTCGTCCATTAATAGGGGTTCAGTTCAATATCCTTTCGATTCCAGAAGAAATTCTAATGGCATTTGAACCCTCTCAGGTTGGAACAATAATAGGAGCATTAATGGATGCATGTATTCCACAATTACCAAAAATAACTGATTCAAATACTTTTGATAATGTTGGGCTCAGTAAAAACGAAGGTATTCTTGGCGAAAGAGAAGGCTATCCTGATTACTTGCATACTTCAGGCAAGCGCCTTGAGCTTAAACTGCTGTTTGTTGACAACCCGAATATCGAGATGAAAAAGCCTCCCACTCCAAGGGAACCCTCCGCAAGACTAACTCAAAAGGTAACATTTAAAAATGTTATTCCTGACAAGGATCTATTATTAGTAATAGCTTATGCTCTGATGGAGAACAAAACAAAACCAGGTTTTTACTCTCCAACTATCATAGATTATGGACTTTTTCCTGTATATGAATGCATTCTGGCTCGAGATCGCCGTATGTATGACTCCAAAGGAGGGTGGTTCGGTCATTTTGAAACCCCGACTATCTTAAGCAACAAGGGAAGTAGGAAACTTTCGGCCGGTCAACCAATAGATTATTCTGCTTATGGGCGCAAAGAAAATGAAGGGCATGACTTAAACGAAGACACAAATTTTGGGAAATTAAAAAGGATACCGTATCCACCGTTAAAAAATTACATTAAACCAGAGAACTTCTCAAGATTCTTTGAATAAGAAAAATAAGCACCTCCTAAACAAGAGATGCTTTATACTTATAGAAATCATTTCTCGGTCTGCTCAAATAGTAAAATCATATTCTAGTTTACCAAAACAGCAAAATCATAGTCACAACCCTCCAATATCAGAGTTGTGGATATGTTCCCACAGACACAAAAAGAGGGTTCCCGTCACGCAGAGCAAACTCTGCTCCAAGTGACGGGAACCCCTTTATTTCAGTCTCTTCTCTCAATTATGTGTTAGTAAACAGACAGTCTCGACCCCCTCCGTATACGGGAACATGTCCACCGGCACCGCTTTCTTCATCTCATACCCGCCCTCTGTCAAAACAGCGAGGTCCCGAGCCAGAGTTGTGGGCTCGCAGGATACATAGACGATCTTAGCGGGGCTAAGCTGCAGCGCAGCACTAAGAAATTCTTCGCTGGCGCCGCTCCTGGGAGGGTCCATGAAGAGGATGTCGAGTTTCTCTTTTTTGGCGGCCATGTCTTCCATGAAGCGGCCGGCGTCGTTCTTGTAGACTTCCACATTGTCAGCGCCATTAAGTTTCGCGTTGATCTTGGCGTCTTTCACAGCCTCGGCGTTCAGCTCCACACTGAGCACTTCTTTACAGCGATCCGAAGCGATTATGCCGATGGTTCCGATGCCACAGTAAGCGTCCAGGATCCTCTCCTTCCCGGAGAAGCCCGCGTAGTCCAGCGCGATATTATAGAGCTTCTCGGTCTGCAGGGAATTGACCTGGTAGAAGGATCTCGAAGAGATGCGGAAGCGCTTCTTGCAGAGGACATCCTCTATATAGCCGGGACCAAAGAGCACTTTCTCCTTGTCGCCCAGGACCATGGTGGTCTGTTTGTCGTTGATGTTCTGCACAACGGTGGTGATCTCAGGATGGCGCTTTACAAGAGCGTTCACAAACTTCTTCGCCGGAGGGAAAACAGAATCAGCTGTAACCAGAGTCACCATCACCTGCTTCGTGCCGTGGGCGGTGCGCACCTGGACATAGCGAAGAAGGCCCGTCCTTCGATCCTCGTCGTATACGCGGATCTTGAAGGACTCCGCGAGATCAAAGATCGTCTGGATGATCCTGTCCGCCCGCAGGTCCTCGAGAAGGCAGGACTTGACCGGAACCACCTCGTGGGTCCCTGCCTTGTAGATGCCGCAGACCGGCTTGCCCTTTTTGTCAGGGGCGAAAACGCTCGTCACCTTGTTTCTGTAGTGGTCAGGGTTCTTCATGCGGATGATCGGGTCCACTCGGCCGAATTCCCCGATCAGTTCCTCCACCTGCTGCTGTTTTTGCTCCGCCTGTTCCGCGTAAGGAACGTCGATCATTGTGCAGCCGCCGCACTTTTTGGACACCGGGCACCTGGATTTCTTTGTATTAGTGTTCTTCTTAATTGTTTCTGCCATGTTTGTCGTTTTTCCTTCTATCATGCAAAGCTTGTACTCGCCGCGGGTTACTGCACTTCTGTAAGCATCGTAAAAGAGGCCGGCGTCACACCGCCGGCCCCTATGTTCATTTCATGTTGTCGCACGGAAGGATCAGATGTCTGCTTTCCAGAATCCGTGCAGATTGCAGTACTCGTATGCCGCTACAGGATCAGCTGCCTTGAAGACTGCCTTGGGCTCCTGGCCGGGCTGAAGCTCCGCGAACTGGAAGCCGGTCTTGGTCTCAAGAATGATGAACTGAATGTAGTGCGCATCCATCATGGGATGAGCAACGGAACCAACCTGTACGGTTACGGTATCGCCATCGACAGTAACTGCCGGAACGTGTTTCTCTCTTGCAGCGTCGGTCGTGCCCGCTTCGATCTCTTTCATGGGCTCGCCGCAGCATGACGGGGAACATCCCTTCGCGTTGAGTTTCAGAACCATACTTCCGCACTTCTCACATTTGAAAAGTCTGATTGCCATAGTAACCCCTTTCCGGCCTTTCGGCCAAACAAGCTTTTAAAATATCCCTTTTATGTATTCATTGTAATTCATCTATTTGCAAAAAGAAAGATGAATCTGCGCCTCCGTTTATACACTATTGCGCACAATTTCCCAAATCCGCGGCTGATCACTCGTTTTCTTCCAGATTATCGAGGTGCTCCTGAAGCGCCCGGGCGTCTTCCTCGCTCATCTGAGCCAAAATACCGCCGGCCCTCTTCTCATCCCTCTTCTCATAGTGCTCCCGCATCATCCCTTTGGTGAGAAGCAGTTCTTCGAGAAGATTCTGCGCCGACATGCGGTAGGCGCCCGCGCCGTAAATGATCACCTGCTCTACCGCGTCGGAAGTAGCCACCGTCACCTTGTATTTTTTGCTGAGTTCGTGAGCCGCCTTTTCGATGTAGAGGTCCGCGGTCTCAGCTTCTTTGGTGTAAATAACGTCGATTCCGCCCACATGGATCACTTCTCCGCGTCCTCCCCGCACTTTATAGGCGTCGAAGACCAGGATCACGTGTTCCTTTCTGAATCCCGCAAAGTCCACCAGCATGTCGATAAGCTTATCCCTGGCTGCCATGATGTCCCGGAGCGCCATCTCCCGCAGCTCCTCCCAGGCAAACACGATATTGTAGCCGTCTATCAGAAGGTATTCCTTCTCAACCGCTTTCTTCGCGGCGTGGGAGCGCTTATCCGGCGGTTCCGCGCTGATCACTCGGGACGCCCTTTTCCAGGATTTTGCAGATCTTCCGTTATCGGGCTCATCATCGCCGAACCTGCTCTTGATAGGTCCGTAGGTCCGCTCGAAGATCCTGCGCAGCTCATCTTCCTCGGCAAAGAGTCTTGCCTCCCGCTCGCTGAAGGAAACGGGTTTCTCCTCTTTCCTCACGCCTGCGCGCAGACCGGTTCTGCCGGCGCCTCCGTAGGCGAGGTCTTCGTCCCAATCTTCGCCGTAGCCGAGCATCGCTTTGCCGGTTCCGGGTCCGTCGGAAGGATCCCGCCAGCCGCTGTCCACGTGCATGCGCTCGCGCACTTCGTACCAGGGCACAGGCGTGCCGGCTCCATGGGAGCAAAATACAGATCCCGTCGGGTTCCTCAGATCCAGTTCCGGATCATATCCGGACGCCGCGATGACCTCCTCCGCGTTGACGCAGGGCTCGTATCCCTTGAGAGTGCAGGTGATCTGCCCCTCGCCGCGGGTGTAGGCAGCCAGAGTTTCCGCGTAATTCGCGATCTTAGACACCGGTGCGCTTCCGGTTATGATCGAGCGGCCTTCCTCCAGGTCGGGCTGCGTAAAGTTCGCGCCCATCTGCTGCAGATCGGTCAGGGCTCTGCCCAGCGATTCCTGGGGAATTTCCAACCGGAAGCTGTAAAAAGGCTCCAAAAGGACGCTTTCCGTCATCATAAGGCCTTGTCTCACCGCGCGATATGTCGCCTGGCGGAAGTCGCCGCCCTCGGTGTGCTTGAGGTGCGCTCTTCCGGTGAGCAGGGAGATCTTCATGTCCGTGATCTCCGCGCCAATAAGGACACCGCGGTGCCTCTTCTCCTCCAGGTGTGTCATGATCAGGCGCTGCCAGTTGACTGCCAGCACATCGGCTCTGCAGCGGTTCTCAAATACAAGGCCGCTCCCCGGCACACCGGGCTCCAGCAGCAGATGCACCTCCGCATAGTGGCGCAGCGGCTCAAAGTGCCCCACGCCTTCCACTGTTCTTGCAATGGTCTCCTTGTAAATGATCGAGGGATCACCGAAGTCCACGCGAAGCCCCAGGCGCTCCCGGATCATGCGCTGCAGGATCTCCTTCTGCACCTGCCCCATGATCTGGGCTGTGATCTCTTTTTTCTCCTCATCATAGCCCAAATGCAGGGTCGGATCCTCTTCTTCCAAAATAGAGAGGTTCTTATATGCTTTGAACAGGTCTTCGCCGGGCGGCAGGATCACTTTGCAGCGCAGTACCGGCTGCAAAAGCTCTTCTTCGCCCTCTGACTCCGCTCCGATCCCCTGGCCGATCTTTGTCCTCGTAAGGCCGGTGATCGCGCAGACTTCGCCCGCCGCTGCCTCCTGCTTCGTCTCAAACTTCCCGCCTGAGTAGAACCTTATCTGCTCCACCTTTTCAGGCATTCCCTTGTCGTCCGTGCAGTCGGCCAGCGGTGTTTTGACAGAGAGTTTTCCGCCCGTCAGCTTCATCCAGGTGAGCCTCGCGCCGCCGTCGCGGGTGATCTTGAAGATTCTGGCGCCGAATTCATCGCCGTATACAGGTGGCTGAATCAATGTATCCAGGCACTCCAGCAGTTCACTGACGCCCTGCTCCCGCAGCGCCGCGCCGAAAAGGACCGGGAAAAGCTTACGGCCAGCTGTCAGTTCACAAATCTGCGGTACTGTCACCATCTCCCCTTCAAAATATGCGTTCATCAGCTCGTCGTCGCAGACCGCGATCTCTTCCTGAACATCGGGATCCTCAAGGCTTTCCGCAAGTGAGACGCCTGCAGCCGGCATGATATCCACACACCTGGTGCTCAGCTCTTTTTTGACAGAAGTAAGAAGGGCCGCCCTGTCAGCGCCGTTCTGGTCCATCTTGTTGACAAAGAGAAAGACCGGCACATTGTAGTGCTCAAGAAGCCTCCACAAAACGCGCACCTGGCCGTTCACGCCGTCCGCCGCGCTGATAACCAGCACCGCGCAGTCCAGGATCCCGAGCACGCGCTCCATCTCCGTAGAAAAATCCACGTGTCCCGGAGTGTCCTGCAATGTGTAGGTCCTCCTGATCTCCCCGCGCTCTGAGGTAAACCTCGCCTGTTTGGAGAAGATCGTGATCCCGCGCTCTTTTTCCATATCGTCAGTATCCAGAAATGCGTCTCCGTGGTCGACGCGGCCCGCGCGCCGCACTGCCCCTGCTATATGAAGCAGCGCCTCGGAGAGCGTCGTCTTTCCCGCGTCCACGTGGGCCAGTATTCCCAGAATCAGGTTTTGTTCGATCATATTACTATCTGCCGCCCCTCATAAAAGACAATTTATGTGCACAAAAGCAATTGTTTTGCTTCAGAAAACGATTATACTTAAGAAGTGTTCCGTCCGGGAACACAATCTACACAAGCAGAATACCACAAAGAGATGTATTGTGCGCAGGCAAATCGCAAGGAGGAAACGACGCATGCAGGAATATACCCCCGTCAAGGAAGGTAAAGTACGTGAGATCTACGACATCGGCGACAAGCTTATCATGGTTGCGACCGACAGAATCTCCGCTTTTGATGTGATTCTCAAGAACAAGATCGTGAAGAAGGGCACTGTTCTGACCCAGATGTCCCGCTTCTGGTTCGATTACACGAAGGATATCATCCCCAACCACATGATCAGCTGTGATGTCAACGACATGCCCGAGTTCTTCCGTCAGGAGCGCTTCGACGGCAACAGCATGATGTGCCAGAAGCTGACAATGCTCCCCATCGAGTGCATCGTCCGCGGCTATATCACCGGCAGCGGCTGGGCCAGCTACAAGAAGGACGGCACAGTATGCGGCATTAAGCTCGCGGAAGGCCTCAAGGAGTGCGACAAGCTCCCTGAGCCCATCTACACCCCCAGCACCAAGGCTGAGATCGGCGACCACGACGAGAACATCAGCTTCGAGAGAAGCATCGAGGTTCTGGAGAAGGCGTTCCCCGGCCACGGCCAGGAGTATGCAGAGACAATTCGCGACTGCACGATCGCTCTTTACAAGAAGTGCGCTGACTACGCTCTGACCAGAGGCATCATCATTGCAGACACCAAGTTCGAGTTCGGCCTTGATGAAAATGGCAAAGTAGTGCTCGGCGACGAGATGCTCACTCCCGACAGCAGCCGCTTCTGGCCCCTGGAAGGATATGAGCCCGGCCACGGCCAGCCTTCCTTCGACAAGCAGCTCGTCCGTGACTGGCTTAAGGCTAACCCTGACAGCGACTATCTGCTGCCTCAGGATGTCATCGACAAGACCATCGACAAGTACAAAGAAGCTTATCACCTCCTGACCGGAGATACGATCTGAAATCAGGAAACGATCTGAAATTGAAATACGAGCTCATTCGAAGTAAAAGAAAGACACTGGCTATAGAGATCAAATCAGACGGCAGTGTGATCGTGCGCGCTCCCATGCGCTGCCCCAGACGCGACATCGAGCGTTTCCTGCTGGAAAAAAGCGACTGGATCGTGCAGCACCGGGCCAAGGTTCTTGCACGCCGTGAGCAGGAAGAAGCAAATCCTGTCTCCGCGCTGACTGATGTTCAGCTGCGCGGCCTCAAAAAGAGAGCCGCCCTGGTGATCCCCGAGCGCGTCGCGCACTTCGCGCCGCTTGTGGGCGTCGATTACGGAAGTATCACGATCCGCAGCCAGAAGACCCGCTGGGGAAGCTGCAGTTCCAAAGGCAATCTGAATTTCAACTGCCTGCTGCTCCTGGCGCCTCCGGAAGTCCTCGACTACGTCGTGGTCCACGAGCTCTGTCACAGAAAGCAGATGAACCACTCTCCACGCTTCTGGGCGGAAGTCGGACGGGTCCTTCCCGACTACAAGATCCGCGTCAAGTGGCTCAAAGAAAACGGCAGCAGGCTGATGCTCCTGCTGCGCCAATAAAATGGTATAAAGCAAAAAACTGCCGCATTGGAAATACTTCCAGTGCGGCAGTTTTTTATCTTCTCACATTAATCTCATTTTCTGCAATACTCCCACGACCTTGGCTCCTTTCGGCACCTGCAGGAGATCTTCTCTCGTAAGTCCTCCGATCTTGATCAGAACAGCGAAATACACGATGATCGCAACCGCAATAGCCGCAACTGAGGCGATCAAGTTGTTGAAGTAGACCCTGTCTGCAGCTGCCATCAGTAAACGGTTAACAAAAGCATACACAAGCGCCGTAACAATCCCCATGGCTGCAGCCGCTGCAATAGGTCTGCCGTACACTTTTCCGAATGGGATCTTCATATCCAGGTACTTGCAGATAAAGTGACTGTCGATCATAAAGATCATGAAGGAATACAAGAGGCTGCAGACCGCCAGAGCGTGTCCGCCCATCTCCGTATAGAGCATCAAAGCAAAGAGCAGCAAAGTCTGCACGAGCAGCGCTATTCCGGCGCTGACAAGGGGCATATGGATCCTGCCGATGGACTGCAGGATTGCGTTCATGATCGTCCCCACTGAATAGAAAATTACGGTAATGGACAACTCAGCCAACAGGATCGAGGCGACATCGAGCGTATCCCACTGCGGAAACAGCAGCATAGTCACGGGCTTCGCCAGGGCCAGAAGCCCTATGGCACAGGGCACTGCGATCACCAGCGTCATGCGGATCGCGTTGATACTACGCTTTTTTGTCTCTTCCAGATCTCCTTGGGCAAAGGATGTGGAGATATTGGGCAGGATCGCTGCTGCCACAGCTGTCGCGATGGAGATC
>Ga0256407_10001027_pt1 | contig 62001 bp, 50 predicted proteins | sample RumenRJG_04DNA_FD_193489 | JGI IMG/M metagenome (GOLD analysis project Ga0256407, IMG submission 193489) | Bovine rumen microbial communities from Lethbridge, Alberta, Canada - RJG_04 | ecosystem: Host-associated > Mammals > Digestive system > Stomach > Rumen | place: Canada: Alberta... | reverse complement strand
ACTGCGGGGCAAAGGTACTTCGTATCATACAGACTGCCAAAAATAAAACAACTAAATTCATCCTGCAATTTGAGCTATTGAGTACCAACTACTCAAAAATATCCTGCAAAATGAGCTATACGCCAAATAATTGAGTAATCCTCCATACAAGCATACCGAAAAAGCCCAACTGATTCACTTGGTCAGCTGGGCTTTTCATTGTTAGTTTGTCACCGAATGGTGGATAGCAGAGCGTTGCCACCGAAGTAGATGGCAAGGCACACGGCCACTTCAAAGATGCCTATGACCCCGAATTAACACCTTTTTAATACCTCGGTAAATAAAAACACCTTGTAAATCAACGACTTACAAGGTGTTTGCGGTACCCAGAGCCGGGGTCGAACCGGCACGGGTTGCCCCACTGGTGTTTGAGACCAGCGCGTCTACCGATTCCGCCATCTGGGCATCAATGCGGCTGCAAAGTTACTGGTTTTTTCTGAAATCACAAATTTTTGACGGAAAAAACACTAAAAACCGCTTTCGTGCGTTTATCAAATAGATAAATAGGGTCCCGTCGGGACACGACGCTGAAAAACAGGGCCCCACCATTTGAAAAACGAAATGCTATGACTAAAAATATCAACAATTACTGCGTGATTCTGGCCGGCGGTAAGGGTAAAAGACTCTGGCCCGTGAGCCGCACACACTGCCCCAAACAGTTTATCGACTTCTTCGGAACCGGACGCACGCTGCTGCAGCAGACCTACGACCGCATCGCAAAGGTCATACCCGCCGACAATATCTATATCAGCACCCATCAGGAATATGCCGACCTCGTAAAGGAACAGCTGCCCGACATCAACCCCATCCACATCCTGGCTGAACCCATCGGACGAAACACGGCGCCCAGCACCGCATGGGCCTGCTTCAGGGTGCTGCGCAGATGCAACGAGGGCAACCTCATCGTGGTGCCGTCTGACCAGTCGGTGGTCAACGAGGAGGCTTTCGACCAAAACCTCAGAGACGGACTCGACTTCGTGGCCCGCCACGAGGGACTCCTCACCCTGGGCGTGAAGCCCACACGGCCCGAGCCGGGCTATGGCTATGTGCAGCTGGGCGACCCCACCGAGACAGAGGACGTGTTCCGCGCCAAGTCGTTCACCGAGAAGCCGGACCGCGAGTTCGCACGCTTCTTCATGGAGAGCGGCGAGTTTTTCTGGAATACGGGTATGTTCCTCTCCAACGCGGTGTTCCTGCGCACCTGCTTCCGCGAGATCCTGCCCCCGGTGTTCGACCATATCACCTCGCAGCAGAACCTCACGCTCGAGGAGGAACTCAAGTTCGTGGCCGAGTACTTCCCCGTGTTCCCCAACATCTCCATGGACCATGGCATCTTGGAGAAGTCGGACAAGGTGTATGTGATGAAATGCGACTTCGGATGGGCCGATCTGGGCATGTGGCACTCGGTCTACGAGGCCATGAGCAATGTGGGGACCGACAACGTGCTGCTCGACTCGGACGTGGTGATGGAAAACTGCCACGGCAACATCGTGAAACTGCCTAAAGGCCGACTCGGCGTGTTCTGCGGACTCGACAACTTCATCATCGCCGAGCATGGCAACGTGCTCTTCATCTGCAAGAAGGAGGACTCTTCGGCGCTCGTCAGGAAACTGAACAACGAGGTGCAGATAAAGAAAGGGGAAGAGTACGTTTGAAAAGATTAAAAATTAAAGATGAAATTCTCATAATTATCATAATTTCTCAAAAAATATTTCACATACATCAAGCGTCTTGATGAAGGAGGTGTTGATGCGATAAAAAGATAATTTCTGAAAATTTCAGATAATTTCTTTCAATGTCATTATGAGCAATTATGAGCATTATGGGAATTTCTTTCAGTCCCCGCACCGTTTAGAGCCCCTTGGTAAGGGGCGGCTATAATGCAGGGATAAAAAAATGATCATCGAGAACCGTCCCCGATGATCATTTCTTTATATGTGCTCACACCTTAGAGCTTCTGAAACTCGGCGTAGATGCGGGCGGCGGCGTCGGCCATCTCTTCGGCGCTCAGTTGCAGCTTCGGATTGCTGAACAGCATGTCGCGCTCGCTCTGCATGGGCACCAGGTGGATGTGGGCGTGGGGCACCTCAAGACCCAGCACCGCCATGCCTACCTTCACACAGGGGAAGGCGCGCTTGATGGCAATGGCCACCTTGCGGGCAAACTGATGGTAGCGGGCCGTCTCGGCCTCGTCCATGTCGAAAATGTAGTCTACCTCGCGGCGGGGAATCACCAAGGTGTGACCCTTCACCAGCGGGTTGATGTCGAGAAAAGCGTAGAACTCATCGCTCTCGGCACATTTGTAGCTCGGTATCTCACCGGCGGCTATTCTGCTGAATATATCGGCCATGGCAGTAGGGGTTAAGGGTTAGGCAATGGAGATGTTGTCGATACGCAGGTGGATGGTGCCGCGCGGTATCTTGATTTCCACCTCGTCGCCCACCTTCTTGTTCAGAAGGCCCTGGGCTATCGGGGTCTTGATGCTTATCTTGCCGGCGCGCAGGTCGGCCTCGTTCTCGCTCACAATGGTGTAGGCCATCTTGGCGTTGTTGGCCAGGTTGGTCATCTCCACCTTGCAGAGTATCTGCACCGTGTCGGCGCTCAGGCGCGAGGTGTCCACAATCTTGGCCTCGGCCAGTGTCATCTTCATCCGGTTTATCTTGTCCTCCAGGTGGGCCTGGGCCTCCTTGGCGGCGTCGTACTCCGAATTCTCACTCAGGTCGCCCTTGTCGCGGGCTTCGGCGATGGCGGCCGAGGCTTTCGGACGCTCCACCGATTCAAGTCTTTGCAGTTCGGCCACAAGTTTGTCGTAGCCTTCTTGTGACATGTAGGTCATAATCTTCTTATTTTATATTGTTGTTGTTTTTTTTATTCCACTGATGCAAAAAAAGTAGAAATCCCGACAGTCGTAGTGTCGGAATTCCTCTATATCTTGCTCTCGTGTGTCGGTTTTCTGCTTCGGGATGCTTGCGGCGCGCCTCTTCGACCGTTGCCGAAGGCGTGAGCTGCATATTGTTTTTCCTGGCATTCTATATGGCAGATGTGCAGCCCATTAAAGCTAGTCTTTTGCAAAAAAAGTGCAAGTCGGGCGCAAAAGAGCTTGCTCATTTTGCCGAGATGCAGCTTATTTTCTGCAAAGGTAAATCAAATTTCCCAAACCCACAATTTTTTCCACAAAAAAGTGATGTTTTTTGTAGATTATTGCTACTTTTGCAACATCTAATTATATTTATACTAAACACATACCTTATGTTGACCGAAACTGAGCGGAAAGCCATGCTCGAACTGCTCCACAAACAGGTGGTGCCGGCTGTGGGATGCACCGAACCGGCCTGTGTGGCGCTCTGTGTGGCTAAAGCCACCGAAATGCTCGGCACACTGCCCGAAAAGGTGGAAGTGGCGCTGAGTGCCAATATCTTGAAAAACGCCATGGGCGTGGGCATACCGGGCACCAACATGATAGGACTGCCCATCGCCATCGCGCTCGGCGCCATCGCCGGCAAGTCCGACTACCAGCTCGAAGTGCTCAAGGACATTGATGCCGCCGCCGTGCAGCGCGGACGCGACTACATAGCCGAAAAACGTATCCATATATCGCTCGAGGAGAACGCCCCCGACAAACTCTATGTGCGGGTGAACTGCCAGGCCGAAGGCCGGCACACCGAGGCCGTGATAAGCGGCGAGCACACACGCTTCGTACGCCTGGTGCGCGACGGCGAGGTGCTGCTCGACAAACCGGCCTGCCGCGCCGAGGCCGCCGACGAGCAGTGCCAGTGCCTGCTCACCCTGCGCAAGGTGTTCGAACTGGCCACCACGACACCACTCGACGACCTCCGCTTCATTCTCGAGGCCAAGAAACTCAACGAGCGCGCCGCCGCCGAAGGACTGCGCGAGAACTACGGCCACCAACTGGGCAAGACGCTCTGCAGCCCGCTGGGCCGGGGCGTCATGGGCGAGAGTATCTTCTCCAAAATACTCTCCTACACCAGCTGCGCCTGCGACGCACGCATGGCCGGCGCCATGATACCCGTGATGAGCAACAGCGGAAGCGGCAACCAGGGCATCTGCACCACCATGCCCGTGGTGGTGTTCGCACAGGAGAACCACAACACCGAGGAGGAGCTGATACGGGCCCTCGTGCTCAGCAACCTCACCGCCATCTATGTGAAACAGCACCTGGGCACCCTCTCCGCACTCTGCGGATGCGTGGTGGCCAGCACAGGCAGCAGCTGCGGCATCACCTACCTCATGGGCGGCAACTTCGAGCAGGTGTCGTATGCCGTGAAGAACATGATAGCCAACCTGACCGGCATGATATGCGACGGCGCCAAACCCAGCTGCGCCCTCAAACTCACCTCGGGCGTGAGCACCGCCGTGCTCAGCGCCATGCTCGCCATACAACACAAGTATGTGCTCTCCGTAGAGGGCATCATCGACGACGACGTGGACCAGAGCATACGGAATCTCACCGAGATAGGAAGCCAGGGCATGGACGTGACCGACCGCTTCGTGCTCGACATCATGACCCATAAGCACAACCATTGACAACCAACCTTTTTACAACCGACAATATGAGGACTCTATTCAAAAACTGGATGCTCACCCTGTTCCTGATGAGCGTCAGCGCCGTCGCCATGGCGCAAATGGAAATGCCCGTGAAGTTCACCGCCTCGCAAAAGCAGAACTCGCCCGAAGAGGTGGTCGTCTCCTTCAAGGCTTCTATCGACAAGGGATGGCACGTCTATTCCACCGGACTCCCCGCCGACGGACCCACATCGGCCGAACTCGTCACCGAAGTGGCCGAGGGCGCACAGCCCGTGGGCAAACTGACCCACATCGGCAAGGAAATAAGCGAGGATGACCCCATCTTCGGCATGAAACTGCGCTTCTTCGAAAACAATGTCACCTTCCAGCAGAAATACAAAATAACCGGTAAGACCTACCGCATAAAGGGCTACCTGAACTACGGCGCCTGCAACGACGAGATGTGCATGCCCCCCTCGACCGTGGAGTTCGACTACAAGGGCAACGGGCCCACCGACGCTCCGGCGCCGGAACCCGCCAAGGAGGAGGAGAAAACCGCTGAGGCAGCTACGGCCGACACCGTGCCCGCAGCGTTGGCGGCCGCCGACTCTACCGCACTGGCCACATCCGACTCCACCCTCACCGCCGACGGCAACCACTGGTGGACCACCTCGGTGGATGAGCTGAAAAACCTGAACGGCGGCAACATCAGCGACCGCTCCTGGATCTATATCTTCCTCATGGGTCTGCTCTACGGACTCCTGGCCGTGTTCACCCCCTGCGTGTGGCCCATCATCCCCATGACCGTGAGCTTCTTCCTCAAACGCAGCAAAGACAAGAAACAGGGCATCAAGGACGCCATCACCTACGGCATCTCCATCATCGTAATCTACCTGGCGCTGGGCCTGCTCGTCACCGCTCTCTTCGGCGCCGACACACTCAACAACCTGGCCACCAACGCCGTGTTCAACATCTTCTTCTGCCTGCTCCTCGTGGTCTTCGCACTCTCCTTCTTCGGATGGTTCGAACTCACACTGCCCTCGTCGTGGACCGACAAGGTGGACAGCAAAGCCTCCTCTACCAGTGGACTGCTCTCCATCTTCCTCATGGCCTTCACGCTCACCCTCGTGAGCTTCTCCTGCACAGGACCCATCATCGGACTGCTGCTCGTGGAGACCACCACCTCGGGCAACTGGATAGGACCGGCCATCGGCATGCTCGGATTCGCCATCGCACTGGCACTGCCCTTCACCCTCTTCGCCCTCTTCCCCTCCTGGCTCAAGCAGGCTCCCAAGTCGGGCGCATGGATGAACACCATCAAGGTGGTGCTCGGTTTCATCGAACTGGCCTTCGCGCTCAAGTTCTTCTCCGTGGCCGACCTGGCCTACGGATGGCGGCTCATGGACCGCGAGGTGTTCCTCGCCCTCTGGATAGCCATCTTCTTCCTGCTCGGACTCTATCTCATAGGGCACCTCAAGTTCCAGAGCGATGAGGGACGCGACAAACCCATGCCCGTGCTCTGTATCATGCTCGGACTTGTGTCGTTCGCCTTCTCCATCTATATGGTGCCCGGACTCTGGGGCGCTCCCTGCCGCGCCGTCAGCGCCTTCGCACCGCCCCTCTACACCCAGGACTTCAACCTCAACACCAAGGAGGTGCGGGCCGCCTATACCGACTATGAGGAGGGCATGCGCGCCGCCATGCAGAAGGGCAAGCCCGTGATGCTCGACTTCACCGGATTCGGATGCGTCAACTGCCGCAAGATGGAGATAGCCGTGTGGACCGACCCCACCGTGGCCGACAAACTGAACAACGACTATGTGCTCATTTCCCTCTTCGTCGACGACAAGACACCGCTGCCCAAACCCATTGAGGTGGAGTATAACGGCAAGAAACGCACCCTGCGCACCATAGGCGACAAGTGGAGCTATCTTGAGGAAATGAAGTTCGGCTATCTCACACAGCCCCTCTATGTGCTCGTGGACAACGACGGCAATCCGCTCGGACCTTCCTTCAGCTACAAGGAGGATGTGCCGGAGTATATGAACTTCCTCAACACCGGACTCAAAAACTTCAAAAACCGGGAGTGAAACACCGGCGGCGATTGACATAAGTCAAGAATAAGGGTAAAAAATACAATTATTCCTCTAAATGCTTGCACGATGCAGAGATATACCGTATCTTTGCATCGTGTTTTTCATAGTATTAGATTTAAGGTTAACAAGGTTGGGACTCAGCGGAGTCCTTTTTTGTTTTCTGAGGGTACGAAACCATCGCCGCCACTGCTTTTTTTGGCACAAAATAAGCGGTTATTCAAAAAATAACCGTAATTTTGCATCCTATGCCGCAGGAACAATCTGCCATCCGACAGCGCGAAAGGCTGAAAACCGATGAACCCAAGCGCTACAGTGTGGTCATACACAACGATGACTTCACCACCATGGACTTCGTGGTCATGGTGCTCAAACTCGTGTTCTACAAAAGTGACCTCGAGGCCGAGAAGCTCATGCTCAAGGTGCATCATGAGGGAAAAGCCGTGGCCGGGGTCTATACCTACGACATCGCAACGTCGAAAGTGGCGAAGGCCACCAAGATGGCACGCGAGGAGAACTTCCCCCTGCGGTTCACCGTGCAACCCGAATAACTTCATACTAAAATAACTGATATGCCCGACCTTTCTTTCTCCATGCCTGTTGTGGAGGTGCTCAACGAATGCTCCGACATCTGCACCGCACGCCACCACGAATTCGAGACTCCTGAACACCTGCTCCTGGCGCTGCTGAGGCAGGACCTCTTCTGCGAGGCCTACGAAAGCTGCGGCGGCAACACACAAAAGCTCGAAGAGGCACTCAACGACTATCTCGATACACTCGACACGCTGCCCGAAGATGTGGAGAGCCCGTGCAACCCTTCCGTGCAGTTCTCCCAGGTGATATCAATGGCCTACGACCAGCTGCTCTACTCCAACGCCGAGGCCATCGAGGTGCCGCACATCCTGCGCGGACTCCTCACGCTCAAAGACTCCATGGCGGTTTACCTGCTCGAAAGGGAAATGAGGGAGGACCTGCCCTTCTTCTTCGCCGAGGTGGTGAGATTCTACGACTTTGACCTTGTCAACGAGGACATCGACATCGAGGCCGTCGCCAATGGTGGGGCCCGAGGTGAGGCCCACGGTGAGAAGGCGGAGTGGAAGAGCCTGGTGACCTGCCTCAACGACCATCTCGACGAGAGCCATCCGCTCATAGGACGCGAGGTCGAGCTGGAGCGCACCATACAGGTGCTGTGCCGCAAGTACAAGAACAACCCGCTCCATGTGGGAGAGCCGGGCGTGGGAAAGACTGCCCTCGTCTACGGACTGGCGGCACGCATCGAGAAGGGAAAGGTGCCCAAGCGGCTCAAGGGAGCACGTATCTACCTGCTCGACCTGGGCACACTCCTGGCCGGAACACAGTTCAGGGGCGACTTCGAGAAACGCATGAAGATGGTGATGGACGGTCTGCTCTCCGAATCCAACGCCATCGCCTATATCGACGAAATCCACAACCTGGTGGGCGCCGGACAGACCGGCGAGGGCTCCATGGATGCCTCGAACATGCTCAAACGCTATCTCGAGGACGGACGCATCCGGTTCATCGGCAGCACCACCTACCAGGAGTTCAACCGCTATTTCGCCAAGAGCCGCGGCATGGTGAGGCGCTTCCAGCAAATCGACATCCCGGAGCCCAGCCAGGAGGAGGCTGTAAGCATACTCGAGGGACTGAAAGAGGGCTTCGAGCAGTTTCACGGCGTGACCTACGCCGAGGGGACCATGCAGCAGGCCGTGAGCCTGAGCGCCAAGTATATCAACGAGCGGTGCCTGCCCGACAAGGCCATCGACCTCATCGACGAGGCGGGGGCCTATGCCGCCATCCACGCCAGGAAGAGCAAGAAGCTGGTGGACAAGGCGCTCATCAGCGAGGTGCTTGCCAAGGTGTGCAAGGTGGAGATGCTGGCCGACCACGACGACGACAACGCCATGCTCTCCACACTGGAACTCCGCGTGAGCTCGGAAATCTTCGGACAGGACATGGCCGTGAAACAGGTGGTGGAGGCCGTGCAGATGGCGAAGGCCGGACTCACCGACGAGGACAAGCCGATGGCCAGCCTCCTCTTCGTGGGACCCACCGGCGTGGGAAAGACCGAGGTGGCACGCGTGCTCGCCAAGGAAATGGGTGTGCAGCTCGTGAGGTTCGACATGAGCGAGTATACCGAGAAGCACACCGTGGCCAAGCTCATCGGCTCGCCGGCAGGCTATGTGGGCTATGAGGACGGCGGACTGCTCACCGACGCCATACGGAAGACACCCAACTGCGTGCTCCTGCTCGACGAGATAGAGAAGGCGCACAGCGATATCTACAACATACTGCTGCAGGTGATGGACTATGCCAAACTGACCGACAACAAGGGCAACAAGGCCGACTTCCGCAATGTGGTGCTCATCATGACATCGAACGCGGGAGCACAGTATGCAGCACAGGCCTCCGTGGGCTTCGGCGACAAGGTGCCGGCCGGCGAGGCCATGCTGCGGCAGGTGAAGAAGACCTTCAAGCCGGAGTTCATCAACCGACTCACCGCCACCGTGGTGTTCAACGATATGAGCAGGGATATGGCATGGCTCATCCTCGAGAAGAAGCTGTACCAGCTGGAATCTCAGCTCGCCGCCAAAAAGGTGAGCCTGACGCTCAGCCAACCGGCCCGCGAGCTGCTGCTCGAAAAGGGTTTTACACGAGAGTATGGCGCACGCGAGATAGACCGCGTGGTGGGCAGGATGCTCAAGCCGCTCCTCATGCGAGAAATCCTCTTCGGACGCCTGCAGCAGGGCGGCGAGGCCTTCGTGGGGGTAGAGGACGGCGAACTCCGCCTGGAAAAGGTGAAAGAGCCTGCGGCCGCTGCCGAAAATACCGCTCCCAAAAAGAGAGGCAGAAAACCCAAAACAGCCAAAGGTAAAGAGTGAACGCTATGATTGTATGTCTTGACGAGGATATTTGGTTTCCGAGTCCCTATCTGGGCGACAAAAACGGGTTTTTTGCCGCTGAAGGCGACCTCTCAGAGCCGCGCCTCATGCTGGCCTATGCCAACGGCATCTTTCCCTGGTATGCCTACAAGAAGGAAACCATCTACTGGTGCTGCCCCTTAGAGCGGTATGTCATCCTGCCGCACCAGGTGCATGTGTCGCACTCCATGCGCACGCTTTTCAACAAGAAGTTCCTGCGCGTGGTCTTCGACGGCGACTTCGTGGGGGTGCTCAACCAGTGCCGCTTCGTAAACGGACGCGACGGGGAGGAGAACGCATGGCTCGGACAGCACATCGTAGACGCCTACCTGCCGCTCTTCAACAAGGGCATGGCCCACTGCGTGGAGGTGTTCGACGGCGACGAGCTCATAGGCGGCCTCTACGGCACACAGATATCCAATGAGGTGTTCGTGGGCGAGAGCATGTTCTCGCTACAGCCCAGCGGCAGCAAGGTGGCCCTCATAGCTCTGGCCCGGCGGCTGGCCGAACAGGGCACAAAAATAATCGACTGCCAGTGCCATACACCGCACTTGCAGTCGATGGGGGGCAGGTACATGCCCTACAGCGAGTATATCGGCGTGCTGCACGCCAACCCCAAGGTGGCGGCCATCACGAGATATGGGGCCAACGGATTCCTCTATCTGGACCAGGGACCGCAGCGGTGCCTGAACGACCGTTTCCTATTGCCTCATGACGAGTAGTCCTTGGCTTCCCGGACTGGAAGCCAAGGACCGCCGGCTCAGCCTATGAGCCGCTCAAAATAGACGATTATTTCTTCCCATGTCTTGAAATCGCTGCTCCGCCACTCGATGGTGGTGCCCAGAAATTCGTCGCACGGCGCGTCGGCCACCAGAAAGTCGCCATACAGCAGATGGCGCTGGTTGGTGAATATCACGCGGTCGTGGGCCGGCGAGTCGTAGTAGGCCATGGCCTGCCGTATCACCTCCTCGGGATACGACGGGTGGTTGGTGGGCGAGGGTGCCACGATATACACTTGGTAGTTTTCCTGCAGTTGCAGGAAGGCTTTCTGCGCACTCGCCGTGGCGGCGCCGTGGCTGTCGACCAGGGTCTCGATGCCGATGAAGATGACCGGCCGCTCACGGTGGGCCTGCAGGTCGTCGATGCGGCGGATGAGGGGCAGCAGATTGTGGGTGAAGATGTGGTCGTTCATGCGGTGGCCGCCATGGAAATGGGCCGCCTGCGGATAGTGGCTGCAGAACAGGTCGAAGGTGTCTACCAGGTCGTCCTCATCGCCGAAGAGGCCCCACACGCGGCGCTGCTCGCTGGCCGTGACACCGCTGAAGTTTTGCTCCGTACAGGCCTTGTACTCTTTCTGAAGGGCTTTGTCGACGAAGAATTTCTGCACACCGTCTTTGCGGGGACTGAAAAACTCCTGCTGGCCCATCATGCCGTGCGAGGCCATCGTATCGGCTATCTGGAAGGCAGGGTTCACCACGATGCGGTCGTAGCCGTAGAGCTGCTCGGTATACATGCCGCCCATCGAGGTGCCGATGATGAGGTCGGGGTGATGGGTGTCGCAGAGACGGCGAAGCAGGTCCATGGCCTCGGCGGGGTGCAGGGGCAGGTCTTCGGCTATGATGTTGGCGGCGGGCAGCATGGTGCGCAGCCGCCCAGCTGTGCCCGACTGGGCGGAGGAGGCAAAACCATGCACATACATGATGGTTTTGCCTGCCATGAGAAGGGGATAGGGCATATCTTTTACTGAATAATCTGAATAATCGGAGGTTGCTTCTATTTTTTATCCTTGGGCTTGGAGGCCAGACCGTCCAGGCCGTCGACATTGATGTTGCGGGTGGTCTTGGCCTCGATGGTGCCGGCGCGCATGATATCGGCCATGTCTACGCCCGTGGCGCTCTGCAGCACGTCGAAGGCCTGCTTGATGGCCACCGGCACATTGCCCGAGAGGGTGGAGATGCCGTTCTGGCCCTCGCCGCCGCTGTATATCTTCACGTCCTTGATGGCGCTGATGGGCTTGGCCACATTCTCCACAATCTGCGGCAGCACCTCAATCATCATCTGGGCGATGGCGGCGTTGTTGTACTTCTTGTAGGCCTCGGCCTTCTTGTCCATGGCCATGGCCTCGGCCTCACCTTTCTTCAGAATGGCGTAGGCCTCGGCCTCGCCCTTCGCCTTGATACCCTGGGCCTCCTGCTCCAGCTGGTAGCGGGTGGCGTCGGAGGCGGCGTTCTGGGCCAGGGCGCGCTGCTCGGCCTCGTAGCGCTGGGCCTCGGCCACACGCTTGCGCTGCTCCAGGTCGGCCTCGGCGTTCTTCTGTATCTGGTATTTGTCGGCATCGGCCTTCTTCTCCACCTCGGCGGAGAGCTGGTTCTGGCGTATCTCAATCTGCTCGCGCGAGAGTATCTGCTCGCGGCGGGTGCGCTCAATCTGCGCTTCCACCGTCTTGATGTTGATGGTCTTCTGCTGCTCCTGCTGCTGGATGGCGTAGGCGGCGTCGGCATCGGCCTGGGCCGTGTCGGCCTGCTGCTTCAGGGCGGCGCGCTTCAGGGCAAGGTCGTTGTTCTTGATGGCGATGGCGGTGTCGGCGTCCACACGGGCGTCGTTGGCCTCCTTGTCGGCGTGGGCCACCTGTATCTTCACGTCGCGCTCGGCGTTGGCGCGGTTGATGGAGGCGTCTTTCTTGATCTTGGCCGTGTTGTCGGCACCCAGGTCATGGATGAGGCCCTCCTTGTCGGTCACGTTCTGGATGTTGCACGATATCACCTCGATGCCCAGCTTGCTCATGTCGGGCGAGGCTTTCATCATCACCTGGTCGGAGAAGCCGTCGCGGTCGGTGTTGAGCGAGCGCAGGTCGAGCGTGCCGATAATCTCACGCATGTTGCCCTGCAGCGAGTCCTGCAGTTGCTGGGCTATCTCGGCCGGAGTCATATTGAGGAAGTTCTTGGCGGCCAGGCGGGTGCCCTCGGAGGTGGGGGTGACGCGTATCTTGGCCACGGCGTCTACATCTACGTTGATGAAGTCGTTGGTGGGCACGCTCTCCTCGGTCTTGATGTCGACGGTAATCTGTCCGAGATACACCTTGTCGAGGCGCTCGAGGAAGGGGATGCGGAATCCGCCGGAGCCGATGAGCACGCGGGGCTCTCTGCTCAGACCGGAGATGATGAATGCGTAGGAGGGCGGTGCCTTGACATACGACAGGGCGATGAAGATGACGAGCAGCAGCACGGCTGCGGCAATCAGAAAGGCAATCGTTATATCCATAAGCTTTAAGGTATTAAATAATTAATGTATGTGTGGTTCTTTCGCTTTTATAGGCTTTGGGCTGCCGTTACTATCGCAAATATACAGAAAAAATGACAATTTTCTCCACTTTTAGGCCACAAAACAATCGCCCTCGGCCCAAAATGAGACAAAAAATTGACATTTTGAGCCGAGGGCGAATGCTTTTGCCACGTGGATATGGCAAAAATCTCTATTCTATTATCATCTTCTTCGTTATTTGGGCGCGGGGTTGTTTATCGGATGAAGAGCAGTTCGCGGTACTTGGGCAGTGTCCAGCACTCGTCGCTCACAATCATCTCGAGCTTGTCTATCTCATAGCGTATGTCGGTCATGATGGGCTCTACGGTGTCGTGATAGGCGATGGCCCTCTCGCGGATGCTCTCTATGCGGTTGGCCACCTTGCGTGTCTCCACCAGCCGCTCCACACCCGTTTCGATGGCTTGCGAGCGGGTGGCTATCTCCTTGATAATCTTCTTGTTGCGTGCGGTGAGCTCGTCCGCTTCCTCCTTGGAGAAGATTTCGTACATATTGAGCACGTTCTTGGCCAACTGGCTCTGATACTGGGTGGCGATGGGTATGATGTGGTTCATGCTCAGGTCGCCCATCACGCGGGCCTCTATCTGTATCTTCTTGGTGTAGGTCTCCCATTTCACCTCGTTGCGGGCGGCCAGTTCCTTGGCGTTCATCACGTTCTGACTCTCGAACATGCGTATGGTGTCGGCATCGAGGTAGCGGTCGAAGATGAGCGGGCAGCTCGTCTCCACGTCGAGGCCGCGGCGGGCGGCTTCGGCCACCCACTCGTCGCTATAGCCGTTGCCGTCGAAGTGGATGGGCTTGCAGGTCTTGATGTCGTCGCGCACCACATTGATGATGGCGGTGGTCTTGTCCTGGCCGTCGGCGATGAGTGCGTCGACACGCTGCTTGAAACTGGTCAGGGCCTCGGCCACGGCTGTGTTGAGCGCTATCATGGCCGAGGCGCAGTTGGCCTCGCTGCCCACGGCGCGGAACTCAAAGCGGTTGCCGGTGAAGGCGAAGGGGCTGGTGCGGTTGCGGTCGGTGTTGTCGATGAGCAGTTCGGGTATCTCGGGTATGTCGAGCTTCATGCCCTGCTTGCCGCTCATGGTGAAGAGCTCCTCAGTGTCGGCGCACTCGATGTGGTCGAGCAGTTCGCTGAGCTGCTTGCCCAGGAAGGAAGAGATGATGGCGGGCGGTGCCTCGTTGGCACCCAGGCGGTGGGCATTGGTGGCGCTCATGATGCTGGCCTTGAGCAGACCGTTGTGGCGGTATACGCCCATGAGCGTCTCAACGATGAACACCACGAAGCGCAGTATGTCCTCAGGTGTCTTGCCGGGGCCGTGCAGCAGGATGCCGGTGTCGGTGGAGAGACTCCAGTTGTTGTGCTTGCCGCTGCCGTTGATGCCTGCGAAGGGTTTTTCGTGGAGCAGCACACGGAAACCGTGTTTGCGCGCCACGCGCTTCATGAGCGACATGAGCAGCATGTTGTGGTCGATGGCCAGGTTGGTCTCCTCGTAGATGGGAGCCAGTTCAAACTGATTGGGAGCCACCTCGTTGTGGCGCGTCTTGCAGGGGATGGAGAGTTCCAGGGCCTGTATCTCGAGGTCTTTCATGAAGGCCTGCACACGGTCGGGGATGGTGCCGAAGTAGTGGTCGTCCATCTGCTGGTTCTTGGCCGAGTCGTGGCCCATCAGCGTGCGGCCGGTGAGCATCAGGTCGGGGCGGGCGCTGTAGAGGCCTTCGTCCACGAGGAAGTATTCCTGTTCCCAGCCCAGGTTGGTGGTCACCTTCTTCACGTCGGGATAGAAATAGCGGCACACCTCGGTGGCGGCCACGTTCACGGCGCGCAGCGCGCGCAGCAGCGGGGCCTTGTAGTCGAGGGCCTCGCCGGTGTAGGAGATGAAGATGGTGGGTATACAGAGGGTGTCGTCGATGATGAAGACAGGCGAGGTGGGGTCCCAGGCCGAGTAGCCGCGCGCCTCGAAGGTATTGCGGATGCCGCCGCTGGGGAACGACGAGGCGTCGGGCTCCTGTTGCACAAGCAGCTTGCCGGTGAACTCCTCTATCATGCCGCCCTTGCCGTCGTGTTCGATGAAGGCGTCGTGCTTCTCGGCGGTGCCCTCGGTGAGCGGCTGGAACCAGTGGGTGTAGTGGGTCACGCCGTTCTCCTCGGCCCACTGCCGCATGCCGCGCGCCACGGCGTCGGCTATGGAGCGGTCCAGCCGGGTGCCGTTGTCAATCACGTCGATGAGTTTCAGATACACATCGCGGGAGAGGTACTTGTACATCTTCTCGCGGGTGAAGACATACTTGCCGAAGTATTCCGACGGGCGCTCTGTGGGGGATATCACATCGAGGGGCTTCTTCTTGAAAGCCTCTTCTACAACCTGAAATCTTAAATTAGCCATATAACCTTTGTTTTACCTTTTTGCCGTTTGCCTATTATACCTATTGGGCGCCTATTCTGCGAAATAGCGTGCGCTGTCCTTGATTTTAAAATGAAAGTCTTGAGGCACTGGGCCTCAAGACGCGGGTGTTGTCATCCTTACATTACGCCCATCCAGCGCAGGATGTCGTTGAGATTGGCCACAATCATGAGCAGCAGCAGGATGCCGAAGCCGATGTACTCGGCCACCACCATGAACTTGTCGCTCGGTTTGCGGCGCGTAATCATCTCGTAGAGCAGGAAGAGCACATGACCGCCGTCGAGGGCGGGAATGGGCAGGATGTTCATGAAGGCCAGGATGATGCTCAGGAAGGCCGTCATGCGCCAGAAGAGCATCCAGTCCCACACGGGCGGGAAGAGGCTGCCGATGGCGCCGAAACCGCCGAGCGACTTGGCACCGTCGGCGGTGAACACATACTTCATGTCGCTCACGTAGCCGCGCAGCACACCGATGCCGTAGTCGATGCCGGCCGGGAAACTCTCCCAGAAGCCGAACGAGCGGTGGGTCTCCTTGTAGAGGGTGTAGATATTGGCCTGCAGCACGCCCAACTTCAGGTCGGGGGTGAGCTGGAGGGTCACGGTGTCGGTCTGGCCGGTGGCCTTGCTCATGTACGACACCTGCACATTGCGCTCGCGCAGACTGTCGGCGTGTGTGGTCTTCACGGCCAGCACATCGGAGATGCGCCCCATCTCATAGGTGAATTCGTTCCAGGAGTCTACGGCCTTGCCGTTGAGCGAGAGCACACGGTCGCCGGCCTTCATGCCTGCTTTCTCGGCGGGGGTGCCGGGCAGCACGCTGTCTATCTGTGCCGGGATGAGGGGTGCCACGAAGGTGGGCGTCACCTTGAGCATGTTGAGCAGGTTCAGGTCGCCGGGCAGCTGCACCGTCACGTCCTGACCGCCGCGTTTCACACTCACCTCCTTGGCTTTGGAGAGCGTGCGGTACAGGTCGACGTCGAATTTCTCTATCGCCTCGCCGTCGGCGCTGAGCAGGATGTCGCCGTCCTTGAAGCCGAGGGCCTTGGCGTCGTCGTTGAACTTCATGCCCATGGTCATGTCCTTGGGCTGGATGAAGTCGTCGCCCCAGTGGTAGAGCACCATCGAGTAGATGAATAGTGCCAGCAGGAAGTTCACCAACACGCCGCCTATCATGATGAGCAGTCGCTGCCACACCGGCTTGGTGCGGAACTCCCAGGGCTGGGGCTCTTCGCTGAGTTGCTGGTTGGTCTCATCGATCATGCCGGAGATGGCGCAGTAGCCGCCCAGGGGGAGCCAGCCGATGCCGTATTCCGTGCCCACATACTCCTTCTCCTTGTATTCATTGCCTTTCTCGTCTTTCTTGGTCACCTCGGGCACCACCACGGGGTCTTTCTTGAAGAGGCGGCGGAACCAGGGGTCGTAGGTGCTGAAGAGGTGGAACTTGGGGTTGAAGAAGATGTAGAAGCGGCTCACCCTCACCTTGAAAAGCTTGGCGAAGAAGAAGTGGCCGCCCTCGTGCAGCAGCACGAGGAGCGAGATGGACAGCAGAAACTGCAGCAGTCTGATTAAGAATATCTCCATTATTTTGTTATCTTGTCTGTGTAGGTTGTTTTATCGGTTCATTATCTCGGTGGCTATGCGCCGTGCCTCGGCGTCGGTGGCCACATAGGTGTCGTAGCTGGGGGTGGCGCTGAAGGTGGCGCGCTCCATGGTCTCGGCGATGATGTCGGCCATCTGCACAAAACCGCAACGGCCCTCCAGGAAACCACGGTTCACTATCTCGTTGGCGGCGTTGACGATGCAGGGCATGTTGCCGCCGCGGCGGATGGCCTCGAAGGCGAGGGCCAGGCAGCGGAACTTGTCGAGGTCGGGCTCGAAAAACTCGAGCGGGTGGCGGAACAGGTCGAGGCGCTCGCCGCTCAGCGGCAGCCGCTCGGGGAAGGAGAAGGCATACTGTATGGGCAGGCGCATGTCGGGCACACCGAGCTGCGCCTTCACACTGCCGTCGTGGAACTGCACCGCGCTGTGTACCACCGACTGCGGGTGCACCAGTACCTGGATGCGGTCTACAGGCACACCGAAGAGCCATTTGGCCTCGATTACCTCGAAGCCCTTGTTCATCATCGTGGCGCTGTCGATGGTAATCTTGGCACCCATGTCCCAGGTGGGATGGCGCAGTGCGTCCTGGCACGTCACCGTGGCGAGTTGCTCCTTGGGCAGCAGGCGGAAGGGACCGCCGCTCGCCGTGAGCAGTATCTTCTCTATCTCGTTGTCGTCCTCGCCCACCAGGCTCTGGAAAATGGCGCTGTGCTCGCTGTCGACGGGCAGGATGGGGGCGTGGTACTCGGCGGCCAGCCGACAGATGAGCTCGCCGGCCACCACGAGGGTCTCCTTGTTGGCCAGGCAGATTTTCTTGCCTGCGCGGATGGCATGGATGGTGGGGGAGAGACCGGCAAAGCCCACCATGGCGGTGAGCACCATGTCGATAGGGCCGGCCTCTACGATTTCGTCGAGCGCCTTGGCACCGGCATAGACCTTGGTGTCGGGCAGGTCGGCCAGCAGTTCCTTGAGCCGTGGGTAGTGTTGCTCGTTGGCTATCACCACAGCGGCCGGACGGTAGCGGTGGGCCTGCTCGGCCAGCAGCTCCACACGGTTGTTGGCGGTGAGGCAGTAGGCCTCGTAGCGGTCGGCATGCTCGCCGATGACCTCAAGGGCCTGTGTGCCTATCGACCCGGTGGAGCCGAGAATACATATCTGTTGTTTCTTCATTCTTGTGTGGGGTTTGAGGGCAGCAGCCCGTCGGGGATGGTGAGGCGTATCTCGCGGCGGTCGCGGTCTACGTCGGTTATGAGCTCCTCGGCGGCGGGCAGCAGCACCGGCTCGTCGGTGCCGGCCACCTCCACCTCGAAGAGCAGGTTGATGGTGGTGTCGTCGACGGCCAGCAGGCGGCCCACCTCACGGTCGGTGGAGGCGTCGATGATGGTGTAGCCGATAATCTCGGCCCACGAGAGCAGGTCGTCGTCGGGGGTTTGGGAGCGCTCGAAGAGCACACTGCAGCCGTTCAGCTCCTGGGCGTCGTCGGCGGTGTCGACACCGGAGAATTTCATCAGGGCCAGTGAGTCGCTCTTGAAGCGGTATTCCTCTATGAAGAAGGGCACCGGCAGTCCGTCTACCTCCACGAAGAGATAGTCGGCGTCGGCGCGGTCGAACACGTCGTCGCTGAACCGGAAGGCTATCTCGCCCTTCACGCCGTGGGGCTTGCCCAGGGTGCCTATCTCGTACAGGTCGTCGTAGTTGAACATGCCGTCAGTCGTCTACGCGTTGGATATGGGCGCCCAACCGGTTCAGGCGGTTCTCGATGTCCTCGTAGCCGCGGTCTATCTGGGCGATGTTGGCGATGCGGCTGGTGCCGTTGGCACTCAGGGCGGCGATGAGCAGGGCGATGCCGGCGCGGATGTCGGGGCTCGTCATGCGGCCGGCGCGCAGCCGTATGTGATGGTCGTGGCCCACGACCACGGCGCGGTGCGGGTCGCAGAGGATGATTTGCGCGCCCATGTCGATGAGCTTGTCGGTGAAGAAGAGGCGGCTCTCGAACATCTTCTGGTGGAAGAGCACGCTGCCCTTCGACTGGGTGGCCACCACCAGCAGCACCGACAGCAGGTCGGGGGTGAGGCCGGGCCAGGGGGCGTCGGCTATGGTCATGATGGTGCCGTCGATGAACGACTCCACCTCATAGTGGTCGTGATAGGGTATCCACAGGTCGTCGTCCTGCTGCTCCACCTTCACGCCCAGCCGGCGGAAGGTGTCGGGGATGATGCCCAAGTTGCGCACCGACACATTGTTGATGCGTATGCCGTGGCCCACCATGGCAGCCATGCCGATGAACGACCCCACCTCAATCATGTCGGGCAGCAGGGTGTGCTCGGTGCCGTGCAGGCGGTCTGTGCCCACGATGGTTAGCAGGTTGGAGGCGATGCCGCTTATCTGGGCTCCCATGCGGTTGAGCATGTGGCAGAGCTGCTGGATATAGGGCTCGCAGGCGGCGTTGTAGATGGTGGTGGTGCCCTCGGCCAGCACCGACGCCATGATGATGTTGGCGGTGCCGGTCACCGAGGCCTCGTCGAGCAGCATGTAGCGGCCCTTCAACCGGTCGGCCGAAAGCTGGAAGACATCGCGGCCCTCCACACGGCCCAGTGTGGCGCCCAGATAGCCGAAGCCCAGGAAGTGGGTGTCGAGACGGCGGCGCCCTATCTTGTCGCCGCCGGGCTTGGCCACCACAGCGCGGTGGAAACGGGCCAGCAGCGGACCTATCATGAGCACACTGCCGCGCAGGGCGGAGCACTTGCGCACAAACTCGTCGCTCTGCAGATAGTCGAGGTTCAGGTCGTCGGCCTGGAAGATGTAGGAGCCATGCTCAAGGCGCGTCACCTTCACACCGATGTCCTGCAGCAGCAGGATGAGGTTCTTCACATCCAGTATTTCGGGGATGTTCTTGATATGGACGGGCTCACAGGTGAGCAGGGTGGCGCAAATCACCTCAAGGGCCTCGTTTTTGGCGCCCTGGGGCTCGATGCTGCCCTGCAGCGGGTGGCCGCCTTCTATGATGAATGATTGCATAAGCCGGATTTTATTTCTTTTTCTTGCGCTTCTCCACCACAAAGTCGCGTTCGCTCATCTTCTCAAACTCGAAGTGGTCCAGGTCGAGCTGTATCACGCCGTCGGTGTAGCGGGCCAGGTCGTCGGCCACCTTCTCGTCGACCACCGAGCCGTGGCTCCACTGGTAGAGGTCGCGCTTCATCTGGTTGGCCGTGATGCGCACCAGTTCGTCGCGCTCGGCACCGGGTTCCATCGTCTTCAGTTTCTCGAAGACCTCATGGAGCAGGTAGCCGTAGTGGCGCACGGGGATGTCTTTCATCGGATAGCCCATGGCTTCAGGCTTGCGGGAGATGGTGGCGGCCTGGCTCACGTCGTAGGGATAGTCGATGTCGAGTTTGAACTTGCTCATCAGGGCCAGGTGGTCCCACAGCTTCTGCTGGTGGTCGGCATTGCCGCGGTTCTGCGGGTACATGCGGTCCATGATGCCGATGATGGTCTCGGCGCACTGCTGGCGCTCCTGCTTGGTGGGAAGCGACACGGCGTAGTCGACCATGTTTTGTATCTCGCGGCCATACTCGGGCAAGATGAGCTGCTCGCGCTGGGTATTATAGTCCAATCCTTCTATGTTCATTGTCAAGGGGTTGTGGGTTATAAGGAGGGTGGAAGGATGCCCTCCCCGTTTCTCGGTTTACAATAGTTTCTTGGGGGTCTTCGCCACAAAGTCCTTCAGGTAGAAGGGGGTGAAGTAGGCCACGTCCTCATGCTGTCCGAGGGCGATGCGCTTCTCGGCCAGGGGGAACATGTGCTTGGCCAGCGGCACGATACCCTCGCGCAGGTGGGCATTGGGGTGGCCGATGGTTTCCATGCACTTGGCGGCGCCGTTGCCAAAGAAGTAGACAGGATGCTCATCGAGCCACGGGCGGTAGGTGTCGGCGTCGACCACATCGGCCTGGATGCCGCGCACAGGGCGCAGCGCACGGTCGTAGACAGCGGCGTAGACCTCCATGCGGCGGGCGTCGAGCATCGGACAGAGCAGGGCGTCGTCGGGCAGCTCCTCGTGGCCCAGCAACACGGGCACGGCAAGCAGTTCGAGGGTGGGAACGGCGATGAGCGGCAGGTTGCGGGCGTAGCAGATGCCCTTGGCCATCGACACGCCGATGCGCAGACCGGTGTAGGAGCCGGGGCCGCGGCTCACGGCCACCGCGTCGAAGGGTATGCCGTGGTTGTCGGTGAAGGAGAGGGCCTCGTCGACAAATACGCCCAGACTCACCGCATGGTTGGGACCTTGCAGGTCGGTCTTCTCGAAAAGGAGGGCTCCATCCTGGCTTACGGCCACCGAACACACATCGGTGCTCGTCTCAATGTTTAAAATACATGACATATCTAAAAATCCTCAACAGAATTGATGTGCAAAATTACTGCTTTTTCCGCAGAAAAGCCCTCTTGTTGACAATTTTTTGAATAAAAACAGCCAGTTGCCCGTTTTTTCAATATTTTTATGTAAGTTTGCACGCAAATATCGCATACTATGATACAATCGATGACAGGCTATGGCAAAGCCATGGCAGCCTATAAGGACAAAAAGATACATGTAGAGGTGAAGTCGCTCAACAGCAAAGCCCTCGACCTTTCTACCCGGATTGCTCCCGTCTACCGTGAGAGGGAAATGGAAATCAGACAGACCGTTGCCAAGGTTCTCGTCAGGGGAAAAGTGGATGTCTCTATATGGATAGAGAAGGAGGCCGGCTCTGATGCCGTGCCCATCAACGGCGCACTGGTTCAGAACTACTATGAGCAGATCAGGACCATTGCCTCGCAGTGCGGTATACCCGAACCGCAAGACTGGTGGGTGTCGCTGCTCCGGCTGCCCGACGTGACGGCACGCACCGAGATGGAGGAACTCTCCGACGAGGAATGGAACACCGTGAAGGGGGTCGTCGACGAGGCCCTGAATGCCATCACGGCCTTCCGTATCCAGGAGGGGGCCGCCCTGGAGCGCAAGTTCACCGAGAAGATAGACAATATCGCTGCCCTGCTCGACAGCATCGAGCCCTATGAGAAGTCGCGCGTGGAAAAAATCAAGGGCCGCATCGTAGAGGGCCTCAAGGCCATTCCCGAGGCCGACTACGACAAGAACCGGCTGGAGCAGGAGCTCATTTACTATATCGAGAAGCTGGACATCAGCGAGGAGAAGCAGCGGTTGGCCAATCACCTGAAGTATTTCCGCGAGACCATGGCCGAACCGGCCGGGCAGGGCAAGAAACTGGGATTCATAGCCCAGGAGATGGGTCGCGAGATCAACACCACCGGCTCGAAGAGCAACATGGCAGAGATGCAGAACATCGTGGTGAAAATGAAAGACGAGCTGGAGCAGATAAAAGAGCAGGTGCTCAACGCCCTGTAAAGGGCCTCCGATTACTCTGAATACTCCGATTACTCTGAATACTCTGATTACTCCGATTACTCTGAATACTCTGATTACTCCGAATACTCTGATTACTCTGATTACTCTGATTACTCTGACCCAATAATGAAAGGCAAACTGATTATCGTTTCTGCCCCGAGCGGATCGGGCAAAAGTACCATCATCAGCTGGTTGATGAAACACCCGGAACTCCGGCTGGCGTTCAGCATCTCGTGCACAAGCAGACCGCCGCGCGGCAGTGAGCGCAACGGCGTGGAGTATTTCTTCCTCACGCCCGACGAATTCCGCAGGCGTATCGAGGCCGATGAGTTCCTGGAATATGAGGAGGTGTACGAGGGACGCTTCTACGGCACACTGAAGTCGCAGGTGGAGCACCAGTTGAGCCAAGGGCAGAATGTGGTGTTCGATGTCGACGTGAAGGGAGGATGCAGCCTGAAAAAATACTTTGGCGACAGGGCGCTGAGCATCTTCATCCAGCCTCCTTCGGTGGAGGAACTGCGCCGCCGACTGGAAAACCGTGGCACCGACAGCCCGGAGGTCATCGCCGACCGGGTGGCCAAGGCAGAGTATGAGCTGACCTTCGCCCCGATGTTCGACCGTGTAGTGGTGAACGACGACCTGGAAACCGCCCAGCAAGAGGCTCTCGGCCTGGTGAGCCGTTTCCTGGAGATAGAGGAGGTGGAATAGCGCCCCCCCTCTTAGCCTTAGCCTGTCATAGTCCTGAAACTCAATCTATACATCCCCCGGCAAAATGAAGAAGCGCACCGGCATCTACGGCGGGTCTTTCAACCCCATACACAACGGCCACATGCAGTTGGCGCGCGGCATGTTGCAGGTAGGGGGCCTCGATGAGGTGTGGTTTCTCGTCACACCGCAGAACCCGTGGAAGCAGAAGGCCGACCTGATGCCCGATGACTACCGGCTGCAACTGGTGCGGGCGGCCATCGGCGATGAGAAGGGGTTGGCGGCATCCGATTTCGAGTTTCAGTTGCCCAAGCCCTCCTATACCTGGAACACGCTGCAGGCCCTGACGGCGGCTTATCCCGACAGGGAGTTCGTGCTGCTGGTGGGGGGTGACAACTGGACCCGCTTCGCCCATTGGTATCACGGCGACGATATCCTGGCCCATTTCGATGTGATGGTCTACCCCCGTGAGGGCGATGACATCGACGCCGAGACATTGCCGCCCCGCGTGCGACTGGTAGACCTGCCGCTGGTCAATGTGAGCAGCACCGAAATCAGACAGCGGCTGGCGCAGCACCTGCCCATCGGCCACCTTGTGCCGAAGGCAGTGGAAGAATTGCTGCTGAAGAAATAAAAAAGACTTCCTTACTTGTGTTTTTTCTTTCCCATCCATTTCTGCAGGCGCAGACGGATGGCCTCGCCGATGCGGCCCCACTGGCCGTAGCGGAGGTTCAGCCATAGCTCCTCGAACGAGCGGCTTATCTTCACCAGCGGATAGCCCCAGCCGTAGGCCTTGTAGAAATGGTCCTTGAAGTCGACATACTCCATCACATGCTTGGGATGCCGGAACGGCTGCTCCGTCTCCAGCCGCTGCATGGTAAAGATGCGGCGCAGACGGGCGGGCAGCGTCCTCAGCGCGGCGAAATGGGTGGAGTCGGCCGTGGCGCCCACGTTGTTGATCATATTGCGGGTGGGCATGATGGCCAGACCGTTGTTCAGCAGCATGGCCGACCAGAAGATGCTCTCAAAATAGGGTTTGCCGGCGGCGCGGTGGTCGCGGCACATCTGCATGAAGTCGCTGCGGAAGCGCCGCTTCCTGACCAGGTGGTCCAGTTGGCGGCAGGTGAACTCATCGTCGAGGAAGGAGTAGGTGGGGTCCCAGCGGTCCACCACCCGGCGCCAGGAGGCCCATCCCCAGATGCTGAACACCGAGGTGAAGAAATAGTCGGCGGGCACGTCGGGTGTGGTTTCGTCGGGGTTGAAACCGGCTATCATCGTCACCCGCTCGTCGTGTTCATAGCGGTCGAGCATCTCCTTGCAGAAGGGGAAGAACGACTGCGAGGGCACTACATCGTCTTCCAGCACCATGCATTTGTCGGCCAGGGAAAAAGCCCACCGGTGGGAGAGATAGCCCGAGGGGTCGCAGCCCTGGTTCTTGGTCTGGTAGTTGCGCCGCACGTCGCACTCCCAGTCTATCTCGCTGTCGGCCACGATGGCGCGGCAGGCTTCTATGCCGGCCATGTCGCGCTCGCCCCGCGGACCGTCCTGGTAGAGGAACAGGCGGCTGGGGCGCGCCTTCTTCACTTCGTTGAACACGAGGCGAAAGGTGTCGGGGCGGTTGAAGAACAGCATCAGTACGGCAATGTCGGTCTTGGCGGGATGTTTGCTCATGGTAGGGTGGGGGATAATAGGGTTGGGTATGTCTTAATCGTTGTGTATCTTGTGGTGAAGCAGGAAGTCGGCCGCCTCGCGCAGGATGACTGACTTGAGGCACCAGAGCACGCCCACATAACCGGCTGCCACCAGCGCCACCTTGGCGGCGAAGCGCAGGTAGAGGCCCTCGATGGGCTGTGTGATGAAATGAGCCAGCGCGATGAGTGCGAGCGTGAGCAGCAGGTAGGGGGCTATGTCGCGCAGCACCTCGCCCAGCCGTACGCCTATCTCGCGGTGAGCGTGGTAGTGCCACACCAGGAGCCATGCCACCTGCACCGCCACATAGGCGCTCACCATGGTCATAATGCCGAGGGGTGAGAGCAGGCAGGCGGTAGCAATCTCGGTGATGCAGAGCGCGATGGTGCACCACATGTAGACCGATGAGTGGCCGCGGCTGATGATGAGATTGGAGAAGAGGTTGGAAATGGGCAGGAAGGCACCGCCCACACACAGCACCTGCATAATGCGGGCGCTGCTGAGCCACTTCTCGGTGATGAGGATGACGATGAACTCCTGCGCTGTGAGCATGAGGCCGAACATGAGCGGGAAACAGATGAAGGCGGTGAAGCGCAGCAACTTGCGGAACACGTTGCGCTGCCGCTCGCGGTCGTCCTCCACACGGGTGAACACGGGCTGCGCCACGCCGTACACCATGCTGGTGATGAGCGAGTGGCCCATCGTGGTCCATTTGTTGGCCTGGGTGAAGTTGCCCACCTCCACTGGCGTGTACAGGCGGCCTAATATCACGGCGAAGAGGTTGTTGTTCACCACGTTGCACAGATTGGTCACGATGAGGCGGCTGCTGAAGCCGAACATCTCCTTCACGGGGCGGAAGTCGACGGGAAGGGTGGGCCGCCACCCGGTGTAATAATAGCTCAGCACGGTAACCATGGCCATATAGACGATGGTCTGGGTGGCGATGCCCCAGTAGGCAAAGCCGCGGAGGGCCATCACCACAGCCACACAGCCCGACAGAAGCAGGCTGATGATATTGGTGAGCGCCGTCTCCCTGACGCGCATCTGCCGGAAGAGCATGGCGCGTGGGGCCACATTCAGACTGGAGATGACGAAACTGAGAAAGACGAAGCGGGCCAGCGGGGTGAGCTCGCTGATACCGTAGAAACGCGCTATGAGCGGGGCGCAGATGAAGAGGAGCGCATAGAAACTCACGCTCACCAGCGTGCAGGCCCAGAACACGGCGTTGTAGTCGGCATGGCCGGCGTTCTTGCGCTTGTTGAGTGCGGCGATGAAACCGCCTTCCTGCAGCACGGTGCCGATGGCGGAGAAAACAGTGAGCATGCCCACCATGCCGTAGTCGGACTGGGTGAGCAGACGGGCCAGGAAAATGCCGAACACAAGGTTGAGCAGCTGCTGAATGCCGTTGCTCACCCCGCCCCAAAGGAGGCCGCGTGCTGTTTTCTCTTTCAGTGACTCCATCTGTGCTTATTCGTAGATTTCAAGATGTCCCGTGTGGGGGGTGATGCTGTCGAGCGGCGGCATCGTCATGTAGTCGCCGTATTTCAGGGTGAGCACCTTGTGCGTGTCTTTCGGCACCGGGAAAAGATGTCCTTCAAACTCCATCTCCGTGAGCGGAAAAATGTCTTCCATGTGGCGCGGGTCGTGGTAGGGCACGCCCAGTCCGTAGCGCTCGCGGGCGCGGCTCAGCCTGCAGAGGGCACCCAGCACGGGGAAGAACACCCGCTGGTTCATGCGGGTGATGAGACGCACCTTCCACATCTCCTTGTCGCCCTCGCCCATACGGTTCATAATCTTGTATACATGGCCCTGCAGCTTCTCCGATATCATGTGCAGCCACAGGGGCTGGCGGTAGAAGGGGAAGATGTCGAGGTATATGCCCCGCTCCTGCCACACACGGTCGTAGCGGTTGGTCTCCTCGAGCAGCGAGCGGCGGTCGCGCACCTTGGCATAGAAAAAGAAGTAATTGCGGTCGGTATCGATACTTTGCAGACGCATTGTGTCGGGCAGCTCCTTGGGTAATACTTTCATAAGCCGGCGGTAGTCGGGCAACAGCATCTCGATGTCGAGGTCATCGTCCCAGGGAATAAATCCCTTGTGGCGCGCGGCGCCTATGAGTGTGCCGCTGCTCAGCCAGTAGCGGATGCCGTGCCGGCGGCAGATACGGTCCACTTCCACCAGCATCTCCAGCATGCGGAGCTGTTGGCGGCGCAGGAGCGACCCGTCGGGATTGAACCGCTTGCGCAGTGCTTCGTTGTCAATATTTTTAGCACTCATTTCTTTATTCTTCCACTGGCCATCTTGTAGTCGTAACTGTGACGCCCTTCGGCACGGAAGTCGGCGTGATAGCGCTCCAGCACCTCATGAAACACCTCGTCGTAACGGGGAATGAACAGGTCGTCGCCAGCTTCCAGGTGTTCCACAATCTCCCGGGCCAGAGAGGCTGTGGCCGACAGGTCGGTGGTGGCGGCTCCGTCGAACCGGGTGCCTTTGATGGAGCCGGGCGACACGTTGAGGATTCGGTTGGCCGAACCGCCTTTCTCCAACTCTACATTCACACTCTCAATAAACATCCTGAGGGCGGCCTTGGTGGCAGCGTAGACCGAAAAGAAGGGCGATGACATATAGCCTGATATGCTGACCATTACACCCAGTCGGAAAGGCTCCGCTCCCTGCAACTTGTCGTAGAACCGCTTCACGATGCGGAGGGCGGGAAGCGTGTTCACCTGGAAGTAGGTGGAAAGCAACTCCTCAGGGATGTCCTTGAAGAGGGCCAGACGGCCGAAACCGGCTGTTATCATCACGAGTGAGGCATCCTTGTGGCGGTCGAAAATACTGTAGTCGGAACTGGTCAGGTCGAACAGCTCCACCTCCACGTTCTCGGGCAGCGACTGCTCGGGAGCCGACTTGTCGATTATCACAATTTTGTCGTAGTGTATCAGGGCATGGACGATGGCCAAGCCGATACCGTTGCTTCCACCTATGACAATGGCTTTTTTCATGCTATAAATATGTAAAATTTTTTAGTATTGCCTCCTGCTGTGCCTGCCCACCCTGTTGAGGGCGAATGGGCAGGGAGGATGGCCCCATGCAGGGGTGTTTCGATTGCAAATTTAAGGCAATCGGCTGAAAAATCAAAATCTTCCAGGGCTTTTATGCGCTTTTCCCGCTCAAGAGGGACTTTCGTATGCTATGCGGCGATAAATAAGTGTATTTTTCACACTAAAGTGCATATTTTATGGTTTTTTGATACTTTTATGCTCAAAAGGGGGCTGAATTGTCAAAAAATATAAAATAGTATCAAAATTAAGCAACAAAGTATTATTTCTTCAAGCGGAATTGCCTTATCTTTGCAACTGAAAACTGGAGTGGGCGCATTGTGTTGCGGCGTGACCGGTTTTTTATGGAGAAGCAATCGAATCTGTTATACTGAAATATCTGTTATACCAAAATGATCAAACACCTGAAAAAAGGACCTCCCTGAGGTCTGTGCTCTTGTATGGAATGCGAAGACGTTCGTCTCGCATGACTTTACGTTTGTTATCTATCCTAAAGAAGGAATTTCTACAATTTAACCTAAGAAAATACTTAATGTATGAATGTAAACTTTAGAAAAACAGTGCTGCTGATGGGCGCATGTTTGGGATTAGGTCTGAGCTATTCGGCCCAGGCTTATGCCGACTCGTCTAAATCGGCCGTTCCGGCAGTTCAGCAGACGAAGAAAGTGAGTGGTACCGTGAATGATGCCATGGGTCCGGTGATCGGAGCCACCATCATGGAAAAGGGTACTAGTAATGGTACAGTTACCGACCTCGACGGTAACTTCTCTCTCGATGTGCAGCCCGGTGCTGTGCTGGTCATCTCCTACATCGGTTACACCACCCAGGAGATTCCTGTGGGCAACCGTACCAACATCTCTGTCACACTCTCTGAAGACTCCGACGTGCTGGAGGAAGTAGTCGTCGTGGGTTACGGTGTGCAGAAGAAGAAACTCGTCACCGGTGCTACCGTGCAGGTGAAGGGTGAGGACATCGCAAAACTCAACACCACCAACGCACTGACCGCCATGCAGTCGTCTACCCCCGGTGTGCAGATCACACAGAGCTCCTCGCAGCCTGGCAAGGGCTTCAAGGTGAGCATCCGTGGTGTCGGTACCATCGGCAACTCATCGCCGCTGCTTATCATCGACGGTATTCAGAGCGGTACGGCCGACGACGGCCTGAACGGTCTGAACCCCAACGATATCGAGAGCATCGACGTGCTGAAGGACGCTGCCTCGGCCGCCATCTACGGTGCCCGTGCCGCCAACGGTGTGATTCTCGTGACCACCAAGCAGGGTAAGGCCGGTAAGCTCACCGTGCAGTACGACGGCTATGTAGGTATCTCCAACGCCTACAAGGTGCCCGCACTGGTGAACGCACAGCAGTACATGCAGCTCATCAACGAGACCAACTTCAACACCTACGGCACCCCGACCAATTGGGCCAGCCTCGTTCCGCAGGCTATCCTCGACAAGGTGAACGCCGGATGGAAGGGCACCGACTGGTTCAAAGAGTATGAGAATGAGAATGCTCTCCAGTTCAGCCATGCCGCCAGCGTCTCCGGTGGTTCCGAACGCTCGAAGTTCTCCATGAGCTTCAACTACAGCTCCAACGAAGGTGTGATGGGTGGCGAGAACGCCTCCAACTACCGCCGCTACGGTGGACGTATCAACTCCGAGCACGTGCTCTGGAAAGGACGCACCCACGACATCCTGACCGTTGGTGAGAACGTGTCCTACTGGTACCACCGCAGCCATGACCTCGCTGAGAGCAATGGTTACTGGAACATCATGCAGAACGCCTACACCGCATCGCCCCTCGTGATGCCTTACAGAGAGGACGGTTCGCTCGCCAGCTATGCCGAAGATGGAAAAGGCAAGTACAGCGACATGATCTACACCAACCCGCTCAACCACTTCCTCAACGGCGGATACAGCTCAATCAACCGCAGCCGCGACTTCGGCGTGGGCGCCACCCTCTACTGGATCCTGGAGCCTGTGAAGAACCTGAAATACCGCGGACAGTTCAATACCGGCTACAGCGCCAGCAACTACCGTAACGAGTCGAAGCCTTACTCCTCCAGCTATACCTCTTCGAGCAACGCCTACGGTGTGCAGCAACAGCAGTATCAGAACTCGAGCTTCTCGATTGAGAACACGATCTCCTATATCCTCCCCAACCTTGGCAAGCACACCATCGATGTGCTCGTAGGTCAGTCGATCGAGCGTTCCAACTGGAGCACCGGTCTCTCCGTGACCGGCAACGTGGGCCAGGCCAACGTCAACTCGCTCTTCCTCAATGGATGGTACTATGCTCACATGGGCAACATGGAGACCCAGTACATCCAGGGACACAGCGGCTACGACAACCCCGAGCAGGGCTCCATCGCCTCCTTCTTCGGACGTGCCAACTGGAACTATGACGAGCGCTACATGGCTACCGCCATCATCCGTGCCGATGGTTCGAACAACTTCGCACGCGGACACCGCTGGGGTTACTTCCCCTCATTCTCCGCTGGTTGGGTCATCACCAACGAGAAATTCATGGAAGGCGCACGCAACTGGATGAACTTCTTCAAACTGCGTGCCAGCTGGGGACAGAACGGTAACTGCAACATCGGCAACTTCTACTACCTCTCCAATATCGGCTTCTCGCCCACCGACTATGCCGACTACGGCTACAAGTTCGGCAGCGACATGGCCAACACCGTGAACCGCAACGTATACACTACCGGTGCCTACGCCCGCAACGCCCCCAACGAGGACGTGACTTGGGAAACTTCCGAGCAGATCAACATCGGTGTCGACGCACGCTTCTTCGCAAGCCGCCTCGGCCTGAACTTCGACTGGTACAAGAAGACCACCAAAGACTGGCTCGTGCAGGCTCCGCAGAACGAGGTGCTCGGTTATGAGGAGGCTCCCTACATCAACGCCGGCGACGTGGAGAACACCGGTATCGAGGTGGCGCTCTCATGGCGTGACCACATCGGTAAGGACTTCAGCTACTTTGCCAACGTGAATGCTGGCTATAATAAGAATAAGGTGACGAAACTCGGTACCCAGTCGGGTAGAATTGGTGAAGAGGAAGGCGACGGACTCTTCGAGAACTCTGGTTACATTGTGCTCGTAGAGGAAGGACAGCCTATCAGCTACTTCTCCGGTATGCAGTACAATGGCATCTGGCAGAACTGGGCTCAGATTGACGCTGCCCGCGCTGCCGGCAAGGCCGTGCTCGATGGCGCACAGCCCGGCGACTGCATCTGGGAAGACTGGGACGGTGACGGTAAAATCACCCTCAACGGCGACCGCCACAACATCGGCAACCCGCATCCCGACGTGACCCTCGGTGTAAGCCTCGGCTTCGAGTGGAAGGGACTTGACTTCAGCGTGACCGGTGCCGGCGCATTCGGCATGCAGGTGGCTCAGTGCTACCGCACCGCACTGCTCGCCAACCAGTATCAGACCTACACCGTCGACGCTTTCGACCGTTGGCACGGTGAGGGCACCAGCAACACCATGCCCCGTCTGGCCGTTGGTTCCGTCAACGAGCAGTGGTTCTCCAACCGCTATGTGCAGGATGCCGACTACTTCCGCATCCAGAACATCACCCTGGGCTATGACCTGGCCCGCGTGATCAAGAGCAACCTCTTCGACAAGATCCGCATCTATGCTCAGGCTCAGAACCTCTACACCTTCACCGGCTACACCGGCGTGGATCCTGAGGTGGGTTCCTCCGGCGGTAAGCAGCCTTGGGCACGTGGCGTCGACGTAGGTCTCTATCCTACCGCACGTACCTATATCGTGGGTGCCAGCATCACCTTCCGCGACAAGAAGGACCGCGATGCCAAACCCGCCGCAGTGGCTGCTCCCCAGACTGTCTACGTGACCGACAATGCTGAGATTGACCGTCTGAACGGTGAACTCAACAAACTGCGCGCCGACTACGACAACCTGAAGAACCAGAAGCCCGTCAACACCACCAAGACTGTGTATGACGAGAAATATGTGACCTATCCTTACTTCGTGAACTTCGAGATCAACAAGACCGACATCGTGAACCGCGAGCGTGTGAACCTAAGCACTATCGCCAAGATGATCAAGGAGAATCCCGGCAAGAAGTACAGCGTGATGGGATATGCCGACAAGGCTACCGGTACCGCCGACCGCAACCAGTGGCTGGCCGAGAACCGCGCAAAGAACGTGTACGACATGCTCGTCAATGAGTATGGTGTGCCCGCAAGCAGCCTCGTGCTCGACTCTAAGGGTGGCGTTGACAACCTCTACTTCAACGATCCTCAAATGAGCCGCTCGGTTATCATCCAGGAGGTTAAATAATGCGTTAAGTCACTAAATCAATTTTAGATAAGGAAATATGAAAAAAATATATTTGATGGCTATCGCGGCAGTCTTCGCCTTCGCATCGTGCGAGGATTTCCTCGATTCCGAAAACTTTTCCGAGGCCAACACGAACAACTATCCTGCTTCGCCTGATGACCTCAATAAGGAGCTGGCAGCACTCTACGGTGTGATGAACCAGTTCAGCACCAACCCACTCCAGACCCCCTGGTTCGTCAATTACATCATGTCGGACGATGCCAACGGTGCCGGTGGTACCGGCGACGTGGAGAGTCATGCAGTGGCTCACCTCATGACCAACAAGGCCGACCTCTATGATGCCGCATGGCACAATACCTATGTGGGTATCGCCCGTGCCAACGCCATTATCGGCGCTGTCGACGCTTTCGACTGGACCGGCAATGAGAAGACCCGCAACCAGTTGCTGGGCGAGGCTTACTTCATGCGTGGTCTCTTCTACCTCTGGGGTTCACAGTTCTGGGGCGATATCCCCGCCTACTGGCAGCCCGCAGCTCCCGATCCCTGCCCCCAGGTGTCGGCAGAGGAGGTTATCTATCCCCATATCCTGGCCGACTTCGTGAGTGCATCGAACCTCATGACCCATGGATCCACCACCCGTGGCGACGGACATGCCACCAAGGCTGCCGCCGAGGGCTTCCTCGGAAGAGCTTACCTCTTCTATGAGGGCTTCTACAAGAAGATGGGCGAAATCGCTGCCGCCAATCCCGCTCCCGTGGCTCTGCCCGAGCAGGAGGGTGTGAACGACCCCAACCTCACCAAGGACCAAGTGGCCAACTACCTGAAGGATGCTATCGACAACGGTGGATACTCGCTCGTAGAGGACTTCCGCCTGCTCTGGCAGTACACCAACCCGGTGACCGCCCCCGACTATGCTTTCGTGAAAGACCTGGCCGATCAGGGCAAATTCTGGGCCGGCAACGGCAACTCGGAGGAAATGTTCCAGGTGCAGTACATGAACGCCGGTTCATGGAACGGTACCATCGGTATGGGCTTCTGCAACCAGGTGTCGCTCTATTGCGGACTCCGCTGCGATGCTGATGAGAACAGCCATGCCAACGGCGACGTCGAAACCTTCCCCTTCGGACAGGGATGGGGTCAGGGTGTAATCAACTCCAACCTCTGGGACGAGTGGCCCAACAACGACCCGCGTAAGAAGGCTACCATCCTCAACGGTCCTGAGGAGTTCAACGGCAACTTCTTCTACACCACCTCCTGCTCTGAGGAGACTGGCTACTACAACAAGAAATGGATGCCTGTGACCGCTATGAGTTCTACTTGGAGCGACCACAACAACGCCTACACCTGGTGGGGCGTGTGGAGAGCCGCCAACACCGAGACCGAGGCTCCCAACGGTAACTCCTTCCAGGGCGACCACTTCGCCGACATCATCCTGCTCCGTCTGGCCGACGTGATGCTCATGCACTCCGAAATCACCGGTACCAACACCGAGATGAACAAGGTGCGCAAACGCGCCGGACTGAGTGAAATTCCTTACTCATGGGCCAACATCAAGTCGGAGCGTCGCTTCGAGCTCGCCGGTGAGGGTCTCCGCTTCAACGACCTGCGCCGCTGGTCGGGCAAGGACGGTGGTGCCAACTGCGAGGCTGCCCAGGCTCTGCAGAAACAGGCCGGCTCACGTATCTACTACACCGGTTTCTATGAGAAACAGCTCAAGCACGGTTCTACCGGTTGGGCACAGCGCTATGCACGTACCGACGGTTTCCTGCCGAAACCCCCTGCACAGATCAGCTACTACTCCAACGAGGAAATCCTGAAGCAGAATCCCGGTTGGTATGACGAGCAGACCGACTGGAACATGCCCGGTACACCTACTTATTAATAAAACATTAAAGAATACAGCAATATGAAAAAATCAATATTTTGCTTGGTTGTTGCAGCTGGATTCCTCGCATCCTGCGATCCCATCAAGGAGGAGAAAGATCTCACCCTGTACAGCATCAGCGAGTCGAAACTCAATGAGGTGGTGCAGATAGTGCAGACCGATGCCAACGGTAACCCCGCTGCCGACGGTAACTATTTCTCATATACCACGAATCCCGCTACAGAGGTGTCGGTCTACAATACTTTCGCCGATGGCTCTGAGAACCTCCTGGCCCATGGCTACACAGGCTCCTTCTCTATCAAACCCAAACGCGGTTCCGACCCCAACCAGAAATTCTACCTCCGCGTGGTCAATACCGACGGCTCGGTGACACTGGTGGAGAAAACCGTCAATGTATATGTGCAGCAGGAACTTGATCCTGAAATCCGCCTCCTGGCCAGCGATGCCTACGGCTCAAAGACCTGGAAATGGGACCCCTCTATCGCTTCGGGCGAGGTCTGGGGCAACATGGGCTATATGCCCGGCTCCGGTGCCTCTGTGGCTCTTGAGGGCAACGGTAAATGGTGGGGCGTGGGCCTCGATGCCGACGGCGAGCTGAGCGAGTTTATGAACCAGCTCGCACATACGCCCGACGGTGCCGCTCACGGTGATGAGAGCATCAATGCCTACATGGTGTTCACCGACGAGGGTATCTCTACCTGCTACGACAAGGACGGCAATGTGATCCGTTCGGCTACTTACTCGGTGGAGAACTACACTCCCGAGTACATCAACGACTGGAAGGTGGGCGACCTGGTCACCACTTCTATCCTTTGGCCGTATGAGATCAACTCGGGCGGTAACAACCCTGGACGCTTCGAAATCGTTTACCTCACCGCCGACAAACTGTGTCTCGTTTATCCCGATAAAGGCAGCCAGGGTTCATGGGGCGAGGCCAGCTTCTGGCACTTCTGCAGCAATACCGATATCGAGGGTATGGCCGTGGGTTACGGCAAGGAAGCCAAGAAAGACTGGACTTGGGACCAGAGCATCGCTTCGGGCGAGGTCTGGGGTAACATGGGCTATCAGCCCGGTACCGGCGCTTCTGTAGGTCTCGAGGGTAACGGCAAATGGTGGGGCTGCCTCACTGAGGAAGACTTCGCCGGTCAGCTGGCTCACACTCCCGACGGAAAGATGCACGGCGACGAGAGTATGGACGCTTACTTCACCCTTACCGCCGACGGTACCATCACACGTCATGCCGGCGACGGCTCTGTGATCAACAGCGGTACCTTCTCGTTCGACAAGGTGGACGGCGACAGCTGGAAGGTGGCTACCCTGAACACCACCGCCGGTACCATCCTCTGGCCGTATGAGATCAACTCGGGCGGCAACATGCCTACCTGGTTCGATGTGGTTTACCTCACCAGCGACAAGATGTGCCTTGTCTATCCTGATAAGGGCAGCCAGGGTGCTTGGGGCGAGGCCAGTTTCTGGCACTTCAAGGCCAAATAATAGCGAAACCGCTCAACCTTTATAATCGTTGCGGCTCTGTGCTCCCTGCACGGAGCCGCAATTTTTTTCATGCTCACTCGGCAATAAAAGAAAAATAACATTTTTCTTTCCATTGCGCTCGTTTATTCGTAACTTTGTCCCGATTATGAGAAGTGTCATTTCAAGATATGGAAAGGCGGCGCTCAGCCTCCTGTTTCTGACCGCTTTGTACCTGTTCTGGTGGCTCAGAGAGCCCTTCTTGCTCTCCTACCATGAGCAGTACCAGCTGTTCCTTTTCACGACCGACTACCTATGCCATGCCCTGCGCATACCGGGCGGCATGGCGGCTTGGATGGGAGAGATGGTGGGGCAGTTCTTCTATGTGGAGTGGTTGGGCGCCCTGCTTCTGGCCGTGCTCCTTTGGCTGCTGCATGTGCTGACGGCCCGGGTGCTGCACAGCGGGAAATGGTTCTTGCTGTCGTTTATCCCGCCTGTCCTGGTGGTCTGGATGATGGCCGACGAGAGCGTGCTGCTGGCCTATCCCGTGGCCATGGCAGGGGCGCTGGGTTGCCATCTGCTCACCAAGAAATGGCACTGGCTCACCGACCTTGCTGTGGTGCCACTGCTCTATTGGCTCATAGGCCCCATGGTGTGGCTCTATGTGGCGCTGCAGGTGGTAGGCAGCGGATGGAAACGGCTATTCGCCGTGGTGCCCGCCGCGGCGGCGCAGTGGGCGGCCTACAGCTTCTTCTTGCCCGAATGGCAACTCTACAGTGTGCTCACAGGATGGGTCTACTACCGCATTCCGTTGCAGGTGAGCCCGATGATGTGGATTGTACCGCTGGTGGTGCTTGCCCTGACGCTGCTCTCACGGCTGAAGCACAAACCGTGGCTCGTGGCCTGCGAGGGAGCCGTCGACGTGGCGCTCATCTGTCTGGCATGGTCGGCGTTCTCCAACGAGAAGATGCTGCTTATAGAGCAAGACTGGCTCGTGCGCAACGAGCAGTGGGACAAGGTGATAGATCGGGCGGAGGAACACCAGGTGAAAGACCCCTTCAGCGCGCAGTGCGTCAACCTGGCGCTGGCCAAGAAACGGCTCCTCGCCGACCGTATGTTCGACTTCTACCAGTCGGGACGCGAGGCGCTCATCATGCCGCGCACACGCGACCTTACCTCCATGCTGCCGTCGGCCGAGGCTTTCTGGCACCTGGGTATGGTCAACTCGGCGCAGCGCTATATGTTCGACACGCAGGAGTCTATCCTCAACGCCAAGAAGAGCGGCCGCTGCACCAAGCGCATCGCTGAATGCATGATAGTGAACGGCCACTACAAACCTGCCGCCAAGCAGCTCGGCCTGCTCAAACACTCCCTCTTCTACCGTCAATGGGCCAAGGAGGCGGAGACTTATCTGGGAAAAGAGGACAAAATCAATGCCCACCCCGTTTGGGGAAAGATGAGAAAACTGCGCTACAAAAACGATTTCCTCTACAACTACGACGAGATAGACAAGATGTTCGGACAGCTGTTCATCGGCAACACCGACAATAAGATGGCGCTCGACTATATGCTGGCGCAAATGCTCCTCAACGGCAATGTGCCCGCCTTCTCTCAATACCTGGCCTGGGCACAGCAGTATGGCGGCTACAGGTCGATGCCGCTCGTCTACCAGGATGTGGTCAACTGTATCCGCCAAAACGGGCAGGTGCAGGGCTCGCCCTATCTCAACTATCTGCAACGACTCAGAAGCAACCCATGAAACACTACCTATACCTCCTGCTGCCGCTCCTGCTCCTGCTTGCAGGCTGCTCCAAGCGGCCGGACCACCCGCGCAAGGTGGATATGCTGCCCGACATCTATCCCGACTATGTGGGGGTGACCATTCCCGCGGGCATCGCTCCGCTCGACTTCGCCATGGCCGACCGCAGCGTGACACGCATCGATGTCACCGTGAAAGGCTCAAAAGGTGGTGAACTGCATGCCTCCGGCAGCTATGCCGACTTCGACATCGACGCGTGGCACCGGCTCACCGAGCAGAACAAGGGCGGACACCTCGTACTGACGGTATGCGCCGAAAAAGACGGCGAGTGGGTGCAGTACAACGACTTCAACATCCAAGTGAGCCAGTATGCCCTCGACGACTACGGACTCACCTACCGCCGCATACCGCCCGGCTATGAGGTGGGCGGCAATATCGGTATCTACCAGCGCGACATCCACTCGTTCGACGAGTTTCCGCTCCTCACCGAGATGACCGTGCCCGGGCGTTGCATGAACTGCCACACGGCACGACAGAACCACCCCGACCGCATCACCCTGCAGATACGCGGCGAGAACGGCGGCACCCTCATACAGAAAGACGGCGTGCAGCAGTGGCTCGACACCAAGACCGACAGCACCAAGGCGGCCGGCAGCTATGCCTCCTGGCATCCCGGCGGCGACTACTGCGTTTATGCCGCCAACGCCGTGCACCAGTCGTTCTATGTGGGTACCGGACAGCGCATCGAGGTGTACCACAGCTTCAGCAATGTCGTCATGCTCGACACCCGCACCAACGAACTGATCCTCTCGCCGCTCATGATGACCGACGACCTGGAGATATTCCCGGCCTTCTCGGCCGCCGGCGATACCGTCTACTACAGCACGTCGAAACCCTGCCGCGTGCCGGCCGAGTACGACAAGGTGAAGTGCAGCCTTTGTGCCATCCCCTTCGACGCCAAGGCGGGGCGGTGGGGCGACAAGGCCGATACACTGCTCAATGCCCGCATGCTCGACAAGAGTTTTACCTTGGCGCGCCCGTCCTACGACGGCAAGTGGCTCATGTATGCCGTTTCCGACTGCGGCAACTTCCCCGTGTGCCGGCCCGAGGCCGACCTCTGGCTGATGAACCTGCAGACGCGTGAGACCCGGCCCCTCAGCGAGGTGAACAGTCCACAGACGGAGAGCTGGCACTGCTGGAGCACCAACAGTCGCTGGTTCGTGTTCGCCTCCAAGCGCGAGAACGGTATGTATGCCCAGCTCTTCATCGCCAGCATCGACGATAAGGGAAAGGTATCGAAACCCTTCCTCCTGCCGCAGCGCAACCCGCGCAAGTTCTACGACGAGATGATGGACTCGTACAATGTGGCCGACTTCACCACGGAAAAAGTGGATTTCGATGCCCGTGAGGCCTACCGGCAGGTGTCCAACCAAGAAAGGATAAAAGTGAAAATAAAATAGTTATGAGAAAATTTCTTTTGTTCGGCCTCATGGCCCTGATGAGCGGCCTCTTCGTGGCCTGCAATGACGGGAAATGCCACATCAGCGGCACCGTCCCCGAGAATTACGAAGGTAAGAAAATCTTCCTCGTGCCCCTGTTCGACGGACGGGCCGAGGTGGTCGACTCCGTCGTCATCAAAAATGGCAAGTTTGAGTTCACCCGCGACACCCTCATGATAGCCAAGATACTGATTGACTACCATTTCCGTCTGGGCACACAGCCGATACTCGTGGTGGTGGAGCCGGGAGAGGTGAAGGTGAGAATCGACTCCGTCAGCTCGGCCTCCGGCACCCCCGCCAACGACTCGCTCCAGGCATGGAAGGAAAGCAAGGAGAAACACGACCGCGACTTCATGCTGATGCGCAAGGAGATAGCGCTCCTGATGAATACCGACACCGTGAAGGCCAATGCCCTGAAAGAGAAAGCCGACAGCTTCCATCTCGCTTTCAAGAACTACACACGGCGGATGGCGGCCAATATGAACGGCAATGTGCTGGGCGACTTCCTCAATGGACTCTTCCCGCGGACCTACAAGCGTGTGATGCCCGACAGCACTGTGGTGGAATTTGACGCCGATACCAATGAGCCGATTGCTAAGTAAGGTCTGGAAACCAGCACTCTCCTTACTGCTGGCACTCGCGGTCTTCCTCTTCTGGTGGAAGCGCTATCCGCATGCGCTGGCTTTTCAGGAGCAGTTTCAGCTCTTCCTCTTCGATACCGACTACCTGATGAGCCGCCTCGGTGAACCGGGCGGCGTGGCACGGTACCTGGGCGAGATGCTGGTGCAGTTCTACAACCTGGTGCCGGTGGGCGCTCTGATTCATGCCCTCCTCTTCTGTGCGATGCAGTGGCTTACCTGGCGGCTCATGCGGCCGGCGGCCGACTGCTGGTACGGACTGAGTTTCCTGCCGCCGGTGATGTTTTGGGCACTGCTGGGCGATGAGAATGTGCTGATAACAGCCGCCGTTGCGATGGTGCTGGCCATGGTCTGCATGCTCCTCTATCCCAAGAACGGCCGGGGCCGCCTGCTGTTTGCCGTCGTCGGCCTGCCGGTCATCTATTGGGCCATTGGACCGCTGGTGCTCTTTGTGGCGCTCTACATGGCGCTCAAGGCCAAGCGCTCGCTTGGGGGCATCCTGGGCGGCCTGGGATCCGTGGCTTATGCCACCGCCTGCATCATCGTGAGCGCACTGTGGCTTCCCTTCCCGCTGCTCCGCCTTTTCCTGGGCCTCGGCTATTACCGCTATATGGAGACGGTGCCTTATCTCTTCGTGGGTATCGCCTGCTTGGTGGTTTTGCTGGCCGTGGCTGGCCGCTGGCTGAAGGCCCCCGCCCGTCCTGTGGCGGGTAAGGCGGTGCTCGCAGCATGCCTGCTCGTGCCGGTGCTGCTGGCATGGCTCTATGTGCCGTCGAGATTCGACACACGGAAATACGACCTCATCGAGTACGACTATCTCGTGAGGGCCGGGCGGTGGAACGATATCCTGCAGAAATCAAGGGCCAAGCAGCCCGACCTGCCCATGAGTGTGTGCGCCACCAACCTGGCGCTGGCCATGAACGGACAGTTGGGCGAGGAGGCGTTCCAGTTCTACCAGCGCGGGGTGAGCGGCCTGCTGCCGCCCTTCGAGCGAAATTTCGCCTCCCTGCAGCTCACCGGCGAGGCTTATTTCCAACTGGGTCTTATCAATACGGCCCAGCGGTTCGCCTTCGAGGCCATGGAGGCCATACCCAACTACAACAAGAGTGCCCGGGCGGTGAAACGCCTCGTAGAGACCAATATGCTCAACGGGCAGTATGCCGCTGCACGCAAGTACCTGGGCATGCTCAAAAAGACACTATTCTACCGCCGGTGGGCACAGCGCATGGAGAAACTGGTGGGCAATAAGCAGGCCATCATGCAGCATCCGCTCTACGGCAAACTGAAAGCGTGGCGACTGCACAACGACTTGCTGTTCAGTGAGAACGAAATTGACAAGATATGCGGACAGCTCTTCATGCACAACCCGCAGAACAACATAGCCATGCAGTATCTGCTCCTTTGCCCGCTGCTGCAGGGCGACCTGGACCGCTTCATCGGCTATGTACAGGTGGTGCAGAGCAAGACGCAGTACAACCCGCGCTACTGCCAGGAGGCCCTGGCTTATGTTTTCATGAGCAAGGGACAGCAGCCGCCCGCAGGGCTGGTATCTCCCGCGGTGGCCAGCCAGTTGCAGAATTTCGTACAGACTTATCAGTCGGCCGGTAAGGGGTCGCCGCAATTGAAACAGTTCAGCCACACGTTGTGGTATTATCTGATGGGGGAGGAATAAAACAATGAAAAGAACAGTCGCTTTTTATACTATTGCATTTTTCCTGCTGCTCGTGGGCGCTTCGTGCTCCTCACGGGTGGAGAACGCACAGAAGGTGGACCAACTGCCTCCTATCTATCCCGACTATGTGGAGGTGACGGTGCCGGCTGGTATCGCACCGCTCAATTTTCAGGCCGCCGACTCGCTGGCCGGGGATATCGATGTGGTGATAAAGGGAGAGAAAGGTGGTGAGATGCATGCCCACGGCACGGTGGCCCAGTGGGATATCGACGATTGGCACCAGCTCACGGAGACCAATCGGGGTGCTGCCCTCAACGTGACGGTATGTATCGCCTATCCCGATGGATGGAAGCAGTACCGCGACTTTAACATCCACGTGAGCCAGTACCCCCTCGATGAGTGGGGACTCACCTACCGCCGCGTGGCGCCGGGCTATGAGGTGTACAGCCACATGGGACTCTATCAGCGCGACCTGAGCAATTTCGAGGAGTATGAGATAATCGACAACAACCGCGTGCCGGGGGCTTGCGTCAACTGCCATACGGCCAACCGCACCAACCCCACGTCGTTCGTTTTCCACGTGCGCGGCGACCATGGCGCCACCATGATACAGCGCGATGGACAGCGCGAGTGGCTCAAGGCCAAAAACGACCTGCTCGGCGGCTCCATGGTCTATCCCTACTGGCATCCGTCGGGCAAGTATTGCGCCTTCTCCACCAATCAGACCCGCCAGGGCTTCCATGTGGTGCACGATGAGCGCATCGAGGTGTTCGACCTCTCGTCGGACATCTTTGTCTACAACCCCGCCACCCACGAAATCCTCTCCGACTCGCTCATCATGACCAAAGACTGGTCGGAAAACTGCCCCGTGTTCTCGCCCGACGGCCGCACGCTCTATTATATGACCTGCCGCCAGCAAGACTATCCCGCCCACTTCAAAGACGAGAAATACAGTCTGTGCAGCATCGGTTTCGATCCGGAGACAGGACGGTTCGCCCAGCAGGTGGACACGCTCTTCAATGCCCCGAAAATGGGCAAGAGCCTTACCTGGCCGAGGCCTTCCTACGACGGTAAGTACCTGCTTTTCACACTCATCGACTATGGTTATTTCTCCATCTGGCACGAGGAGTCTGAACAATGGCTGCTCGACCTCGCCACAGGCGATGCACGCCCGATGGACGAGATAAACAGTCATCGTGCCGACAGCTACCACAACTGGTCGGACAACAGCCATTGGATTGTGTTCACCAGCCGCAGGGGCGACGGACTCTACAGCCGCCTCTACATGACTTCCATCGACGACAAGGGCCGCGCCACCAAGCCGTTCCTGCTGCCGCAGAAACATCCGTGGAAGTATTACGACTCGTCGGTCTATTCGTTTAATACGCCCGATTTCACCAAGGAGAAGGTCGACTTCGATGCCTACCGCGCCGCAAAGGAAATCATGAGCGACGAAAGGGTAGAGACAAAAGTGAAATAAATGAAAGCGGAAGTGGCGGGCCAAGCCCGCCACTTCCGCTTTCATACTTTCTCAAATAAATCGTCCATCGTCACCACGCTGAAAATCCTCATTTCGGCGAAATTATTCTCAAAATTATTCCGCCGCAATAGGCATGAAAAACCCTATTGTGGCGAAATAGTAATGCATGAAGATTCTGTTTTTATTTGAAGTCGATGGCTTCTTTTTCCATCGCTTTCCGCACATCGTCGGCGCTGAAGGGCAGCGGTCCCTTGCCCATTTCCGGCACATTAAACGACTTCAGGTTGTTGTCGTAGAAGGAAGGATGTTTCTGGGGCAGTACGAAGGGTTTGTGGGCCTTGCCGTTCTTGTCGATGTAGCAGTAGTAGGGTTTGCCGTAGAGGCCGTCGTCGCGCTTGGAGGCGAACACTAGCCAGCGGCTGTTTGACGACCAACTGTGGTAGGTGTCGCTTTTCCGGCTGTTCACCACGCGCAGGCTGTCGATGGCGCCTGTTTGCAGGTCCATCATCTGCAGGTCGGCTTCCTGGTGCCAGATGGGGAAGGTGCCGTAGGAGGCCACGGAGTAGACGATGCGGCGGCCGTCGGGGCTGATGCGGGGATGGCACACCGACAGTTGCGACCGGCTGCCGGAGAGCAGGGTGTCGACGGTGGTGCCCAGTTGACCGGTCTTCTCGTCGAAGGCGATGCGGCACAGGCTGTAGCGCATGTCTTTCAGCTCTACGGGCAGGACTACGTGGGGCGAGGCGCAGAAATAGATATACTTGCCGTCGGGCGAGAAAGTGGGAAAAGTCTCAAAGGCGCTGCTGTCGTTGAGCAGGGGGCTGCGCAGGATGGTGTTGCGGTCCAGGTCGGCCACATACACGTCCGACACCTTGTCGAACACTTCCAGTCGCTTGCTCGGGCGGGCGTGGAAAGCCGGAATGATGTTGTTGGTGGAGAATGTGATGTAGCGTCCTGAGGGGCTGAATCCGAAGTAGACACTGCTGGTGGCCATGTCGGGAGTCTTGATGTTGAGCTTGCTCAGGTGGCCGTTGCGGTTCAGGATGGCACCACCTCCCTCGCCGCGCACGTACATCATGCTGAGCGAGGGGTCTTGGTTGCTGTAGGTGTGGCAGTTCATGCACCGGTTGCCCACCAGACCGTAGTCGGAGATGCTCCGCTCGTCGAAAGTCTCCACACAGCGCTCCCGCAGTGCCAGGTTCTGGTATATCTCGTAGTCGGGCTCTATAAGACGGTAGGTGAGGTAGGGGTCTACGGCATCGGCCACGACGTGCCAGCTGAAGGTCCGGAAGGTGGTCCACTGGCCGTCTTTGCGGGCCGTCACGGTCACCTTCACCTCACGGCCGGTGGCATTCGCCATGAAGTCTTTCCAGTCGTCCAGGTCGAAGACGGCCTCCGGTCCGCGGCGGTTCACCGTCAGCGTTTCCTCGCCGCAGGTGGCCTTCACCTCCACGGCTTCATAGTCGCCGCGCAGCAGGAAGTTGAGCGGGGCTATGTTGTAGGGTATCCACACATCGGTGTAGTCGGGATACATAGGGGGCAGCTCGTTGCTCTCCACAGGGTTTGAGGGCTTTGGCGTGCAGGCGGCCAGGAGCAGGAGGGCGGCTGCCGCAAGGGTCAGGAGGAGTGATTTGCGGTTCATGGCGCAGGAGTTTTGGCAGTGTCGAAATAATACCAGTAGGTGTCGCTGAACCGTGGGTCGCCGCGGTGGCTGTTGTAGTCGCTGAAGCGTTGCACTTCTGCCTGGTCGTAGATGTATTTGCTCCATTCTTCCTGGGGGGCATGGGTGCCGGCCAGGTAGATCATGAGGGCTTGCTGGTAGAGTTTCTTGTGGCGCGGCCGTCCGGTGTCGATGCAGTAGCGGTCGTAGTCGCGCTTGAAGTTGTCCATGTCTTTCAGCAGCAGGGTGCTGCAGAGGATATAGTCGAGGGCTGCCGTGTTGGCGGGGTTGCTGTCGAGCAGTTCCATCATCACCATGTGCAGGTTGTCGGAGAGACGGATGGTGTCGGCCTGGTTGGTAAAGGGGCGTTTTTGGAGTATCTCGCCATTTTGGGCGGCTTTGCTCCATCGGCTGTAGGCCAGCGTCTTGTCGAGCAGGCGCAGGTATTTGGTGGCGGCCAGGGTGTCGCCGCTCACCAGGTTGCACTCAGCCAGCCGCCGTATCATCCTTACGTTGCGGTTGCGGGGGGAGAACACGTTGGTCATCATGGCGGCGCGCTCGGTCATCGTCATGTCGCCCAGGGCCCAGTAGAGCTCGTTCATGTTGATGATGACGAGGCGGGGCGTCTCCGGGCCGATGGCATAGAAGGTGCCCAACTGGTTGGGGGTGTACTTGAGCAGGTGGTCGGGCAGTTCGCCTTTCTGCGCCTGCACCAGGTTGTAGAAGAAGAGCATCTGGTCGGTGCGCTGGCCGGCGTTCTCCACCAGCTGTTCCACCTTGTCGTAGTGGCCGAAATAGTATTCATCGCTCACGGCGAAGTCTTTCTCAAGGATGAAGTCGGGTTTCTTGAGCTTTCCCAGTCCGGGATAGGTGAGGGCATGGCCGGGGGTGAGGTAGTAGCAGTGCGGGCCAGCCATCATAATCAGGGGTATGAGCAGCAGTGCGGGCACCAGGCAGAGAAGGGCCTTGCGGCGGTGCAGCGCCACATCGAGGGCGGTGAGCAGCAGATAGGCCCACACGCCATAGCCGAAGAGCCAGTAGGTAATCAGACCGATGACCAGGGGCATGGCGAGCAGCCACCCCTTGCTCCGCCTCAGCAGCCATGAGGTGCACAGATAGGCGGCCTGTCCGCCCATGAGGGCCATGACCTGCGACAGGCGGTAGTTCACGCCCAGGCAGAGGCTGAAGTGCAGCGTCATCAGCACCATGGCGGCCACAAAAGCCGCATGGCGGTTCAGTCCGGCGCGTTGGCCGCTGCGGCGCCACAGGTCGCCCACGGTGAGCAGGGCCACCGTCAGGATGGCGGGCCCGGCGTAGAGATAATAGTAGAACTGGGTGAGGAAGTCGCCCGCCATGCAGGCCAGCCAGGCGGGTTTCTGCCAGTAGGTGCACAGATAGTCGGCACTGAGCAGGAACAGCTGGTTCTGCTCCTGATAGAACAGGTGGTGGGGATAGGAGAAACTGAAGAACACCATGCATGCCACAACCCACAGCAGGATGACGGCATATTGGTAATAGGGGGTGGAACGCTGCGGCATAGGGCTTATTTCTTGGCTATGCACTCCATCTCCACGAGCCACTCCGGGCGGCACACCTTGGCATGCACCAAGATGCGCGGGGTGTGGGGGAAGGCTTTCTGCATGAACTGCTCCACCACATCGCGGTCGGAGGCGTCGCGCAGGTAGATTACGAAGTATTGCACATCGTTCATCGTGGCGCCACCGTCGCGCAGCAGGGCGCCGATGTTCTCCAGCAGGCGGGCTGTCTGGCGCTGTATGTCGCCCAGGTACACCACATGGCCGAACTTGTCGATGCTGGCCGTGCCGGAGATGAAGAAGGTCTGGTCGTCGGTCTGGGTGAGGCGGGTGCCGCGCTCGAAGGCTACCCCGTATTCGTGGGTGGGGTTCAGGTTGTCGAGCGCTTTCAGGTAGGTCTTGTCGTCTTCCTGGATGTCAGGATAGGTCAGGAAGTCGATGGCCACTGAGGCACCGCGGGTCTCGGAGAAACCGCCTATGCCGGTGCTGGCTATGAAGTGGGTGTCGGCGGTGAGGCCGTACTGGCGGAAGATGTCGTTGCGGGCCTTCACCATGCCCTGGTAGTTGACATCGATGTCGGCCACGTATATCCAGGTGCGCACGCAGTGCTCCTTGAGTGTCAGACCACGCTGCGTGATGCTCTTGATGTACTTGTCGAAGAGCAGCATGGTCTGGATGTACGAGTTGGTGCCGTTGGTCTCGGCATCGTTCAGTCGCAGACTGTGGAAGAGGAAGGAGGCGGGCTTGTCGCTCGTCTTCACCAGAATGGAGATTTTCGAACCGTCGAGGGGCGGCTGCTCTATGATGCTGCAGGCGCAGGGCGAGAGCACCTTCTGGTAGAGTTCCGACTCTATCAGAAGCTGGTATTGGTTTTGGGCGTCGCTCAGGAATATCTTACTGTATTGCAGCTGCCTACCGTTGGCCTGCTCCTCGTCGAGGTAGTCGGCCAACAGCAGGTGCAACTCGCTTATGCGCAGTGCGAAAGCACCGCGCCCGGAGGGCTTGATGATGTTGTATCTGTCCATTTCTTGCTTAGGCTTCTCTTCCCGGCACTTCGTGCCGTGCTTTTCGGTGTGCAAAGGTAAGCATTTTTTATGAAGAGAAAAAACCTTCGTGGCAAAATAGGACAGGAATACCTAGTTTTGGTGACTCCGCCTAAGCGCCGGTCATCGCTTACAGGCTTTCCAGCACTCTTTTCAGCACCACCTGGGCCGAAATCTCCCGGTTGGCGGCTTCGGGTATCACGAGCGAGCGCTCGCTCTCTATCACGTCGTCGGTTACGATGAGGCCGCGGCGCACAGGCAGGCAGTGCATGAAGAAAGCGTCGTTGGTCCATGCCATGTGCTCGCTGTCGATGGTCCAGCTGCGGTCCTGGCTCAGTATGCGGCCGTAGTCGGCAGGGTGGCTCACACCGGGGCAGCTCCAGTTCTTGGCGTACACGAAGTCGGCGCCCTCGAGGGCTTTGCGCTGGTCGTATTCCACGGTGGCGTCTCCGGCGAATGCCGGGTCGAGCTCATAGCCCTCGGGGTGGGTGATGACCAGGTCTACATCGGCGGCGTTCATCCACTGTGCGAACGAGTTGGGCACGGCCTGCGGCAGGGCCCGGCAGTGGGGCGCCCAGGTGAGCACCACCTTGGGGCGCTCGGTGCGTTTGTGCTCCTCGATGGTGATGAGGTCGGCGAAGGCCTGCAGCGGATGCACAGTGGCGGTCTCCATGGCCACCACGGGGCGGCCGCTGTAGCGCACAAACTGGTTCACCACCGTCTCGGCATAGTCGTAGTCGCGGTCAGTGAGTCCGGCGAAGGAGCGCACGGCGATGATGTCGCAGTAGCTGCCCATCACGGGGATGGCCTCGAGCAGATGCTCGCTCTTGTCGCCGTCCATGATGACGCCGCGCTCGGTTTCCAACTTCCATGCGCCGGCGTTCACATCGAGCACGATGACGTTCATGCCCAGGTTCATGGCGGCCTTCTGGGTGGAGAGCCGGGTGCGCAGGCTGTTGTTGAAGAATATCATGAGCAGGGTCTTGTTCTTGCCCAGCTGTTGGTAGGCGTAGCGGTCGCTCTTCACGGCCTGCGCCTCGGCGAGGGCGGCGCTCAGGGGGCCGATATCGCCTACATGGAAGAATGTTTTCATATCGCTTCTTTTGTCGTTTTCTGTGATGGGAAGGTATTGGCGGCTCGTCAGCCGGCAGTGATATCGAAGGCATGTGTCATGTAGATGCCCAGTTTGAGTGAGTAGTCGTTTTCGCCCACTTGGTTCCAAGGGGCCTGGTAGTAGATCTTCTCTCTCAAGACGATTCCGTGCTTGTCGAAGTATTTCTTGGAGATAATCCGGTAGGTGAGCAGCGGTCCGTCAAACTCGTAGAGCACTTCTGCCCGTACGGGCTTGCCTGTCACGCCGTCTCGTTTCGCCTCTTTCTTGCAGGCTTTCTTGTCCTTGTAGTCATAGCGGACCCACAGCAGGTAATTATCGCGCGAACGGTCCACACAGTCACTGGCATTCAGCACCAGGTTTTCGTCTTCCAATACGGTCTGATAGGTCTTCACCTGAGCGGAAACGGCAGTGGAGCACAGGATGAGCCAAAGCAGTGAAATAATAAACTTTTTCATAGATTATTGGTTTTAGGGATGATTTTTCTGATGGGGTGGATGGGCCGCTGTCAGGGCGTGCGTACCTGTCCGTTGCCGTTGATGAGCCACTTGTAGGTGGTCATCTCCTCCAGTGCCATGGGACCGCGCGGCCCCAGTTTCTGGGTGCTGATGCCTATCTCGGCGCCGAGACCGAACTGGGCGCCGTCGGTGAAGCTGGTGGGGGCGTTTACATACACGCAGGCGGCGTCGACACGCATCTGGAACACATCGGCGCGGCCGGCGTCTTCGGTGATGATGCTCTCGCTGTGGCCGCTGCCGTAGAGGGCTATGTGCTGGAGCGCCTCTTCCATCGTGGTCACGGTGCGGATGGCCATCTTGTAGTCCATGTACTCGGTGCCGTAGCTCTCGTCGGTGGCGGGGCAGAGCAGATGGACGGGATAATGGCCTGAAAGGGCGGCCAGGGCGGCCGCATCGGCATAGAGCGTCACGTTCTTGCCGGCAAGGGGAGCGCAGAGCGCGGGCAGGTCGGCCAGGCGCGACTGGTGCAGGATGAGGCAGTCGAGTGCGTTGCACACACTCACACGGCGGGTCTTGGCGTTGCACACGATGTCGCGTCCCTTGGCCAGGTCGCCGTAGCGGTCGAAGTAGGTGTTCACCACGCCGGCCCCGGTCTCGATGACGGGTATGCGGGCATGGTCGCGCACAAACTGGATGAGGCGTTTGCCGCCGCGGGGTATGCACAGGTCTACATAGCCGGTGGCCTGGAGCATCTCGGCGGTGGCCTCATGGGTGGCGGGCAGCAGGCCCACGGCCATCGGGTCGATGCCGGCCTCGCCGAGCACCTGTTGTATCAGGGCCACGATGGCTTTGTTCGACTCCTCAGCATCGCGGCCGCCTTTCAGGATGCAGGCGTTTCCGCTCTTGAAACACAGCGAGAATACGTCGAAGCAGACGTTGGGACGGGCTTCGAACACAATGCCTATCACACCGAAAGGCACACTCACGCGGCGGAGCCTCAACCCGTTGGGCAGGGTGCGCTCCAGCAGGGTGCGTCCCAGGGGCGACGGCAGTATCGCCACTTGCCGCATGTCGGCGGCGATGCTCCTTATCCGCTCGGGGGTGAGCAGGAGGCGGTCGTAGAGGGGGCTCGACGGGTCCATCCGGTCCAGGTCGGCCCGGTTGGCGCTGAGCAGCGCACCGCTCTCGGCCTCTATCCTGTCGGCCAGGGTGGCCAGCAGGCGGTTGCGGGTGTCGTCGCTCAGCAGGGGCAGCGTGTGCGACGCCTTTCTCACTTGTTCAAAAAGGGCTTTGTTTTGCATGTTGCGATGGATTAGTTTTCCAGATAGAGATAGTCGTAGTGTACCACCGGGCGCACATTGTGGGTGCCGGTCAGGCGCCGGGCGGTGGCGCTGTCGTAGCAGGCGCGGCCCACCCCGATACGGCGGCCGTCGGGGTCGATGATGCTCACGATGTCGCCCTCGTCGAAGTCGCCTTCCACACGCGTCACGCCCACCATGAGCAGACTGGTGGCCTCGTCGCCGCACAGACGGGCGGCGGCCTGGCTGTTGATGTGCAGCCGGCCCTTGGCAAAGCTCTCGCTGTGGGCTATCCACTTCTTCACCCCCGACGGACTTTCGGCACTGGGCACAAACTCGGTGTGGGGGGTGCTCTCGGGATGGCAGAGCAGCTGGGGCAGGATGTCGGGGCGGGTGCCGTTGGCTATCACCACGCGGATGCCCTCGTCGGCCACCTTGCGGGCTATGCCGCTCTTGGTGCCCATGCCGCCGCGGCCAAACTGGCTCTTACCGCTCTGTATGCAGCCGCTCAGGTCCCGGCCGGGCTCTATGCGGCTTATCAGGTGTGAGTCGGGCGATGCCGGCGGTCCGTCGTAGATACCGTCCACATTGCTCAGCAGGATGAGGATGTCGGCGTCCATCATCGAGGCGATGAGGCCCGACAGCTCGTCGTTGTCGGTGAACATGAGTTCGGTGATGCTCACCGTGTCATTCTCGTTGACAATGGGTATCACACCGTTCTCCAGCATCACCGTCATGCAGGCCCGCTGGTTGAGGTATTCATTGCGGGTGCTGAAACTCTCCTTCATGGTGAGCACCTGCGCCACATGCAGGCCATACTCGCGAAACAGGTTGTAGTAGTGGTTGATGAGCTTGGCCTGCCCCAGGGCGGAGTAGAGCTGTCGCTGGGCCACGGTATCGAGCTTATGGCGCGGGGTGAGCTCGCCGCGGCCACAGGCCACGGCTCCGCTCGACACGAGTATCACCTCATGGCCCTGGCCCACGAGCCAGGCCACCTGGTCGGTGAGGGCCGAGATGCGCGTCAGGTCTACCTTTCCGTCTTGGCGGGTCAGCACGTTGCTGCCTATCTTCACTACTATGCGCTGCTTCTTCATATGGGGTGCTTTTTGGGGGTCAGTGTTTTTGGCTGTCGCGGTTGCGTATCTCCACACGGCGTATCTTGCCGCTGATGGTCTTGGGCAACTCGTCGACAAACTCGATGATGCGGGGGTATTTGTAGGGGGCGGTCACATGTTTCACGTGGTTCTGGAGTTCTTTCACCAGTTCCGGCCCGGCTTTTGCCTTCCATGCCTGGTCGAGTATTACGGTGGCCTTTACCACTACGCCGCGTATCTCGTCGGGCACACCGGTCACGGCACACTCCACCACGGCATCGTGGGTCATGAGCGCACTCTCCACCTCAAACGGGCCAATGCGGTAGCCGCTGCTCTTGATCACATCGTCTATACGGCCCTCGAACCAGTAGTAGCCGTCTTCGTCGCGCCAGGCCAGGTCGCCGGTGTGGTAGTAGCCGTCGTGCCATACACTCTTGGTCAGCTCCTCGTCGCGGTAGTAACCCTTGAACAGCCCGATGGGGCAGCCCTGGTCGGTCCTTATCACAATCTCACCTTTCTCTCCGTCTTCGCAGAAGGTGCCGTCGTGGCGCATCAAGGCAATGTCGTATTGTGGATTGGGCTTGCCCATGGAGCCGGGTTTCGGTTCCATCCAAGGCATGGTGCCCAGTGTCATGGTGGTCTCTGTCTGGCCGAATCCTTCCATGATCCGTAAACCTGTCAATTTATACAACTCTTCAAAGACAGAGGGGTTCAACGCCTCGCCGGCTGTGCAGCAGTGCTCCAGTGAGTGGAGGTCGTACTTGCTGAAATCCTCGAGAATCATAAAACGGTATACGGTGGGTGGAGCGCAGAAGGAGGTGATGTGGAAACGCTCAATCATGCGAAGGATGTCGGAAGCAGTAAACTTCACGTGGTCATAGATGAACACTGTGGCGCCTGCCAGCCACTGACCATAAAACTTTCCCCAAGCGGCTTTCGACCATCCTGTATCGGCCACAGTGAGGTGGATGCTGTATGGTTTCAGGTTGTGCCAGAACAATCCGGTGGTGATGTGTCCCAAAGCATACAGGTAGTTGTGGGCCACCATTTTGGGCTCTCCGCTTGTGCCGCTGGTGAAGTAGAGAATCATGGTGTCGTTGTTCTCGTTCACATGGGCGGGACGCTTGAATTCAGGGGCTTGCGGACACTCTTTCTGCCAGTCGTGGAACCCCTCGGGTACATTGGGCCCTACGGAGATAACCGTCTCAAGAGAGGCATTGAGGCGTTTGGCCTCTGCCACTTGTGAGAGCACATATTCTTCACCCACACAGATAATGGCTTTCAAACTGGCACATTCTATGCGGTAAAGAATGTCTTTCACAGTGAGCATGTGTGTGGCGGGCACGCCAATGGCTCCCAGTTTCTGTAGACCCAGCATGCTGATCCAGAACTCATAGCGGCGTTTCAGGATGAGCATCACGGTGTCGCCCCTTCCTATGCCGAGTTGCTGGAAATAAGACGCGGCCTGATCGGAGAGCCTTTTCAGGTCGACGAAAGTGAATGTACGACTTTTGCCCTCGTCGTTGGCCCATATCATGGCTCGCTTGTCGGGCTGTTCTGCAGCCCATTCGTCCATCACATCATATGCGAAATTAAACTGTTCGGGAACAATAAATTCCAAGTTTCGCCTGTAATCCTCGGCCGATGTGAATTGTGTCTGTTTTAAAAATCTTTCTACCATAATGAATACCTTTTCTTAGATGGCTTACGGCCGCTTGCCGAAGCTGTGAATAGTGGGGCTATTGTCAATTGAGTACAACGGCTATGAACTTTACGGGCTTGTCGCCGATGGCGTTCATGCAATGTGGACGTGAGGCATCGAAATACAGGCTGTCGCCTTCATGGAGTATCATTTCCTTCTCGCCGATGCGTACCTGCATGTCGCCTTCAATCATATAGTGGAATTCCTGGCCCTCATGGCTGTTCAGGCTGTGGCTCTGACCATCGGGCATGGGGTCTACCTGTGTGAGGAAGATGTCGGCCTTGCGGCCCCTGAAACCGCTGGCCAGACTTTGGTAGGTGTAGTTCGCGTTGCGGTTGATGGAGAGTCCTTGTCCCTTTCGGGTGACGAAATAACTGTTCATGCGGGGCTCCTCACCGAAAAGCAGTACATCGAGCGAGATGCCGAACTTCTTCGATATCTTCGACAGGCGGTATACGGAGGGGTCGGCCTCGCCGGCCTCTATCTTCATCAGGTGATCTACGGTAATGTCGCACAGGTCGGCCACTTCTTGTGCCGGGATGTCAAGCACTTCGCGGAGACCTTTCAGCCGTTCGCCGATTTGTTTGAAATTCTCGTTCATGTCCTTTTCTTTTTTAGTCTTTTTTCTGCATGTCGCGGTCGCGAATCTCTACACGGCGTATCTTGCCGCTGATGGTCTTGGGCAACTCATCGACAAAGTCAATAATACGAGGATATTTGTAGGGGGCGGTCACATGCTTCACGTGGTTCTGGAGCTCTTTCACCAAGTCGGGGCCGGCTTTCGCCTTCCATGCCTTGTCGAGCACCACAGTGGCTTTTACCACCATGCCGCGTATGTCGTCGGGCACACCGGTCACGGCACACTCCACCACGGCATCGTGGGTCATGAGCGCACTTTCCACCTCAAACGGGCCAATGCGGTAGCCGCTGCTCTTGATCACATCGTCTATACGGCCCTCGAACCAGTAGTAGCCGTCTTCGTCGCGCCAGGCCAGGTCGCCGGTGTGGTAGTAGCCGTCGTGCCATACCTTCTTCGTGAGGTTCTCGTCGCGGTAGTATCCCTTGAACAGCCCGATGGGCCGTCCTTTGAGCGTGCTTATCACAATCTCGCCTTTCTCACCGTCCTCGCAAGGAGAGCCGTCGGGGCGGACAAGCGAAATGTCGTATTGTGGATTGGGCTTGCCCATGGAGCCGGGCTTCGGCTCCATCCACGGCATGGTGCCCAGTGTCATAGTGGTCTCTGTCTGGCCGAAGCCTTCCATCAGCTTGATGCCGGTAAGCTGGTAGAACTGGTCGTAGACGGAGGGGTTCAGGGCCTCGCCTGCCGTACAGCAGTAGCGCAGCGAACTGAGGTCGTACTTGCTGAAATCCTCGAGAATCATAAAGCGGTAAACGGTGGGAGGGGCGCAGAAGGAGGTGATATGGTAGCGCTCTATCATGCTGAGCATGTCGGCTGCGGAGAATTTCGCATGGTCGTAGACGAAGACCACCGCTCCTGCCAGCCACTGTCCATAGAACTTGCCCCAGACGGCTTTTCCCCATCCGGTGTCGGCCACTGTGAGGTGTATGCTGTCGGTTGAGAGATTGTGCCAGAATAGTCCGGTCGTGATATGTCCTAAGGCGTAGAGGAAATCGTGGGCCACCATCTTGGGCTCTCCGCTCGTTCCGCTCGTGAAGTAGATAATCATGGTGTCGTCGTTCTCATTGACATGGGAGGGACGCTTGAAGGTTGGAGCCAGCGGGCACTCTTTCTGCCAGTCGTGGAACCCTTCCGGTACATCAGGACCAATGGAAATCACTGTTTCAAGTGTGGTGTTGTGTTTCCTGGCCTCGGCCACCTGCGAGAGCACGTATTTCTCTCCCACACAGACAATGGCTTTCAGACTGGCGCGTTCTATCCGGTATAGAATGTCCTTGGTGGTGAGCATGTGTGTGGCGGGCACAACAATTGCCCCGATTTTCTCGAGGGCCAGCATGCTGATCCAGAATTCATACCGTCGTTTCAGAATGAGCATCACGGTGTCGCCGCGGCCTATGCCGAGCTGCTGGAAGTAGGAGGCAGCCTGGTCGGAAAGCCGTTTCAGGTCTGCAAAAGTAAAGAAATGACTCTCGCCAGAGTCGTTGGCCCAGAGCAGTGCGGTCTTGTCGGGCTGTTCCTCCGCCCAGACGTCCATCACGTCGTAGGCAAAATTAAACTGCTCGGGGATGATGAATTGCAGATGCTCCCTAAAATCCTCCGTCGAGGTGAAGTGGGTCTGCTTGAGAAATCTTTCTACCATAAATGAAAACCTTTATATAAGTGGCTGGTGGTTGTTGGCCGTAGATTTTGATGTAGGCTTGTCGCTTGTCAATTGATGACGACAGCGATGAATTTTACGGGTTTGCCTCCCAGTGCATTGATACTGTGCGGACGGGAAGCGTTGAAGTAAAGGCTGTCTCCTTCGTGAAGGACCATTTCCTTCTCACCGACAATCACTTGCATCTCGCCCTCTACCACATAGTGAAACTCTTGCCCTTCATGGCTGTTGGGACTGTGGCTCTGACCTTCGGGCATGGGGTCTACCTGTGTGAGGAAGATGTCGGCTTTTCGGCCACGATAACCACTGGCCAGACTCTGGTATATGTAGCTCTCGTTGCGGTTGACGGAGAGGCCCTGCCCTTTGCGGGTGAGAAAATAGCTGTTCATGCGGGGTTCCTCGCCAAAGAGCAGCACATCGAGTGAAATGCCAAATTTCTTTGAAATCTTTGACATGTCCGAAATAGACGGGTCGGCTTCGCCGGCTTCTATCTTCATCAGGTGTTCAACAGTCATTCCGCAGAGGTCGGCCACCTCTTGCGCTGGAATGTCGAGCACATCGCGTAGGCCTTTCAGCCTTTCACCCACTTGTTTGAAATTATCTGTCATAGCTATTGTATTATGGGGTTGTTAGTTAACTCATTTTCCGGTTCCGGCCTTCAAGCCTTGTATCACGGCATTGGTGAACCCTTCGCGCTCCATGACGTTCAGTCCGCGTATGGACACGCCGCCGGGTGTGGTCACCTTGTCGATTTCCTCCTCGGGATGGGTCCCGTTGGCAGCCAGCAGTCTCACTGCGCCGCTCACGGTCTGTATCACTATCTTCAGGGCATCTTTGGCAGGGAAACCTAATTCCACACTTCCTTCTGTGGCAGCGCGTACATAGCGCAAAGCGTAGGCGATGCCGCATGAGGCGATGGAGGTTCCGGCAGCCAGATGTGCCTCGTCTACCAGCATGGCGCTTCCCATCTTGTTGAAGAGGTCCAGCAGCATGGCTTGCTTGGCGGTTTCTCCCTTGGGAGGCACAAGGAATGTCATCGATTCTCCCACGGCGATGGCGGTGTTGGGGATGGCGAGGAAGAGGGTGGGAGTCGACCCGTCAATCTTCTGCATCCACTGCAGTATGTCGGCCGAGGGTACGCCGGCCGCTATCACCACCAGCGTGGTTTTTTGATAGTCAATGACGTCTTTCAGCTGTTTCACCACTCCTTCCACCAGCCAGGGCTTTACCACCACGAAGAGGAGGTCGGCGCCCATGGCGGCTGCGTCGTTCTCGCAGGTCACGGAGGCACCGCTGGCCTCAAAGCGGCGCAGGGCCAGCGGGTTGGGGTCGGCTATGGCTATGTCGCCGGCAGCAAGGCCGGAATACTTGAGCAGGGCTTCTGCCAGGGCACCGCCCATGGCTCCTGCACCTATTACGGCTGTTTTCATCGTAGTGCGCGGGTTAGGTGTTGTATCCATTCGTCGGCCTCGGCACGGCTCAGGCAGAGCGGGGGCAGAAGCCGCAGGGTATGGGTGCCGGAGCACCCCACAAAGCAGTGCTCGTCGTAGACCAGGCGCTGGCGTACCTCTTTCTGGGGTACGTCGAGCTCGATGCCTATCATCAGACCGCGGCCGCGCACATCGGTGATGTGGGGCTCCCTCTGCCGGAGCTCGTTGAGGCGCTGCAGCAGGTAGTGGCCCATGGTGTCGGCGTTCTCCACCAGATGCTCGCTCTCTATCACGTCGAGCACGGCGAGGGCGGCGGCGCACGCCAGGTGGTTGCCGCCGAAGGTGGTGCCGAGCTGACCGTAGACGGGCTTGAACTCGGGCGAGATGAGCACGGCCGACATGGGGAAGCCGTTGGCGATGCCCTTGGCCACCGTGATGAGTTGCGGACGGATGCCCAGCCACTGGTGGGCGAAGAAACGGCCGCTGCGGCCGTAGCCGCACTGTATCTCGTCGCAGATGAGCACCGTGCCGTGGCGTCGGCAGGCTGCCTCCAGGCGCTGGGCGAAGGAGGGGGTAATCATGCGGATGCCGCCCACACCCTGTATGCACTCGATGATGCAGGCGCACACGTCGCCCTTCGCCAGTTCGCGCTCCCATGCTTCGATATCGTCGATGGGCAGGAAACTGACGTGGTGGTTGGCGTTGACGGGAGCGATAATCTTAGGATTGTCGGTGGCTTCCACTGCCAGCGAGGTGCGTCCGTGGAAGGCTTTTTCTGCAGCGAGTATCCTGCTGCGGCCGGTGGTGAACGAGGCGAGCTTCAGACTGTTCTCGTTGGCCTCGGCGCCGCTGTTCACCAGAAACAGCTGGTAGTCGGGATAGCCGCTTATGGCACCCAGGCGTTCGGCCAGCTCACGCTGCAGCGTGTTCACCACGGAGTTGGAGTAGAAGCCTATCTTGCCCAGCTGTCGGCTCACTGCCTCCACATAGTGGGGATGGCTGTGGCCGATGCTGATCACGGCATGGCCGCCGTAGAGGTCGAGGTATTCGGTGCCGGCATCGTCGTAGACGCGGCATCCCTTGCCGCTCACGATGTTCACACCGAACAGGGGGTATACGTCGTATAGTTTCATATCGCGTTTTCTTTCTTTTCAGAAGGCTGATGCCTTGAGGCGCAGTCCGGTCCTCTCGTCGAGGCCGAAGAGCAGGTTCATGTTCTGTACGGCCTGGCCCACCGCTCCTTTCAGCAGGTTGTCGATGCAGGCGGTCACCAGTAGTTTGTCGTCATACTTCTCGCAGTGTACAAGTGCCTTGTTGGTGTTCACCACCTGTTTCAGGTCGAGGGCACTGTCGCTGTAGTGGGTGAAGGGCTCCTCGGCGTAGAATGCCTTGTAGGCCTGCTCTATCTCTTCTATCGGTCGGGCGGTGCGCACCACCTCGGTGCAGAAGATGCCCCGTGCAAAACACCCGCGGTAGGGTATGAAGTCGATGGAGCAGTCGAGATGGCCCTGCAGTTGGCAGAGGCTCTGGCGTATCTCGGCTATGTGCTGGTGGCGGAAGGGCTTGTAGATGCTCATGTTGCCGGTGCGCCAGGAGAAATGGGTGGTGGCCGATGGCTTCTGGCCGGCACCGGTGCTGCCGGTGATGGCGTTCACGGCCACGTCGTGTACCAGCTCGCCCATCTGCGCCAGGGGCAGCAGACCCAGTTGGATGCAGGTGGCGAAACAGCCGGGGTTGGCGATGTGGCGGGCCGCAGTTATCCGATGGCGGTTCAGCTCGGGCAGACCGTACACGAAATCGTGGCTGCCGTCGGCGATACGGAAGTCCTGGGCCAGGTCTATCACGCGCACCTCTTCGGGCAGCGGATGCTCAGCAAGGAAGGCGCGGCTCTTGCCGTGGCCGAAACAGAGGAAGAGCACGTCGATGTCGTCGAAGGGCATGTCGGCGCTGAAGGTGAGGTCCAGTTCGCCGTCAAGACCTTCGTGCACGCCGGTCACCGGGTGGCCGGCATGGCTCTCGCTGTGGGCGAATCGTATCTCGGCCTGTGGGTGACAGACAAGCACGCGGAGCAGTTCTCCCCCGGTATAGCCGGCGGCCCCCATGATGCCTATTCTGATGGGTCTGTCCATAATGGTGCGGTTTTTATCGTTGTTCGTCGGGATGTATGCCGTAGTACACTCTCAGAGGGGTGCTCATCAGTTTGATGAATCCCTTTGCCTCTTCGGCACTCCAGCCGCTCTGGGTCTCGCCGTATTCGCCGAGCTTCGACTTGAGCAGGTCGTTAGGCGAGTCTACGCCCACCACCTCGAAACCGAGCGGCCGCAGGCGCAGGATGACATCGCCGCTCACATGGCGCTGTGAACTGGTGAGCATGGCCTCGATGTCGGGCATCACAGGCTCCAGGTACTGGCTCTCGTGCAGGAACATGCCGTACCAGTTGGCCACCTGGTCTTTCCAATACTGCTGCCATTTGCTCAGCGTGTTCTTCTCCAGTGCGCGGTGAGCCTCGATGATGAGTTTGGGGGCGGCGGCCTCGAATCCCACACGGCCCTTGATGCCGACGATGGTGTCGCCCACGTTGCAGTCGCGTCCTATGCCGTAGGCGGCGCCTATCTCCTCGATGCGCTGAATGGCTTTTATCCTGTCGGTGAAGGCTTCGCCGTTCACACCGCTTATCTCGCCTTTCTCGAAGGTGATGGTGAGCAGGCTTTCCCCCTCATGGGCCACATGCTTCAGGTAGGCTTCTTCAGGCAGGCCCTGTGTGGGGTCGAGCAGTTCGCCGCCGCAGATGCTGGTGCCCCAGATACCCACGTTGTAGGAGTATTTCAGTTTGGTGAAGTCGGCATGGTAGCCATGGGCGTTCAGATAGTCCACTTCTTCCTTGCGGGTGAGCCGTTCGTCGCGGGTCAGTGTGATGATTTCGATACCGGGCGACATCACCAGGAAGGTCATGTCGAAGCGTATCTGGTCGTTGCCGGCGCCTGTCGACCCGTGGGCTATCGCATCGGCGCCTATCTCGTTGGCATAGCGGGCTATGGCGATGGCCTGGAAGATGCGCTCCGACGATACCGAGATAGGGTAGCAGTTGTTGCGCAGCACATTGCCGAATATCATGTATTTGAGCGACTTCTCATAATACTCCTGCGTCACGTCGAGCGTCACATATTGTTTGGCCCCCAGACGGTAGGCATTCTCCTCGTTCTTCTTCAGCTGGGCGGCGCTGAATCCGCCCGTGTTGGCACATGCGGCATGCACCTCGTAGCCTTCCTGGCTGAGGCGCATCACAGTGTAGGAGGTGTCGAGACCGCCCGAAAAGGCTACTACTACTTTCTTCTTATCCATAATTCTCATCGTTTGTTGTTTCTTCATTCTTGTCCAATTCTCTGATACGGTCGAGCACGTCTTGCGGTATCTTGGCCGGCAGGTGCTCCTCAGGGTCGTAGAGCATGGCGGTGCAGATGCAGTATTTGCGGTGGGTGCGCTGCAGAATGTCTACGTTGACGCAGCCGTTGCACCCCTGCCAGAACGACTCGTCGTCGGTCAGATCGTCGAAGGTCACGGGCTTGTAGCCCAGCTGGGTGTTCATGGCCATCACGGCGGCTCCGCTCGTCAGACTGAATATCTTGGCGTGGGGCCAGCGGGTGCGGGCCAGACTGAAGGTCATGTCTTTTATCTTCTTGGCCACACCGCGCCCCCGGTAGTCGGGATGTACTATCAGACCTGAGGTGGTGACATACTGCTTGTTGCCCCAGGTCTCGATATAGCTGAAACCGGCAAAGCGCTCTCCGTCGAGTGCCAGCACGGCTTTCGCCTCGCGCATCTTGTTGAGCAGGTATTCGTGTGTGCGCCGTGCTATGCCGGTGCCCCTTACCTTGGCGGCGTCGGCGATGGTTTGTAGAATGGTGTCTACATAGAATTCATGCTCGGCACTGGCTACCAAGACAACAATATCTTCCATTTATTTCCTTTTACCTTAAAAAACACTGAATAGTCGGAGGGGCGGTGATGACTCGCCGGGCGGCATCTGTGGGCCCTCGCTGTCTTGTCTGTTTCTGTTGTGCTCCTGCTGTAGGGAAAATCCTATCGGGGAGGCTTAATGCGGCATCTCCTTTTGGAGCCGTGCCCGTCAGCGCAGGTCGGGAATGATGGCCGACAGGTCTTCTGTCACGGTATGCTGCGACACATTTTCCTGGATGACAAAAAGTATGGTGTCGTCGCCGGCCACGGTGCCCAGTATCGAGGGGATGTTGCTGTAGTCGATGTTGTAGGCAATGCTGCTGGCATAGCCGGGGCGGGTTTTTATCACGCCTATGTTGCCGGAGAAATTGATGGAGAGGAAACCAGAGGTCTGGAGCATCTCCATGGCCGAGCGGGGCTTGGTGGAACGCTTGTACATCGTGTCGTTGGGCAGTACGTATACGTATTTGCCGTTCATACTGGCTGCCTTGGCCACCTTCAGCTGTTTCAGGTCTCTGCTCAGTGTGGCCTGCGTCAGCTTGAATCCTTCTTTCTCAAGGGCTTGAAGCACTTCTTCTTGGCTGCTCAGCTCCTTGCTCGATATCAGCATCTTCAGTGCTTCCATTCTGCTGGTCTTCGTCTTCATAAGCCGTATATTTATACTTTTACGGCTGCAAATTTATTCAAATTTATAAATATAACAAAATTTTTCATATAAAATTATTATTATGTTGTCGTTTTTGTTGTCAAATTGTAATTATTCCGCTCGTTTTTCCTTCTTTTCGTCGTTTTGTAATTTTCTTTTATGTTGTCGTTTTGTATACATCCCGGCGGGTGTTTATGCCAAAAAAAGAGCCCGAATCCTTTACGGACTCGGGCTCCATGGGGAAATCTGCTCGTACAGGTCAGTCACGGCTGCCGAAAATGCGGAGCAGATAGAGGAATAGGTTGATGAAGTCGAGATAGAGGGTGAGCGAGCCCAGCAGGGCCAGCTTCTGTGCCTGAGCATCGGGTTCGGGGCAGAGGGCCAGCATCTCTTTTATCTTTTGCGAATCGTAGGCGGTAAGGCCAACGAAGATGAGCACGCCCAGGTAGCTCAGAATGAGGTCCATGCCGGCGCTCTTCACGAAGAACACATTCACCAACGTGGCGATGATGATACCGATGAGACCCATAAAGAGGAATCGTCCGATGGGGGAGAGGTCGCGCTTCGTGGTGTAGCCGAACACAGCCATGGCAGCGAAGGTGCCTGCGGTGATGAAGAACACACGGGCCACCGACGCACCGGTATACACCAGCAGCAGCGGGGCTATCGTGAGTCCGTTCAAGATGGAGTAGGCCACAAACAGTAGGGTGGCGGTGGTGACCGACAACTTGTTGATCATTCCGCTGATGACAAACACTATCACGAGCTCGGCAATCACCAGACCCCACATCAGACCTGAGTTGAACAGGTTGAACACGAAGTCGGTGTTGTTGGCCACGTAATAGGCGGTCAGACCGGTGATGGCAAGGGCCAGCGTCATCCAGGTGTAGACTTTGCGCATCAGTGCGGGAAATGCCTGCGACAGCGAAAGGCCTCTTTCTTCTCTGACAATTCTTGATAATTCTTGCTCGTTCATTTTCTTATGCTTTACTTGGTTTCTAATCGTTGATGATTTCTTTGTTCTATAGCTGCAATTCTTATGCCAAATGGTTTCTATATGGCTCCTAGATAATGCAAATATACATATTCTTTGTGAATATGGTGGTTTTGTGACGCTTATTTTTGTTTTTATTAATAAAAAGGAATTATATAGGGTTTGACCCCGACATACCATAAATGCAGTCTGAAAAGGCTGCATTTTTCATTTTTAAACACTATTTATAAAAAGAGTGGCATTGCGCCACTCATGTCCATTCACCTTGTGCCGAATACTTATAACAA
>Ga0256407_10001026_pt1 | contig 62037 bp, 52 predicted proteins | sample RumenRJG_04DNA_FD_193489 | JGI IMG/M metagenome (GOLD analysis project Ga0256407, IMG submission 193489) | Bovine rumen microbial communities from Lethbridge, Alberta, Canada - RJG_04 | ecosystem: Host-associated > Mammals > Digestive system > Stomach > Rumen | place: Canada: Alberta... | reverse complement strand
CCACCCTTTTGCCGTCACCTCTTTGATGCTTTGCCGTTAGCAATTTAAATCGTTGCCGACGGGGCATTTTTCTCTGTCTTTTAGCCCCTTCGTGGCGGTCTTCAGGGTGTTAGTGAGATTTTCTTTAGTTACGGTAAAATCTCCATTTTTTATCTATTCGCACCAACGCACCAACGCACCAACACACCAACATTTGGAAAATGAGCGTGACGCGTGACACGTGACTTTAGGTGAAATTGAATGATGGCAGATGGCAGATGGCAGTTTTCTAGGGAGCCGATTCCTTACAGCTTACAGATTACAGTTTTCTATGGACAGCCTTTTCAGGAAATGACGAATGTTTACCAGTGACGAAAGTCAACCTTTTCAGGACGAAATGACTGACGAATGTGATACAGAATACAGAATACAGTTTTCTCAGCAGCAGTAAAAATTTGGAACAAAAAATTTTAATATATATATAATTAATAATTATATATATATTAAGAGTATATTTACTCATTTTTCTTGCCAGTCTGCATTTCGCTCCCTAGAAAACTGTATACTGTATCACTGTATCATTTTGCCCTCGTAAGAAAACTGTAATCTGTAAGGCGTAAGACATTCACACGCATCCTAGAAAACTGCCATCTGCCATCTGCCATCGATTTTTGCCAAAGTCACAAAGTCACGTGTCACGGCGTTTACACCAAATGTTGGTGCGTTGGTGCGTTGATGCGTTGATTCTCCAACAACGCACGCTTATCACTAAATAACTTGCCTCTGCTGAGAAATACTCGTGCCTTAATGAAAAAAGTTAGGGAAATGTTTGGTGGTTTCACATATATTTATTTACTTTGCCATCGAGAAAAGAACATTTCCCATGAGTACAAAGACAATGACAAAGATGATAGCCGAATATTTCAAGACCCAACCAGTCTTGAAAGCTTGGTTGTTTGGTTCTTATTCGCGTGGTGAGGAGAGACCTAACAGCGATGTGGACATACTTGTCCTCCTTGATCACTCTCAGCCGGTCGGGTTGAAATTCTTTGGCATGTGGAACGACTTGGAACGAATGCTCGACTGTAAAGTTGACCTCGTGGAGGAAGGCGAGCTCCTGCCTTTCGCCGCAGAAAGTGCTAACCGTGACAAACGACTGATATATGAGAGAACCGCTTAAAGACCGTATTAGGTTGGAGCACATTGTTGCCTCTGCAGCCAACATCGCCCGTTATACAGAAGGAAAAACTTACGACGACTTAATGGCAGACGATATGATGTGCTACGCTGTTGTCTATAACATCCTTGCCATTGGTGAGGCTGCATATCATTTGACAAAGGCTTTCCAAAGAGAACACCCTGATACGCCATGGGAAGACATTATGAAGATGCGCAACATTCTGGCTCACGATTACTACAAACTGAAACTCCAAACCGTTTGGGAAGTAGTGCAACACGACTTGCCCCCTCTCCGTGAGCAAGTCGCCCGTTATTTGGCCGAAACCGATTGGGACGAGTGGGAGAAGAACGTGGTTGTGGTGAACGAAACCGCGGCTCACAAGAGCCTCGTGCAGACTGCTGGCCGAATGAAGCTGCGCGGTTACGATACTGACGAAATTTGCAAAATAACAGGATTGCCTCGCGAAGAAATAGAAGCATTATAAGCGTTATGGAGAAGATGAATGATGATACTACATTGTCGCTAAAAAAGATGGAGTTCATTCAGAAGATTGTTTCGGAGCGTAGCCTTGACACGCTTTGTACGTGGATGGACATGTACGACGAAGCACGCTTTGTGGCTGCAATGGATAGCGAAGAAGATGAACTGAAAACGGAACGATTGGAGACAATGAAGAAGTTCAAATTAAAAGGATGAATTAAAACTATTCGTCTAACCCCTCAAAGCCTGAGTGGCCTAACAACATAAAGACAACCCAATAGCATTTTACATACTTGATATATTAGGCACAAAGTCCCACGACTTGTGCCTTTTTTGTGCTTTAATGAACAAAAGTTGCAGCAAAGTATTGGTGGTTTTTGTATGTCTTTTGAGGCTTTTAGAGTGGGAATTTAAGGAAATTCGTTCCTTTTTCGAGTGCTTTCTCCTAATGAATGATGGATTCTTGATGATTTATATTGTTGTAAATCAGTCTTTTATACAAACAATCGTTGCAGTGTTGCAGTGTTGCAGTTAGTTTTGGGACTATCCAAAACTCCAAAAATGGTTTTATATTTATATATATATAAATATAAGATTTTTTTCGACTTTTTACCTATTGTATTTTGAACTGCAACACTGCAACACTGCAACGCACTTTTTCCTGATTTGGTTGACTCTGAAAAACTTTTTTGTGCTTTTATTTGGTGGTGTGGGAGGATTGTTGTAACTTTGCGGAACAATCCAAATTAATCACGCATTCATTTGGACATGTGAATCTTTTTTCGTAACTTTGCAACCGAAAGAAAACTACAGATCATTTCATACAACATTAGATTATATATTCAGTAGATTATTACATTTGAAAGAGATTATCTAATCAAATCCAGATGAATAGTTACTAATTATAAATCTTTTAGAATATGAAAAAGACTGTAGGGTGCTGGAATCTCATCGTACCAAAAATCAGAATAGTGTTCGAGATTCTGGAACGCTTGTTGAGAATCGTTTGGCTTTGCCTGCGTTTTCTTTGAAAGCTTCCATACATTATTCTGTCAGTGGCGGACTTGTTCTGCCGCTGACCTCCTATCAAAGATTTTTACACTTAAAATTTTAAAACTATGGAACAAAAAGAAGAAACAAAAGAAAAACGAAACATCGTATTTTTCGATTTGTTGGCTAAAAAAGACCTCTACACTCCAGTCACACTTTCGCTTAAATTTCAGCATGAAGTTGGAGTAGAAACGTTTTTGCCCGATGAAATCAAGAGGGCTTGCGAGGTTTCTGAGATAAAAGGAACACCATGTAACCTTCGCTTTTATGATTTAGGGGAAAAGAAAAAACTCACAATTAAAGACGTTAGTCAATTCCCCTCAGGTGAACTTACGGAGGCAACAGAAGAAGAGATAAAAACATGTGAAAAAAAACTATCAGAATTCAACATATTATGAAAACAACAATTCTTAAATCTATGATGACGGTGCTGGTGGCACTGTTCTCGCTCCATGTGCATGCGTATGATTTTGAAGTAGATGGTATATATTATAATATTTTGTCATTAGCCGAGCCTTTCACTTGTGAAGTAACTAAAGGGGGGTATTCAGGTGATATATCTATCCCTGCCTATGTTTCTTATAAAAATAGATCCTTTAAGGTTATTGGTATAGGAGCAGAGGCTTTCGCGAAACGTTCTACTTTAACATCAATCTCTTTCCCTAACACAGTAACATATATAGGGTCAGGAGCTTTCGAAGGGTGTAATTTAGTTGGTACAAAATTCGAGATACCTCAGAGTGTAACAACTATTGAATCTAGAGCATTTAATAACTGCCACTTTGATGATCTTATTATTCCTTCTCTTCCTAACTTAGACTTATCTGTATATGCGAGCATTAAAGCAAATGTGATTACATTACCCTCAACAATACAAAAATTGGACGGTTTAACTGGTATATCTTGTTATGAATTGATACTACCTTCATCGGTTACAGAGATTGACAGTTACGTGGGATTTGTGAAAAAATTACGTATTCCAAAGACTGTAAAAAAAATCTTAGACGATAACGGCAAATTGTATGTACCGTATGTCTTTAACTGTGATACTCTAATCATTGAAGACGGTGACGAGAATTTAGAAATAGGTAGTTTCTATACTTATAATGGAAGTTTTACTTATAGAAAGGGTGGATGTATACAAAACTTTTCTTACGTGTATATCGGCAGAAACACTAATATTTCTAACCTTTTTTATGATTCCAAGTCGACTGATAATAGAAATGAAGCGTCATGGACATATAATCAACAAAAACACGTGAAAACAATAGAAGTCGGTCGAAAATGCACAGATTTCACCATTCCTTTATACACGTGGTATGGAGGCGATGTTATAGATAAATATCCCCCATTGCCGATACTAAAGAAAATCGTTTTACATAACATAACTCCTCCAACATTATCTGCATATTTTACGAAAAAACAATATATGGAAGATGTGCAGATTCTTGTACCTAAGGGTACAATAAAAGCATATCAGTCTGCCGAAGGATGGAAAAACTTCTGGAATATAGAAGAATATGATGATGTTACGGCTCCCATACAATCATATACTTTGACTTACATTGTTGATGGCGAAACATACAAAACATACAAAAAAGAAGAGGGAGCAACCATTACTCCTGAAGCAGCTCCATTAAAAGATGGCTATACCTTCTCTGGTTGGAGTGGAATACCCACAACAATGCCAGCAAAAGATGTGACAGTAACGGGTACATTTACTGCCAATACTGTAGAATATGTGGATAAAGCAAGTGTTGAGATTGATGGCATCTTTTATCGATTGAGTGCCAAGAGTCGTTCGGCGGAAGTTATTGCAGGAGCAACAAAATATGCAGGAGCCGTAACAATTCCCGCAACGGTACAGTTGAATGGTGCTCCATATTCGGTCACATCCATTGGCACGATTGCGTTCAAGGATTGTAGTGCTTTGACCTCGGTAAAGATACCCGAAGGCATCACATCCATTGGGATAGGTGCTTTCACTGCCTGCACAAGCCTTTCATCCGTGAGCCTTCCTAACAGCATCACAGAAATTGGCAATTCTGTCTTTTGGGGATGCAAAGGATTAGAATCGATAAAAATTCCGAGCAGCGTCACGACTATAGGAGAGTTTGCTTTTGTGGATGCGGGATTGACTTCTTTGACCATTCCAAGTAGTGTTCAGTCTATTCAGCAGCACGCTTTCCAAGGCTGTAAGGGGTTGACTAATGTAACCATCCCTGGAAACGTTGTGTCAATTGACGAGTATGCATTTTGTGGCTGTGACAACTTGTCTTCCATTACTCTTGAAAATGGAGTGACTAATATTGGCGAAAGGGTCTTTATGAGTTGTGGAAACTTGGAAACGGTTGTTTTACCCAATAGCTTGGAAGTGATTGGACCATATGCCTTTGCAGGTTGTAACCAAATGAGAACGATGGATATGCCTAATAGCGTGACGACTTTGGGCGATGGAGCATTTTTGCAATGTGCTAATTTGGAGACTGTAAAACTCTCGGCAGGAATAAAAACTATGGGCACATATATTTTCCAGAAATGCTATAATCTCAATTCTGTTATCATCCCAGGTATAAAGACGCTGACAGAGGGAATGTTTATGAATTGTAGCAATTTGATCCAGGTGGAAATGACGGAAGGTGTGGAGAGTTTAGGCTTGGGAGTTTTCTACCATTGTACAAACTTGCCTTCTATCACAATTCCTCAAAGTGTAAAGTCTATAGGCCAGAGAGTCTTTGAAGGGTGTGAAAACCTGACTTCTGTCACAGTCTTGTCAAATACTCCAGCAACTCTTACGAGTTCTTCCTTCGAGAATGCATCGAAATCTGTCCTTTATGTGCCGAAGGGTAGTCAGAACACTTATCAGTCTGCTGCTTACTGGAAAAATTTTGCTTTGATTGTAGAGCCCTATTATATACTGACATATATGATTGATGATGAAGTGTATAAAACTGTGAATGTGAATTATGGGGAAAGCATCACACCAGAAGCAGAGCCAACGAAGGAAGGTTACACTTTTAGTGGTTGGGGTGAGATTCCTGCCAAGATGCCAGCAGAAGATGTGACAATCATAGGAAGTTTCACATTGGTGGATGCGATTGAAGATGTCCTTGTCGATGATGAAAAATACCAAATCTATATACCAAATGGAACACCCGTTGATACCTTACAGAAAGGTGTGAATATTCTCTATTATTCTAATGGCTCTATAAAAAAAGTTTATATCAAATAATCATTAAAAAACAAATTATGAAAACAACAATTCTTAAATCAGTGATGATTGTGCTAGTGGCACTGTTCTCACTCAACGCAAATGCGCAAACTAAAATTGATGGACTTTATTATTATCTGTCAAGTGGCAATAAGTTCAATGGGTGGGAGCATTCTGCGGATGTTGACGATGGAGATGAAACTTATACGGGAGAAATAGTAATCCCATCATCTGTAGTATATGATGGTGAAGTGTACCCTGTCACGAGCACAAGCATGTGGTTTTTATCTCAATGTTATGATGTGACATCGGTGAGTTTAGGACGTAACATTAAATCCATAGGTCAAGCATCATTTTATGAATGTTCAGGTCTTAAAGATGTTTATTGCTATGCGAAAGAAGCACCAGAGTTTCTGTCTCCATCTGCCGCATTCTTTGGCCTTAATCTCAAAAATGTCACACTCCATGTGCCAAGTGGTACCTTAGATAAATACAAATCAGCATCGACTTGGAAAGATTTTGGAGAAATCGTTGAAATAGTTATACCAACCCATACCTTAACATACATGGTTGACGATGAAGTGTACAAAACTATTGAAATGGAAGAAGGAGAGGATGTAAAGGCATTAGAGGAGCCAACCAAGGAAGGCTACACATTCTCTGGCTGGAGTGAAATCCCTGCAACAATGCCAGCAAAGGATGTGACTATCACGGGTAGCTTTACATTTGTAGATGCAATTAAGGATGTCATTGCAGACGATAGCGAGTATAAAATCTTTACACCTGATGGCAAGCCTGTTGAGAGTTTGCAGAAAGGTGTGAACATCATTCGTTATGAAAACGGAACGACCAAGAGTGTGTATGTGAAGTAATTCTTATCATATATAAACGAATGAAGGTGAGCATTCGATTGGAGTGCTCACCTTTATTGTATTAGAAAAGGCTATTTGTCATCTCCACATGACATATTCAAATCAATCTATTAGAAAGAAGAAGACAAGGGCACTGCCCTGATTCAGGGCACTGTCGCGATTTGCGACACGGCCTCCATGACCATGTGGATGAAGAAGACAAGCTGGGTGAACGAATCGTTATGTCAGGACTTTTATCCCATTCCTTTCATGCTGAGCTGCATGCGGCCACGTTGGAGGTCTATGCCGATGACGCGTACATTGACGTGTTGGTGGAGCTGTACTTCTTCTGAGGGGTCTTTGACGAAGTGGTCGGCGAGTTCGCTGATGTGGACGAGTCCTTTGGTGTGGACACCGACATCGACGAAGCAGCCGAATTGGGTGATGTTGGTGATGATGCCTGGGAGCACCATTCCTACCTGCACATCTTCGAGTTCCTTGACGTCTTTGGAGAATTCGAATACGGTGAGCTGCTGTCGGGGGTCACGTCCTGGCTTGTCCAGCTCTTGCATGATGTCTTGCAGGGTGGGGAGTCCGACTTTATCGGTCACGTAGCGGTTGATGTCGATTTTTGCACGCAGTTCCTTGTTGCTCATGAGTTCTGCGACCGTGCAATGGAGGTCTTTTGCCATCTTCTCCACGATGGGATAGCTCTCAGGATGGACGGCGCTGTTGTCGAGCGGTTGCTTGCTGCCGTTCACACGCAGGAATCCAGCTGCCTGTTCGAAGGCTTTGGGTCCCAGTTTGGGCACTTTCAGCAGGTCTTTTCGTGAGGCGAAGGCGCCGTTCTCGGCTCTGTAGCTCACGATGTTCTGTGCGATGGTGGGACCGAGTCCTGAGATGTAGGTGAGGAGGTGCTTGCTGGCTGTGTTGACGTTGACGCCCACCTTGTTCACGCACATCTCTACGGTCTGGTCGAGCGAATGTTTCAGCTCTTTCTGATCTACATCCTTCTGGTATTGTCCCACGCCGATGGAGCTGGGGTCTATCTTCACCAGTTCGGCAAGTGGATCCATGAGTCGGCGACCGATGCTGACGGCGCCACGTACGGTCACGTCGTAGTCGGGGAATTCGTCTCGTGCCACTTTCGAGGCAGAGTAGATGCTGGCACCATCTTCGCTCACCACAAAGATTTGGATTTCCTTGGGCAGACCGAGGGAACGCACGAATGCTTCCGTTTCGCGACTGGCGGTACCGTTGCCGATGGAGATGGCTTCAATCTTGTATTGCTTGGTCAGCGTCCAAAGCTTGTCGGCTGCTGCACGCCGTTCATTCTTGGGAGGGTGGGGGTAGATGGCTTCGTTGTGCAACAGATTTCCTTCGGCATCGAGGCACACGACCTTGCAGCCCGTTCGAAATCCTGGGTCGAGCGCCAGCACACGTTTCTGTCCGAGAGGTGGCGACATGAGCAGCTGTTCGAGGTTCTTCACGAAAATGCGGATGGCTTCCTTGTCGGCGAGTTCTTTCGAAAGATTGGCGAATTCCGTCTCGATGCTGGGTTTGAGCAGACGCTTGTAACCATCCTCGATGGCATCCCACACGAGTTCGGCACTTCGGCTGGAGTTGCGCAGGAACTGCTGGTCGAGTCGGTCGAGGCAACGTTCGTCGTCGCCGCTGATGCTGACGCGCAGGAATCCTTCGGCTTCACCCCGTCGCATGGCGAGCAGACGATGGGAAGCGCATTTGGAAAGCTTTTCTGAGAAGTCGAAGTAGTCTCTGTATTTGGATGCCGCATCAGCCTCTGTGGTGTCTCCCGTCTTTTCAGAAGAAGCATCAGCGGTCTTTTTCAGTTTGCTGGTGATGACAGCATCCTTCTTGAAGTTGAAACGCACGATATTGCGTGCCGCTTCGCTTTCGCTCACCTGTTCGGCGATGATGTCCTGTGCGCCCTGAATGGCTTCTTCGGCAGTCTTCACGCCTTTCTCCTCGTTGATAAACTCCTTCACCTTCTTGTCGATGTCGGCATTGGGGTTCTGCAGCATGAGGAAGGTGGCCAATGGTTCCAATCCCTTCTGTCGTGCCACTTCTGCACGGGTCTTACGCTTGGGCTTGTAGGGCAGGTAGATGTCTTCCAGTTCGGTCGAATCCCATGAGCCTTCGATGCGTGTCTGCAGCTCAGGTGTCAGCTTACCCTGTTCCTCGATGGTCTTCAGGATGGTCTCTTTGCGTTTCTCCAGTTCCTTCAGCTTCTCCAGTTGGTCGCTGATGTTCGCCACCTGCACCTCGTCGAGCGTGCCCGTCACTTCCTTTCTGTATCGGCTGATGAAGGGAATGGTGCATCCCTCTTCCAGCAGTCCTACAGTACCCTGCACTTGTCGTTCGCTGATGCCCGTTGCTTTGGCAATGAGCTTTGAAAATATCGGATTCATGTCAATCTTTCTTGTTGGGTTGTTAATCGGGGCACAAAGGTAGGCATTTTCCTTGTTGTTTGAAAGAAAAGTGTTAATTTTGCAAAGTTTTCATTTGACTTTTCCATGTTTCAATCGTATAATGGTCAAATAGCAACATCAAAATGGTTCAGATAGAGACGGACATAGTGGCCAGGTGCCAACGAGGCGAGAAGGAAGCTTTTCGCTGGGTGGTGCAGAAGTATCAGCGGATGGTGTTTTCGTTGGCGCTAAAGATGTTGTGCGACGAGGAGGAAGCGAAGGACATGTTGCAGGAGACGATGATCAAGGTGTGGCAGAACATGGGTGAGTATGAAGTGGGAAAGAACTTCACCACCTGGATCTATACGATTGCCGTTCGACTGTGTCTGGACCGATTGAAAAGCATGAGGAGGACGGTGCCGATGCCTGAAGATGAGAAGGTGCTGCGGCGATTTGCATCGGACACGGACACTCACAGAACATTGGAGAACCAAGAATGGGTGGCAATTGTGAGGATGCTGGCGGATAATCTCAGTACAAAACAGAAATTGGTGTTTACGCTGGTGCAGCTGGAGGGACTTTCGTCGCAGGAAGTGGAAGAGATTACAGGCTTTGATGCCAAACAGGTGAAGAGCAACCTGTATGTGGCTCGACAAACTATTCGTGAACAATTAAAAAAGTTAGGATATGACACAAATGGATGACATACTGGAGAGGCTGAAAGGTCAACAGCCGATGTTGGAAAACCCCGATGAAATGGTCGATTCCATCATGGCGAACCTGCCAGATAGAGAAGAGCAGGGAACTGGGAGCGAGGTGCAAGAGGACAGGAAGGGACATGCTTTCTTGACAGCCTTACGCATCATCACATCGGCTGCCGCCATACTGCTGATAGGACTTTTCATCTATGTGAATCAACCGATACAAATGACGCCTGAGAGCGCCAACACGTATAGGACTTACGTTCCGCAAGGCAACACGCTCGAGAATTTGTACACACGTTCCTTGCAGAAGAGTCAGTCAAATTTAATCAGTTACACCCAATTCAAACAGATGCTTTATGAGAAAAATTAGTTTATATCTGATGCTCTTGACATCAGCTGTGTTCATCGCTTCGTGCGAGAAACCCAATGTGCGCATGCACACCATCGTTAAAGAGGACGGATGGATTGAACGCCAAATCACGTACAGCACCATCATGTCGCAGGAGGAGCGCGATTCCCTCTGGAAAGGCGACAACGTATGCTGGGCAGAGCCTGTGCCTGAGTGCCTGAACATCGATGCCTTCATGGGCTCCAACACCGAAGTGAACGGCGACACGGTGACCACCACCTTCTCCCGCAGTTTCCGCTCGCCAGAGGAGATGTGCGAGCAGACACCTCTGCAACTGAACGGCAGACACCTGCAGTCGAGTGCCAAACTGGAGAAGAAGTTCCGTTGGTTCTACACGGAATACATCTACGAGGAGACTTTCAACACGGTGGCTGACACCTTCAAACTTCCTGTCACGAACTACGCCGATCAAGATGTTGTCAGTTACTGGTTTACGGGTCAACCCAACCTGCTCGAAGGACTTAATGGGGCGGAGGCATCTGAGAAAATCAGCAAAATGGAACCATTTGTTACACAATGGATTAACGACAATCTTTTCAAGATGGGCTTTGACTACATCGTCAACCACTACGACTCCATTCAGAACCCTCCAGTGGATAAGGAAAAGTTTGTGGCACTCCAAGACTCGTTGGCAAAATCTATCATGAAAGACGAGGACAAAGCCGAATGGGATGCAGCCGAAGAGTTTGAGAAGTTCTTCCATTCCAATGCCTACGCACCCTTCTTCGACGATGAAACGCCACTTGGAGAGGGTCTGTCAGAGGAACTGTCCAACAAACTCAACATCTTCTGGTTCTCGGTGCCTTATACCCTCGAAATGCCTGGCATGATTGTGAATCCTGGCACGGGAATCATCAAGGATGGCATCATCCACTATTCGCTGACATTCGAACGGCTCATCCCTGGCGACTACATCATCACGGCCACATCACGTGTCACGAACATCTGGGCATATGTTGTCAGCATCCTCATCATTCTTGCCGCCATCTTCCTTTTCATCTATCAAGGCAGAAGAAAAAAATAAGTTAATCACGTTCGGAAAAATTCGAATATATTTGGTATTTCGCTCACTTATCCGTACCTTTGCAGCCCTAAAGCATTCAGGGTATGGTACATTTGGACAAGCAACAGACACGTGAGCAATATGAAGCGCTGGATAGCATCGCGTTCATCCAATGGGTGACGGATGGCTATCTGGCGGCTATTGGTGGTGCATTGACAGCGGAAAACATGGAGATGCTGAGTGCAGAACAACATGCTGTGCTGTGCTATCGCTATGTGCTGGACGAGGTGATGGAAGGTGGATTCATCCAACTGATCCTGAACGGATTTGCACCCTACGTGCTGGAAGGACCTTTCCCGATGGTGGTGAAGAAAGAGTGGGGAAGCGTGGAAGGTCAGGAGAAGATCATGAAGGACTTCTCGAAACTGTTGTATGCAGCGAAGTCGGAATACCACAAGCATCAGGAGGAACTTTCGCAGGACATGAGCGACGAGGACTTCATGGCGCTGTATGAACAACTGGAGGAACTGAATGAGTTGGGCGATGACTTCTTGGACGAGCATCAGGAGGAAGTGAGCCCAGCTGTGGCGAAGATGATTGTGGAGAACTTGGAAGTATATGTGTAGCGGTTAGTGGTTAGCGGTTAGAGGTTAGCGTTAAGTTTGAATTATGGCAAAGAATAAGATAGCGAAGAATCAGCAGGTGAATATCAAGAACAAGAGGGCGGCGTTCGAGTATGAGTTGATCGACACCTTCACGGCTGGTATTGTCCTGACAGGTACGGAAATCAAGAGCATCCGTGCGGGCAAGGCGAGTCTGGTAGACACGTACTGCTATTTCATCAATGGAGAGTTGTGGGTGAAGAACATGTATGTGGCGCAGTATCTGGCTGGTTCCTACAACAACCATTTGGAACGTCGTGAAAGGAAGTTGCTCCTCAACAAGAAGGAACTGCGCAACCTCCAGAACGACACGAAAGCACCTGGTTTTACCATTGTGCCGGTGCTGCTCTACATCAACGAGAACGGCTTGGCAAAGCTGGACATTGCGTTGGCACGAGGTAAGAAGGAATACGACAAACGACAAACCATGAAGGAGAAAGAAGACAGGCGGGAGATAGATAGGGCTAAAAAGAATTCATTATAAGTTAAAAACTAAAAACTAAAAGTTAAAAGTATAAGTTACCATTGGACAAAAGATACTTTCACTTTTAACTTTTAGTTTTTAACTTTTAGTTTTATGAAAGATATCATCAAGGAACGCATACTGGTGCTGGACGGTGCGATGGGCACGATGATTCAGCAGTATGGGTTGACGGAAGAAGATTTCAGAGGCGAGCAGTTCAAGGATGTGCCTGGATTGATGAAGGGCAATAACGACATCCTGTGTCTGACCCGTCCTGATGTGATTGCCGACATCCATCGGAAGTATCTCGATGCGGGTGCCGACCTCATCACGACGTGCACGTTCTCGTCACAACGGGTGTCGATGGCTGATTATCAAGTGGAGGACTATTGTCGTGAGATGAACTTGGCAGGTGCGAAGATTGCCCGCCAGTTGGCTGATGAATACACGGCGAAAACACCGATGAAACCGCGTTTTGTGTTGGGCGATGTGGGTCCTACGAACAAGACGTTGAGCATTTCGCCCGATGTGAACAACCCTGCCCTGAGAAGCCTGACATACGATGAACTGGTAGATGCCTACGTGGAGCAGATGGAAGCCTTGTTGGAGGGTGGGGTTGATGCCTTGCTCATTGAGACCATCTTCGATTCGCTGAATGCCAAAGCTGCCATTTATGCCACAGAGAAGGCGATGGAATCGCAGAAAAGACGTGTGCCGCTGATGCTTTCCATTACGGTGAGCGACACAGCTGGACGTACCCTCTCTGGACAAACTTTGGAGGCGTTCTTGGCCAGCGTACAACATGCTGACATCTTCTCCATCGGATTGAATTGTTCATTTGGTGCTCGCCAACTCAAGCCTTTTTTGAAGGTGTTGGCAGAGAAAGCACCTTATTATATCTCAGCACACCCGAATGCAGGACTGCCCAATTCCTTGGGACTCTACGACCAGACGCCCGACATGATGGCGGAACAGGTGAAGGAGTATGTGGACGAGGGATTGGTCAACATCTTGGGTGGTTGCTGTGGAACGACTGAGAAATTCATCGAACTCTATCCCGCCTTGGTGGAGGGGAAGAGGCCGCATGTGCCTGTCGACAAGCCTCAGAACATGTGGCTGAGCGGCCTCGAACTGCTCGAACTCACCCCTGAACGGCGTTTCGTGAATGTGGGTGAGCGTTGCAATGTGGCTGGTTCACGCAAATTTCTCCGTCTCATCAACGAAAAGAACTATGAAGAAGCCCTTTCCATCGCACGAAAGCAGGTGGAAGACGGGGCGTTGGTGCTCGACATCAACATGGACGATGGACTCTTGGATGCCAAGCAGGAGATGGTGACGTTCCTCAACCTCCTGATGAGCGACCCGGACATCTCGCGCGTGCCGATGATGATTGACTCCAGCGATTGGGAGGTCATCACGGCTGGCTTGAAATGTGTGCAGGGCAAGAGCATTGTCAACAGCATCTCGTTGAAGGAGGGCGAAGAGAAGTTCCTCGAGAAAGCCCGTGAAATCAAACGCCTGGGTGCTGCAACCGTCGTGATGGCATTTGACGAACAAGGACAAGCCACCACGTTTGAGCGCAAGATAGAAATCTGTGAACGTGCCTATCGTCTGCTGGTGGATCAGGTGGGTTTCAATCCGCTGGACATCATCTTCGACCCCAACGTGCTGGCTGTTGCCACAGGTATGGAGGAGCACAACAACTACGGATTGGACTTCATCCGCGCCACCGAATGGATTCGCAAGAACCTGCCAGGAGCGCATGTGTCGGGCGGTATCAGCAACCTGTCCTTCTCTTTCCGAGGCAACAACTACATCCGTGAGGCGATGCATGCCGTGTTCCTCTACCACACCATTGCGGTAGGTCAGGACATGGGCATTGTCAATCCTGCCACGCAGGTGCTCTACAGCGACATCCCCGATGACGTGTTGACTGCCATCGATGATGTGCTGCTCAACCGTAACCCTGAAGCGACAGAAAACCTGATTGAGATTGCTGCTCGCATCAAGGCCGAGAAGGATGCTGAGAAGGAAGCCCTCAAGAACGGCGGCGTCTTACCTAAGAGCAGTGCTGACGATTGGCGAAACGGCACCCTTGAAGAGCGACTGAAGCACGCGCTCGTGAAGGGCATCGGAGACTATCTGGAGGCAGACCTTGACGAAGCCGCCCAACAATACGACAACCCTGTGAAGATTATCGAGGGACCGCTGATGGATGCGATGAACACCGTGGGCGAGCTCTTCGGCAGCGGCAAGATGTTCCTGCCCCAAGTGGTGAAGACGGCACGAACGATGAAGAAGGCCGTGAGCATCCTGCAACCGCTCATCGAGGCAAGCCGTTCGGAGGGAGCGCAGAAGGCCGGGAAGGTGTTGCTCGCCACCGTCAAGGGCGATGTGCACGACATCGGCAAGAACATCGTGAGCGTGATTCTCGCCTGCAACAACTACGACATCATCGACTTGGGCGTGATGGTGCCCACAGAAACGATTGTCGATAGAGCCATCGAGGAGAAGGTCGATATCATCGGGCTTTCTGGCCTGATCACCCCTTCGTTGGAGGAGATGGTGAACGTGGCTCGTGCGCTCGAGGAACGTGGTGCCGACATCCCCATCATGATTGGTGGTGCGACAACGAGCGAACTCCACACGGCCCTCAAGATTGCGCCCGTCTATCATGGTCCTGTGCTCTGGATGAAGGACGCCTCGCAGAATGTCATCGCCAGCGCACGTCTGCTCAATCCCGACACGAGAGCCGAACTGACCGATGAATTGGACAAGAAATATGCTGAACTCCGTTCCGAAAAGGGAGCAGGGGAGTCCAGCATGGTCAGTTTGGAAGAGGCGCGCAAGCGCAAACCTAATTACTTTGATTGATCACCTTTTGCAGTTCTTCCAGGAACCGGGCGGCCTGTCTGCCGTCCATCTGTGCATGGTGGAACTGGAAGGAGATGGGCAAGGTGGTCTTCAGCCAGCCCTTGCGGTAACGGCCCCAGGCCAGAAAGGGGTTGTTGTATGTGCCGCTGTACTGATTGACGATGCAGTCGAGTTCTGTGCCTGTGACGGCTGATGTGCCTACGATGACGGCCTCATCGTCGAGGATGTCCTGACAGGTTTCGCTGATGGTCTTTGTCAGATGCGTGTAGTTGGCATTAAAAGTCTCCAGATCGTCGCTGACTGCCACGTCGCAGAAACTGAGTCCCCCCTTGACGTTATCTGCTATCACGTTGATGGCCATACGGTCATATTTGTACAGCTTCCCATTTTGTGACAACATGTAAAACTCCTCAATCTTTGATGCTGCCTTGCCAATGCACCAGCACAGCAGCATATTGAATTTCATGCCGCGCCGCCGGCTCACCTTGCAGAGCCTCGTCACATCGAAGGTCTTCGTGAGCGTCACCATCGGCATGGGCGACTTCATCCACAGCTCAAAGGCGATGGCTCTATTCGTGTCCTTGGGATTGATTTCCTGTTTCATCGTTTTTATGATTATAGTTGACATACTCCATCTCATATCCTTTCCATTTCTCGCCATCAATCATGTAGGAATCTTCACCCGTAATCTTGAAACCTACTGACTGATAGCATTTAAGGGCAGAAGGGTTATCCGCAAATACTCCCAGAGTAATGGTCTTTACGCCCATCTGATTACATGCATGATCGATGGCAAGCTGGAGAAGTCGCCTGCCATATCCCATGCCTCGCTTTGTGTCATCAACAATAATGAAGCCGAAACGGATGATGGATTTACCTGCACTCGGATAGCGCAGCAAAATGTGTCCGACGATCTCTTCTCCATCAACCATTGTCATTGGGAAGAGATTGTCGCCTTCATATTGTGCTATCATATCCGAAGGCTGAGCAGGATAATCCTTATACCTGTCAGCACTCCAAAGCCGGAAGGCATGCTTGTCCTTGCACCAACTCAGTATGGCCGGAGCATCTTTAGAATTGAATGGTCGAAGTGTCATCATATACTTTCTCCTAACTCGAATGCCTCGTTCAAAGTATTGTTATTCTGAATGTACAGCGGTCGCTTCCCCTGAGAATCGTATTCTCAATCCGAACATCGAATTGGCTGTCCGGCTCAAGTTGCGACAAGATATATAGAATGCTCTGCCGCGAACACTCACATTGCTGCGGATGGTTTCTCAGCCCACATTTAACTTTTGGGCACGAACATTCCAGATAACTCAGCTCATAAACCTTTCCTGGCTCAATCACCCTACCCGTATAGGACTTGCTGTTGTATCCTTCCGTATAGATCCTGTCAAAATCCCCTTCATACTTGGCATATATTTGCTTATGTATCTGGAGAACATGATCTTTTACACATTCGATGGCTTCTTCTCTATAACACATAGCTTCCAAATTTTCCTTCGCCTCTGCACAGTTCTCCCAAATGGCGCCAACCTTCTTGCACGAGTTCTTGTCGGGGCACTCGCCACAGGTCTCGTAACCCTTGGCGGCTACACATTTATGTACCTCGCACATGTGGCTACAGAAATAGAACTTGACACCTTCCACACGGCAACCCGTACAATTAATGCTCTCAGGCGTAATCTGGTCGGTGTGATTCATTTCGCACCATTTTTTAGCAACCTCGACGCGCATTTTGTCGTCGTTTTTCATCGTGGCGATGCGAGCCTCACAGGTCTTGCAGTTGATGCCACAGCAAGCAATCATTTTATTCATATTTGTTTTGTTTTTACTCCTGGCCAGTAGCACCATGCAATAAAAGCCGGGATGATAGATGAAATAAATTGCAGCCATCTAAAATCCACCACACAAGCCCAGCCTCCCACCAAGGCACGAAGGCTGTAGAGCACGATGATAACGAAAATGCCTGTGCGCTTATTCACTTTCACGAGTCGGTTCACGTCCAACGTCTTCACCAATGTCACCATCGGCTGGGGCGACGACATCCACATCTGGAATGCTTTCGCCCTGCTCGTCTCTTGGGGGTGTATCTCCTTCTTCATATTGACAGAATTGTGATTCTGACTGCAAAGGTACAGATTTTGGGGGAAATCCACACTTTTCCATAGCATCTTGCCTATGTTTTTGAGAAGAATTCATACCTTTGTTCTACATTTTGAAAAAAAGTGAGAATTTGAACTTAAGTTTTCATCACTATGAGCGTATAAAGGACAGAAACAATCGAACAAAACCAAATATGAACAAGAAATTCTTTACGACGCTGTTCCTTGCCCTTGTTGCTGTGGCAGGACTGGCACAAGATGCAGAAAACGGACTGGCAGACACCTATTGGCGCAACGACAAAACGGGCGACTGGCTCATCGGCATCACAGAAAAACAAGTCATCTATGACAATCTGGTGTGGGACATCGTTGCCCAGACAGAAGCGAAGGACAGTTACACACTCAGCATCAGCGACGGTACCACCATCAAGGTGGGCAAGCAGAAGAAGGGACTGCGCAGCATGATAATCGGCCAACAAAAGCCTGTAGTATGCAGTCCCATCACCACAAGCGCACTTCCCGACTATCCCACCAAGGATGTGCGCACGGGCTTTGTCGATAATGGATACAGCATTACCGACAGCGTGACCATCAATGGCTGGATGAGGAACTTCTCCCAAGAAGGCGTTGAACTGGAAATCTATTATGACGATATCATCACCGATGAAACTGAGAGTGTCAGGGTAAAGACGGATGGGGAGGGAAGATTTTCCATCACGATGCCTTTGCTCAACAGCATGGAAATGATGCTTGATTGGGGCGATGATGATTGCCAAACTGTGTTGGAACCAGGAAAGTCTTACTTCTTTCTTCATGATGACAAGACGGGACAGACGTTGTGGATGGGCGATGACGTGAGAGTGCAGAACGAACTGGTGGCGGTCAAAATAAACGAAGCAAAAACCCATGTCAATCAGTCAGCATTCGGTTCAGTCGATGCCATGAAGTTCTGGGCACTGGCAGATAGCGTGCGTAAGGTGAACGTGGCAGAACTGGAGAAAGCGATGAAGGAACATCCCAACCTCTCGCAACGATTCATCGACTTCAAAAGGGACAGCTATCAGACCGAACAGGGACGCGACATGATGCAAGCACAGTTCTTCACCAATCCTCCCTTCCAACTTCCCAAGGACTACCTTGCCTATGTGAGTCGCGAATTCTGGCAGAAAGCCGTCAAACCCTATACGCTCCATGAAGATTTTGCCAGTTTGATGGACATCTTTGTTCACTTTCACGAACCCAAGTCGGGGACGTTCTTTCTGGAAAAAATTGTCCAACGTCTGCAGCAGGAAGGTATCACCGTGAACGAAGATCCCAGAAAGATTGCCAACACGCTGATTAACATCTCTGAGATGATGGAGAGACTGGACGTGCTTGACTCCCTGGGATGCGACCAGCCTGTCCGTGAATTCACGTTAACTGCTAAGCTGCTGGAACTGATAGAGCACAACAATGAACCACTCGACGCACTCGCTATGAGCTATGTCAGGAAGCATGTCCAAATGCCTGTGGCGCTCGCTATGGTGGAACAGCAGAACGAAAAATATCGTCTTGATGAGCAACAGGACATTGCGAACTCATCCAGCCTGAAGTCATCCGACGATGTGGCAGGTATCATCGACGGCAAACAGATTCTCAGCAAAATTACAGAACCCTATCGCGGTCGCCTCGTCCTGCTCGACATCTGGGGCACTTGGTGCAGTCCCTGCTTGGAGGTTCTCTCGCACAGTCAAGAGGAATATGAGCGGCTGAAAGACTACGACCTCGTTTATCTATATCTTGCCAACGGAAGCAAAGAAGATGCGTACATGAATGTGATCAATCGCTACAATCTTGTAGGCCCCAACATCGTTCACTACAACCTGCCTGAAAAGCAGCAAGACGCCGTCGAGGAATTCCTGAATGTCCACGCATGGCCCCACTTCCGTCTCATCGACCGCGAAGGCAATGTCCTCGATGTCAATGCCGACCCTAGCAACCTCGATGCCCTCGCAGAACAATTAGAAAGAATGAAATCTAACCATTCGAAATAACAAGGGAATGCCCTATTTTTCTGAAAAGACTCCACGTATCTTAAAAAGAATGCGTACCTTTGTGGACGATTTTACAAACAACCTATTCGAAATAAAGATGGAACAAACAATCAAAGGACAGGGCAGCGAGAGCCATCCGAGCTCGCTCGAAGATGGCCGAGTCGTGACGGACTTCGACAAAGTCAGATTCTGTCAGAGCTGCGGAATGCCGCTCACAGAGAATGTCCTCGGCACCAATGCCGATGGAAGCAAGAGTGAAGAGTATTGCATCTACTGCTACCAAGATAGCAAGTTCACTACCGAATGCACGATGGAGGAGATGGCAGGATTCTGCTCGCAGTTTGTGGATGAATACAACAAGCACACGGGACAGAACCTGAGCCGTGAGGAGTACAAGCAGATGCTTCTCCAGTTCTACCCTAACTTGAAGCGTTGGAAAAAGCAGTGATGAGCACTGCTTCCAACGCTTATTTCATTAGATTCCTCCGAGCATCGGGATTATTAACATGGATGGCTCCAACAATAGGGCAGCCCTCCATCTCAGAACAGTCGCCACAGGTCTCTACGCCTTTCTTCAACGCACATTGACGGATAGCACATAAGCTATCGCAGAAAACAGTCTTTCTTCCATTGACACGACAACCATCACAGTTGATGTGCTCTGGCAGAATGGGCGCATGGTTCAATTCTGCCCAAAGCTTAGCAGTCTTTTCACGCAATGCCGGATCATCATTCTTCGTGGCGATGTTTGCGTCGCACTGCTCGCAATTCAGTCCACAGAAAGCAATCATTCTATTCATTGTTTCCATTTCTTCAATTATTCATTACTCAACTTTCGGAAGTGTTCAAGTGCCCCTTCTGGGCTATTTTTCTTTCCTTCGCCGCTTGCGACATCAAACATCCAAAACTTAAATCATTTATTCTTTTCCATATACATCCAAGTCAATCCAGGACCAACAATTTCACTCTTGTATGGCTTGAAGCCCTCTCGTAGATAGAACTCGTATGGAGGACGCACCTGCTGGCATGTACATAGCCATGCACGATTGTGTGGAAGACGTGATTGGATCTCTCGGAACAATTGTTTTCCAATGCCTTGCTGCTGGTATTCTGGCAGAACCATCAGACGACCGATGTATAGGGAGCCATCTGTCACGTTGCCATTAACGGAACCGATGATAAGTCCTTCGTCGTTTTGTACTTTCAATGTCGTACATCGTGCGAATTCCTCATAGATATGTTCCAACAATTCGGTCATAGGTGGGGCATCCTTCCAACCCAGTTCCTCGCACAGAGGTCCAAAAGCCTTGCGCTGCAAGTCGAGAATGGCAGGAACATCCTGTTTTGTTGCAAGTTCTATTTTCATTTTACTTTAGTTTGCCACTCAGAATTCTATTTCTGGCACATTTCACGGCGGGTTTGTAATAGTCTATGTCCATTGCTTCGAGGGTGCGTTTCAGTTCGTCCATCAGTTCTGGATAGAATTTGCACATCCTGTAGGCGAGTTTCATGCAGACAGCTTGAACGCCAGGGAACTCCTCCACATCTGTCATGTGATCTAAACAGAAATCAAGGAAGTCTGTACGCAGGTCTTCCTCGTTCATCTCCAGTCGCTCGATGATGTTTAGTGATAGTCGCCTGATGGATGAATTCTCTGTTCGTATAGCTTGGTCAATGAATTCGTTAAGTATTACCTGCAGTTGCGACAATTCCTCTTTGCGAGCCTTGGTAAGCCCCCACAAAGCACTCCTTGCCACGCGATAATCCTGACTAAATGCATACTGGCGAGCAAAGCCAAGGAAATCACCACTTGCCTTCACTTCCTGGTAAATTTCCTGTGCGCCTCCCTCACTGAATGTCTGTCTGAGTCTCTCTTCGGTAATCATCATCAATCTTTCTTTATATAAATACTCCCTTTTTACAAATCGGTATAGGCATCTCTGCATGCCCCTCTCATTTCATCACTTTGAAAAAGCGAGGTCCTTCTTCCCCAATCGTGCCGGAAGGCAGAAAACCGCATTTTTCAAGGACCCGTTGGGAGGCGCGGTTGTCCGGCGCCGTCTCCGCCTCCACACAGGTAATAAAGGGTTGCTGCAAAGCCCAGGTCACAGCCGCGCCGACTGCCTCGGTAGCGTAGCCCTGACCTTGATATTCTTCGAGAACACCGTAACCGATCTCAACTGTGCCGTTTGTGCCAAGGCCTTTGAAACACAGGTCCCCAATGTGCGTTCCGTCCTGCAGTTCAATCATCCACATGGCGTACCATTGCCACAGATCGGGATGCCGCAGACAGCCCTCCAGCATCTCCGTATATGCCTTTTTGAGTTCGACATCTGCTTCTGCGGCAATGAACACCTCCATCTGCTCCTTCATGGCAGGGTAGATCCTCAGTTGTTCTGTTTCTATCATCTTTTCAATCCTCTTGTGTTGTCAGAGCCGCTTTCCATCCCGCATTTTGAAATTCTGCCAGCGTCCCGACCTCGCAGCCCTTGTCCGCATAATAGGCAAGCATTTCTGACAACTTCTTCAGATCGTAGCTGGTAACGCAATCAGAAATGACATGGACGGTGTACCCTGCTTTCCGCATATTGAAGCAGGTGGACTTCACACAGGCGGTAGCATCGGCACCAGCGATATAGAACTCCGTGATTCCGTTTTCCGCAATGAACATGGCAAACTCCTCGCTCGTCAATGCGTTACTCTTTGTCTTCACAAAGATGTTATCCGATACAACCTTCAATTCTGACACTAACTCTTCGCCATGAGTACCAGGCTTGAAAGTACGGGTACTTGCGGTGAGGTTGTTGTGCTTGATATAGACAACGTGCATCTCTTCGTTTACTGCCCATTCAATAGCAGCATTTATATTATCGATAATGTCGCGGTAGTGCTTCGTGATGTCGTTCTGGATGTCAATAACGACAAGTGCTTTTGTTTTCATTTTAATTTGTTTTGATTCGTATGACCTTCAGCCTTACTCTTGGTTCTATATTGATGTCCCCAATTGATAGGCGTCATCCAAAAAGCTTGTTCCTTTGATGTCGCCCTTGTCTTTGACTCCTCTCACAAGCACCTTACCAGCATCCTCAATGTTGAAGAAATTCAGACAGAGATTATATTCCGTCAGGATAGCATCGAACAATCCTGGCAGCGTGGCAGCGCCAACGAGCAGCAATGCCATCTTCTTGATAGGGAACGAGTCACGGATGGGATTGTGAAACCTGTCGATAATGGCTTTCAACTGAGCGCTGATGCCATAGAAATAGACAGGCGAGGCAATGACGAGCATGTCTGCCTGACTCACTTTCTCATAGATGACAGCCATATCATCCTTTTGTGCACAAATGCCGTCGGTTTTAAAGCAAGCATTACAACCCAAACACGGATTCACCTTATAATCACGCACAGATACAATCTCCACATGATGATGCATTCCAGCCCCTTTGGCAAAAGCTTCAGCCAACAGTTCTGTGTTTCCACCCTTACGAGGGCTTCCCGATAAAATCAGTATGTTCATCTGGGATGTTTTTTACAACTCGATGTACTCCTTGGGCTTGAAATTGTCTTCCATGCACCATACATGGGCCTTGCCGTGCTGCATACGGAACACTTTCAGGAAACCGAAAAATGCCTCGTCGCCCTGCTGTTGTCTCCAAGGTTGCAAGAACTTGCGTGAGGGGTGATTGACAATCTCCTCCTTCAGTGTCATATCCTCCACGAGTTCGAAGCGTCCTTCCACTCTCACCTGATACTTGCCACAGGCGAAGCACACCTCAGAACGAGGATCAGCCAGCAGTTGACGATAGAGGTCCTTCGTCACGCCTGTATGGAACACGATGCCATCTGCATCAGCCTTAAACATCAGGATGCCCCTCACGTGGGGTTGTCCATTCTCATTGGTTGCAACGTACATCACAGGATGTTCGTTCATCATCTTAAAAAGTTCTTCCTTTGTCATATTCTTGTTGTTTTCAAATTCGTTTGCAAAATTACGACTTATCTTTCTTTTCTGCAAGTAACTGATTAGAATTCCACTCGGTAGGCGATGTTCGGGAAGGTGAGGGAGGTGTACTTGTTCACCACCTCGTGGGTCTTCAGGTCGAAGGTCTGCCCGTGGAAGGTACGCATTTGCAGGTATTCGAGGATGAAGTGATGGGATGTGCGCTTCTTGTTGATGGTATATTTGACAGAGAAGGCATAGCCCACGTTCATTTTCATTTCTTTGTTGTATGGGTCAGCTCCATCTTCCTCGGGGATGGACTTGTCTGGACGCTCCATCACATCCTCGTAAGTGAGATCTGCTGGTATGGGCGTGTAGCGATCACCACCCATCAGCGTGAGTCGGCCGTTGATGCCAAAGACATTCTTGCGAGCATGTCCCACCATCCATTCCTTACCGCCTAAGATATTCGTGATGAAGCCTCTGTCGTGACGTGAATGGTGCCATTTCTTTTGAGCATCACGATATTCCGACTTGAAGAGGGTAGCTGTGAACATGCCATAGAAACCATCTTTCAAGTAGCGTTCCAGCGTGAGGTCGATACCATAGTTTCGACCAGCACCCTCGTTGACCAAGGCACGATCCTGAAAGAACTTGCGATGGTTGATGATAGAGTAGGTCGTTCCTTGCTCCACAGGCACATCGAAGAGCCATTGCCAGTAAGGCTCAATCTTCAGCATGGCATTCTCGCCCAGACGTTGGGCAAAAGAAGCAGAGATATAATGTGAACGGGTCAACCCCAGATCCCTGTTGGGGTTCTTATCTGCCATCGTCACGAAGTAGGTGTCGATGGCCTCTTTGCGGCTGTTCATCGAGTATGCCACAGAGACAGTGCTGGATGCTGTAGTCTTGTACTGCATGCTGACACGAGGCTCGAAAATCAATTGGTCGTTGAGGTTGAACCACATGATGTTCATACCTGCCACCGCCGAGAGACGATTGCTCAAGGCAATCTTATGGTTGGTGTAGAAACGTGTCAAACCTGTGTTTCCCTTCGATTCATAGACACGATACATGGGACCGCCCACTACCTTGATGTAGTCGAGCCAGGTGCAGAAGTCCATGTGCTGGTGGTTGACACCATTCTGCATCGTGTAACGAGAAGAGAACTTATGTTGGTGCTGCACGTCAGCAATCAAGTTCCAAGAGACATTGCGCCCAGACATGTCAGGCATCTTGGTCATCTTCGTGTCATAGTCGTTCTGCTCCAGTCGGGTGTACGCACCTGTATAGGCAATGCTGGAACGCAGGGTTCCACCTGTCTTGAAGCGATAGAAGTGGTTGAGGCCCAACGCCCAATTCTTCTGATGCGACCATGAGTCGTTCGAGTCCCACAATGTCTTCCAATCCGACAAGTCAGGCACATCATTTTCGTAGTTATCAATCAAGCCCGTGAACCACAAAGAGAAAGTACCCGCCTTGGTGGTGGGGACATTGACCTTGAAGCTTAAATCCTGATAGTCGAGTGTCTCCTTATCCATATTGATGGCATGGAGCTTCTTGGCTATCTCCAGGAAACTGTAGCGGTAGTTGACGAGGTACGATGCTTTGGCGTTCTTGCCCATGGGACCCTCCGAGGCGAAATCCACACCCAGCGTTCCCACCTGCACGGCGTGCTCGTATTTGCTGTTATTGCCCACGCGCATCTTCATATCGAAAGCGCCGCTCAAGGCATTGCCGAACTCAGCAGGCATGGCGCCCGTGAGGAAATCGCTGTTGGCCAGCACCGTGCCGTTGAGCGAGGTGAACACACCACCACCAGCCTCGGTTATCTCAGCAAAATGGTTCGGGTTGTGGATTTCGATACCCTCCACGCGCCACTGCAGCATCTGGGGGGAGTTTCCATGAATCGAAATACCGTTCGTGGCGCCGCCCGTGGCCACTCCGGCAAACATCGAAGCGGTGCGGGCAGGGTCGGCCATACCTCCGGCATAGCGCGTAGCCTCCTCCACGCTGAACATGCGGGCGCCCACCTGCGCCATCTCGTTCAGCGGCATCTGCTTATTGACGCGTGGCTTCACCACCACTTCGCCCAGCTCCGCGATGTTCTCTCGCATGCGCAGGTTCAATACCATCTCCTTACCGGACGAGAGCAACTGCTCCTTCAGCAGCACCGGCTCGTAGCCGATGAACGTGGCTCGGATGGAATGTCGACCCACGGGCACATTTTCAATCACGAAGTTGCCGTCAATGTCAGAGACACCACCCATCGTGATGCCGTTTTCCACTGTGATGGTCACACCGACCATCGGTTCGCCAGACGCCACGTCACAAACCTGTCCTCTGATGGTTTGCGTGGCCTGCGCCCTCATCAGCGAGGGCATCAGCGACAACAACACCGTTGCCGCTCCCAAAAACATCCTTTTCATTGTTCCTTTCATATCAAATATTATTTCCAAATCGACCGCAAAGGTACGCTCTTCTGCCTGCTCCACCAAATATCTGGGATATTCTGCAGGGTTTTGTGACGAATAACAAGATTATTTCGTACCTTTGTACCTCGTATGAACAAAGGACGCAAAGAAACATTGACGACACGCATCATCAGCACCACGTTCATGGTGGTGGCATTGGCGGTGTTCAAACCCTTCGGACTGGATGCGTGGCAGTGGCAGGCATACGTGCATCTGCTGGCATTAGGAGTGATGGGAATCTTGATCTGCATGTTGACCGACGCCCTCCTGAAGTATGTGGTCAGGAAGCCGAGGTCGTACGACAAAGGAGTCAGCTACATCATCCGTCGCAACCTATGGTTCCAGCTCATCAACACGCCGCTCGTGTCATTGGGCATCTGTCTCTACCGCCATTTCGTGCTGAGTGACAGGGTAGGGGGCAATCAGCTTTCGTGGACGAACTTCCTGGAGACGCTTGTCATCATCGCTTTCTGTTCCTTCGCCATCGGACTCTACTGGCGATTCAAGTTCCGCAGCCGTTATCTCGCCATCGAATTGAGGGAAACACAACAGCTGAATGAGCAACTGAAGAAGAAATCCACGCCTATTGCTTCTCAATCCATCACGCTGACTGGTAGCACCAGCGAGAGCCTCACGCTGCAAGTGTCCGACCTGCTCTACATCGAGTCAGTCGGCAACTATGCGAAAGTTTTCCACCTACACGAAGGAAAGGTGCAGACCGACATGCTCCGTGCCACCTCCAAGCAGATAGAAGACGAACTCCAAGCCTATCCGATGATCGTGCGTAGCCACCGCGCCTTCCTCGTCAATCTCGGACAAGTGGACCAAATCGTTTCTTGTTCTGGCACTACCCAATTGCTCATCAAGCACTGCCACGAATTTATCCCCGTCTCACGCAGCAACATGGCACAAGTGAAGGAAGCCATCAAGGGGGTGTGAAAAAAAAGAGAGACTCCTGAAAGTCTCTCTCGGATTGCCTCTTGGTTGCGGAAGGAGGGGGATTCGAACCCCCGGTACGGTAACCCGTACGTCAGTTTAGCAAACTGGTGGTTTCAGCCACTCACCCATCCTTCCGGAACTGTGCGTTCTGAATTGCTCCGACAGGGTGCTTTTTCATCGTGAAAGGTGCTCCCTTGTCATTTGCGAGTGCAAAGGTAGCACAAATTTTAGATACGGCAAAATAAAATCAAGGAAAATTTTGTACCTTTGCCGAAAATTTTTGATACACATTATATATAATAGATGATTATGCATACAAGACAGGAGAAGATGGAGGCATTTGGACGTCTGCTCGACGTGATGGATGACCTCCGCGAGAAGTGCCCCTGGGACAGGAAGCAGACTAACGAATCTCTGCGTCCCAACACGATTGAAGAAACTTACGAACTCTGCGATGCCCTCATCAAGGAGGACAACATCAATATCTGCAAGGAACTGGGTGATGTGCTGCTCCACATTGTGTTCTATTCGAAGATAGGCGAAGAGAAAGGTGCGTTCGATGTGGCGGACGTCTGCCACAAGCTCTGCGACAAGCTCATTTTCCGTCATCCTCATGTTTATGGTGATGTGGTGGCGAATACGCCCGACCAGGTGCGTCAGACTTGGGAACAGATCAAGACCAAAGAGAAGGATGGCAACAAGACCGTGCTTTCTGGTGTGCCTGATGCCCTGCCTTCGCTCGTGAAAGCCTATCGTATTCAGGACAAGGCTCGCAATGTGGGTTTCGATTGGGAAGAACGTCGCGATGTGTGGAAGAAGGTGAAAGAGGAGATCACGGAATTCGAGGCAGAAGTGGAAACGCTCTACAACAATGCCGAGACGGAGGAAGCCAAAGCCGCTGCCAAGAAACATGCCACCGAGGAGTTTGGTGATGTGATGTTCAGTCTGATCAACGCTGCCCGTCTCTACAAAATCAATCCAGACAATGCCCTCGAACATACCAACCAGAAGTTTATCAAACGTTTCAACTACGTGGAAGCGAAAGCCAAAGACCAAGGGCAGGACTTGAAAGACCTGACCTTGGAACAAATGGATGCTTGGTGGAACGAGGCGAAACAATTTCATTAAGAAACGAAACAATATCATAAAAAAGAACTTTACCAAAACAACATGAACATGAAAAAGATCCTATTGTTATGTCTTCTGGCGATTGGAACTGTGGCCAGAGCCCAAGTGACGGGTGAGTATACCATCAAGGTGGAGAGCAAGAAGCCCGCTGGAATCATTGATGAGATGCTCTACGGACAACTGTTCGAACACATCTACTTCAGCGCCAACAATGGCGTGTGGCAGGAACTCATACAGGAACGTTCGTTCGAGCCAGAGCAATATCCGGGCATTCATCCACGTGACGGTTACTTTGATGGCTGGTTTATGGACGATGACATGGTGCTGCATTCACCAACCCGCTATGAGCAGCCACTCAAGATTGACAGCATCAACACCTGCGACTTCGATCTGACGATGGATGTGAACTGGCGTGCCTACAAGCTGGCTAGGCGCAGCTGGAGCGGTGGTCTGATGGACATCCGTTTCGCTTTCCGCAACAAGGCTGATGGCACTCCTTATTATGTACGCATACACGACCCTTATTATGAGAGCCGTACCTTCACCCCAGCGCAGACGCAGTCGCAGATTGATGCGGCCAACGAAGCTGCTGCACGTGCCCGGCTGCAACAGCAGAGCGCCACAGCCGATTTCTCCATCTGCACCATGGAAGTACGTGAGATGCAGGGTTTTGGAGGTCGTCCAGGACGCCGCATGAATACGCTCACGCCATTGGTATCAGCTCCAGCTACGAAAGAGCAAGTGAACGAGAATCAGCAATGGCACAAGCTGCGCATCGAGAGCCGTAGCAGCAAGGTGACGGTCTATTGGGACGGCAAGGAGGTGGTCAGCTATGACAATCTGGAGAAGGCCGAACAGAATTTCGTGACCTTCTGGGTGAATTACACGGAAGCCACCTACCGCAACATCAAGCTGACAGCTGCAGATGGCAAGACTTTGTTTGAGGGCACGCCTGGCGATGTGAAGATTCCTGCTGTCGCCCAGCAATGGACTGCATTCGGCGAGGGTGGTAAGTATCGTCTCGTGAAGGATGATGCCGTGAACATGCGCTACTCGCAGGAGATCACAGCAGGAAGGACAGAGGCCGGCATCTTCCAAGGTCCGCAGAACATCGTCGCAGGCGAGAAATATGTAGGCTCCATCTATGCGAAAGGAAAAGGAGAACTCATCATCGGACTCCGCAGTACGAAAGGCAATATCATTGCCCGCCAGTCGTTTAAGGTCAGCAAAGAGTGGAAGAAATATGAATTCACGCTTGATCCCGAGAAAATCGAAGGTGATTTCAGACTCTCTATAGATAGCACCCAAACCCCTAAGATGATTGCTAATGTTAGCTGCGATGCCGATTTTCTTATCATGGTCAAGAACGGAACAGTGCAGGTCGATATGGCTACGATGACCACACAGACAGGTCTCAGTCTGGGCGGTTTCCGTCCTGATATCCTGCAAGCCGTGAAGGAGTTGCACCCCACCTGTTTGCGTTGGCCAGGTGGCGGTTACGTGGCTCAGTATGACTGGAAATGGGGCATCGGTCCACAGGAGAACCGTGAGCGTTGGGCACATTGGATGTGGATGGATTATGACCAGAATTGCTTCGGAACAGATGAGTTCATCCGTTTCTGCCGTGAGGTCAACAGCGAGCCTGTCATCGTGGTGAGCGTCAAGTTCGAACGTCCTGCTGAGGAGTATGACCAAATTCTTCAGGATGCGCTCCATTGGCTGCGCTACTGCAATGCTCCAGCCACCGATGAATGGGGAGCCAAGCGTGCTGCCAACGGACATCCAGAACCCTACAACGTGAAATACTGGGAGATTGACAACGAGATGTGGGAAATGGGCATTGACCGCTATGAGAAGTGTGTGCGCGACTTCAGCACAGCGATGCGTAAGATTGACCCATCCATTAAGATTATCGCTTGTGGTGGATTCCAGGAAGATGAACAGTTCATCCAGCGTAGCGGCAACTACTTTGACTACCTCAGCCTGCACCACTATGAGCAGCAGGGTGGTTATGCCACAGGTCCCGTTCGTCTGGGTCAGCAGTACGACCGCTATGCCAAGATGATTGCCGACAGTCCTAATCCGAACATCAAACTTTTCATTTCGGAATGGAATCTTAACAGCATCGACTGGCGAACCGGTCTCTTTGCTGGTGGATTCCTCAACATGTGCGAGGCTCGAGATGTGGTGGCGATGGGTGCTGCAGCTCTGTTCATACGCCGTACAGATGCGCCCGACTGGAACAATGCCTTCATAAACTTCGACTATAAAGACCTGTTCAAGGCACCCAACTGCCAAGTCACCGAACTCTGGTACGACCATTTCTCCAAATACCGTCTTGCATACAGTGGTGAGACAGGCAATCTGAGCGTCAGTACCACCATGTCCGAGAATGGTGCCGATGTGATTGTCAAAGTGGTGAACCCCACCGACGAACCTGTCACCCTCCGCGTCAAAGGCGACTGGAACCATGTCTCATGCACATCCTTCGACTACTACGCTCCAGGCTCATTGACCGTTGCCAACAGCATGGAAAACAAGAATGCCGTAGCCCTCCAAAAAACGACCGCAAAGATTGAAGGCAACGATGTCCTGCTCTCTGTTCCAGCCCTATCCGCGGGTGTACTGACTATTACAAAATGATGGAAAATTTTATTCTCCTAATATCGTCACGACCAGCTTTCTTGACCCACCGTAATTCCTGTACTCACAGAAGTATATCCCTTGCCAGGTTCCCATGTTCAGGCGGCCGTTGGTGATGGGGATGGTGATGCCCACGCCGCTAAGGGTTGACTTGGCATGGGCGGGCATGTCGTCAGAACCCTCCAACGTGTGCTCGTAGTAGGGCTGATTTTCTGGCACCAGACGGTTGAAGATGGTCTCCATATCGACACGTACATCGGGGTCGCAATTCTCGTTGATGCTCAGTCCGCAACTTGTGTGCTTCGTGAAGATGTTGATGATGCCCGTCTTTGGCAATTGGGGCAACTGACTCAGTATCTCGTTTGTCACAAGATGAAAGCCTCTCGATTTGGGCTTCAATGTTATTTCTATTTGCTGTAGCATAAGCTAATTAATGGATTAAGCGAGTCGTTTCAGTAACTCGATGAGCACACGCCAGATGTCCTCAATGGTGGATAACTCTATGCGCTCGCTGGTGGAGTGGGGCTCTACAATACGCGGACCGATACTGGCCATTTGGATGCCAGGATAGCGTTCTACAAAGAATCCTGCTTCCAACACGAAGTGCATCGCCACCATGCGTGGGCGCCAACCCAACACGTCTTGGAAGGTATCGGAGGTCAGTTGCAGAAATGCGGATTGCTGGTCTTCCTGCCATGCTGGAGCCGACATGACCAGTTCGCTCTTGTCACCACAGGCTGCAAACATGTCAGCAATCTCACGACTGAGCCTTTCCATCTCGCTGTCGATGAAGCTGCGTGTATGGGTAGAGACGAAGATGCAGTCTGCTTCTGTCTGGATGCGTCCTATGTTGTTGGAAGTCTCCACCGTGTCCTGCATCGTTTCGCTCATCTTCACCACACCCTGAGGAATCTCACCAAGACAAGTCATCAAAGCATCAACAGCTTTTGAGTCAATCACCATCGCTTGTGGGTCGCAGGGGCTGATCGTGCAGCGCATACCAGGATCGCTGTTGCCATACTGCTCGTGCAACCATTGGTTCATCCTCTCTTCCTGCTTGACAAGTGCTGCCTCCTTGTCTGAGGATAGGCAGATGATGATCTCTCCCGATGAAGCGATGGATGCATTGGCTTCACCTATATTGATGGAGGCTACATCGAAGTTGCATTCCTTGCGAATGGCATCCAAGACTGTCCAAGCTGCTTTGGTGGCACTGCAACGTCCCTTGTTGATGTCAACACCTGAGTGACCACCCAATCCGCCTTCAAAAAGGATGCTGTACCAGTTTCCTGTTGGGGCTGGCTTGCGCTCTACAGGGATGCGATGGAACTGCAGACAGGCACCAGCGGCACCTGTGGTGATGGTGTCGTAATCCTCTGAGTCGAGGTTGATCACCTTACGACCTTTCAGGAAATCCTTGCTCAGTTGCGAAGCACCCGACATGCCGTCTTCCTCGTTGGTGGTGGTGATGACCTCCAGCGGACCATGCACAATCTCCTTGCTTTCCAGCACAGCCAACGCCATAGAGAGACCGATGCCGTTGTCTGCACCCAATGATGTGCCACGTGCCTTCATCCACCCATTCTCCACATAGGCGTCAATAGGGGTGTTGAGCGGATCACTCATCCCCACACACACCATGTCCATGTGATTGAGAAGTACGATAGGTTCAGTTCCTTCATGGCCAGGAGTGGCAGGCTTGCTGATGACGATGCAGTTCTCTTGGTCACGCTTGTACGACAAGTTCAGCCGTTCTGCAAATTGACATAAATAGTCTGCCACACGCTCTTCATGATGTGAGGGACGGGGTATCTGATTCAGTTCCTTGAATAGCTGGAACACACGTTCTGTTGTAGGTGCCATTTCTCTGTATTATATGTATAACGGATGCAAAGATACGGATAAGAGCGCTATAAATCATCGCCAAAATAAGGATTTTTTACCAATTAACATCCTTTAACAGGATTTCGTGTGTGTATGTCATAAAAACATCGTACCTTTGCACTCGCAAACGAAAAGGGCGCTTTCGTCTAGCGGCTAGGACACATGCCTCTCACGCATGGAACACGGGTTCGATTCCCGTAGGCGCTACCAAAAACCTAAGTGGCAAAACTCATATGTGGAGTATGCCACTTTTTTATTGAAAGAACACAAAATGGCAAAGATTACATTAGCTAAACTTTTGAAACGAATCAGCATTGCGATGCACCCTTACAGGAAATCCCCCAATGCTCCTATTTATGAAGACATTGCTGAGATGTGTGGTACAACACCTGATAGAGTCTATCGGATTGCGCACGGCTCACACATACACAATTACGAAGACAGCGCTACACTTACTGAATTGAAACGGAGAGGAATCGTACGCGATTAAAACCTTTTCTTCTCAAGTGTCACTCCTTTTCATCCTTCGTCACCTCATCCACATACTGAATGAGTTTCCGATAGAAGGTATGATGCTGGAGCGTTGCTTTGTCGCCAAAGATGATGAGTTTCATGCGGGCACGAGTCATCGCGACATTCATACGTCTAAGGTCTGAAAGGAAACCGATTTGCCCATTATCATTGCTACGTACAAGACTGATGATAATGATGTCACGTTCCTGACCTTGGAATCCATCTACAGTATTCACACTAATGACCTGACGGAAAGGTCTGAACTCCTCACGCTTACGAATCTGCTGACGCAGGTATTGTGTCTGCACCTTATACGGAGAGATGATTCCTACATCCAGACGTTCGGCAAGGAAACGTTCCTTGCCTATTTTATTGATATAGTTGTTGAGGGTAGAGAGTACCAACTCTGCTTCTGCCTTGTTGATGCGTCCATGATTCTCGCCAATGAATTGTTCTGTGAAGTCAATCTTCAACTTTTCCTCATCCTTCAATTCCTCATTCACCTGCTGTAACATCTCATTACCGTCAATCCATTGGATGGGGTGTTCTAAATCGAGCACAGAACGATGCTTCACACTATCGTCCGATTCCACCTGACCATGATAGAACCAGTCGGAGGAGAACTTCATGATGTCATCGTTCATGCGATATTGCACCTTGAGCAAGGTGACCGCCTCAGGCTGGTTCTCCACAATACGTTCCATGAGGGTCTTTCCAAGCCCCTGTTTCATGGCCTCGTAACACTTGATAGTGGGTGGAAGTTGTTGGTGGTCTCCAGCCAGGATGACACGTGAGGCACGCCTTGTGGCAATCCAGCATGCAGGCTCCAAAGCTTGTGCCGCCTCGTCAATAAATAGGGTGGAAAATTTGTGTCGCACCAGCAGTTTGTTGGCAGAGCCGACCAAGGTGCATGCCACCACACGAGCCTCATCAAACAATTGGGCATTGATGGTCATTTCTATCTCTGTGGCACGGTCGCGCAAACGGGCTATCTTCTGATGCACATTGTCGCCATGTTTTCTGTTTTCCTTTATCTGTCGAATCATCTTACGGATGCTCCACAGTTCTGGATAATCAGGATGGCTCTCAAACTTACGCTCGTAGGTGAAGGAGAGCATCTTGTCATTCACACGTGAGGGATTGCCAATGCGAAGTACAGGCACACCATGATCCACCAGTTTCTCACTGATCCAATCGACCGCCATATTGCTTTGGGCACACACCAACACCTGTGTCTCACGATGCAGCGTCTCATAGATGGCTTCGACAAGGGTGGTGGTCTTGCCTGTGCCAGGAGGACCATGCACCACTTCCACATCCTTCGCCCATAGCACCTCGTTCACTGCTTGTTCCTGTGTCTTGTTCAGCCAAGGGAACTGCATGGGGGCGAAGGTGCGTTTCTCTGGTTTGATCTGTCCTGCAAAGATGTCTCGCAAGTCAGCCAGTCGGTTGTTCTTGGCATTAATGACATCGTCGAGTGCATGAAACATCGCCTTGTAGGAAGTTTCATCGAAATAGAGTTGCACACCCAGATTCTGAGCGTTCTGCAGGTCAATCAGCGCTTGGGAAGAGGGGAGTGTGACCACCATTTTGTCGCCATCAACGCAAGAAACCATCGATGAAAAGGGGAAATATTTGATGTCCGACTTATTCTTGATGTCGTCATTCAAATATTGTGCATTGAACGAAAAGAACTGCACAGGCTTGCCATACTCAAACAGGTGTTCGATGTCTTCGTCCGCCTCGTCATGATCTTTCTTGATTACTTCAACGACCAATTGGTTCAGGGAATTGTAATAACTACGTCCAGCCTCAATAGGATACCAGCAGATGCCACGATGAATCTTCCGTTTGATGCCCATCTTCTCCGATTGCACACGAAACTCCTCCTTCTCGGAGTCGTATTCCATCTGCAAGAGTTGACGGAGCCGTTGCAAGTATAGCGTGCTGTTCTGCATAGTATATGAGGATGAAAATGGAAAATGTCAAATATGTAACACCAACGCATCCATGAAGAGCGTGAGGGTGGTGCGCTTGAGCAGTTGATGGCGACAGAGCGTATCGAGTCGCTGCTGCAACTCATTTCTGTTGTTTTCATTGATGAGGGTTTGCAGTTGCTGATAGGATTCTTTCACTCTTCCATCCAGCAGCAGCATCAGACCCATCAGCATGTTTGCTTCCTCTTGGGTGGTTTCTTCCGCTTTCAGTTCAAGGATGAACTTCATGGCATCCTCTTTCTTGCCGCAGACCATCAGACACCAAGCCAGTTGTAACTTGACCAAAGGTGATTCCTCGTCCAAGAACGAAGCCTTATACAACAATGGCATTGCCTCCTCATATTGTCCGCATTGCATCAGCGATTGTGCCGAATTCATCAGGTATTTCAAGCTCTCAGGATTGATTTCCAGGAGTTCGTGATAGTATTTGGCTGCCTCTTCCATCCTGCCCGATGTGTAGCAGAGCATGGCAAGGTGACTCAGTGTCCACTTGGAGTTGGGCTTGATGCTGTTGGCCACAGTATAGGCATGGATGGTCTCTTCCTTGTGGTTCAACTTCTGATGACAGAAACCTATCTTCTGCCAGACACTTGCCAGTTCTGGGTCGAACTCATTATTGGCAATTGTGGTGAAGATGTCGAGCGCCGCCTGATAAAACTCCTTCCGCATCAGGAAGTCTGCGTATTGTGCCAACTCCTCCTCGTCGTCTGCCATCAATTCCTGTAACATAGGATTGCTGAACGGAGTGACAGGATGCTCTTTCAGCATGGTGAAAGGATTGAAGAATTGCTGTTTATAAGGATAGAGGTGGTAGAAACGGTACAGGTCAAACACATAGTGTCTGCGGATGTCTGCTCGCTTAGGTTGATGCAGTTCTTCACTCTCTGCCATCTCGTCAAGGTCCATTCCATCGGGGATTTGGCTACTGATTTGTGCCTCCATCGCATTCCCTGCCATACCACCAATGTTGGAAAGTGTGAAGCAAAGGGAGTATTTGTCGCTGTTGCAGAAAGGACTGCCGTTCAGGATGACTCGGATGACCTTATTGACCATTCCATCGGAGAACTTCTTGAGTTCTGGGGTGTGATTGTTGTCCAGCGAGAAGGGGTAGAACCAATGTGGCATCTTATGGAAGAAATCGTAGCCCTTCAGGGTGGAGAACGAAGCGAAATAGATATCGGCACCATCCAACTGCAATTCTGCCATCTCATGCATCTTCTTGTTCATCTTCTCGTCAGTCATCCACTCTGGATTCTCTCCGTTCTTGATAAATGCATCTGGATCGATGTTCTGCTGTTTCGGCGTGTTCTTTTTCATCAGCCCCTGCATGAGCACAGGCATAATGTCGTTGCGCATACGTGAGGTAACACTATCTGTTGTGCAGCTCAATTGCAATTGCATCATTGTGGCGTAGAGGTCGTGGATGAAAGCTGCATCGTCACTATAGATGCGCAGACGGTCTTGCAAATCCTGGTTATCCTTGAGTTGGGCGTAAGAGAAATGGAACACCAGCAAGAATCCGACCAATGCCCGCTGTGACACAATCTCATCTTCCACCAGATAGCAATCTAACAGGAAGAGCATTTTGGCTGCATCCACAAATTCGAAGAGGGATAGGGTGGTAGCCGCGATGAAAATAGCCTTGTCATTGGCATTGATGCTCTCGGAGAAGATGATGCGGTTTGCCAAATCCACATCGGCATTCTGCCAGAGCTCACTTGTCCATGTCCAGTTAAACAGGTTCAGCATGGTCGTCTCGTGCTGTTCTTTCAGTCCTCCCATCCGATATTGACGAATGGAATCACGAAGCAGTTCATCGTTTGTCACCTCTTCCATCTCCTGCGAAACGCTCTCCAAATGACTGACAATGCTTTCGAACGAAGAAACCCGCTTCATCTCTTTGCTCACGCTGACATACTTCTCCTCCGCATGATTCTTGATGCGCTCCAGACGTTCCAACCGACTGACCACAAAACCCAGCTGATGGCAGATATTGGTGCGGATGCGTTCACGTTGCGCATCATCGATGCCCTGCAACATGAATTGCAACATCTGCTGATAGGTCGTCCATAGGTATTCGGTCTCTTCCGTAAGTCCCCAATCACCTATCTCCGCCACCTTTTGGCGAATCATCGGGAAGGTCTCTGCGAGATTCTCCTTCTTGAGTTTAGTATGTATATCAATGTAGTCCACCTTTCAGCTATCAGTTTTCATTTGTTTTTTTCATTGAGGGCTTTACTCGCCTCTCACTTGACCAAGCCTCTTCCTTTTGCCCACTTTTTCACATCTGTCATCATCGAGTCATCGTAGGTGATGCTGGCCTTCATCGGTACGTACGTAAACAAAGTGTCTGGAAGATAAATCCGATGTGATTGTGGTATGTATTCCAATACATTAGATAGTGTGTCTTCATTTAGTGCTGCAATAGCCTTGTCATACACTTTCCGTATCTTCTGTACTTCGCCCATCCTGGCCTGATAGACAGAATCGTTGAACAGCACACACATCAAATTGGCCACCTTCAAGTCCTCTGTGCCAGTCAGTCGCTTGGCACCTCTTGCCACCGCCTCGCTGGCATATGGCTCAGGCAGAATGGCACCATCGTACTGATCCTGATCCACCATCGTGCCACGCAATCGGATATTGTTGATTTGGGGCTTGTTGAGGTCGATGCTCTGCAACTTCACCGATTCCAAAATCTTGTCTGCAAAATAATCCACAGAAGAATGTCTTGTGATGCCGATGATCTTCTCCTTGATGCTCTCCGCCTTCAGCAGTCGTGCCTTGGGTGCAGTAATCAGCCACATTCTCAGTTCGCCCACCATCGCTACCTGTGCCGTGTCACCTTGCCCTTGCCAGATGCACGCCTTCACCAAGTCGCTCACCATACCATCAATGTCGCCATTCATGAAAGCAGTGTCTGCATCCATCGCTGCATCGAATGTGACCAGCTTCACAGAGACACCCATCGAATCAAAAAGTCCGATGGAATCGGCATAATAGAAAGGCAGGCACTCCATCGTTGGCAGTACACCCAGTTTGAGAGCAGTGGAATCGTCCTTAACTTCCACCTTCTCATTCTGTCCGCACGAACCGAACAAAACGACTGTCCAGAGAATGGATAATATGTAAATCAATTTTTGCATATCTCTTTGTCTTGATGAATTTGATGGCTTTAGTAGGCGTCTTCTTCTGTCGGAGGCTTGCCAAAGAGGATTTTGCGTTCGCGTGCTATGGCTTGCGTTGTCCAGTCCTCGGGCACGAAACGCCAGTGGTTCTTGGGTTGAGGGTCGATGGTGCCGAGTTCCTTGACGTACTCCATCAGGTAGTGTCGGATGTCGTGTTCGCTGACGTTGAGTATGCGGGCGTCCATCTCTTCCTTTGATAGTCCTGCGCCTTTGGTGAGGAGTTCGCCACCCCCGTTGGCACGATAGGCGGTCATCGCCACAGTATAGGTCTCGTCCATCTTGAAAGGACGACCGTCGTCCATACGGAGGATGTTCACTTTCTCTCCTTCGGGCTTGGTGACATCAACTTCGTAGTAGATGCCTGCTGCGGAGTCGAAGTTGAAGATGAAGTTCTTGAAGCCCATGCGTTCGGGGTTGCTCTTCATCGGACTGATGAGGAGCATGGGGTCGGTTGGAGCATGCATCTGCTGTGTCCATGCGGCATAGCTCGTCTCCAAATAGTTCTTGATTTCACGACCTGTGAGCATGAGGGTGTAGAGGTGGTCTTCGAATCGGTAGAGGTCGAAGAGGTTGCTGACCTTGATGTCACCTGCCTCGATGGAGGCGTTGAAGAAGAGTGGGGCGCTGAAGGAGAGGTCTGCTTTGCTCACTTTGAGCTGCAGGGCCTGTATGAGGTCGATGTAGGCGGAGGATCCGAAGTAAGCGTCTGTGACATCGACACGATGGAGGAAGGTGCCGATTTTCTGCGAGGCGAAGCGCTTGACTTCGTGGAAGGGGTAGGCGAAGTGGCGTCGGAAGGAGTTGGCGTGCTGGTTGTGGAGCGTGCCGATGTAGTTGAGTGTGCAGGCAGTCTCATGACTGGTCACTTTGCCATGTTCGTTGATGCGAAAATCGACGTCGATGACAGCGACGCTATGGGCATAGCAGCCAGGATTGATGCATGGTACATTGCGACCGCCTTTGGTGGTCACTTCCTCCATATTGCTGGCATGGTCGTGTCCATAGAGAATGAGGTCGAAGCCCTCGACATTCTCAGCCGTCTCACGTGTGGCATTCTCTTTATAGTTTTCAGTCACGATGCCCTCGTCCATGCCCGAGTGGAGCAGTCCGATGATGAAATCAGGGTTTTCTTCTTCTTTTACAGTCTTCACCCATTTTTCGGCACTCTCGCGAATGTCCTCAAAACGAAGCCCTTTCCAAATTTCCTTTGGAATCCAATGAGGAATAGCTGGTGTGATAAAGCCAATCACTGCAATTTTCAACCCTTGACGATAGAACACTTCGTAGGGTTGGAAATAAGGCTCGCCGGTCTCAATGTTGATAGCATTGGCACCTAAAATGGGGAAACTGCATTCTTTCACATACTTGTCATATATGTGCTTGCCCATCTCTATGTCATGGTTGCCAATCACAGCTACATCATATCCGATGTAGTTACAGATGTCCGCCACACGATGACGCGAGTTTTCACAATGATTGTTGAAGTAATAGGCGGTAGGCTCGCCTTGCAGCATATCACCACCATCTATCAAGAGTGTATTGCCAGGACTTTCTTGCACCACCTTTGCCACAAATGCATGCACCCGTTGGAGACTTCCCTTGCCCCAATGGTCATGTCGGAAGTCATACGGAAAGTAGTTTCCATGCACGTCCGTCGTAAAGATGATTTTCAAATGTTTCGTCTCTGTGCTCATACAGCTTGCAAAGGTAAGGAAAAAATGTCAATTCTCAATTATTAATTGTCAATTATTCTCATTGGCATCTTTTTTGTTGTGCTATTTCAGCAAAAAAATAACTGAAATTATGGCATTTATCGATTATTACAAAGTGATGGGTATCTCAAAGGATACACCACAGAAAGACATAAGGGCTGCATACCGCAAGCGTTCCAAGCAGTTCCATCCAGACCTTCACCCTGACGATCCTAAAGCCAAGGCGAAATTCCAGATGCTGAATGAGGCATACGAAGTGCTTAACGATCCTGAGAAGCGTGCCAAGTATGACCAATACGGTGAGAACTGGAAACAGGCAGAGCAGTTCGGAGGCTTCGGCACAGGTGGTGGAGGAGGCAATCCCTTCGAAGGCTTCTCCTTCAACATGAGCGGAGATGGTGGCATGAGTGACTTCTTCCAGCAGATCTTTGGCAGCATGGGTAGCCGTCGCGCACGTGCCACACGTCGTCCTGCCGAACCCTCTGAAGTGGAAGCCCACGTGTCCATTGACGTGTGGACAGCCATCCTCGGCGGTGAACTCATCGTGAGCAGCACCTACGGAAAGTACAAACTGAAAGTGGCACCAGGCACTCAGCCTGGCAAGAAAGTGCGTCTGAAAGGAAAGGGTGGCACCAAGAGCGATGGCACAGCCAAAGACCTCATCATTGTCTTTGATGTCACAATACCTGCCAATCTGACCGACCAGCAGAAGGCGCTCATCGAACAAGCGAGAAGAGGATGACCCTTACGATTGTTTATTGTTGGGCATCATGACAGTGGCATTGACCACATTGACTTGAAGAACATTCACCTTCATTCATCGGGCAAGAGCCGCAGGAACAACCGCGATTCTTGCCCGTTGCTTTTTTATATATATGATAGATAAGAACGGCTGCCACGATGGTGAGGATGATATAGACAATGATTTCCTGCATCAATTCTAAAATCTATTCTAACCCCTAAACTCTCAACTCAAAATGCTTCCAACCTGATAGATCACCATAGAAGCAAGCCAGGCAAGCAGGGTGGTGTAGAGGGCAGTGAAGCCCGCCCATTTCCATTTGCCCGACTCGTGCTTGATGCCAATACAGGTGGGGATGCAAGGGAAGTAGAGCAGGACGAAGACCATGAAGGAGAAAGCAGCGAGAGGTGTCATGCCACTGGTGGTGATGTCGCCATGATAAAGCACAGACATGGTGCTGGCCACAATCTCCTTGGCTCCCACGCCTGTGACGAGGGCGACTCCTTCTTTCCATGCCAAACCACAGGGTTGGATGATGGGTTCGACAAACTTGCCAATCTGACCGATGTAACTGATTTCCATCTGCTGCTCCTCTGACAGTTCATCGTGGTGAGGGAAGTAACTAAGTGCCCACACAGCGATGCTGGCTACTAGAATTGTTGTACCCATCTTCTTGAGGTATTGCTTACCCTTCTCCCATGTATGACGCCAGACACTCTTCATGGATGGCATGCGATAGGGAGGCAGTTCCATCACGAACGGGGTGCTCTCGCCCTTGACAACAAATCGGCTGAGCAATTTTGCCATGATGATGCTGAACATGATGCCAATGAGGTACATGCTGAAGAGAATGAGAGCCGAATTCTTGGGGAAGAAAGCACTGATGATGATGATATAGACGGGCAGTCGTGCTGAGCAAGACATGAGTGGAGTGATGAGCATGGTGATGAGTCGTGACTTGCGGTCTTCGATGGTACGAGTCGCCATGATGGCTGGGATGTTGCAACCAAAGCCCATAATCATTGGAATGAAAGACTTTCCATGCAGTCCCATTCGATGCATGATCTTGTCCATGATGAAAGCGGCACGTGCCATATATCCTGAATCTTCCATCCATGAAATGAATGCATAGAGAATCATAATGTTGGGCAGGAAGACAATCACGCCACCCACACCACTGATGATGCCATCGACGATGAGATCCTTGAGTGGTCCGTCTGGCATCCATGCGCCAACCCATTCGCCCAACCATTCGACTCCTGCATCAATCCAATCCATCGGGTATTGACCGATGTTGAAGGTGCAGAAGAACATGAGGTACATGAGCAGCAGGAAAATGGGGTAGCCCCACACCTGATGGGTGACCACAGCATCGATGCGTTTGGTCATGAGCCTCTTGTATTTGTATATCTTCTGGAAGGTCTCTTTCATGGCTCCCTGCACATATCCATACTTTGCGTCGGTAATGGCGGATTCGCTGTCTTCATCAATTTCTTGCTGTATTTCCTTCTGACAAACATCTCGTTCTGCGAGGATGTCAGCACAGTTTTCCAACTTCCGTACAATATCCTCCACCTGACGGTCATTCTCCAAAAGTTTGATGGCAAGGAAGCGCGCAGAGTAGTTGTGGTGAGGCTCTGGATTCATACGGATGAGGGCTTCGACACGTGCAATTTTCTCTTCAAGCAACACTCCATGATTGATGTGTATGTGCCTGGCTGTCTTCTGCTTACCCTCTGCAATTTGTATAATTTGATGAAAGAGTTCCTTCACGCCTTCACCTGTCTTTCCAATTGTTGGGACGATGGGAGCACCAAGCAGAATGCCCAACTGATCTATGTCGAGTTGGTTGCCGCTCTCACGCAGTTCGTCGAACATGTTGAGGGCGATAATCATCGGCACATCCATGTCGATGAGTTGGGTGGTCAGATAGAGATTGCGCTCGAGATTGCTGGCATCAATCACGTTGATGATGATGTCTGGATGTTTCTCGATGATGTATTTACGCACATAGAGTTCTTCGGGTGTATAGGTCGAGAGAGAATAGGTGCCTGGCAGATCGACAAGGTTGAAGTGATAGCCCTCGAAGTCGAAGTGTCCCACCTTGGCATCGACCGTCACGCCGGAGTAGTTGCCCACCCGTTCATGGGCTCCGCTGGCGATGTTGAACAGAGAGGTTTTTCCACAATTGGGATTGCCCACAAAGACAACATTGAGTTCATGTTCCTTGATGCGTGCCACACGTTGCACAATGTCCTCGCAGTCGTCAGCAAGCAGCGTGTGCAGGTCGGGGTGAGATGCCTCCCACGCCTTGGCCTCTTCTTCGTTGACTACCTCCACCATGTCGGCCTCGGCTCTGCGAAGACTGACCTCATAATCCATAATCTTGTACTTCACAGGGTCGTGCAAGGGGGCATTGAGCAACACCTCCACCGTCTTGCCCTTGATGAAACCCATCTCGACAATACGTTTGCGGAAGCCGCCGTGGCCCATCACGCGGACAATGACGCCCGTCTGTCCTGTTTTCAACTCAGATAATCTCATGTGCTGTCATTTTGACTGCCATATCCTATAAAGAATGACAGTGGCTTTGTATATCGAGTGCAAAGTTACAACCTTTTCCCAAGTTATACAATACCTAAATGTCAGTAATTCACACATTATATATAAATAAAGTCTTCTTGTTATTCTTCAAGTCATGTTTTTTCACTATCTTTGCATCCGATTTTCAATCGTTTGTATATTATCATTACAATATATTATGGAAAGAAAAGTTGCATTGATTACAGGTATCACCGGTCAAGACGGTTCGTACCTTTCTGAGTTCCTTTTGGCGAAGGGTTATGAAGTGCATGGCACCATCCGCCGTTCTTCTGTCGATTATCGTGAGCGCATCGCTCATCTGGAAGGCACTCCAAACTTCCACCTTCACTATGCCGACTTGGGCGACTCGATGTCCATGCTCCAGGTAATCAGTAAGGTGAAGCCAACAGAGATTTACAACCTTGCCGCTCAGAGCCATGTGCAGGTGAGCTTCGACTCTCCAGAGTTCACGGCTGATGTTGATGCTGTGGGCGTGCTCCGTGTGCTCGAGGCCGTTCGTCTGTGTGGCTTGGCAGATAAATGCCGCATCTATCAGGCTTCCACATCTGAGTTGTATGGCAAGGTGGAAGAAGTTCCTCAGAATGAGAATACTCCGTTCCATCCATATTCTCCATATGCAGTGGCAAAGCTCTACGGTTTCTGGATTGTGAAGGAATATCGTGAGGCTTACAATATGTATTGCTGCTCGGGCATCCTGTTCAACCATGAGAGTGAGCGCCGTGGTGAGACATTCGTGACAAGAAAGATCACGCTGGCTGCTGCTCGCATTGCTCAGGGCAAGCAGGAGAAGCTCTATCTTGGCAACCTCTCTTCCCTTCGCGACTGGGGCTATGCCAAGGACTATGTGGAGTGCATGTGGCTGATTCTTCAGCAGGAGAAGCCAGAGGACTTCGTGATTGCGACAGGTGTGCAGCACTCTGTTCGAGAGTTCGCCTACTATGCTTTCAAGGCTGCAGGCATCGAACTGAAGTTTGAAGGCGAAGGCATGGATGAAAAGGGTGTCTGTGTCGCTGGTCCTGAGAACCTGGTTGGCAAGACACTTGTTGAGGTCAGCGCTGATTTCTATCGTCCAACCGACGTGGTGAATCTCTGGGGCGATCCAACGAAGGCAAAGGAGAAGTTGGGTTGGAATCCTCAGACCACTTCCTTCGAACAGCTTGTTTCCATCATGGTGAAGCACGATATGGAGAAAGTGGCTGCTGATCATGTGGCATCTGTGATGAGAACGAACTTGGCAGAGTATCTGGAAAAGGGACTTGTGAAATAACGAACTATGGCATTAGACAAAAACGCTAAGATATTTGTGGCAGGACATCATGGACTGGTGGGTTCTGCCATCTGGAACAACCTCAAGTCTCGTGGTTACGAGAACCTCGTGGGCAAGTCTCACGCAGAACTCGATCTGCTTGACCCTGCGGCTGTGAAGAAGTTTTTCGATGAGGAACAACCTGATGCCGTCGTGCTGGCTGCAGCTCATGTGGGAGGCATTATGGCGAACTTGCAGTACCGTGCCGACTTCATTTATCAGAACTTGCAGATCCAGCAGAACGTCATTGGTGAGGCATGGAAGCATGGCGTGAAGAAGCTCCTCTTCTTAGGCTCTACTTGTATCTATCCAGGCGAGGCTCCACAGCCGATGCCCGAGGATTGTCTGCTGACATCTCCACTCGAATACACCAACGAGCCTTACGCTATCGCCAAGATTGCAGGCTTGAAGATGTGCGAGTCGTTCAACCTTCAGTATGGCACTGACTACATTGCAGTCATGCCGACCAACCTCTATGGTCCTAACGATAACTTCCACCTCGAAAACTCTCATGTGCTCCCTGCCATGATTCGTAAGATTCATCTGGCAAAGTGCCTGAACGAGGGTAATTGGGAGGCTGTTCGCAAAGATCTTGGTCTTCGTCCAGTTTCCATGAAAGTGCCAAAGATGGTAGATGGACAAGATGCTCAGGAAGACTCGAAATCACAAGCCACCCAAACCATTATGGCTACGGCAATGAGTGATGAGATGACCATCCTGCAGGTGTTGCGCCACTACGGCATCACTCCAGAGGCCGTTACCCTTTGGGGTACAGGCGCACCTATGCGTGAATTCCTTTGGAGCGAAGAGATGGCAGACGCTTCTGTCTATTGTCTCTTGAATGTTGATTTCAAGGATGTGGTTGAAAAGAGTGACTTCAAGGTCAATCGTGATGGCATCAAAGAAATCCGCAACTGCCACATCAATGTTGGCACAGGCAAGGAAATCTCCATCAAGGAAGTGGCAGAACGCATCATGCAGGAGATTGGATTCAAGGGCGAACTCCGATGGGATGCCACCAAACCTGATGGCACGCTAAAGAAACTCACAGACGTGTCCAAGCTTCATCGCCTTGGCTGGCACCATACCATCGAAATTGACGAGGGTATCCACCGTCTGTACGAGTGGTATCTGCAAGGCATCTGCATCAACCACAAGCAAGGATAAGCTACACATTATTTATATATAATAAAAGAGTCCGCTCAAAACTGTTGTGCGGACTCTTTTTGTTTGGCTTGCAACGATAGGTGTACAAGCCTTCTATGGGGCGATGTTTTAATCAATCATCTCAAAGCCTGTGTATGGAACAAGTGCCTTAGGAATGCGAATGCCTTCTGGTGTCTGGTTGTCTTCGAGGATGGAGGCAACGATACGAGGGAGGGCTAGGGCAGAACCATTGAGGGTGTGGCATAGCTGCACTTTCTTGTCGGCATTACGATAGCGACATTTGAGGCGGTTTGCCTGATAAGTGTCAAAGTTGCTGACAGAAGAAACCTCGAGCCAACGTCCCTGAGCTTCAGAATACACCTCAAAGTCGTAGCAGATAGCAGAGGTGAAACTCTGGTCACCACCACAAAGTCTAAGAATGCGGTAGGGGAGTTCAAGTTTCTTCAGAAGACCTTCTACATGGTCAAGCATCTCTTTGTGGCTCTCCTTAGAGTGTTCAGGCTTGTCAATACGTACAATCTCAATCTTAGAGAACTCGTGCAGACGGTTCAAACCTCGTACATCCTTACCATAAGATCCGGCTTCACGACGGAAGCACTGGGTATAAGCACAGTTCTTGATGGGGAGGTCTTTCTCATCAAGAATGACATCGCGATAGATGTTGGTTACAGGCACCTCTGCTGTTGGGATAAGGTAGAGATCATCCACCTCGCAGTGGTACATCTGACCTTCTTTGTCAGGCAACTGACCTGTGCCATAACCAGAGGCTGCGTTAACCACCGTTGGAGGCATGATTTCAGTATAACCGGCCTTGTTGGCTTCAGCAAGGAAGAAGTTGATGAGGGCACGCTGGAGTTGTGCGCCCTTGCCGATATAAACAGGAAAGCCTGCGCCAGTGATCTTCACACCAAGGTCAAAGTCAATGAGGTTGTATTTCTTGGCAAGTTCCCAGTGGGGAAGCTTGGCGTTGCCATTGTTTGGAATAGTATCCCAATTGCCGACAGTATCACCAGGCTTGCATTCACGCAAAGAGGACTTCACCACTACATTATCTTCAGCGCAGGAACCTTCAGGTACTTCGTCATAAGGAATATTGGGAATCGTGCAGAGGTGAGCGGTCAACTCTTGCTCTGCATTTGCTTTCACGCTTTCGAGTTCAGCAGCTGATGCCTTGAGCTTTGCTACTTCAGTTTTGGCTGCCTCTGCCTCGTCTTTCTGACCCGCCTTCATCAGTTGGCCAATCTGAGCGGCATACTTCTTGCTTTCTGCGAGGATGGCATCGAGTTTAGTTTGAGCTTCACGACGCTTCTTGTCGATGGCGATGGCCTGTTCGACAGCTTCTTTTGCACCTTGGAAGTGCTTCTTCTCGAGACCCTTGATGACACGTTCGGTCTCTTCTGTGATAAGTTTGAGTGTAAGCATCTTTTATTGAAAAAGTTAAAAACTAAAAACTAAAAACTAAAAGTTGAAGTTACCTGCCGATTGTCAGAATGGTGGTTACTCTAACTTTTAGTTTTTAGTTTTTAACTTTTAGTTAATTGTTTATTTATTTCAGCAGTCCCAATTCCTTGAATGTGTCCACGAGGATGGCTACGCAACGGTCAACCTGTTCTTTCGTGTGGGTTGCCATGAGTGCCACACGAATGAGTGTGTCTTGTGGAGCACATGCTGGTGGAACGACTGAGTTGACGAATACGCCCTTGTCGAAAGCCATCTTAGTGACTTGGAATGTCTTGAAGGCATCACGCACATAGAGTGGAATGATAGGACTTTCTGTGTCGCCAATCTCAAAGCCTGCCTGTTTGAACTGCTCAAGTGCATAGTTGGTCGTCTTCCAAAGATTTTCCTGACGCTCTGGCTCAGACTTGAGGATGTGGATGGCTTCGAGTGCGGCAGCCGTTGCAGCAGGTGTGTTGGACGCGCTGAAAATGTAGGTACGGCTGTTGTGACGGAGCCAGTTGATCGTGTCGCTGTCTGAAGCGATGAAACCACCGATAGAGGCAAGGCTCTTGGAGAAGGTTCCCATGATGAGATCTACATCATCTGTCACACCAAAGTGGTTGCAGACACCACGTCCTTGTTTACCAAATACACCCAGACCATGTGCTTCGTCCACCATCACAGTGGCGTTGTACTTCTTTTTCAATGCAATGATTTCAGGGAGTTTGGCAAGGTCACCTTCCATGGAGAAGAGGCCATCGATGACAATCAGTTTCAGGGCCTCAGCATTGCATCGCATGAGCTGATGCTCGAGGTCTTCCATGTCGTTGTGTTTGTAATGGAAGAACTGGGAAAAAGAGAGACGACGCCCATCCACAATGGATGCGTGGTCGCGGTCATCACCAATAATGTAGTCGTTTCTGCCTGTCAGACATGAAACAACACCTGAATTTACAGTGAAACCAGTTGAATAAACCAGCGCTTCATCTTTACCCACAAATTCTGCAAGTTCCTTTTCAAGCTGGATGTGGAGGTCGAGCGTACCATTCAGGAAACGCGAACCGGCACAACCTGTACCGTATTTCTTGATGGCATTGATGGCAGCCTCGCAAATTCGCTTGTCATAAGTAAGACCCATATAAGAGTTAGAGCCAAACATGAGAACTCGCTTCCCACTCATCATCACCTCTGTGTCCTGATGACTGTCAATTTCTCTGAAATAAGGATAGACACCCGCGTTAATGTACTTCTGCGGCTCTCTATACTTACTCATTCTTTCTTGTAATAAACCCATAGTTAAATTGTGCGTTTCGGCTCTTTGTCAATCGTTGAAACGTTTCATCTCACATGAAAAATGTTCACTGCTGACACCGAAAGAGACACGCTATTTGTGATTATTATTTTCTATTGTTAATACAAAAACGATGCAAAGGTAGTAAAAAAAGACCGTTTAACTCTCATCTTTTCTGAAAAAAAACCAATAAAGTCAAAAAACATTGTTTTATTTGAAGAAATTGACGTAAAAAGTCGTAATTTTGCAGTGCAATTCCGAGCGAGGTGCCTTTTGATGAGCGAACATTGCGTACACATTATTATATATAATTAGAAAGCAGTGGCATCCGGAAACAGAGGAAGATTTTTATCTATGGCAGAAAAAAAGAGAATCATATTCATCGTAAACCCTGTGTCGGGAACGTCGGGAAAGAATTTTGTCCTGAAGCTGATTGAGGACTATCTCGACAAGTCACTATATGAGCATGAGGTGATGAAAACTGAACATGTGGGACATGCGACGGAGCTGGCGAAACAGGCAGCGGAGGAAGGTGCTGATATCGTGTGTGCGATTGGTGGAGATGGTACTGTGAACGAAGTGGCGACAGGACTCATCCATACACAGACCGCTCTTGCCATCATTCCTTCTGGTTCAGGAAACGGGCTTGCCCGTCATCTTCGTATCCCTACAGATCCGCTGAGTGCCATCAAAATCATCAATAGGGGATTGACTCAGCCGATGGATTACGGCATTGTCAACAAGCGCCCATTTTTCTGTACGTGTGGCGTTGGATTTGATGCTTTCATCTCACAACGCTTTGCCGAATCAGGCAAGAGAGGTCCTGTATCCTACATCGAGAATGTGCTGAACAGTAGCCTCAACTATCATCCAGAAACTTACGACCTCGATATAGTTAACAATAGGGAAGGGGAAGAAGTGCATCAGATTTACAAGGCATTTCTCATATCATTCGCCAATGCTTCCCAATATGGTAACAATGCCTACATTGCGCCATCGGCTTCCGTGCGGGATGGATTAATGGACGTAACCATCATTGAACCATTCCTTGCCATCGAAGCCCCTCAGATGGCTATTCAGTTGTTCAATGGTACGATAGAACAAAATTCACGTATCAAGACTTTCCAATGTCAGAAAGCCGTCATCCATCGCTCTCGACCAGGAGTGGTGCATTATGATGGCGACCCGATGCAGACGGATCAAAATGTGGAAGTAGAGATTGTACACAATGGCCTGATGTGCGTGTCACCGTCCGAAGAAGGTATGCCGACAGTGGAGGTGAGAGTGCAGAATTTCATCACAGAGCAATTCAAGAATATGTACAATAAAACAGAAGAGTTAATACAGGAGAATATGAAGAAGGGACCACGCATTCCGAAGATTAAGAAAGGCTTTATTCGTAAACTTTCAGACAAATAATGCCTGTTTTTATCAAAAAAATGGTGAAAAATTTTTTTCTTCGAATAAAATCCGTTATTTTTGCAAAATTCGTAAGGGAAGTGTTCCTGAAAACGAAGAATATTCCTTTTTATGGATAAGAGATTTACATTGATTAATAACCTTAAATAACTTAAAAAAAAGAGAAGTTATGGCTCAAAAAAGAGTTTACACCTTCGGCAACGGACAAGCAGAAGGTAATGCGCAGATGCGCGAGGCTCTCGGTGGCAAGGGTGCTAACCTTGCAGAGATGAACCTCATTGGTGTACCAGTGCCTCCGGGCTTCACTATCACTACAGATTGCTGTAATGAGTATTATGAAGTGGGAGAGGAGAAAATCAAGGAGCTGCTTCAGAATGAAGTGAACGCAGCAGTGGCTCATGTGGAGAAACTGATGAACTGCAAGTTCGGTGATGTGAACAACCCATTGCTCGTGAGTGTGCGTTCTGGTGCTCGTGCATCTATGCCTGGTATGATGGACACCATCCTTAACCTTGGTCTGAATGACGAAGTAGCTGAGGGTATGGTGAAGAAGACAGGCAATCCACACTTTGTTTATGACTCTTACCGCCGTTTCGTTCAGATGTACGGTGACGTGGTTCTTGGCCTTAAGCCAGTGAACAAGGAAGACATCGACCCATTCGAGGAAATCATTGAGAAGGTGAAGGAAGAGCAGGGCGTTTCTCTCGACAAGGATCTCTCTGTAGAGTCTCTCAAGAAGTTGGTTGAGCTCTTCAAGAAGGCAATCAAAGATCGTACAGGTCAGGACTTCCCAACTGATCCAATCGTTCAGCTTTGGGGTGCTATCTGCGCCGTGTTCCGCAGCTGGATGAACGAGCGTGCTATCCTCTATCGTAAGATGGAAGGCATCCCAGACGAGTGGGGTACTGCTGTGTCTGTGATGGCAATGGTGTTCGGTAACATGGGTGACACTTCTGCTACAGGCGTTTGCTTCTCTCGCGACGCAGGTAACGGTGAAAACCTCTTCAATGGTGAGTACCTCATCAATGCACAGGGTGAAGACGTGGTGGCAGGTATCCGTACCCCACAGCAGATCACCAAGATTGGCTCACAGCGTTGGGCTGAGCGTGCAGGTATCTCAGAGGAAGAGCGCGTAGCTAAGTATCCTTCTATGGAAGAGGCTATGCCAGCTCTCTATGCTGAACTGAATGACATTCAGGACAAGCTGGAGAAGCACTATAAGGACATGCAGGATATGGAGTTCACTGTGCAGGAAGGCAAGCTCTGGTTCCTCCAGACTCGTAACGGTAAGCGCACAGGTACTGCTATGGTGAAGATTGCGATGGATCTCGTTCGCGAAGGTCTTATCGATGAGAAGACTGCCATCCTTCGTTGCGAGCCTCAGAAGCTCGACGAACTTCTCCACCCAGTATTTGACAAGGATGCTTTGAAGAAGGCTAAGGTCATCACTCAGGGTCTTCCAGCATCTCCAGGTGCAGCATGTGGTCAGATTGTGTTCCACGCTGACGACGCTCAGGAGTGGCACGCTAATGGCCACAAGGTCATCATGGTACGTATCGAGACTTCTCCTGAAGACCTCGCAGGTATGGCATCAGCTGAGGGTATCCTCACCGCTCGTGGTGGTATGACTTCTCACGCAGCCGTTGTGGCTCGTGGTATGGGTAAGTGCTGCGTATCTGGTGCAGGTGCTATCAATGTTGACTACAAGACTAAGACTGTCGAGATCGAGGGTGTTACATACAAGGAAGGCGACTACATCTCTCTGAACGGTTCTACTGGTCAGGTGTATGCAGGTGAGATTCAGACAAAGGCTGCTGAGCTCTCTGGTGACTTCAAGGCGCTCATGGATCTCTGCGACAAATACACGAAACTTCAGGTTCGTACCAATGCAGACACCCCACACGATGCACAGGTTGCTCGTGCATTTGGTGCCAAGGGTATCGGTCTGACTCGTACAGAGCACATGTTCTTCGATGATCAGAAGATTGTAGCTATGCGTGAGATGATTCTCTCAGACACTGTTGAAGGTCGTGAGAAGGCTCTTGCCAAGTTGCTTCCTTATCAGAAGGCTGACTTCTATGGAATCCTCAAGGCAATGGATGGCCTTCACGTGAATATCCGTCTCCTTGACCCACCATTGCACGAGTTCGTTCCGCACGATCTGAAGGGTCAGCAGGAAATGGCTGAGGCTATGGGCGTTGACATCAAGGTTATCCAGCAGCGTGTGGCATCTCTCGCAGAGAACAACCCAATGCTTGGTCACCGTGGTTGCCGTCTCGGTATCACCTTCCCAGAAATCACAGCCATGCAGACTCGCGCCATCCTCGGTGCTGCTTGCCAGCTGAAGAAGGAAGGTTTCGATCCACATCCAGAAATCATGGTGCCACTCATCGGTATCCTCTACGAGCTCAAGCAGCAGAAGGAGATCATCCAGAAGGTGGCTAAGGAAGTCTTCGCTGAGGAAGGCGTTGAAATCCCATTCGAAATCGGTACGATGATTGAGATTCCACGTGCAGCCCTCACAGCCGACAAGATTGCCAAGGAGGCCGAATACTTCTCATTCGGTACGAACGACCTCACTCAGATGACCTTCGGTTATTCTCGTGACGACATCGCATCCTTCCTCCCAGTTTACTTGGAGAAGAAGATCTTGAAGGTTGACCCATTCCAGGTTCTCGACCAGAATGGTGTAGGTCAGCTCATCAAGATGGCTGTCGAAAAGGGTCGTGCCGTTCGTCCAGGCATGCGCACAGGTATCTGTGGTGAGCATGGTGGCGAGCCAAGCTCTGTGAAGTTCTGCGCTAAGGTAGGCATGAACTACGCATCTTGTTCTCCATTCCGCGTGCCAATCGCACGTCTAGCCGCCGCGCAGGCAGCCGTAGAAGAGTGATTTTAATTTACTGAATAACAGACGATTAATTACGAGAGATTAAAGTGATACTATAATACTTTAGTCCCTCGTTTTTTATTCTGTAATAAGCCTAAAAATAGCAGCTATTCCGTGTGACAATCGCAAAATTGTTACTCGGAATAGGTTATTTTTAAGAGTAACTGTTTAAAATTATAAGAGTATATAAGAGTTATTTCTTATAAAAATTATAATTATGAAAACAGTATTGCGTACTATTGTTTGATACAGCTTTTTCATTTTTCGCTTCTGAACTGTTGAGGTGACAACCCCGTATAGCGGTGAAAATAAGTTCCGAAATGAGATTGGTTGGAAAAGTTGAGACGGTCTGCCACTTGTTTGATGCTGAGGGAATTGTCGCGCAGGAGGAGTTTGGCCTGCTTGATGATTTCCTCTTTGATGATTTCATTGGCTGTCTTGCCTGAAAGTTTCTTGCAGACGGAGGAGAAATATTTGGGTGTGATGTTCAGCAAGGTGGCATATTTGTTCACGCTGACGAATGGCTGATGGGGGTCTTCAAGCAGTTGGATGAAACGTTCGAAGATGTGTTCGGCAGAGGAATGGGTGGATGGTTGCAACATGATGTGGTCACTTTTTTCCAATACCTCGATGAATTCGTTGACGAATGCCACCAGTAGTGCTTTCAATGAGATGCTTTTGCGATTTGAATCGGGAGAGTTCAGTTTGTCGTTCAGCAAGTCGTAATACATGCACAATCGGTTCATTTCTGCTTCATCAATGTGTACCACGTCATGGTTGGTGGTCATTGCATGGACTGCCCAGTTCAGATTCAAATGGATTTCTTTCATCAGCATTTCCACCATTTCCTTTGACACGATGATGCCACGTATTTCCAAGTCCATGCTCAACATAGACTTTTCCAGGATGTTGCTGGGCTTGCACACGAACACATCGCCACTTTCAATATTGATTTTCTCATCGCCCACACAGAGGGTGCCGTTTCCCTTACGGACAATCACCGCAAGATAGGTGTCCAGCAGGAAGGTGTCAGGCTTGATGTCACGCACCTTCTTGATGTCGCTCACAAGTGCAATGGCGTTGTCTTGGTAGTCAACCTCCACTTTGGGAGGAATGGATGCTAAGTCTATTCTTTCCATTGTTCTGTTTTGTCATTTTGATGCAAAGTTAGGTGTTTTAGAAGATATATATGTGTTTTATTTCACCTTTATTCTCTTCTATCTGTCTTGTATGGCTTCCGAATAGGAGAAATAGAACAATACAGAGGTGCTTTGTTTGTTCTGTTTCTCTCGAAAAGGTTGTTACTTTGCACCTAAAATCAAACAATGATCAATTTAAGTAGAACAAAAACATGAAAAAAAGAACATTTTGGATTGCCGCAATGGTGATGGCAATGCTGTCGTCGTGTGGCGGACAGAAAGGGGAGCAGCCCAAGGCTCCTACAAGGGTGAAGACGCAGGTGGTGTCGTCTGGTCTGATGGATAACACCCAGACGTATGTAGGTATGGTGGAGGAATGTGAGGCTACGGCTGTGAGTTTCACGAGTATGGGGGTGGTGAAGCGTGTGTGGGTGGATGAGGGACAGACGGTGAGTCGTGGACAGTTGATTGCTGAGATGGATGATGCGCAGGCTCGCAATATGCTGAGCAATGCTCAGGCTCAGATGGTGCAGGCGAATGATGCCTACGTCCGCATGAAGCTGTTGTACGAACAAAATGCCTTGGCTGACATCAAGTGGGTGGAGACACAGAGTCAAGTGGCTCAAGCGAAGTCGCTGTTGGATATGGCGAAGAAGAATCTTGCGGATTGCCGTCTGACTGCTCCTGTGAGTGGCGTCATTGGACGTAAGCAGATAGGTGCTGGCGAGACCGCTCTCCCTTCTCAGGCAGTGGTGAGCATTCTTGACATCTCAAAGGTGAAGGTGAAGGTAGCTGTGCCGGAGGCGGAAATAGGTGGCATTACAGCCAACACGCCTACCCATATCAGGGTGGATGCGATTGACGGCAACTATCAGGGTGGCACCATAGAGAAAGGTGTGCAGGCTGATGCCCTCACGCATACGTACGATATAAGAATTAATGTGGTTAATGCCAATCGAAAGTTGCTGCCAGGCATGGTGGCAAGTGTCAGATTTGATATTGACGATACACAGGGCGGTGGTGGCAAGTACGTTCCTGTGACGTCAGTTCAGAAGAAGGCTGACGGCTCTCTGTTTGTCTGGACGGTGGCACAAGACAGTACGGCGCATCGCACGATGGTAAAAATTGGAGGCACACAAGGAAACTATGTGTCTGTCGTTGATGGGGTGAGCGTGGGGCATCGCATTGTGACGGAAGGCTATCAGAAACTGAGTGAAGGAACAAAAGTGGTTTTCTAATTGACAATTGACAATTATGAAGAATAAGATGGAATGGCTTAAGTGGCCATTGGAACACTACTCAATATCGCTACTCATTATCGGCATATTGTTTGTGATGGGCATCTTCGGTATGTGGGACATGCCGAAGGATGAGTTTCCCCATGCCACGATTCGTCAGGGAGTGGTGGTAGCTGTCTATCCTGGAGCTACGAGTGAGGAAGTGGAGCAGCAGGTGGCCCGTCCATTGGAGCGCTACCTGTTCACGTTTGGAGAGGTGAATCGTGTGAAGACCACTACCACCTCGCAGAATGGCATGTGCATCGTGATGGTGAAGCTGAACGATGACGTGAACAACAAGGACGAGGTGTGGAGCAAGATTAAGCATGGGTTGAATGGATTTAAGGCGCAGTTGCCGTCGGGGGTGCTGGGTATTGTGGTGAACGATGACTTTGGTAACACGTCGGCATTGCTTATCGCCATAGAGAGTGACCAACGCAGTTACCGTGAATTAAAGGAATACAGCGACGACTTGAGTGACCGTTTGCGTCGCATCCCCTCGGTTGCCAACGTGAAAATGTTTGGCGAACAGAAAGAACAAATCAGTCTTTATATCGACCGTCAGCGTCTGCAAGCATACGGCATTGGTCAGCAGATGCTCTTCTCCCGTCTGCAGGCTCAGGGCATTACGACCCTGAGTGGGGGCATTGATGATGATGACCAGCAAGTGCCCATTCATGTGGAGACTCAGGAGAACTCGGAGGAGGAGATAGCCAATCAGATTATCTTCTCAGACCCTGCCACGGGCAAGGTGGCGCGTGTGAGGGATGTGGCTCGTGTGGTGAGGGAGTATGAGCCGATGTCAAGCCGCATTGAGCAGGGTGGGCATCCTTGTGTGTTGCTGTCGATGGAGATGACGCCTGGCAATAACGTGGTGGAGTATGGCAAGGAGGTGGATAAGGTGCTGGATGCTTTCCGTGCGAACGAGCTGCCTGAGGATGTGAAGGTGACACGCATTGCCGACAAGCCCAAGGTGGTGAGCATGAGTGTGAGCGATTTCCTGCGCGACCTGCTCATCTCGATGGCAATTATCATTTTGGTGATGATGGTGCTGTTCCCTTTACGTTCAGCTATTGTGGCAGCCATCACCATTCCTCTGAGCACGTTTGTCTCTGTGGCCATCATGTATATTGCTGGCATCGAACTGAACATAGTGACTTTGGCGGCTCTGATTGTGGTGTTGGGAATGGTGGTGGATAACTCCATCGTTGTGATTGACGGTTATTTGGAGTATCTGGGTAAGGGCTATGAACCGAAACGGGCTGCGATTGACTCTGCCAAACAGTACTTTATGCCCATGATGCTCGCCACCATTTGTATCTGCACTATCTTTTTCCCATTCCTCCTCACGATGAAGGGTATGTTCCACGATTGCTTGGAATCTTTCCCTTGGACTATCACAATCAACTTGATGGTGTCGCTCTTTCTGGCGGTGACGGTGATTCCGTTCTTGGAGGTTCGTCTGATTAAGCCGACCAAGGTGAAGACTGACGGCAACGCCATCACAAAGTGGGTGCAGAGGACATACGACAAGGTGCTTGACTGGACTTTCTGCCACCCATGGGCGACCATCCTTGGAGGTATTGCTGTCATTCTGATTTCCACGCTCATTGCACCGACGTTGAAGATACGTCTGTTCCCTTACGCTGACCGCGACCAGTTTGCGGTGGAGATTTTCTTGCCAGAAGGTAAGGGACTGGCAGAGACAGAGGTGGTGGCTGATTCTGTGCGTCACGTTTTGGAGAAGGATGATGATGTGGTGGGCATCACGGGCTTCATCGGTTGTTCTTCGCCCCGATTCATGGATGCATACGCACCTCAGATGGCAGGAAAGAACTATGCACAGTTCATTGTGAACACGAAGTCGGACAAGGCGACGCTTGCACTCCTGAAGAAGTATCAGCCTATGCTGGGTGAGGCTTTCCCTAATGCATATGTGAAGTTCAAGAGATTGGATTATTTGGAGGTGAACGAACTGGAATACCGCTTCTATGGCGACAATCTCGACTCGCTGCATGTGGTGGCTGAGCGGTTGATGGAACGAATGCGAAAGATGCCAGAACTGGAGTGGGTACATACCGATTATCTCCAGCCATATCCTATCATCAATGTGGAACTTGACCCTATCACGTCAGCCCAATTGGGTGTCACTCGCACTACTGCACAACTGGCACTTAGTGCCACATCCAGCGACTTGCGGGTAGGGCATATATGGGAGGGTAACTACGAACTTCCCGTTGTGGTGAAGGACGATGCCGATATGACTTTCTCAGACATTGCCAACCTCGGCATTGCATCGCCCACATCAATGATGTCGGCTGCAGGTTCTCAACTCTCAACTGTTAGCCATCAACTGTCCACCAACACCACTGTGCCTCTCCGACAAATTGCTGATGTGGCACCACTGTGGAGCGAGAGTCGCATTGTGCATCGTGGTGGAGAGCGTTGTATTACGGTGGCGGCTCAGTTTGTGCAGGGTGTCTATACCGCCCCAATCGAACAGGAAATAGCCCGCATCATGCAGGAGGAACTCGTGTTGCCACAGGGCGTTCGCAGTGAGGTGGGTGGTGAGATAGAATATGGCGACGAGCCTTTGCCACAGATATTCGGGGGCATCGCCATCGCGATGGTCATTGTGTTCTTCTTCCTGCTGTTCAACTTCAAGAAATATGGCATCACGACCATCTGCATGGCGGCTTTGGCACTGATGATTCCTGGTGCGCTGATAGGTCTGGGGCTGATGAATCGTGCATTGGGCCTGACCTCCATCTTCGGACTCATTACCCTGATGGGTATGATTATGAGGAATGAGATTCTGATTTTCGAGCATGCCATTGACCTCATCAAGAAGCATGTGGCAAAGCATGGCGACTGGACGGTGGACAAGGATGCCTACAACAAGGCTGTGAAGCATGCGGCACACGAGGCTGGCAAGCGTCGTATGGTGCCCATCTTCCTTACTACTGCCACAACAGCCGTGGGTGTGGTGCCAATGATTATCGCCCAGAGTTCGTTCTGGATGCCCGTGGGTGTCACTATCTTTGCAGGTGGTATCGGTTCGCTCATCATGGTCGCCACCATGCTCCCCGTTGTTTATTGGAAGGTTAGTACAAAGTAATAAAAGATGAATATATGAAAAAGATTCTATTGACAATATGTGTTTTATGCTCTTGTGGTCTTTCTGCCCAGGAGTACACCTTGGAACAATTGCAGCAGATGGCTGTGGAAAATAACCGCACGCTGAAGAATGCTCGTCTCAATGTGGAAACTGCCAAAGAGGATAGAGCCAAGGCATATACCAACTTCTTCCCTCAGGTGAGTGCCAATGCTGTAGGCTTTCATGGTTTTGAAGACCTCATTCAAGGTTCCATGCCTGCTGGAGAAAATGAGATGCCCATTTCGTTGGTGAAGAAAGGGTTTGTGGGTAGTGTTATGGCTGTACAGCCACTCTTTCAGGGTGGACAAATCGTGAACGGTAACAAACTTGCTGCTCTTGGGCAGGAAGTGAGCCAACTGCAACTCCAGATGACGGAGAAGGACACGGAACTGCAGGTGGCAAGGTATTATTGGCAAATCGTCTCCTTACAAAGCAATGTTGTCACGCTCGACTCGGTGAAGGTGCAGTTGGATGAGGTGCATCGCCTCACGAAGAACTATGTGGATGCTGGTGTTATCACCCATAATGACCTTCTGCGTGTGGAACTGAAACAGCAGGAGATTGCTTCCAACCGTCTTGAACTGGAGAATGGCATCAGTATCGTGAAACTGCTTTTGGCACAGATGGTGGGGATAGGAGAGGGCAACTATCATATCATGCGTTCTACTTCTTTTTTGTCGCCCTCCCTTCCTGCCACCTACTTGAAAAACAACGAACAGGCTGTTTTTGATCGTGAGGAATATGTTCTCTCACAGAAGAATGAGGAGGCAAAGAGCCTGAGTGTGAAAATGGAACGTGGAAAACTATTGCCTTCCTTGGCGATAGGTGTCAACGGTTTTTATCATACTATCGACAGCCACGATCACACAAACGGCATGGTGTTCGCCACCCTTTCTGTGCCCATTAGCGATTGGTGGGGTGGCAGTCATGCTGTGAAGAAAGCCAAACTCCAGCGTCTGCAAGCCGAGAATGACCGTATGGATGCTCAGGAGAAATTGGCAATTGACATTCAGTCTGCTTGGAACAACCTCGTCGAAGCCCACCAGCAGATAGACATCGCTAAGAAATCGGTGGAGTCTGCCCAGGAGAATTTGCGCATTCAACATGTTTTCTACTGTGCAGGCACTACGACTATGACCGACCTGCTTGATGCCGTCACGCTCTACACGCAAGCCCAAAGCCAGATGGTCACGGCATGTGCCACTTATCAGATTCGTGTGGTTGAATATCAGCGTAAATGATATCCCGAAACATGATGTAGGTTCTTTCTGCTAAGTTTAGGTTTACATTTACCCATGTATAATACTATCCTATGATAAAATAGGTGAACTATTCCATTTTACAATGAAATGAGCATTTTACAAGAGTAATTTATATAAAATCGGCAATAAATTTGGTTTATTGCCGATTTTATATTACCTTTGCACCCAAATCGAAGTAGATATGAGCGCATGTAAGAGTCAAATATTGGAATATGCCCAGACAAACCATAGGGTTAATGCGAATTACTTGGCATCTGTCTATGGTATGAAGCCTGTCACAGCTCGACAGTATCTTAGTTCCTTAACAAAGGAAAAAGAACTGGTAAGAGTAGGGCAGGGGGAATATGCCATTGCCCAGAAGCAAGCGTTCACCTATAAGCCGTCTGAAATGACGCAAGAAATTTATCAGAAATTGAAGAAAGAACTTCCTTTCACTGATTTCTGTGTCTATGACGGAAGCATTCTTTCGCCAATACAACATCACCTGTCTATCAACCATACAATATATGTGGAGACAAACCGTGACGCTGTGGAATCGGTGTTTGTCAAGCTGAAAGAATCATATAAGAAAGTGTATCGACAGCCTGACGCTGCCTTTGTGTATGACTATATCGATCTACGGGATGAGTGCATTATTGTGAAGCCATTAGTCACAGAGTCACCTCTGATGGAGGTGGACGGTATAAAGGTTCCCACGTTGGAAAAACTGTTGGTAGATACACAAAAAGATCCAGACTACGACTATGTACGTGGTTCTGAATCGCTAAACATGTATCAACTTGCTTTTGACCTCTATTCCATCAACACCCAAAGACTGCTGCGTTATGCAAGAAGAAGGGGGATTGACCAAGAAATCAACGAACTCATCAATCAATCAAAAGAAAAATGATTAGCAAAGAGTGTTTCACTGCATCATGGATTGACCAGAAATCCAAGGAACTGCAATATAATGACAAGAACATCATAGAGAAAGTCATCCGTGCTTTCTCGCTACTGGATATGCTTGCACAGTCAGGATGCCCATTCCATTTCAAGGGCGGCTCTTGCTTGATGCTGCTTTTGAAGAATGGTCGTCACAGATTGTCGATTGACATTGACATTATCTGTCCTCCGGGTACAGACATCGAGGAGTATCTGAAAGCATACAAGGATTTCGGTTTCATTGATTACAAATCAGTGGAGCGTATTCAGCGAGGCACCGATATTCCTAAATCCCATTCAAAGTTCTTCTATCAAGTGGCATTTCTTGATGACAGCGACAGACAGGAAAGCATCTTGCTCGATGTACTGAACGAAGATTGCCATTACGAAGAAGTCGTTGAAGTACCCATTGAAGGGCCTTTCCTGAAGATAGAGGGAACCCCAAGTATAGTGAAGGTGCCATCTGTTGGTGACATCCTTGGCGACAAACTGACGGCATACGCCCCAAACACAACAGGCATCCCATACTTCAAGAAAGACCGTGACTGTAGCATGGAGATTATCAAGCAGCTTTACGATATAGCCCGACTTTTCGATGAGGTGGACAATCTTGAAATCACGTCCAGGTCTTTCGGACGTATTGCCGAGGTTGAACTATCTTACAGAGGACTGGAGAACAATCCGAAGCTGATCTTCGAGGATGTCCGTCAGACTTCACTTTGTCTTGCCACACGAGGTGCAGAGGGTAAGGGAGACTTCAACATGCTTCAGCGAGGTGTCAGCCGTATCAAGTCATTCATGTTCCGTGGTGGCTACCTCATTGAGAATGCTATAATCGATGCAGCCCGTGCCGCATATATTGCGACTCTTCTTGAAAAAGACATAGCGAAGATTGAGCGATACAACGGAGATCCCATGTCAATTGGATCGCTTGACATTCAGCCGTCACTCCCCAATAGGCTGAACAGATTGAAACGACAGTCACCAGAGGCTTACTTCTACTGGGCAAAGACCAGCCAGTTATTAGGCTAACTGAAATCAAATCGTTTATATAAATTCGGCAATGAACTCATTTTGTTGCCGAATTTACATTTCTGTATCAATCATAGTTAAAGGGTAGGGCACAAGTAGGTTAATTCTCAGTTAAAAGAGAAATGTGAATTTTGGGAAACATGAGGTAGGTTCGTTCTGCCAAGTTTAGGTTTACGTTTACCCATGTATATACATGCCCATCTAAACTAACAAATTAAACCTACAATCTTCTGATTTGGGTTTACCATACCTTATTATATATATAAGAACATCTAAACTTAAACCTAAACTTATGGCATTGAATTCCATCCATTTTTCTTTTAATCGAAACTAAAATTTGGTGACTGGTTGTCTTTTCTACCTTAATTTATATTAAAAACAGACACGTTCTGCAAGAAAAACGTGCAAAACGACCGTAAAGTCATGAGAAATTATTAATTTTGCAAGCAAAATTTGCAGAACGTGTTGAAAAGTCGTAATGCAATCTGTGTTCTAACAATAGTGTTTAACAATTAAAATATCGAAAAGTAGTCGAAGTG
>Ga0256407_10001023_pt1 | contig 62166 bp, 46 predicted proteins | sample RumenRJG_04DNA_FD_193489 | JGI IMG/M metagenome (GOLD analysis project Ga0256407, IMG submission 193489) | Bovine rumen microbial communities from Lethbridge, Alberta, Canada - RJG_04 | ecosystem: Host-associated > Mammals > Digestive system > Stomach > Rumen | place: Canada: Alberta... | reverse complement strand
TAAGCAAGAAGCCGAATTCTTGTGTTGCAGCCGATTGGTCAACAAGGCTCAGGGCGGCGTCTGGGCTTATGTCGATGTGGGCGGCGGAAGCACCGAGGTTACATTTGCCGAGCATGGCGACGTTCTTGAGACAAGAGCCTACAAAGTCGGAACTCTGCGAATGCTTAACGACAAGGTAGATGCGGCAACAAAGAATCTGCTGAAAACCGAACTCACCGAGTTGAACGAAAAGTATGGCAAGGTAAACATCATCGGCTTGGGCGGAAACATCAACAAGTTGTTTCAACTTATCCCGATAAAGGAGCGCGACAACCTTAACATGCCAATCAAATCGCTCGTAAAGATTACTAAGGCTCTTTCAGCCCTGAGCGTAGAACAGCGCATGTCCGACTACTACCTCAAGAAGGACCGCGCCGACGTAATCGTTCCGGCAGCCAAAATCTTCATCAAGGTTGCAGAGTGCCTTCAGAGTGAATATATATACGTTCCGAAGATTAGTCTCGCCGACGGCATTTTGGCATCGGTTTACTACGACTATAAAGAAAAAGGTATAGTTAAGATGTTTGATGATTACTCAGACGACGAAATGTAATTATACAATCAAACATTTTTTGCATATTTCTTTCAGAAGTAAAGGAAAAGTATTACCTTTGCAGAAATTTGTAAAGTTCAGACTTATGTATAGAATACAAGGCTGCGTGTACAAGCCTAAAGTTTGTATCGCGCTTGCTTACATAAAAGATATATCGCTGATAACGGAAGTGGAGTTAGCCCTCCGCTCCGTTGTTGGCGATTATTCTATATATAAATTAGATAAACATAAACAGGTAAAAGGATAAAAAGACACGATGGAACCATTGAAGCATGAATGCGGAGTTGTTATGATACGACTGCTGAAGCCGCTCGAGTACTACCAGCAGAAGTATGGTACATGGATGTATGGGCTTAACAAACTCTATCTGATGATGGAGAAGCAGCACAACCGAGGACAAGAGGGCGCGGGCATGGCCTGCGTGAAACTTGAGGCTAATCCGGGCGAGGAATATATGTTTCGCGAGAAGGCTCTCGGCTCGGGGGCTATAACCGAGATTTTCTCGAACGTACACGCACAATACAAGGACCTCACCCCTCAGCAACTTACCGATGCCGACTATGCAAAAAAATGCCTTCCGTTTGCCGGCGAGCTTTACATGGGACATCTTCGCTACTCAACAACCGGAAAGAGCGGACTAACATACGTCCATCCGTTTTTGAGACGAAACAATTGGAGAGCCAAGAATCTATGTCTATGCGGCAATTTCAATATGACAAATGTCGATGAAGTCTTTGCTGATATCACGGCAAAAGGACAGCATCCACGAATATATTCGGATACTTACATAATGCTCGAGCAGGTGGGGCATCGTCTCGACCGCGAAAGCGAACGCCTGTACGCTCAGGCTACTGCCAAGGGACTTGAGGGCATGGATATCACCCGCTACATAGAGGATAATATTGACCTCACAAACGTTGTACGCTCGGCAAGTGCCCTCTGGGACGGCGGATATGTTGTCTGCGGACTGACGGGAAGCGGAGAGTGCTTCTCGATGCGCGACCCTTGGGGAATCCGTCCTGCCTTCTGGTACAAGGATGACGAGGTGATGGTTCTTGCATCAGAACGCCCTGTAATCCAGACGGCTCTCGACCTCGAAGCCGACCAGATTAACGAGCTGAATCCGGGGCAGGCAATCTTGGTAAACAAGCGAGGCGAGGTTAAACTTTCGCAAATAATTGAGCCGAAGAATCCTAAGCCATGTGCATTCGAGCGCATCTACTTCAGCCGTGGTTCAGACCGCGACATCTACAAAGAGCGTAAGGCTCTTGGCCGCCAGCTTTTGCAGCCTATTCTCGAAGCCATCGACGGCGATGTAGACAATACTGTTTTCTCATTCATTCCAAACACAGCCGAGGTTGCATACTACGGAATGCTCGAGGGCTTCAAGGAGTATATGAATGAGCAGAAGATAAAGGAGATTGAAAGCCTTGACCATAAGCCTACGCACGAGGAACTGGCAAAGATTATGAACCGTTATGTTCGCGGCGAAAAGGTGGCAATAAAGGATATAAAACTGCGCACATTCATTGCCGAGGGCAACACCCGAAACGACCTTGCGGCGCACGTCTACGACATAACATACGGTAGCCTTCGAGCCGGAATCGACAATCTCGTGGTGATTGACGACAGCATCGTGCGCGGAACGACTCTCCGCGAGAGCATCATCCGCATTCTCGACCGTCTGCATCCTAAGAAGATTGTCATCGTTTCGTCTTCTCCGCAGATTCGTTATCCTGACTATTACGGTATCGACATGAGCAAGATGAGCGAGTTCATCGCCTTCAAGGCGGCAGTCGAACTTCTGAAAGACCGTCATCAGGAAAGCCTTATAACCGAAGTCTACGACAAGTGCAAGGCTCAGGTTGGATTGCCTAAGGAGCAGATGGTTAACTATGTTAAGGAAATCTACAATCCGTTTACCGATAAGGACATCTCTCGCAAGATGGTTGAGATGCTGAAGGCTCCGGAGGTGAAGAGCGATATCGAGATTGTTTATCAGACCATCGACGGATTGCACAAGGCCTGCCCAAAGCATACGGGCGACTGGTACTTCAGCGGCGACTATCCAACGCCGGGCGGAGTGAGAATGGTAAACCAAGCCTTCATAAACTATGTGGAGCAAATTTACAATAAGCAAAAATAAAAGAATATAGATAAATCAAAGTAATGAGAAATGTAACACTAATCCTCGACGACGGGACAAAGTTTCACGGAAAGTCGTTTGGCTACGAAAAGCCAGTAGCAGGTGAGGTTGTCTTCAACACAGCGATGATGGGTTATCCAGAGAGCTTGACAGACCCTTCTTATGCTGGCCAGTTGATGACACTTACTTATCCTTTGGTTGGAAACTACGGCGTGCCTCCTTTCTCTGTAGAGAAGAACGGACTCGCAACTTTTATGGAGAGCGACAAGATATACGCTTCTGCCATAATCGTGAGCGACTACAGCACCGAGTACAGCCACTGGAACGCAGTAGAGAGTCTTGCAGAGTGGCTTAAACGCGAGCAGGTGCCGGGCATCACTGGAATCGATACTCGTGAACTTACAAAAGTTTTGCGTGAGCACGGTGTAATGATGGGTAAGATTGTGTTTGATGATGAGCCAAACAATATTCCACAGGCTGACTACAACGGAGTGAACTTTGTTGACAAGGTTAGCTGCAAGGAGATTGTTAAGTACAACGAAGGTGCAGGAAAGAAGGTTGTGCTTGTTGACTGCGGCGTGAAGAACAACATCATCAGATGCCTTATAAACCGCGGTGTTGAGGTGATTCGTGTTCCTTGGAACTATGATTTTAACGACCTTGAGTTCGACGGATTGTTCCTTGCCAATGGTCCGGGCGATCCCGACACTTGCGAGGACGCTGTTGTAAACATCCGCAAGTTCCTTGCAAACCCTGTTGTTCGTCCTTGCATGGGAATCTGTATGGGTAACCAGTTGCTTTCTAAGGCTGCCGGCGCAAAGATTTACAAGCTCAAGTACGGTCACCGCAGTCATAACCAGCCTGTCCGCATGGTTGGAACAGAGAAGTGTTTCATAACCAGCCAGAATCACGGCTATGCAGTAGACTCTGACACGCTTGGCGCAGACTGGGAGCCATACTTCGTAAACATGAACGACGGCTCAAACGAAGGTATTCGCCACAAGAAGAATCCTTGGTTCTCAGCACAGTTCCACCCAGAGGCTTGCAGCGGCCCTGTTGACACAGAGTTCTTATTCGATGATTTTGTAAACTTGCTGAACAAGTAGTTCAAAACCGCTAAAAACAGAAAGATGAAACAAGAAAATATAAAGAAAGTATTGCTTTTAGGTTCTGGTGCCCTCAAGATTGGTGAAGCCGGCGAGTTCGACTACTCTGGTTCGCAGGCACTCAAGGCAATGAAGGAGGAGGGCGTAAAGACCATCCTTATCAATCCAAATATTGCAACAGTACAGACAAGCGAGGGCGTTGCCGATCAGGTTTACTTCCTGCCTGTCACTCCATTCTTCGTAGAGAAGGTTATCGAGAAGGAACGTCCAGACGGCATTCTGCTTGCCTTCGGCGGTCAGACTGCCCTTAACTGCGGTGTTGCCCTCTATCAGCAGGGCATTCTCGAGAAATATAATGTTCAGGTGCTCGGTACTCCTGTTCAGGCTATCATTGACACAGAAGACCGCGAACTCTTTGTTGAGAAGCTTAACGAAATCGATGTTAAGACAATCAAGTCTGAGGCTTGCGAGAACATAGAGCAGGCACGCAAGGCTGCTGCTGAACTCGGCTACCCGGTTATCATCCGTGCGGCATACGCTCTTGGCGGCTTGGGTTCTGGCTTCTGCGACAACGAAGAGGAACTGAACAAGTTGGCTGAGAAGGCATTCTCATTCTCTCCTCAGGTTCTTGTAGAGAAGAGTCTCAAGGGCTGGAAGGAAATCGAGTATGAGGTTGTGCGCGACCGTTACGACAACTGTATCACGGTTTGTAACATGGAGAATTTCGACCCTCTCGGCATCCATACAGGTGAGAGTATCGTAATTGCTCCTTCTCAGACTCTTACAAACTCAGAATATCACAAACTTCGTGCTCTTGCCATAAAGATTATCCGTCACATCGGAATCGTGGGCGAGTGTAACGTTCAGTACGCCTTCGACCCTAAGTCAGAAGATTACAGAGTTATCGAGGTTAATGCCCGTCTGAGCCGTTCATCAGCCCTTGCATCAAAGGCAACCGGCTATCCTTTGGCTTTCGTTGCTGCCAAGTTGGGTATGGGCTACGGCTTGTTCGAACTTAAGAACTCTGTAACAAAGACAACAAGCGCATTCTTCGAGCCTGCTCTCGACTATGTTGTTTGTAAGATTCCTCGTTGGGATCTTGGCAAGTTCCACGGCGTAGACAAGGAGTTGGGTTCTTCAATGAAGTCGGTAGGCGAGGTTATGGCCATCGGCCGTACTTTCGAGGAGGCAATTCAGAAGGGCTTGCGTATGATTGGTCAGGGTATGCACGGCTTTGTTGAAAACAAGGAGATTGAGATTGCCGATATCGATTCTGCATTGAAGGCTCCTACAGATAAGCGTATCTTTATCATTGCCAAGGCTTTGCGTCAGGGCTACACAATCGATCAGATTCACGATTTGACAAAGATTGACAAGTGGTTCTTGCAGAAACTTAACAATATCCGCCAGACTGACAATGAGTTGCACGCTTGCAAGAGCATCAACGTTCTTGACAAGGAGTTGCTTCGCAAGGCAAAGATTCAGGGCTTCACCGACTTCCAGATTGGTCGTGCTCTTGGTCTTGAGGCAGAGATGGACAGCGAGCAGGCAATCATGGTTGTAAGAAACTATCGAAAGATGCACGGCATTGTTCCGGTAGTTAAGCAGATTGATACGCTTGCAGCCGAGTATCCAGCGCAGACAAACTATTTGTACCTCACATATAGCGGCGTAGCAAACGATGTCAAGTATCTTGGCGACAAGAAGAGTATCGTAGTCCTTGGTTCGGGTGCTTATCGTATCGGTTCGTCTGTAGAGTTCGACTGGTGCGGCGTTCAGGCTCTGAATACTGTCCGCAAGGAGGGTTACAGAAGCGTTATGATTAACTATAACCCAGAAACAGTTTCTACCGACTACGATATGTGCGACCGCCTCTACTTCGACGAGTTGACATTCGAGCGTGTTATGGATATCCTCGAGTTGGAGAATCCTCACGGTGTAATCGTATCAACTGGCGGTCAGATTCCGAATAACCTTGCTATGCGTCTTGATGCACAGCGTGTGCCACTGCTTGGTACAACAGCCCAGAGCATCGACAACGCCGAGGACCGCGACAAGTTCTCTGCAATGCTCGACCGTATCGGCGTAGACCAGCCAGAGTGGAGCGCGCTTACATCTATGGAAGATGTAAACAAGTTCATCGAGAAGGTAGGATTCCCTGTACTTGTGCGTCCTTCATACGTTCTTTCGGGTGCGGCAATGAATGTCTGCTCAAATCAGGACGAGTTGGAGCGCTTCTTGAAACTTGCCGCAAACGTAAGCAAGAAGCATCCAGTTGTTATCAGCAAGTTCATGCTTAACACTAAGGAGGTTGAGATGGATGCCGTTGCAAGAAACGGCGAGATTATAGCATACGCAATCAGCGAGCACATCGAGTTTGCAGGTGTTCACTCTGGCGATGCAACAATTCAGTTCCCTGCTCAGAAACTTTATGTCGAGACTGTTCGTCGAATCAAGAAGATTTCCGGTCAGATTGCCAAGGAGTTGAAGATTAGCGGTCCGTTCAACATTCAGTTCCTTGCCCGCGACAACGAGATTAAGGTAATCGAGTGTAACCTTCGTGCTTCAAGAAGCTTCCCATTCGTAAGCAAGGTATTGAAGATAAATCTCATCGAACTGGCTACAAAGGTAATGCTCGGCTTGCCGGTTGAGAAGCCAAACAAGAGCCTCTTCGACTTCGATTATGTCGGAATCAAGGCGAGCCAGTTCTCATTCAACCGTTTGCAGAAGGCCGACCCAGTTCTTGGTGTAGATATGGCATCAACTGGTGAGGTTGGCTGTCTGGGTGAGGATTCTAACTGCGCTCTTCTGAAGTCAATGCTTTCGGTAGGTATGCGTATTCCTGAGAAGAATATCTTGATCTCTGCCGGAGACTCTAAACAGAAGGCAAGTATGCTCGACAGTGTCAAACTGTTGGTTAAGAACGGCTACAAGATTTTCGCAACAGGCGGAACAAGCCGTTTCCTTTCGGATAATGGCATCGAGAACACTCTTGTTTACTGGCCAAGCGAGGAAGGCAAGCAGCCACAGGCTCTCGATATGCTTCACAACAAGGAAATCGACATGGTTGTAAATGTTCCAAAGAACCTCACGGTAGGCGAAATTGGCAACGGCTACAAACTCCGTCGTGCAGCGGTCGACTTGAATATTCCTCTTATCACAAATCCACGTCTTGCAAGCGCGTTTATCAATGCATTCTGCACAATTAAACTCGACGATCTTGCAATCCGCAGTTGGGAAGAGTACAAGTAATAAAAACAATAATATAATAATTATGGGCGGTATCATCTCGATATTGCCCATTTTTTGTCTTTATGAAGACTGAAATATGCTATACAACATGTTTATTCTTGATTAAAATCAATAATTCGCTAATTTTATGCTAAAAAACATAGTTTTATTTGCATAGTTTAGAAAGTCGTCGTATCTTTGCATTGTCAAAAGGAAAGAACAACAGTTCAGAACTTGAGACAGAGAATTAGGTAAGATAAAAGGTAAATTGAGTTAAAAAATTGGGTAAAATGAAGAAGATATTTTTGACAGCGGTAGCTGTATTGGGATTTGCGGCAGCAGGTATGGCAGAGGATAAGGATGCTAACACTGCAAAGATTAAGGTCAACACAGCAAGATTGAGCACATACTTGAATCTTAGCGCATCACAGTATGACACAGTTGACGAGATTAACGCTTACTTCGAGAGCCAGATGGAAGATGCAAATCGCATTGCTGATGACTCAAAGAAAGCCGCAAAGGTTCGTAAAGCCGTAATGGGCAATTGCAAACTGATGAAGGAGAATCTTACAAAGGAGCAGTATGCTAAGTACCTTGAGGTAATCAATGTTACCTTGAACAACAAGGGCTTGAACGGCTATATGAAGTAATTATTTTTGAAGGTTATAGTATTTGTATTAAGGTTATAGTTAGTAATTTGGTGGAGACGCTGTGAAGCATCTCCACTTTTTTGTTTGTACTGAATCTGATTTTCTGAAATCATTTATTTCGAAGATTTTTTTGTAAAACCGCAGCAAAATGAAAATTTTGCATTATATTTGCACAATAACGTAATATAAAATGGGGATTTTCAATATTATGAAAAAAATAGCTTGTTTATTATTGGAGGTGACATTTGTTATGGCTATTATTGGTTGCTTTAGCGTAAAAGAAAAAGAACCAACTCCTAAGAAGGTAAATAAGAATCTTCCAGCCATAAGGGTTGAAGGAAAGTGTTTTATGAATGCCTACGGCGATACCGTCGTGTTTCGTGGTGTGTGCTGTTCCGACCCTGTCAAGTTAATTCGTGATGGAAAGTGGGACGAGCATTATTTTGAGGAGGCTTCGAACTTTGGGGCAAACGTGGTTCGTTTTGCCGTTCATCCCGAGAACATCAACAGCATGGGATGGGATTCGACCTTCGCTGCCATCGACAAAGGCGTTGAGTGGGCAAAGAAGCACAAAATGTATGTCGTTATGGACTGGCATTCAATCGGTAATCTGAAGGACGAGAAGTTCTTCAAGCCTATGTACAAGACAACAAAGGCTGAGACATTCAAGTTCTGGAAAAAAGTAGCCATAAGATATCGAAGCGAGCCTGCCGTTGCCCTTTACGAACTTTTTAACGAGCCAACGACAAAGGCTGATGTTGATCTTGGCACATGCCATTGGTACTCGTGGAAAAGTTTGATGGAAGAACTTATCGATACAATCAGAACATATAATCCTGAGGCAATTTGCATGTGTGCCGGCTTCAACTGGGCATACGACCTTACGCAGATTGCGAAGGCTCCGATTGAACGCAAGAATGTGGCATACGTCTGCCATCCTTATCCGATGAAACGTGAGAAGCCTTGGGAGGAAAAGTGGGAGAAGGATTTCGGCTACGTGGCTGACACTTATCCTCTGTTCTGCTCGGAGATTGGTTATTGCCTGAAGGACGAAAAGGGTGCGCACATTCCGGTTATCTCGAACGATGAGTATGGCGTGGCTATAACAAGGTATCTCGAAAAGAAAGGTGCATCGTTTACGGCATGGTGTTTCGACCCTGATTGGGCACCTGTTCTCATTACCGACTGGAACTATACTCCGTCAACGCAGGGCGTGTTCTTCAGAGACTATCTGAAAAGAGTAAACAACAGATAAAGGCGCGAAAATCGGAAAAAGAATATCTGTAACTATTACATTGTTACCGTGGTTACGAGTAGGTGGGTTTGTTGTAACAAACAAGTATGTCATTTGTTACATGCTATTGTTTGAAGACCCCGAAAACCGTAATTTTGTAATCAAAATTTTATAACCTATGTACAAATTTTTAGTTACAGTATTCCTGTTTTTGACGAGTGTGGCATCGATAGCCGCACCGCGTTTCGTTTCTTTCAAATCAGAAAAAAACACGTTTGCGGTTGCCAGCAAGGGCAAGGCTCTGAACATTCTTTTTGACATGAATGATGATGAGGGCGTTGCAATGGCAGCCAATAATCTGTGTGCCGATTTCAAGGCAGTTTCGGGAAACAAATCAAAGATTGTAGATAGTCCCGAAGCGCAGTGTATCATTGTCGGCACGCTCAATTCTAAGTTTATCAGCCAGATTGTAAAATCGGGCAAGATAAATGAAAAAAATCTAAAAGGAAAGCGCGAGAAGTATCTCCTTCAGGTTATCGACAAGCCTATACCGGGCGTGAGCAAGGCTCTTGTCATTGCAGGAAGCGACAAGCGAGGCGCAATCTACGGAATCTACGAGTTGTCTCACCAGATGGGCGTTTCGCCTTGGTATTGGTTCATGGATGTTCCGACGAAGCATCGCGATGATGTGTTCATTAAGAAAGGTGTCTATACCGATGGTGAGCCAAAGGTTGAGTATCGCGGAATTTTCATAAACGATGAGTGGCCGGCGTTCGGTAACTGGGCTAACGAGAAATTCGGCGGAATCAACAGTAAGTGCTACGAGCATATCTTCGAACTCGTCCTTCGTCTGAAAGGCAATTTCATGTGGCCTGCGATGTGGGGAAGTGCATTCTTCGACGATGACAAGCAAAACGGCGTTCTTGCAAACAAAATGGGCATCGTTATGGGAACATCGCACCATGAGCCTATGGATTTGGCTCAGCAGGACTGGAAGCGTCGCGGCAGCGGAGCGTGGAACTACGTTAAGAATGCCGAAGGACTGAAGAAGTTCTGGCAGAGCGGCATTGAGCGCAGCAAGAACTGGGAAACAATCGTAACCGTAGGAATGAGAGGCGATGGCGACGAGGCGATGGATGATACAGGCAACATCAAACTGCTGAACCAGATTATCGACGACCAGCGTAGCATCATCGAGAAGGTAACTGGTAAGAAAGCCGAAGAAACTCCGCAGGTGTGGGCATTGTATAAAGAAGTGCAGGATTATTACGACAACGGAATGAAAGTTCCTGATGACATTACGCTGCTTCTATGCGATGACAACTGGGGCAACGTGCGCCGTCTGCCTGCGCTCGACAGCAAGCCTCGCAAGGGCGGATATGGAATGTACTATCATTTCGACTATGTAGGTGCTCCGCGAAATACAAAATGGATTAACACGAACTCTGTTCCGAGAGCGTGGGAACAGTTGAATCTGACTTATAACTATGGAGTTAAGAAACTCTGGATTGTAAATGTCGGCGACCTCAAGCCTATGGAATATCCTATCACTTTCTTCTTGGATATGGCTTGGAATCCCGAGGCTTTCAATGCCGGAAACATTACTGCTCACACAACAAATTTCTGCAAGGAAGTCTTTGGCGAGGAATATGGCGAAGAGGCATCTCGTCTTTACAGAGAATATGCTCAACTTATTCATCGTGTGACTCCCGAACTTCTGAATGCAACGACTTATTCGCTCGAGAATGGCGAATGGGAACTTGTTGCAGGTCAGTTTGCACAACTTAAGAATGATGTCGAGGCACTCGAAAATAAACTTCCTGCCGAATACAAAGATGCTTATTTTCAGTTAATTGGATATTCTGTTAAGGCAATGGCGTCAATCTATAATATGTATTATGCTCAGGCAATGAACCACAAGATGGCTCGCAAGCGCGATTTGAGTGCAAATGCGTGGGCAGATTGCGTAAAGAAGTGCTTCGATTACGATACTGAGTTGAAAAATCAGTATCACAGTATCGCCGGCGGCAAATGGAATCATCTTATGGACCAGTCGCACATCGGCTACCGATTCTGGAACGAGCCGGGACCATACAACGTAATGCCCGATGTGGTTGTGTTCGGCGGCAAGTATGACGGAAGCATCTGCCTTCCAGAGCCTGTTAAATTCAAGCAAGAGTTGCCGGAAATCTATCGAGGCGGAAAGAAGTCTTTTGTCTTTGCCGAGTCTGACAGTTGCGTGAGCATCGAGGCTGAGCATTATTCGCGCTGCAAGAACGGTTCTGCCAAGTGGACCGTGATTCCTGAGGTTGGCAGAACGTTGAGCGGAATCACGACGATGCCAGTAACGACTCAGCCAAGTAAGATGTGGCTCGAATACGATTTCGAGACCGTTTCAGAGGCTGATGCGTCTGTCGTTATCCGTCTTGCTCCAACGCTGAACTTCAATAATACCGGACTTCGCTATGCCATAAGTATTGACGGTGGCGAGGAGAAAGAACTGAACATCAACGGCGACTACAACGGCGAACTTGGAATGATTCAGGCAATGCAGTGTATCGACAGCAAGTCGCAGTTCCACATCGGAAAAGGCAGCCATACACTGCGCATCCGTCCGCTCGACAATGCTCTTGTGTTCCAGAAAATCATGATTTACCTCGGAGGTGTGAAGAAATCGTTCCTCGGACCGAAGGAAACATTCAAACTCTAAAAAAATATATTAAGAAATAGGATAATGAAGAAATCATTTTTATTTGCAGCCTTGTGTGCCGTAGCCATCGGCGCAAGTGCTCAGAAATGGACGGGAACATGGGCAACAGCCATGGAATACACAGGCAAGGGCGATATGCCTAAGATGAGTCTGGCAAACACATCTGTTCGTCAGATTGTGCGTCCGTCAATCAGCGGCATTGACAATACTTTCCGTATGGAACTTGGCAACGAGTTCGGCTCGGGCGATGTTGAGATTAAGGCGGTGTATGTTGCTCCGGCAAAAGATTCGTGCGACATAAACGCAAAAGAGGCTGTTTATCTGACATTTGGCGGAAAGCGCAACGTTGTTATTCCTGCAAAGGGAAAGGTCGTTTCTGATGTCTGCAAGAAAGGTATCAAGCCTTATACAAACCTCAGCATCACAGTTTGTTACGGTGCAAAAGTTCCAGAGAATGCAACATCGCATCGCGGTTCGCGCACAACATCATACATAGCGCAAGGCGAGGTTAAGCCGAACAAGCCGTTCAAGACAGTTGAGAAGGTTGTACATTGGTACAACATCTCGAAGATTGAGGTCAAATCAGAACTTTCGGCAATCGCTGTTCTCGGAAATTCAATTACCGATGGTCGCGGTACAACTACAGACAAGCAGAACCGTTGGACGGATATCATGTCGCAGTCTCTTGCCGACATGCAGAAGCCTTATGGTGTGCTGAATCTCGGCATCGGCGGAAACTGCGTTCTTTGGGGCGGAATCTCAGAGCCTGCAATGATTCGTTTCGACCGCGATATCCTTGGTCAGCAGAATGTCAGCAAGCTTATTATCTTCGAAGGAATCAACGATATCGGCTGTTCTAACGGCAAGTACGATGAGATTGTAGCAAAACTAATCGACGGCTATAAAGTGCTGATAGACAAGGCTCACAAGGCTGGCATGAAGGTTTACGGCGGAACAATCACTCCATTCAAGGGCAACGGTTGGTACAGCTATTTCCACGAGGCTATGCGCCAGACTGTAAATGAATGGATTAGAACATCTGGAAGTTTCGATGGAGTTATCGATTTCGACCAACTTGTTCGCAATCCTAAACATCCCGATTGTCTGAAGAAGGAATTCAGCGACGACTGGCTTCATCTTAATCCTGCCGGCTACAAGTCGATGGGCGAGTATGCCGCAGGTATTGTAAAAGATTAACAATTAAATATTTATGCTTACACTTTATCTTGCTCGACACGGAGAGACAGAAGAGAATGTAGCACAGATACTGCAAGGTCATCTGCCTGGCTGCCTTACCCCAAAAGGTAGGGAGCAGGCAGATGGTCTTTGCCTTCAGTTGCAGAAAAGCGTTCAGGAGAAAATTGATGTTCTTCTGAGCAGCGATTTGCAGCGATGTCTGGACACGGCTGCGCCTGTGAGCCGCTATCTTGGCATGCCGGTAGTAAAGTGCCGTCTGCTGCGCGAACGCGACTGGGGTAGTCTGACTGGTGCACACATTCCGGAGTTGAAGGACAGAGAATTTCCAGCCGATGTTGAGTCGGTTGAGCAGATGTTCTCTCGTGCCGCCCAATTCCTCGAGTACGTCAGTCGGGAATACGACGGAAAGTGCGTTCTTGCTATCGGACACGGCTTGTTCGACAGAGTTATTCTGGCTTGTTTCGACGGCTGTACCATTGCCGATATTCCTCGCATGGGCAACGCTGAAATACGCAAACTCGTCATTCCGTCGGACTACAAAAACGGTCTTTCGGGCATAAAAAATGACGTTGAGAAAGCAGACAATTAAAAAACATGCTTTTCAGCATAAACCATAACTTTAATACATTTTGCTAATATATTGAACAATACTATTGTTACAAAAAAACAATAGTCATATTGTTAAAGAAACTTAATTTTTATTATCTACGAATCTGTGAATTTTATAGATTAAATACTGATATTTTTAATTAAAGTTTGAAATATAAGCATTATATTTGCAATCGGAAAACAGAAAACATTATTAAAATCTATTAACAATGAGCATTACAATTCCAAGAGGCTACGCAAAGTATGTTTGCGCATCTCAAGATCTTATAGACTGGGCTGTCAACTTTGGTTTAAAAGACGGAATGTATAAGGTAGACAAGTACAGTGTTGAATACAACTCGGCGCATCAACTGTTTGTTTACTATTATAAGCGTAAACCGCTCGATACCGACAAACAATTACCTGCCGATGTAAGAGTACTTTTTGAGGATTAGCCAGTAATCCTCAAAAAGTACTCTGATTTTTCCGAAAAACTATGCAATAAAAACAATACAAAAAACAACTACGACAATGTTATCTAAAGTTTACGGGGCTTCGGTGCAGGGAATAGAGGCATCGACAATAACTATCGAAGTAGACGCATCGCGCGGAATAAAGTTCTTTCTCGTCGGGTTGCCCGATGTAGCCGTTCGCGAGAGTCACGAACGAATAATGACTTCCATAACTCAGGCCGGAATAAAACTTCCGACAAGGCAGATTGTCATCAATATGGCTCCTGCCGACATCAAAAAAGAAGGTACGGTGTTCGATTTGCCACTTGCCATCGGTATTCTGGCGGCTACCGAGGTTCTGGACGTTGCACAGAGCAAGCTCAACAAGTTTATGATAATGGGCGAGTTGGGACTCGACGGAACTCTCCAGCCAATCCGCGGTGCTCTTACGATGGCTTTGAAGGCGAAGCGCGAAGGATTTGTGGGCATCGTTCTGCCAAAGGTTAATGCACGCGAGGCTGCCGTGGTTGGCGGACTTGAGGTCTACGGCGTTGAGTCGTTGTCGGATGTTATTGATTTCTTCAGATGCGATGTGCCTACCATCGAGCCAACTATTGTAGATGCCGCCGCCGAGTTTGCCGCCGCACAGGTTGACACGCCTTTCGATTTTGCCGATGTAAAAGGGCAGGAGAGCGTTAAACGTGCCATGGAAGTGGCTGCAAGCGGCGGTCACAACCTGATAATGATTGGTCCTCCGGGAGCAGGAAAGTCTATGATGGCAAAGCGATTGCCGGGCATTCTGCCGCCGCTGTCGCTGGCTGAGAGCCTCGAAACAACTCAGATTCACTCCATTGCAGGAAAAATAGGCGGAAACACGTCGCTCATCTCGCAGCGTCCGTTCCGCTCACCGCATCACACCATATCGCAGGTTGCTCTTGTGGGCGGAGGCGGAAATCCTCAGCCGGGCGAGATAAGTCTTGCACACAACGGTGTGCTCTTTCTCGACGAACTTCCCGAACTATCCCGAACGGTTCTCGAAGTGCTTCGTCAGCCGCTCGAAGACAGGAAAATCACCATCAGTCGCTCAAAATACAGCGTTGAGTTTCCGTGTTCGTTCATGATGATTGCCAGTATGAACCCTTGTCCGTGCGGATATTACGGCGACCCACTGCATCATTGTGTGTGCTCACCGGGGCAGATTCAGCGTTATATGAACAGAATTAGCGGTCCGTTGCTCGACCGCATCGACATTCATTGCGAACTTCAGGCGGTGCCGTTTGCCAAGCTTTCGCAGATGCAGCCGGGCGAGTCGAGCGCAGCCATCAGAGAGCGTGTGGTGAAGGCTCGCAAGATTCAGGAAGAGCGCTACAAGGATTTCGACGGAATTCATTGCAATGCCCAGATGACCGAGCGGATGATTCATCAGTTTGCCGAGCCGGATGCGGCATCGATGGAGATGCTTCGCAAGGCGATGGAGCGTCTGAAACTTTCAGCTCGTGCTTACAACCGAATTCTTAAGGTTGCGCGCACCATTGCCGACCTCGAAGGCTCGGAGAAGATAAAGTCCAACCACATTGCCGAGGCAATAGGCTATCGCAGTCTCGACCGTGGCGACTGGGCAGAAAGAGGTGTCTGAAAAAAGTGAAAGTTGAAAATAAGACGCAAAAAGATTGGCTTTTCCATTTTTTGCGTCTTATTTTTGTGCTTCGTTTGTTTTCCTTCTGATGAATATTTATATTCTGAATTTTATATCAGATTAGAAGAACAATTCTTTTACTTGAGTGAGGAAGATTTTGACAAATTGATAGTTTCGTATTTTGACAAGCTAATTAAGTTGAATAAAATATAAGCATTGTCGGATATTACGCCTTTGATATTGAAGTTTTTTCTTACTTTTGCAGCGTTTTTTTAAAAATACAGCCAAACAACAGAAAATATGAATCGCAGTTCGCAGATAATCAGAACAAGCATAGTAGGAATTGTGGCAAATGTGCTGCTTGCAGGCTTCAAGGCGGCAATAGGCATACTGTCGGGCAGCGTTGCCATAGTGATGGATGCCATAAACAATTTAAGCGATGCCTTGTCGAGTGTAATCACAATAGTCGGGACAAAACTTTCGCAGCGTCCGGCAGACCACGAGCATCCTTTCGGTTACGGCAGAGTTGAGTATTTTAGTGCCATCATTATCGCCGTTATCGTTCTATCGGCTGGCATCACATCGCTCATCGAGTCGGCAAAGAAGATATTCAATCCAACCACTCCGACATACACCACGGTTACGCTTGTGGTCATTGTCGTTGCCATCGTCGTGAAGCTGATTCTGGGATTCTATGTAAAGCGCAAGGGCGAGTCTCTTGAGAGCGACGCGCTTGTTGCATCGGGCTCCGACGCGCTGTTCGATGCCTTCATCACGCTCACAACGCTCATTTCTGCTGGCGTTACAATGCTTTTCGACGTTTCTTTAGACGGTATTCTTGGCGTTCTGATATCGGCTGTAATCATCAAAGCCGGAGTAGAGATGCTAAAGTCGCCGGTGAACGAACTTCTCGGTTCGCGTCTGTCGGCTGAGTTCACAAAGCAGATAAAGCAGGAAGCGGCGGCTGTAGATGGCGTTCTGGGAGTGTACGACCTCATTCTGCACAGTTACGGACACGATGTGATGATTGGCTCTATTCATGTTAGTGTTTACGATACAATGTCGGCTCACGAAATTCACGGAGTAACGCGCAAGATAAACTCAATGATGTACGAGCGGCACGGAATTATAATGACGGTTGGCGTGTATGCCGTTGCCACGGGAGCTAACCGGAGGGCTGAACTTCAGTCAAAGGTGATGCAGACGCTGGCGGCTCATGCCGAGATTCTTCAGGTTCACGGATTTTATTATTCCGAGAAAGAGAATCTGCTTGCCGTCGATGTCGTTCCCGACATTTCCGTCCACGACGATGCCGCGCTTGTGGCCAAACTTACAGCCGAGGTTCAGCCTCTCGTTCCGGGATTGAACGTGTCTATAGCGGTTGATCATTTTTATTGCGAATAGGAAGATTGTTTGAACATGTATTGAAATGGGAAATTTTGCAAGGTTAAAAGAGAATAAAGGGATAATTTGTGGGATTTTGGCGGCGGTGTTCTACGGAACGAATCCGCTTGGCGCGCTGCCGTTGTATGCCGAGGGCGTAAACACCTCGTCGGTGCTTTTTTACCGTTTTTCGCTGGCTGCGGCAATCTTGGGTGTGTTGCTGATGATTAAGCGCAAGCCGTTAGGCGTAACTCTGCACGAATTTAAAGTGCTGATGACGCTCGGTGTTATGTTTGCCATTTCGAGCATAACTTACTACCTCAGTTTCAGATACATGGATGCCGGAATCGCATCAACCATTCTGTTTGTCTATCCTGTTCTGGTGGCGGTAATTATGTCGATATTTTTCAAGGAACGGATAACGAAATCTACGGTTTTGTCTATTTTACTTTCGCTTGCAGGCATCGCCTTGCTCTATAGGGGAGGCGAGGGCGCAACACTCAGCACGGTGGGGATCGCGCTCGTGATGCTGTCGTCGCTGTCGTATGCTCTGTACATAATCTACGTTAATCAGTCGAGCATCCGTATGTCGTCGCTCAAACTCACGTTCTATGTTCTGCTGTCGTGTATGCTTACGCTTCTACTTTTCTCGCTTACTTCGCCCGAGTTGCATTTGCAGTTTCCGCCATCGCCACGCGCTTGGTTCTTTGCGTGCTGGCTTGGCGTTGTGCCGACAATCCTCTCGCTCGTTCTCATGACCATCGCCGTTCACGAGGTAGGGGCAACTCCAACGGCTATTATGGGCGCGCTCGAGCCTCTAACCGCTGTGGCTGTAGGCGTTCTGGTATTTGGCGAATCCTTCTCGTTAAGGCTTGCTGTGGGCATCGTCCTCATTCTGCTGGCAGTTGTTATCATTGTAGTTGGAAAGAACTTTCATTTTCGAGCCATCGGTCACAGACTGTCAAAACTTCTTCGGAAAACATGGCGATGGAAGTCTTGATGATAACTCGTGTCATTCTGATTTTTCATTTTTCGTTTTCTAAAAAGAGAGATTTGGAATACTTCCTCCTTACGGCAATACACGTTTTGGCTACCTTTTGGCTACCTTCCTACTTCCTTTGATGTTCGTTTGATGTATCTTGGATGTACCTTGGACGTTCCTTGGATGTACCTTGAATCTACCTTCCTTCTACCTTCCCGATATTTTTTATTTACCAAAGGGGTATTTCTTCTAATATTTGTTCCTTATGGATTATTGACAGACTATTGCTCGCTTAGATTTCAAAATTGTAATCTGGCATTTGTCAAATTTTAATGCAGAATTGTTATTTTTTTTGCTATTTTTGCGAGGATGTGAAATTTAAGATTAGAAGCTATGAAGAAAACTTTATTTGCCGTAGCCCTGCTGACGGCTCTGTTTGCTTGCAGCGAACAGAAAAAAAGTCAGAACAACGAGAATGTAAATGTAAACGAAAAGGTGCAGGCGAAGGATGTTGAAGGCCGAAAGAATTTCGGAGCACAGCACCCTGTAATCACTCCGCTGCCTTGTATCATGATTGCAACTTACGACGAGAATCAGGTTCCCGACGTGATGATGGCTGCGTGGGGCGGCCAGTGCGGAATGAATCAGATTACGTTCGAACTTTCGGCTCACAAGACAACGAGCAACATCCGTCTGAAGAAGGCTTTCACCGTAAGTTTCGCCACAGCCGACGATATTGAGCAGTCCGATTATTTCGGTCTGGTAAGCGGAAACGATGTGCCGAACAAGGTTGAGCGTGCAGGATTTACGGCAAAGCCAAGTCCAAACGTTGATGCGCCAATCATCGAGCAGTACAAGCTAACCCTTGAGTGCCGTGTTGTTTCTATGGACGAGAAAGAGAACGGCGGTGCGCGCGTTGTCGGCGAGGTGGTAAACTGGAGTGCCGACGAAAGTATCTTGACAGATGGCAAGGTTGACCTTACAAAACTCAAGCCTGTTGTCTTTGACTCATCTTCGAACGCATACCGCGTGGTGGGCGACAGCGTAGGTCAGGCATGGGGCTCTGGCAAGAAGTTCAAGTAAAAGCCGAAAAAAATATGTTTTGTTTTTTCTTCTTCAAATATTATGTTTAATTTTGCACTCCGAAAAGAAAACAAATATAATCAATAATATAGATGGGAGAAAATAAATACAAACGAACCTTGGTTACGTCAGCCCTTCCTTATGCCAACGGCGGCGTGCATATCGGCCATTTGGCAGGTGTGTATGTTCCTGCGGATATCTATGTGCGCTACCTGCGCCTGAAGAAGAAGGACGTGATGTTTATTGGTGGCTCTGATGAGCACGGCGTGCCTGTTACTATTCGCGCAAGAAAAGAGGGCATTACCGTGCAGGAGGTGGTAGACCGCTACCATAACATTATCAAAGACTCGTTCGAGAAATTCGGCATCAGTTTTGACATATACAGTCGCACAACAAGCAAGACTCACCATAAGTTTGCAAGCGACTTCTTCAGAACTCTCTACGATAACGGTAAGTTCATTGAGCAGACATCAGAACAGTATTACGACGAGCAGACAGGTCACTTCCTGACAGACCGTAATATCCGCGGTGAATGTCCGCACTGCCATGCTGCCGACGCCTATGGCGACCAGTGCGAGAAGTGCGGTTCAACCCTTAGTCCTGAGGAACTTATCAACCCTTACAATGCCGAGAGCGGTAATCCGTTGGTTAAGAAGGCTACAAGCCACTGGTACTTGCCACTCGACAAGGATCAGCAGTGGCTCGAGAAGTGGATTCTCGAAGACCACAAGGAGTGGAGAAGCAACGTGTACGGACAGTGCAAGAGCTGGCTCGACGGCGGCTTGAAGCCTCGTGCCGTAACACGCGACCTTGACTGGGGAATCCCAGTGCCTGTAGAGGGTGCAGAAGGAAAGGTTCTTTATGTGTGGTTCGATGCACCTATCGGCTACATCTCAAACACAAAGGAACTCTGTGATGCTCATCCTGAGCGCGGAAGTTGGGAAACATGGTGGAAGGATGATTCTACACGTCTTATCCACTTCATCGGAAAGGACAACATCGTGTTCCACTGCATCGTGTTCCCTGCAATGCTTAAGGCTCACGGCGGTTACATCTTGCCAGACAACGTGCCAAGCAACGAGTTCCTCAACCTCGAGGGCAACAAGATAAGTACAAGTAAGAACTATGCCGTTTGGCTCGATGAGTATCTGGTTGATATGCCTAACCGTCAGGATGAGTTGCGCTATGTTCTTACAGCCAACGCTCCTGAGACAAAGGACAACGACTTTACTTGGAAGGACTATCAGGCTCGCTGCAACAACGAACTTGTAGCCGTTTACGGAAACTTCGTGAACCGCGCTTTGCAACTCACTCAGAAGTATTACGACGGCATCGTTCCTGCATGTGGAGAACTTAACGACTACGACAAGCAGACTCTTGCCGAGTTCAAGGACGTTAAAGAGAAGCTCGAGGCCCTTCTCGAGGCATTCAAGTTCCGCGATGCTCAGAAGGAGGCTATGAACCTTGCCCGAATCGGAAACAAGTACATCGCCGACTGCGAGCCTTGGAAGGTCATCAAGACCGACCCTGAGCGCGTTAAGACTGTCATCAACATCAGCCTTCAGCTCACAGCTAATCTTGCAATTGCGTTCGAGCCATTCTTGCCATTCAGCAGCAAGAAACTCCGCGAGATGATTAACATGGAGACATTCGAGTGGGATGCTCTCGGAAGCACAGATTTGTTGCCTGCCGGAAAGCAGCTTGCAAAGCCAACATTGCTGTTCGAGAAGATTGAGGACGATGTAATCGACGCTCAGATTAAGAAACTCGAAGACACGGTTAAGGCTAACGAGGCTGCAAACTACAAGGCTGCGCCGGTTAAGGATTTCATAGACTTTGAGCAGTTTGAGAAACTCGACATTCGTGTGGGCAAAGTCCTTGCTTGCGAGAAGGTTAAGAAGAGCAAGAAACTCCTGAAGTTCAGCATCGACGACGGAAGCGGCAAGGAGCGCACAATCCTCAGCGGTATTGCAATGCACTACGAGCCAGAGGAACTTGTAGGCAAGAACGTTCTGTTCGTGGCAAACCTTGCACCTCGTCAGATGATGGGCATGGAGAGCTGCGGTATGATTCTGAGTGCCGAGAACTTCGACGGTTCGCTTAGCGTAACATCTGTTTTGCGCGACGTTAAGCCAGGTTCACAGGTTGGATAATATTTAGTAAAATCTGAAATATAAAAATAGGGAGCGGATTTTTCCGTTCCCTATTTTTTTGCAGAATAGTGCAGAATTTGTCGCCATTCCCAAAATTACTATTCTTACGCTTGACAACTGAATATTAAGAACTTAACCATATTGGTAGGCTACCTTGATAAACTGTTGTGGCTTATGTACGGCTTACCTGTGGCTTGGATGTTGCAATGAAGAAGCTACCTTCTGGCTTGTTTCTCCGAACCTTGAACGTACCTTCCTCGTACCTTGAACGTATCTTGAACGTACCTTCCCCGTAGCTACCCCGTACCTACTCCGTACCTTCCGGCTTACTTGCCTCTATGTTGAATCTTACTTCCTTCGACCTTAAAAGTTGCTTTTGGACTGTTTCCAGCATAACGATTCATTATTTCGCATATTATTGCAAAATCGCGCAGAACACACGAAAAAGCCGATATCAGTTATTTCTTCTTTGAAACCTTTGACAAAAGCCATTTGTAGCCGATGGCGAGAATGAGAGTAACGCCCATGTAGGTCAGCGCGGCAAGATATGGCGAGCCACTCTTTCCCCAGCCAATGGTAAACAGCCTTATGCTTGGGTGAATTACGAATACAAAGCTCGACAGCGCACCGAGCCATGCCAAAACACTTATTCCCTTAGAGTGTACGAACTTTATGAAGCACACCGCCATGACAACCACAAAGAACGGCGCGGCAAGCCAGCTCAGTGCGTTGAAGCAGCAGAGCACCGTTATTCCTGCAGCAGGGATAATCATCCAGCGGTTAAACGGAATAGGATAGCGCGCCATCCATACGCCCATACAGAACGGCAGGAGCGAGCCTACAAAATTATAGCGCAGATACTGAATGGCATCGTGCTGTCCCGGAGCATCGATGTAGAACATTGCCACCGCCTGAAGCAAAATAGATGTTACGATGCTTACGCTCAGAACACGACGTCCGGTGCGCATTATCAGCAGATAGTAGAAAAAGTAAAGTTGAAGGGTAAGCGAGAAGTACCAGTATGGCCCCGGATATACGTTCTTGTCGGGATTTGGTAGAAGATTGACGATATAGGTGAAGTTGCACAGAACATCGATCACATTCCAACGACTGCAAACCGAATAGTTGTGATAGTAGAAATCGGCAACGAAGAAAAGTACGTAGGCAAGACTCATCAGTTTCCAGAACTTCAGAAAGTTGTACGAAGTGAACTTCAGAAACGATGGAACGGGTTTTCCGCTCTCGTATTTCTTTGCCATTCCGTAGCCGCTGAGAAACACAAAGACAGGCACGCCGTAGTGTCCGAAGTACGAGAAGAAATCGATGAACAGATTTGGGCTCAGTTGCTTCACATGCTCGTACATGTGGTATGTCTTGTAGTAATTGTACTGATATTCGTTTTCGGATACGGCAAACGGCAGCCAGTGAAAAAAGTTGTGCAGGGCAATGAACAAGATTGCTATTCCCTTCAGAGCCGCGCTTTCCGCCCGAGTCAGTTCGATGTGTTTCATTTTCCTTTTTTGATTATTATATTTGTGCAAAAATAAGAAAAAACGCTCAACTAATCGGGTTTTCTGTGCGATTTATGTCCGAGTGTGCAAAATTAAAACGACAAAAAAACGATTATATCTGAAAATGGCATCGTGTTTCATAAAAAATGAACGTTTTGACAATATAATTTCCTTGTTGGTAAAAATATTTTGGTAATAATTTCTTAAATTCGTAAAAAAATTGCAATTTTGCAAATTGGTATGTATTGGATAGAAGCATTAAAGTTTTTTGAAATATTAGAGAAGGGATTGCTGATTGGTGTGATTGTGTCAGCCCCGATGGGTCCGGTTGGAATACTCTGCATTCAGCGCACGCTGAACAAGGGCAGATGGTACGGCTTCGTAACGGGATTGGGCGCGGCTATAAGCGATATGCTTTATGCCTTTGTCACCGGTTTTGCATTGAGTTTTGTGGTTGATTTTATTGAGAATGAGCGCAATATGTTCTACCTGCAACTTGTAGGCAGTATTCTGTTGTTCATCTTTGGTGTGTACACGTTCAGAAGTAAGCCGGAGAAGAATATCCGCCCTACGTCAAACAAAAAAGGAACGCTTGTAAGCAACTGCTCGTCAGCCTTTTTTATTACGCTGAGCAATCCTCTCGTCATATTTCTGTTTATAGCATTCTTTGCCCGGTTTAATTTTGTGGTGTCCGACAGCGAGAAGAATCACCATCTTATGCAGATCGTAGGTTTCATAAGCATCTTTATCGGTGCGCTGGCATGGTGGCTGTGTCTCACATATTTCATTGACAAGGTGAGGACAAACTCGCAGGAGAAGACCATCTGGATTCTGAACCGCGTGATAGGTGTTATCGTCATGATTGTGTCAATTCTCGGCTTCATTCTCACATGGGCCGGTCTGTCGTTTCACTAAAAAACGTTTTATTCAGATATGTATATTGCTAAGAAACTGAGAGAGCAGAATATCTGCGAATATCTCATATATATGTGGCAGATTGAGGATATAATAAGAGCGTATAAGTTTGATATCGACGCTCTTAAAGACAACTATCTCACAAAGTTCAACCCAACCGAGCAGCAGATGGCTGAACTTGTTGAGTGGTACGGAAACATCATCGAGATGATGCGCAGCGAGCAGGTGATGGAATCAGGTCACATACAGATAAACAAAAACGTGATTATCAACCTCACCGACCTTCACGACAGCTTGCTGAAGAGCGATAAGTTTCGCTTCTACTCACAGGCCTACTACAAGGCTCTGCCATACATCGTAGAGATAAGGAATAAGGGCGACCGCAAGGATATCTCGGAGATTGAGAACTGCTTCGATGTGCTTTACGGCGTTATGATGCTCAGACTCCAGAAGAAACCAGTAAACCCCGACACCGAGAAGGCTGTTAAAGACATAACCACGCTGCTCGGAATGTTGAGCGACTATTACACACAACAGAAAAAAGGAGAATTAGAACTATAATATCTTTGAAAAGAATGAAGAATATATTGATAACAGGCTGCAATGGTCAGTTAGGAAACGAGATGCAGCTTCAGGCTGCCAAGAATACACAATATAACTATTTTTTTACCGATGTTGCCGAACTCGACATTACAAACCGAGACGCGGTGGTGTCGTTCGTTAAGGACAACGAGATTGACTGCATTGTAAACTGTGCAGCATATACGGCCGTAGACAAGGCAGAGGAGAACGAAGAACTTGCCAACCTGCTGAACAATATCGCTCCGGGCTATTTGGCCGAGGCGGTTGAGACACGCGGCGGTGCGCTTATCCAGATTTCTACCGACTATGTGTTCGACGGAACGGCTCACATTCCATACAAAGAAACTGAGTCTACATGCCCTAACAGTGTGTACGGACGCACAAAACTTGCAGGCGAGCAGAACGCTCAGGCTCATTGCAAGAATACAGTCATCATCCGCACGGCATGGCTGTACTCTACATTCGGCAACAACTTCGTTAAGACGATGATTCGCCTTGGCAAGGAAAAGGAACAGCTTGGCGTAATCTTCGACCAGATTGGAACTCCAACATACGCAGGCGACCTTGCCGACGCCATCATGACGGTAATAAACAAGGGCATAGTTCCCGGAGTATATCACTTCAGCAACGAAGGAACAATCTCATGGTATGATTTTACAAAGGCAATACATCGCATAGCCGGCATAAAAACTTGCAAGGTTAATCCTCTCCACACCGAGGAATATCCAACTCCGGCAGCACGCCCACATTACAGCGTGCTCGACAAGACAAAAATCAAGCAGACATATGGCATAGAGGTGCCATATTGGGAAGACAGTCTGGCTGAATGCATTGCTAAACTCAAATAATTTTATTAAATGAACGAAATAGAAAGAAGACGTACGTTCGCGATTATTTCGCACCCTGATGCTGGTAAGACAACCCTTACCGAGAAATTCCTGCTCTTCGGAGGTCAGATTCAGGTGGCAGGTGCAGTTAAGAACAACAAGATAAAGAAGACTGCAACATCCGACTGGATGGAGATTGAGAAGCAGCGCGGTATCTCGGTTACAACATCCGTGATGGAGTTCGATTATGAGGGATACAAGGTGAACATCCTTGATACTCCGGGACACCAAGACTTTGCCGAGGATACATTCCGCACGCTTACGGCCGTAGACAGCGCAATCATCGTGATTGACGGCGCAAAGGGCGTTGAGCAGCAGACACGCCGACTGATGGAGGTGTGCCGTATGCGCAAAACTCCGGTAATCGTGTTCATCAACAAGATGGACCGCGAGGGACAAGACCCGTTCGACCTTCTCGACGAGATTGAGGAGCAACTTCAGATCAAGGTCCGTCCTCTTTCATGGCCTATAAATCAAGGTGCTAAGTTCAAGGGCGTTTACAACATATACGAGCACCAGCTCAACCTCTTCACTCCTAACAAACAGAAGGTTACGGAGAAGGTGGCTGTTGATATCAACTCAGACGACCTTAACAATCAGGTTGGTGATGCTGATGCCGAGAAACTCCGTGCCGACTTGGAACTTGTAGACGGCGTTTATCCAGAGTTCGATGTAAATACATATCTCGATGCCGAGGTCGCTCCTGTGTTCTTCGGCTCGGCCCTGAACAACTTTGGTGTTCAGGAGTTGCTCGACTGTTTCGTTAAGATTGCGCCAAGTCCGCGACCAACAAAGGCAGAAGAGCGTCAGGTTGTTCCAACCGAACCTAAATTCACAGGATTCATCTTTAAGATTACAGCAAACATCGACCCTAATCACCGCTCATGTATTGCGTTCTGCAAGATTTGTTCGGGAAAGTTCGTCCGCAACAATCCATACTTGCATGTACGCAATGGCAAGACAGTCCGATTCTCTTCGCCAACACAGTTCATGGCACAGCGCAAGAGCACAATCGACGAGGCTTATCCGGGCGATATCATCGGTCTGCCAGATAACGGAATCTTCAAAATCGGCGATACTCTTACCGAGGGCGAGGATTTGCATTTCGTTGGTCTGCCAAGTTTCTCGCCAGAGATGTTCAAGTATATCGAAAATGCCGACCCTATGAAGACAAAGCAGCTTAACAAGGGCATCGAACAACTTATGGACGAGGGCGTTGCACAGCTCTTCGTAAACCAGTTCAACGGTCGTAAGTTAATTGGTACTGTAGGACAATTGCAGTTCGAGGTTATTCAGTATCGTCTTGAAAACGAGTACAATGCGAAGTGCCGTTGGGAACCGGCAAGCCTCTACAAGGCTTGTTGGATTGAGTGCGACGACCCCGCTCAACTCGAGGCGTTCAAGAAGCGAAAGTATCAGTTTATGGCGAAAGACCGCGAGGGCAGAGATGTATTTTTGGCTGATTCTAACTACGTTCTGCAAATGGCACAGAGCGATTTCGACCATATAAAGTTCCACTTTACAAGTGAGTTCTGATGAATTATAATGAAGAAATAAAGAAAGCGATAGAGGTGATGCGCAATGGCGGCGTCATCCTCTATCCAACAGATACCATCTGGGGCATCGGCTGCGATGCTACCAACGAGGAGGCTGTAAAGAAGGTTTACGAGATAAAGAAACGCGCTGATTCAAAAGCACTTATCTGTCTTGTAGACAGCGAGGCGAAAATTGATTTCTATGTAAAGGATGTTCCGCCAGTAGCGTGGGATTTGATAGAGCTCTCAACCAAACCGCTGACAGTTATCTACGACGGCGCGCGTAATCTTGCTCCAAATCTTCTGGCCGAGGACGGAAGCGTGGGCATCCGCGTTACAAACGAGGAATTCAGCAAGCAACTGTGCTTTAGATTCCGCAAGGCGGTTGTCTCAACGAGCGCGAATATCAGCGGAGAGCCTTCGCCAAGGAGTTTTGCCGACATCAGCGACGAGATTAAGAATGCAGTCGACTACATAGTTGGGGTTAGGCAGAACGAGAAAGGCGGCGTGAAGCCGTCGAGCATCATAAAACTCGGCGCTGGCGGAGTGGTGCAGGTGATAAGAGAATAAAAAAATCATCAAAGAAACAATAATTCCCGAAAAAATATAATCATTCTTAAACAATGACGATTGAAGACCAAATTGAGTTGACAAGGCTGGAGAGATTCATCCAGTGGCGCGAGAAGAATATACCCGAAAAGAGGTTCATTCTTCTCCTTAGTTTCATTGTGGGTATAGGAACGGCTCTTGCTGCGCTTATACTGAAGACTCTTATTGGTAACATAGAGCACTTGCTTACAGAACGCTTCGATTCGACAGGAGCGAACTGGTTGTATCTGGTTTACCCGATAGTGGGTATTTACATCACAAGTTGCTTTATCAGATACATTGTCAGGGATGATATCGGGCATGGAGTAACCAAGATTCTCTATGCCATTTCTCGAAATCAGGGAAAGATTAAGCGGCACAACACTTGGACGAGCGTCATTGCCAGTGCCATAACCATTGGTTTCGGAGGTTCGGTCGGAGCCGAGGCGCCAATCGTGCTTACGGGTTCTGCCATCGGCTCAAACCTTGGAAGCATCTTCAAACTTGAGCACAAGACGCTGATGCTCCTCATCGGATGCGGTGCGGCTGGTGCTGTTTCGGGAATCTTCAAAGCGCCGATTGCCGGACTCGTCTTCACCCTCGAGGTGCTTATGATTGACTTGACGATGGCATCGCTCTTGCCACTGCTCGTATCGTGCGTAACGGCTGCAAGTTTCACATATCTCTTCAACGGAACGGAGGCGATGTTTCGCTTCCACTTGGACGCCCCGTTTCAGGTTAGCCACATTCCGGCGTGTGTATTGCTCGGCATCGTGTGCGGACTGGTTTCGCTCTACTTTACGAGAGCGATGAATGCCTACGAGGATATCTTCCGCAAACTGAAGAAGTGGTACGTCAAGTTTGCCATTGGTTCGGTTGTTCTGGCGGCTCTCATCTTCCTCTTTCCACCGCTCTACGGCGAAGGTTACGAGACTATCGAACTTCTGCTTAACGGAACGAATCTGGACGACTGGAACGAAGTAATGAAAAACTCGCTCTTTGCTGGCAGCGCGCGATTACTGATTCTGTATCTTATTCTGATTGTGCTGTTTAAGGTCTACGCTTCGAGTTCTACCAACGGCGCGGGCGGTTGCGGTGGAATCTTCGCGCCAAGTCTGTTCCTCGGCTGCGTTTCAGGTTTCATCTTCTCGCGAATGTGGAACTCGTACATCGGCGGATGGTTCTTCATTCAGGAGAAAAACTACGCGCTTCTTGGCATGGCAGGACTGATGAGCGGCGTTATGCACGCACCTCTGACAGGCGTCTTTCTGATTGCCGAACTGACAGGAGGATACGACCTCTTCATGCCATTGATGATTGTTGCGGTATGCGCATATCTCACCATCATCATCTTCGAGCCTCATAGTATCTACTCAATGAGATTGGCCAAGAAGGGCGAACTGCTTACGCACAACAAAGACCGCGCAATCTGGACTCTGATGAGTCTCGATACGGTTATAGAACATGTGTACGACCCGGTTACAGTTGGAATGAACTTGGGCGATCTTGTAAAAGTGATAAGTAACAGTAAACGAAATATTTATCCAGTTGTAGACGGCGCAGGACATCTGCTTGGAATGGTAAAGATGGACCAGATTCGCCATCTGATGTTCCGAACTGAACTGTATCAGCGTTTCCGCGTTGAGGGACTGATGATTTCTTGTCCCGAAAAACTTCTTACAACCGATACGATGGAGGAAGTTATGCAGAAATTCGAGAAGAGCAAGGTATGGCATCTGCCAGTTGTCGACGGAGATGACAAGTATGTCGGTTTTGTGTCTAAGTCGCAGATTTTCAGCACTTACAGACAGGTTCTTGCCGATATGTCAGAAGATTAGTATTAACCCCTAAAAACACTTGAACATGACGAAAGAAGATTTGCGTATAGTATATATGGGCACTCCCGAATTTGCCGTTGAGAGCCTAAAACGCCTTGTTGAAGGCGGATATAACGTTGTTGGTGTTGTTACGATGCCCGACAAGCCGATGGGTCGTCATCAGGATGTGCTTTCGGAAAGTGCGGTAAAGAAATATGCCGTAGAGAAGGGCTTGAAGGTGATGCAACCTGTAAAACTGAAGGACGAGGCTTTCGTTGAGGAACTTCGCTCTCTAAAGGCCGATTTGCAGATTGTTGTAGCCTTTAGAATGTTGCCCGAAGTTGTGTGGAGCATGCCACGTTTCGGCACGTTCAACGCTCACGCATCGCTTCTGCCTCACTATCGCGGAGCAGCCCCGATAAACTGGGCGGTGATTAACGGCGATACAGAAACGGGTATGACAACCTTCTTCCTGAAGCACGAGATTGACACAGGCGATGTTATCCAGCAGGTTAAGATTCCAATTGCCGATGACGACAATGTGGAGGTGGTTCACGACAAACTTATGGCCTTGAGCGGCGACCTCGTTCTCGAAACAGTCGACAACATAATCGCCGGCACGGTAAAGTCCATTCCACAGAGCGAGATGTGCGATTGCACGGAACTTCGTCCTGCTCCAAAAATCTTCAAGGAGACTTGTATGATTGACTGGAACAAGACAACAAAGCAAGTTTACGACTTTGTGCGAGGATTGTCGCCATACCCAGCCGCATGGACAACACTTGTTGCCCCAGATGGTAAAGAACTGGTTATGAAACTCTTCACAACCGAGAAACTGATAGGCGAGGGCGGAACGGTCGGCTCTGTTCGTACCGACGGAAAGAAGTCGTTCGACATTGCATTGCACGACGGCTACCTCCGCATAAAGGAACTTCAGATTGCAGGAAAGAAGCGCATGGATGTTGAGAGTTTCCTCCGCGGATTTAAACTTAGCAGTGAATATAAGGTGAAATAAAGTTCTCGGATTCTTTCAGAACAAAAAATGCAATTCGCCAGTTTCCCGAAAGTAATTCTGGCGAATTGATTTTTTCTTAGAAAACATGTAGACCAAAGACTGCAACATACCAGTTGTTATGGTTCTTGGTTTTCCATTTCTTTTCTGTTTTTGCTATTGCCCGAATGTAGTCATCGGCGTATGGAAGTGGGGTTATTGGCTCTTTGTTTAGCAAACTACACATTCTTATCTCGCTGATTCTATGTTTTTTGTCGAATAGAACGAAAAATATAGTACGTTCGTTGTCTTCGTGGTCCTGCGTCAGCGAACAATAAATATCTTGCTTCAACGAATCTAAACCACCGTCATATTTTATCTCGTTGGTTTTTAATCTGATTTCTTTGCCGTTTTTCGTATGATAGACTACCGAATCATCCGAACATTCAGCAATGATTCCATAGCAGTCTTTGTAAACGGATTGTGCTTCTGTCTTGCAGAAAACGGTTGCACAAAGCGTTAGGAGTAAAATAAGGCACTTCATTGTTATTTGATTTTGTTAGTTTTCGTATCTAATTTTTCCCAATTCGGCAGTCTTGTGCTAGCGCGAAGATATTGCCAGTATCAATAAAACTACGAGAATGTGAGAAATTTTTCATATCAGAAAGTTTCTAAGCAGATTACTCCGCTATCGTGATGCAAATCTAACAGAAAAAGAGGGTAGAAGCAAAGAATATTTGCTAATTCTGTGCTTATTTAATGTTTATTAACAGAAGTAGTCGGCTTGTTGCTTTAGAGTTGTAAACGAGATGAGTGAAGCATGATATTGTGCTTTCGAATGTGTTATTTTGTCGTTTTTATTGTCGCAAACGACGTATTTTTCGAATCAGACTAAAATATTTAAATAAATCGCTTGCGATATAAATTATTTCTCTTATATTTGCAACCAGAAAACATCGCAAACGATATAAAATTATAAGATATGGCAAAGATTTATGATTTCAAGGCTTTAACAAGCAAAGGAAAGGAGATTGATTTCTCTCAGTTTGAAGGTAAGGTGCTGCTGATTGTAAACACAGCAAGCAAGTGCGGATTCACACCTCAGTTTGCAGGACTGGAGGAGTTGAACCAGAAGTACAAAGACAAAGGTCTGGTAATCATCGGCTTCCCATGCAACCAGTTTAAGGAGCAAGATCCGGGTACAGACGGACAGATTGAGGAGTTCTGCCAGATAAATTACGGCGTTACTTTCCAGATTATGAAGAAGACCGACGTGAATGGCGCAAATGCAGAACCGATTTTCGAGTACCTTAAGGCACAGGCTCCAACCGAGGAGTATAACGGTTTGAAGGCAAAGGCAGCCAAGGCTCTCTTCAAGACCATCAGCAATAGTGTGGAGAAGGACAACGACATCAAGTGGAATTTCACTAAGTTCCTTATCTCAAAGGACGGCGAGACAATCAAGCGTTACGCTCCAACCACAGAGCCTAAGGACTTTGAGAAGGATGTTGAAACTATGTTGGCATAATTGAGAGTGCGAACAGCACGACGGCACAAAAAACGATTTAATAATCGAAACATAAAAAAACAGGATAAAAATGGCAACAAACGAGACACTTGATTTAAGAGCCTATATGAGCAACAGCATACGCAACATCATGGCGAAAGCCTATAAAAGCGTACTGTCAAATCCGCGCGAGGCAAAGTTCGCCTACCGTATGCAGACGCTCTTTCAGAAGTCGGAGAAACGGCGCAAGTAAATGCTGGAGCAGGAAGAACTTGAAGTGCCGCCATTCCTCATCAGCAGCATCTCTACCACCTGCAACCTGCATTGCAAAGGATGCTATGCGCGTAGCAACGGAATTGCCGAGGACGAGGAGGCAAATCAGAAAGCAACTCTGACTCCCGAACAATGGCAAACCATCTTCAACGAGGCTGCCGACTTGGGCATCAACTTCTCGCTTATTGCCGGCGGCGAGCCTTTCATGAGGAAAGACATTCTTGAAAAAATTGCCGAGGTGAAAGACATGATTTTCCCGATTTTCACCAACGGAACGCTCATCGATCCTTCTTACATGAAATTTCTGAAGGAGCATCTTAACATGGTGCCCATCATCAGCATCGAAGGAACGGCTATGGGTACAGACGAGCGCCGAGGTCAGGGAGTTTTCAAGCGTGCCATGCACTCTATGGAAATGCTGAAGGAGGAAGACCTCTTTTTCGGCACGAGCATCACGGTAACCACAGAGAATTATCGTCTTGTGACTTCGCCGCAATTTATCGACACGTTGCGAGGATATGGCTGCAAAATCGTGTTTTATGTAGAATATGTCCCGACAGAAAAGGGTACTGAACATCTTGCATTCGACGATGAGCATGTGGCAGAAATGGAGTCCATTTTGGAAGAGCGTCGTAATGCCTATGCCGACATTATCTTCCTGTCGTTCCCCGGCGACGAGAAGGCTCTTGGCGGATGTCTTGCATCTGGTCGTGGATTCTTTCACATCGGTCCTGACGGCTCGGCCGAACCTTGTCCGTTCTCACCTTTCAGCGACAGCAATGTTGCCACTATGGGCATCCGAAAGGCACTCCAGTCGCCTCTGTTCCGCAAGATTCGTGCAGCCAAGGCACTCGGCTGGGAACATACAGGCGGATGCACGCTCTTTGAGCATAGAGAAGAAATAGAGAATATGATAGTTTAAAAACAAAGTAAGAATATGAAAATAGCAATCCGTTATTATAGCAAGTTCGGTCATTCAGCCCAGATGGCGCAGGTAATTGGCGATGTAATGGGCGTGAAGCCCGAAAGCATAGAAACACCGTTGACCGAAGAAGTGGATATTCTCTTTGTTGGTGCAGGCTTGTTTCTTGGCAAGGTTAATGGTGGCATCAAGGATTTTGCCCGCTCGCTCAATCCGCAGAAAGTAAAGAAGGTGGTGTGTTTCGGCTCGTCGGCAATCGTTAATTCTCCCGTGCCTCAGTTGCGCAGTATCTTCGAGAATTTGGGCTTCAGCGTAGCCACAGAGTCATTCTCTTGCCACGGCTCTATGGGGCCTATTTATGGCGGACATCCCAACGCCGACGACCTGCTGTCTCTTCGGGAGTTTGTAAGCAGAAATTACAAATAACTCTTTTTTGTATGAAGCACCATAGGCTTTGTGCTGATAATGACATATTTAAATTGTGTTGATATAAGATAAAAACAGAAAAAAGGGAGCAAACTTTTTACGGTCTGCCCCCCTTTTTCTATCAGAAAGTGTTATTTAATCTCAATAAACTTAGTCTCTTTCTCCTTCTCCTCTTCGGTAAGTTTCGGAATCTTTATGTCAAGGATTCCGTTGTTCATCGAAGCCGAGATGTTTTCTTTGTCGGCATTGTCTGGAAGAGTAAGGCATTGTTCGTACTTGCTGTAACTGAACTCGCGACGCAGATACTTCTTGTCCTTTTCCTCCTCCTTGTTGTCGCTTTTCTTCTCCATTGCAATTACGATGTCGCCATCTTTTGTAAGCGAAATGTTGAAGTCTTCCTTGCACATTCCCGGAGCAGCAACCTCAATCTCGTAGTTCTGCTCGTTTTCTGTAACGTTGATGGCTGGCGTCGTGCCGCTGAACTTTGGTACAGAAACCCAGTTGTCGTTAAGGAAATCGTTGAAGATTGATGGTAACCACTCTTGATTGCGTGTTGAATAAATTGTAGGCATCATAGTTAAATCCTCCTGTTAAATTGTTAAACATTTAGTTAGGGTTGTTGCGGATCTGTTGCCTTGTTGGGGACTGGTCTTTCAACCTTTCACAACAAATTATGCAAGAGCCGTGCCAACTGACAAAATTGTCATGAAAAATATTGTCAGTCGAGAAAAAATGTTATTTTTGCATAATATATAAATCAAAACAGACATCAAAATGAAAAAAACATTATTATTCTTTGCAATTACCGCGCTACTATGCAGTTGTAAGGCACAGCCAACCATCACGGTTACTCTCGAAGATGCAGCCAACGATACCGTTCGTGTACAAATGTTAAAGGCTGATTTGAGCGATGCCGAATCGCGTACGCCCGAGATAATTATTGCCAAAGATGGCAAGTTTTCATATTCTTTGCCCGAAAAATCGGATGTGGCACGCATAGCCTACTTCTCGTACGCAACAAAAACAGACGGTGGCCAGAACAACGGAATCCTCTATCTTGTGCCGGGCGAGAACGGAACTTATTCGGCAAACATCACTTTAGGAAAATACGACGGCTCAACCTTCTACAAGGACTTGATGCAGATGATGGAAGGTTTCTACGATTTGAATGTGCAGATGGCCGAGATTCAGCAAGATGCGATGAGCCGACTCCGCAAAGGTGAGGACAGAGCCGCTCTTGCAGCCGAGGTTGAAGGCAAACTGAACGAACTTATGGCAAAATCGGACGAGAAGGCAATCGGCTACATCAAGGCTCATGCCGACAACGATGTTTCTGCCATCGTTCTTACGCGAATCTACGACTACAAGGCAGCCAAGGAAGCCCTCGGACTGATTTCTGACAAGGTGCGAAACGGCCGTTGCCGCAATTTTGTAAAGGCTATTAAGCAGAATGCCGAGCAGAAGGAGCGCGAGGAGGCTGGAAAAATGCATGAGGGCGATGTGGCTCCCGACTTTACGCTGAAGTCTATCAACGGTAAGAACATCTCGCTGTCTAGCCTGAGAGGAAAATATGTGATGCTCGATTTCTGGGGCTCGTGGTGCGGATGGTGCATAAAGGGAATTCCCGACATGAAGGCTTGCTATGCAAAGCACAAGGATAAACTCGAGATTCTGGGCATAGACTGCAATGATCCTGTCGACCGCTGGAAAAATGCCGTGACAAAGCATCAACTTCCGTGGTTTAACGTTAGGGCCGATGAGGGAAGCGACATCTTTACGAAATACGCTATACAAGGTTTCCCAACAAAGATTATACTTTCGCCAGAAGGCAAGGTGGTAAAGGCGTTCGTTGGCGAAGATCCGCAGATGTACAAGTTCATCGACGAACTTCTTTCTAAATAAACCATCCCGACAACTAATATCATAAACATAATAGATTAAATGAAAAAAAATTTCTTGATTCTAATGCTTGCCCTTACTGCTATTGCAGTAGGGGCGCAAAACAAAAAACAGATTATCTGGAACAATGTGCAGACTGGCTATTCGGTTGCACGCGATTTTTTGAAAATTACCAACGTGGCGATGTACGACGACCGTACGGAGGTATCTTTTTCTCTCAACTTTTACGGACAACGGCGTGAGGTCGGTTTTTCAAAAGACATATCAATCTATGTCAACGATGACGAGAAGAAGCCGTACAAAGCAAAGTCGGCTACCGTGCTTGAACTCGACAAGCCGTACAAGATGACATCCGACACGCTGAATTTTGCAATTACTTTCGAACCAGTTCCTGCTGATACAAAGATGTTTACGATTCTTGATAAGAAATTTGGATTCGGCATAACCAATATTCGCAACGCCGATTTCATTCCCGAAGGCATCACGAACACTTACTGGCGCAACAATGCCACGGGCGACTGGCTCATTGGCATAGCAAAGCATCATTTAATTTTCGACAGCAAGGTTTGGGACATCGAGAGCAGAACCGAGGAGAAAGGCGGCTACACAATAAAGACGACCGACGGCAAGACTGTTAAGATAGGAAAGCTGAAGAAAGGCGTTCGAACCTTCGCTATCGATGACAGAAAGCCTGTTGTGTGCAGCCCTATTGTAACAAAAAGTCTGCCCGACTATCCGCAGAAAGACAACCGCGAGGATTTTGTAGATAACGATTTTGCCGATGGCGACAGCGTTACAATTGTGGGCTGGCTTAAGGATATGCCGCAACAAGAATGGAAGGTAGGAAAGGAGTTTAAGATATACTTTGACAACATCTTTACCCGCGAGCAAGAGTCATTTTATGCAAAAATGGATTCTCTTGGCAGATTCACCTTGAAGTTTCCTCTTGTAAATACAACAACGATTCTTATGGACTGGAAACGAACAACGCATTCAACTGTGGTGGAGCCGGGAAAGACTTACTTTTTTCTGAAGGATTTTATGAATAATCAGATACTCTTTATGGGCGACGATGTGCGGTTGCAGAACGAGATTGCCGCATGTCAACACTTTGGTTCAATCAATCTTCGTGATGAATCTTTTGAGGCTTCGGAAAACGGTGCAATGGCATACAAGCATCAGATTGACAGCCTGACAGCGAAGGCTTTTGCTAATTTGCAGAAATATGCGGAACAGCATCCAAACATCTCGCAGCGATATATCAATCGCTTTACCAAAGAACTGAAATCGAAGCAGGCTGAAAAACTCATGCTATTCCACTATCGCATGAGGACGCTGCCACAAGAGTATGTCGATTTTGTAACCAACGAGTTGTGGGACAGAAAGTACATTATCGGTAGCGGGTATGCTACATTCATGCGCTACTTCTTTGAATACCAAAACGATAACTATAACGACAGATCAGCCCCTGCGATGCTTAAATTTCTGAAAGAGAAAGGCGTAACCTTTACGGACAAGGAAAACAAAATAATCGATGAATATCCCGAGAAATTAAAGAATATTATTGCAGAAATCGATGCCGCAAAAAGCGATGACGAAAAGAGAAAATTGGCTAATGCCTTTAACACTTCGGAACACGTTATAGTCGTTAATTCGCTGTTGCAGAAATACGACGAACAGATTTCTGTTTTGGGCTACAAAAACATTCTTGCCATAGCCGATTCTGTTTGTGGCAACGACAAGATTTTACGCGACGTCTGCATAACTCAGCTTATTTACGGCGATGCAATCTTTAATCAGCGAAAGTCTCTGAATCCGTCGCTTCTGGCATTTGCCGAAAAAGAAATCCAGCTTCCTTCAGCAAAGAAATTCCTGATGGAGCAGCACAACAAATACCTCGCATTCGAGCAGAAGGGGGCAAATCTGCCAGTCTTCAAGTCGGCAGACAATGTTGCAGGCATGACCGACGGCGAGAAGATTCTCCGCAAGATAATAGAGCCTTACAAGGGCAAGATTATTCTGCTCGATGTTTGGGGCACTTGGTGTGCTCCATGCAAAATGGCTCTCAAAGATAGTCAGAAAGAGTTCGAAGCCCTGAAAGATTACAATATTCAGTATCTGTATCTTGCAAACCGAAGTCCCGAGCAGGCTTGGAAGAACGTGATAAACGAATATAAGGTTACGGGCGACAACGTGGCTCACTACAATCTGCCAGCCGACCAGCAGTCTGCCGTTGAGAATTTCCTGAAAATTCATAAATTCCCATCGTTTAGAATTATTGACACCGATGGAAACATTATCGACCTTGACGTTGATGCCCGCGATTTTGAAGCCACAAAACGGATTCTTGATAAACTGAAGAAATAACTTCGCGCGAGCGCATAAAAAAAGAGGCATACATCGAAAAATGTAAAAGTTAATCGATGAGCCTCTTTCAAAATAAACCATTTTGACAACTAAACCATTTATAAAATATAACTTAAATGAAAAAAACACTTTTGATTCTAATGTTTGCCATTGCTGCTATAGCAGCAGGGGCACAAAACAAAAAACAGATTATCTGGAACAATGTGCAGAACGGCTATTCGAATGCAGGCGATTATGTGAACATCACCAATGTGGCGATGTTCGACGACCGTACTGAAGTATCTTTTTCTCTCTACTTTAACGGAAAACGACATGAGATTAGTTTCTCGAAAGACATGTCGCTCTATGCCGATAACAACGAGAAGAAGGCGTACAAAGCAAAGTCGGCTACTGTGATTGAATTTGACAAGCCGTACAAGATGACATCCGACACGCTGAACTTTGCGGTTACTTTCGAGCCTGTTCCTATTGATACAAAGATGCTTACGGTTGTCGAAAAGAAATGGGGACTTGTTGTGACCAACATTCACAATGCCGATTTTGTTCCCGAAGGCATCACGAACACTTACTGGCGCAACAATGCCACGGGCGACTGGCTTATTGGCATAGCAAAGCACCATCTAATTTTCGACAGCAAGGTTTGGGACATCGAGAGCAGAACCGCGGAGAAAGGCGGCTACACGATAAAGACGACCGACGGCAAGACTGTTAAGATAGGAAAGCTGAAGAAAGGCGTTCGCACCTTCGCCATCGACGGCAGAAAGCCTGTTGTGTGCAGCCCTATTGTAACAAAAAGTCTGCCCGACTATCCGCAGAAAGACAACCGCGAGGATTTTGTAGATAACGATTTTGCCGATGGCGACAGCGTTACAATAGTTGGCTGGCTTAAGGATATGCCGCAACAATGGAATGCAGGAAGGGAGTTTACGATACGCTTTGATAACATCTTTACCAGCGAGCAAGAGACATTCAATACAAAAGTGGATTCTCTTGGCAGATTTACCCTGAAGTTTCCGCTTGTATATACAACCACAGTTTGTATGGACTGGAATACGGACTGGCATTCAACTGTGGTGGAGCCGGGAAAGACTTACTTTTTTCTGAAGGATTTTATGAATAACCAGATACTCTTTATGGGCGACGATGTACGATTGCAGAACGAGGATGCCGGATATAAAATCTTTCATTCTCTTCCAAAAAATCTTTATTGTGGTTCTTTTGAGTCTTCGAAAAACGGTGCAATGGCATACAAACATCAAATTGACAGTCTGATAGCGAGTGATTTAGCTAATTTTCAGAAATATGCAGAACAACATCCAGACATCTCGCAGCGATATATCAATTACTATACCAGAAATATGAAAGCGGAGCAGGGTTATTTGTTGATGTTATTTATCACTCGCATGAGTACGTTGCCACAAGAGTATGTCGATTTTGTAACCAACGAGTTGTGGAACAGAAAGTACATTATAGGTAGCATGTATGCTGAATTCATACGCCCATTCTTAATGTATCAAAACGCTAACAGCAACAACAGACCAGCGATGCTTAAATCCTTGAAAGAGGAAGGCGTAACCTTTACGGACGAGGAAAACAAAATAATCGATGAATACCCCGAGATTTATAAGAATATTGTTGATAAAATCTATGCTGCAAAAACCGATGAAGAATATAGGAAATGGATGAATTTCTACAAATCTTCGAAAGAGATTGCAGTTGTAGATTCGCTGTTGAAAAAGTACGACGAACAGATTTCTATTATGTGCTACAAAAACACTTTTGCCTTAATCGATTCTGTTTGTGGCAGCGACAAGATTTTTCGTGATGTTTGCATAACTCAGCATATTTACAGCAATGCATTCACTTCTAAACAAACGTCTCTGAATCCGTGGCTTCAAGAATATGTCGATAAGAAAATTCAACTTCCTTCAGCAAAGAGATTTCTGATGGAGCAGCACAAGAAATACCTCGCATTCGAGCAGAATGAAGTAAATCTGCCAGTCTTCAAGTCGGCAGACAATGTTGCAAACATGACCGACGGCGAGAAGATTCTCCGCAAGATAATAGAGCCATACAAAGGCAAGATTGTTCTGCTCGATGTTTGGGGCACATGGTGCGGTCCGTGCAAGAGTGCGCTCTCGCACAGCAAGGAGGAGTTCGAGGCATTCAAGGATTATGACATTGTGTATCTGTATCTTGCAAACAGAAGTCCGGAGAAGGCTTGGAAGAATGTGATAAACGTATACAATGTTACGGGCGACAACGTGGCTCACTACAATCTGCCAGCCGACCAGCAGTCTGCCGTCGAGAAATTCCTGAAGATTGAAGGTTACCCATCGTACAGAATTATTGATACCGAAGGAAACATTATCGACTTTGACGTTAATGCCCGCGATTTTGAAGCCACAAAACGGATTCTTGATAAACTGAAGAAATAACTTCGCGCGAGCGCATAAAAAAAGAGGCATACATTTTTCGATGTGTGCCTCTTTTTTATCTGTTATTCAGCCGAAATGAAGTTCCATTTGCTGTTGTCGCTCTTAAAGTCGTATTTTGCAAGGGTAGGAGTGCTGTCGGCTACCGAATAGAGGCAATATTCGGTATTCACGCCGTCCTTTCCCGGAATAACCTTCGGCATTATTCTGAAAGTGCCGTCGGTAAGTTGTTCTATGCGCCAAAGCTGATTGTCTGCGCCTGTAAACTTTTCCTCGGTTGTAACCTCCATGTCCTTGGTCGAAGCCAACGCTCTGTCTGTTCCGCTAATCTTTATGGCGAAATAAGGGTTAGACAGATATCCGCCAGCCTCAGGTACGGCAACGATAGTCCAATGCTGGTGAGGACGGTACATGTAGTCGCCGGCGCGTACGTCTATGTTGCCCGAGCCCCAAGTTTGCTTAACCTCGTCGAGTGTCTGGTTTGGAATCTGCTTCAGCGGCTCGTTAAGGTCGATGTGATGCCAAGCCGCGCGTTCCTGATTCATTCTAACGAAATCGACGGCAAGTTCGAGGCTATAGCCGCGTCTTTCCGACGAAATCTGATATGTTCCTTCCTTAAAACTCTCGCCAGCCACAGGCCAGCCGTTGCGCCATAGCAGAGGACGGATTCCAAGCACGCTTCGTCCGCTGCGGTCGAAATCAGCTTCGAAATGGCACGACATAATCTCAACGCCCTCGTCTATTACGGTTCTGCCAAAGTGTCCCGGACCGCAGACTCTCTTTCCGGCAGCTATAACCATCTTTCCGCCGCCGTTCTTCATGTCGCGACCAACATTGTCGATGTAAGGACCTGTTACTTTCTTGCTTCGTCCGCAAACGATGTTGTAGGTTGAGTTTACGCCGTCGCAGCAAGTGCCATGAGTTCCAAGCAGATAGTAATATCCGTCGCGATAGATGAGGTCGGTAGCCTCGCAGTCTATGGCAATGTCGAGTTCCTTGTTGCCTTTTACGCGCTCGCCGGTCTTAGGGTCGAGTTCGATAAGGCGTATGTTTCCGAAGTATGTGCCGTAAGAAAGCCACATTCTGCCGTCGGTTGGGTCGAGAAGAACGCCGGGATCGATGGCATCGCAGTCTTCAAGACCGTCTGACGAAGCCACCTCGATAGGCTCGGTATATTTAAAGTCGGGCGATTTCGGGTCGAGCGATTTGTTCCACATCGTCAGAATCCTTCCGTTATGTCCGCCGCCAAGTCCGCCGCCTGTTGCGCCGTAGATTACCAGATAGCGGTCGCCAATCTTAATAACATCGGGTGCTGCTCCGCCTCCGGGACGCTCTGCTCCGCCGTGCCACGACCATCCGTCTTCCGAAATCAGTCCGCCTCCGCCAGTTCCGAAGGTAAAGTATTTTCCGTTACTCTCGGCAATGGTCGATGGGTCGTGAATGTATGGCTGTCCAGCCTGTGCAAATGCCTTGTTTATGCTTGCTGCCGAAGCAAGCAATAATGCTGCTAATGATATTTTATAAAGGTTCATTTCCGTCTATTTGTTAGATATTGTAAAGTTTGTGATAGGTTTGCCGCTTTCGTCGATGAAGCGGACGCAGAAGTCGCTCATTCCCGGACCGTTGATAATCATTCCGCGAAGAATGTTCGCACCTTTCTTTAGCGAGATGCGCTTTGACGTACCGTCGTCCTTAACCATTCGGCGGTCGCCCGTAAGAGTGAGGATTTCAGAATTGTTCAGCAGCCATTGCGACGCTCCGTTAGAGCCTACGGCAAGGCGCACGTTGTCAATATCTTCGGTGCAGTTGATGACCGTTACCACGTTGAAGAATACGCCGTATTCAGGCTTTCCGAGCATCGTTGAGAAGCGGAACAGTTTTGCGTTGTAACTGTTGCTCTCGAGGTGGTGCCACATCAGTTTCTGACCCGATACGACCGTTGTCTGCTTGTCGGCTGGCAGTTTCTTCAGAGGCACGGTGTGCTTTGCGAATGTCTCCTTCAGATAACTGTCGGTAAAGACGATGTTGCTGCGGATGTCCATCTTTTCAGGCTCAAGAATGCTCCAGCGGCGAATAAATCCGTCGGCATCGGGCGCAGATTTAGCCTCAGTCGGCTTCTTGAAATAAATAGGGCGAGGGTCGTTGGTAAGCGACAGCCAATCGACCTCAACAGGTGCATCACTCGACTTCAACGTAAGCGTTATGTCCGAGATGCCTTCGGGAAGCGTTCGGGTTTCGATGTTCACATCTTCCCACTTGTTGCCCGTGCTTTCTACCGCCAAATCGGTCTTAAAATCGCCGAGAGTCAGCGTAAGGACAGCCTTTCCTGATGATTTCATGCGCAGACATACGTTCTTTGCGCACGAACTCTTCATGTTAACCTTATTGTATCGAACCCAAGCGCCAGCCGACGGGAACAACGTTTTCCAGCCAAGGAAACAGTTCTTCTTGTCAAGATAGTCGATGCTTGCTCCACCGCCGATTTCAGAATAGCGGTCAATCTGAACAGGTTTTCGGGCATCGCTCACGCCCACGCCACGCAAGGTTGGAATAACTTCCTGAATTGTTCCGTCGGCATTGAAGAATAGCGAATCGACGCATACCGAGCGGTTCTTGTCGAACGATGGCGAATAGTCGTTGTGATGATAGAACAGATACCATTGGTCGTTGAACTCGACGATAGAATGATGGTTTGTCCAGCATCCGGTTTTCGACTCTTTCATGATGATTCCCTTGTATTCGTAAGGTCCCATCGGATTGTCGCTCATGGCGTATGCCAGACACTCCGTGCCTTCTTTCTCGCGCACCCAAGGATAGGTAAGGTAGAACTTTCCGTTACGCTCAAAGGCGAATGGGCCTTCTTTGAAACCTTCTGGCAGGTTGGCTATGCGTTGCGGCTTGCCTTCGATGCTTAGAAGGTTGTCTGACATCTTTGCGACCACCAGACCGCCTCCGCCCCAGAACAGATAGTTCTCGCCCTTGCTCGTCTGCAAAACGCACGGGTCGATGCCCATCACGCTCTCGATAGGCTTTTGCTGCGGCTCGAACTTAGGCCAGAAAAGGTTGTTGGCAATAGCCACGCCAATGTTAAATCCGCGTCCTTCCTTCGGAGCATCGGGGAAGAAGAAATAGTATTTCCCGTCTTTCTCAACGCAGTCGGGCGCCCACATAGAGTAGCCGTCGGGCTTGCCCCAAGGCACTTGCTCTTGCGAAAGGATTACGCCGTGGTCGGTCCATTCCGTAAGGTCGGTAGATGAAAACATGTGATAATCAGCCATGCTGAACCATTTTTTCTTTGGCTCAACCGGACTGATAATGTCGTGCGAAGGAAACAGATACAGCCTACCGTTAAACACTCGTGCTGTTGGGTCGGCAGTAAACTGATTCGTGATGATTGGATTTTGTGCTATGGCCGCGGTCGAAGCCAGCACAGCCAATACGGGTATCAGAATTTTTTTCATGCTGATAGGTATTATTTTATTTTGGGTTAGTTAACTTTCCATATTTTCAGGGAGATGTAGTCTTTCGTAGCCTGCGGTTCGCAGATGAAAATGGCATCGTTGAGCCAGTTGTACTTGCTGTCTTGCGGAGCTTCGAACTTTGGAACGGTACGGAAGTAAAATTCGTTCTGCCTTCCGATAAGAATTCCTACGTTGCGGACGTGGATAAACACACCGTCATCAGTCTGAATGCTGTAAATTGCCTCCAATTCGGTGCGTCCGTTCTTGCGGTCTACAAGTTGATAGTCAGCCCCTCCGCCAATCACCTTCCCTTTAATCGAAGGACCTTCGAACGTTCCTCCAGTAATCGGAATAACCATGCGCTCGCCGTGTGATGTCTGCCCAACGGAATAGGGCGTGCTACACGTTACCTTCAGTTCGAAGACGAATTCGAGCTTCGGAGAATTTTTCTGCGCATTCATCGGTGCCGAGCCTGTGAGCACCAGCACAATTAACAGAATGTAATTTTTCATTGGTATTTCTCTGCTGTTATTTAGTATTTGTATTTTCGTATGTAAGCGCAAAAGTACAAAAAACTTTGGTTCTGTCAAATAAAAAAACTAATTTTGCTCTGCTAATGTTAAACAACCAATATAATGCCGGAAAATAAACTGGAATTTAATCAATTCTATCTCAAAGATGTGTCGTTCGTCAATCTGATGAACAAGCGCATCTTCAATATCCTTCTCATCGCCAATCCGTACGATGCCTTCATGCTCGAGGACGACGGGCGAATAGACGAGAAGATTTTCATAGAATATTCCGAACTTGGACTAAGATATCCGCCTCGGTTCACGCAGGTCTCTACTGCCGAGGAAGCCAAAAGGGTGCTCGAGACAATCTCGTTCGACCTTGTTATATGTATGCCGGGAACTGACAATAATGATGCGTTCGATATTGCACGACCAATCAAACAGCAGTTTCCCGACATCACGCTGGTGGTGCTCACGCCGTTCTCGCACGGCATCACACGACGTATGCAGGACGAGGACCTCAGCATGTTCGACTACGTATTCTGCTGGCTCGGCAATACCGACCTTCTGCTCTCAATCATCAAACTTATAGAGGATAAGCAGAACCTGAAGCACGATACCGAGGTTGGCGGCGTACAGATGATTCTGCTCGTCGAGGACAGCATTCGCTTCTATTCGTCTGTTTTGCCAAACCTGTACAAATTTATTCTGAAGCAGAGCCAGAACTTCGCAACCGAGGCTCTGAACGCGCATCAGGCTACGTTGCGAATGCGAGGCAGACCAAAAATCGTGCTTGCCCGAAACTACGAGGAGGCGAAGGAGATTTTCGACGAGTACAAGGATTGCACTCTCGGAGTAATCTCCGATGCGCGATTCCCTCACGACGGAGTTGAAGATCCCGAGGCAGGCTTCGAATTTCTCGAATACGTCCACAGTCAGGACGAGTACATTCCGCGCATCTTGCAGAGCAGCGAGAGCAAGAATGTTGATATTGCCTATAGCAAGAACATCGATTTTGTGGACAAAAACTCAAAGGCGATGGCCCAGGATTTGCAGCGTATCATCTCTCGTCGATTCGGCTTTGGCGACCTTGTTCTGCGCAATCCCGAAACGATGGAGGAAGTTGCCCGAATCCACAATCTGAAGGAACTTCAGGATAATATTTTCACCCTTCCAAAAGAGTCGCTTCTCTATCATATTTCGAGGAACAACGTCTCACGCTGGCTTTGCTCGCGAGCCCTTTTCCCGATTTCTGAATTTCTGAAGCACATCACTTGGAAGAGCCTTCAGGATGTGGATGCGCATCGTCAGATTATCTACGATGCCATCGTTAAATACCGCAAGATGCGAAACAGGGGAGTTGTTGCCGAGTTCAAGAGCGACCGTTTCGACCGTTTCTCGAACTTTGCGCGCATCGGCGACGGTTCGCTGGGCGGAAAGGGACGTGGCTTGGCGTTCATCGACAATATGGTTATACGCCACGAGGAGTTCCAGAGTTTTGATAATGCTCAGGTTGCCATTCCTAAGACTGTGGTTCTCTGTACCGATATTTTCGATGAGTTCATGGAGAGCAACAATCTGTATCAGATTGCCTTGAGCGACACTTCCGACGAGAATATTCTGGCTCATTTCCTTCGCGGAAAACTTCCGCAGAAACTCCTTGACGATTTGTTCGCCTTCATCGATGTCGTTAAGTCGCCAATTGCCATCCGTTCGTCAAGTCTTTTGGAAGATTCACATTATCAGCCGTTTGCCGGAATCTATTCAACCTACATGATTCCCTATGTAAACGACAAGTACGAGATGGTGCGAATGTTGAGCGATGCCGTCAAGAGTGTCTACGCATCGGTCTACTATCAGGACAGCAAGGACTACATGACTGCTACCCGAAACGTCATCGACCAAGAAAAGATGGCGGTAATTCTTCAGGAAGTTGTCGGAACTCAGTTCGGAAACCTCTTCTATCCGCACATTTCGGGCGTGGCTCGCTCGCTTAACTACTATACTATCGACGATGAAAAGCCCGAAGAAGGTGTCGTAAGCCTTGCTCTCGGCCTTGGAAAATATATTGTAGACGGCGGAATGACACTCAGGGTGAATGCCTATCATCCCGACCATATAATGCAACTCAGCGAGACTGAATTTGCGCTTCGCGAGACTCAGACATCGTTCTATGCCCTCGACATGAACGATGTTGCCAAGGATTTCAAAGTGAACGATGGCTTCAACATCAAGCGAATACTTGTCAGAGAGGCAGAAAAAGACGGCTCGCTCAACTACATTACAAGCACTTTCGACCCATACGACCAGGTTATTCGCGACGGATTCTATGAAGGCGGACGAAAGATTGTATCGTTCAGCGGCGTGCTTAAATACGATGTATTCCCGTTGCCGAAACTTCTCCAACTTGCGCAGGAATATTGTCAGAGCGAGATGCGCCGCCCGGTTGAAATAGAGTTTGCAGTAAAACTGAATCCCGACAAGACCGGCACATTCTACCTTCTTCAGGTGCGCCCGATTGTCGATGCAAAGAAGGAGTTGAAAGAAGATTTGACAAAGATAAGCGACGGAGATGTGCTGCTGCGTTCGCACAAGTCGCTCGGTCACGGCATCATCGATGATGTTTTCGATGTTGTTTACGTCAAGACCGAAGGTTACAGTCCATCTAATAATCAACTTATTGCCTACGATATCGAGAAGATGAACCGCAAGTTCCTTGAGAGCGATACACACTATGTTCTTGTCGGTCCAGGACGATGGGGCAGCAGCGACGACTGGCTCGGAATTCCTGTAAAATGGCCGCACATCTCGGGTGCAAAAGTCATAGTCGAAGCAGGTCTGACCGACTATCGAATTGACCCGAGTCAGGGAACGCATTTCTTCCAGAATCTGACATCGCTCGGCGTGGGCTACTTCACGATAAACGACTATCTTGGCGACGGAGTGTACAATCAGAAGTACCTCGACAGTCTGCCTGCCGTCGAAGAAACCCAGTATCTCCGCCATGTTCACTTCTGCAAACCTGCCGTTATCAAGATGGACGGTCTGCATAGCGAGGGTGTAGTGATGCTTCCAGAGAAAGATTGACAATAAAATAGACACTCCGATTCGTTTGACTAAAAGGCGAATCGGAGTGTTTTTCAAAGTTTGTGCATCTGGAAAATCATCCGATGGCACAATCTTCAACGGCAGAAAATGAAAAAGTCCGTAATCATCAGCGATTACGGACTTTTTTATATCAAGAAATTTCTCTTTTTTACTTAATAATCTCAAGTGCCTTGAAGCACTTCTTCAGGCGGTCAACGCCAAGGTCAACCTGCTCTTTTGTGTGAGTTGCCATAAGTGCAAAGCGAACCAAAGTATCCTGAGGAGCACATGCTGGCGGAACAACAGGGTTGATGAACACACCTTCTTCGAAAGCCATCTTTGTTACCTCGAAAGTCTTTATAGGGTCGCGAACATACAATGGGATGATAGGAGACTCAGTCTCACCAATCTCGAAGCCCTCCTCGCGGAAACGCTTCAAAGCGTAGTTCGTAACCTCCCACAAATGCCGCTGACGCTCAGGCTCGTTCTGAATAATGTGAAGAGCCTCGCGAGCCGCTGCCGTAGCACCTGGAGTTGCACTTGCAGTAAAGATGTATGTACGGGTTGTGTGACGCAGATAGTTCATTGTGTACTTGTCCGCAGCACAGAAACCACCGATTGAAGCGAGCGACTTCGAGAATGTACCCATAATGATATCAACATCGTCGGTAACGCCAAAGTGGTCGCAAACACCTCTACCTTGCTTACCGAATACACCGAAGCCGTGAGCCTCGTCAACCATCAGGCTGGCGTTGTACTTCTTCTTCAACTCAACAATCTTGTCAAGCGGAGCAAGGTCACCTTCCATAGAGAAGACACCATCAACGATGATGAGCTTAATCTGGTCTTCTGGCAAGTTAGCAAGCAATCTCTCAAGAGCATCCATGTCGTTGTGCTTGTACTTGAGTGTCTTGGCAAACGAGTTTGAACAACCGTCAACGATAGAAGCGTGGTCGCGGTCATCACAGATTAAAGTAGCGTGGCGGTCTCTACCGATGGCAGAGATGACACCTGCGTTAACTGAAAAACCTGTTGAGAATACCATTGCCTCGTCCTTGTGAAGGAACTCTGCAAACTCTTTCTCAAGAGAAACGTGGATGTCAAGTGTTCCGTTCAGAAATCTTGAACCGGCGCAACCTGTTCCGTACTTCTTTGTTGCTTCGATTGAAGCGTTGATAATTCTCTGGTCGTATGTCAAGCCCATGTATGAGTTTGAACCAAACATAAGAACCTTATGACCGTCCATGTTAACTTCCGTGTCCTGTGGACTATCAATTTCGCGGAAGTATGGATATATACCTAAATCCTTATATTTTTGAGGCTCGGTATATTTACTTAATTTTTCTTGTAATAAACCCATAAATCAATTTTCTGTCGGGACAAACCCGTTGTTTTTCCGCTGTGTACATTTTTACGAACACAAAAAACTGTGCAAAGATAGTAAGAAATCTGACTTGTCGAATAAAAATGTAGAAAAAAATACAATAGCGACTAAAAGTCAGCCCCTTTTTTCGTCTATTCACTTATTTTGTTATAATTTTGTCACCTCAAAAAGATATCAACTCATATATGATTATAAAAAAGGTAGTCTTTATTGTCAATCCTATATCCGGAACAAAAGGCAAGGAAGCAATCCTGAAACAGATTGAGTCATCACTCGACAAGAACAAGTACACATACGAGATTAAGAAGACTGAATACGCAGGACATGCGGCGATACTTGCCGAGCAGGCAGCGAAAGACGGCATTGATATTGTCGTTGCCATTGGCGGAGACGGAACAGTAAACGAGGTTGCACGCTCGCTTACGCACACCAATACGGCACTCGGCATTATTCCGTGCGGTTCGGGAAACGGACTGGCAAGGCACTTGCAGATTTCGATGGAGGCAAAGAAAGCCATCGACATCATAAATAAAGGTGTGGTTGAAAGTGTTGATTATGGCAAGATAAACGGACTGCCGTTCTTCTGCACATGCGGAGTTGGCTTCGATGCTTTTATTAGCGCAAAGTTTGCTCAGGCAGGAAAGCGAGGACCGCTCACTTATCTCGAGAACACGCTTCGCGAGGGTGTAAGATACAAGCCCGAGACTTACGAGATTGAAGACGAGGCTGGAACACACAAGTACAAGGCGTTTTTGATTGCCTGCGCCAACGCTTCTCAATACGGAAACAACGCTTACATCGCCCCAAATGCATCTATGAGCGACGGACTTATGGATGTTACGGTAATGGAGCCATTCAATATGCTGGAGGCAACGGCTATTGCCCTTCAGCTTTTTACAAAAACGATAGAAAAAAACAGCTGCATCAAGTCGTTCAGATGCAAGAAACTGACTATCCATCGCAGCAAGCCCGGCGTTATCCACTACGATGGAGATCCCGTGATGAGCGATGCCGATGTTGAGGTTGAGATGATTAGCGGCGGACTCAAGGTTATTGTAAATACCGAAGCCAAGCCGATGGTGTTCAACTTTGTGAAGACATTCTTCGAATACGTCAATCTCGATGCTTTCCATACCGAAGTTCTCGACAAGGTAAGGTCGGAGATTGTCAGGACAAACCGTAAGATTCTTATTCTTAACCGAGACATTCTCAGAAAGCTAACGAAACAGCAGAATAAGCAATAATAAAAACAAAAGGCGGAATCAAATAAAGATTCCGCCTTTTATGTTATGCTAACATTTTGTATTATCTTAACTTGAAAATTACCGGGAAATAACATTCACATCTGACTTTTTGTCCGTTCAACTCGCCCGGCTGCCAGTTTGGCATTTTTGAAAAGATACGCATAGCCTCTGCGTCAAGATCAGGGTCTACCGATTTTACAACGCCAATATCTGTAATTGAGCCGTCAATCTCTACCGTGAAACCAACGGTTACTTTACCCTGAACTCCTTTCTCCAATGCTTTCTGTGGGTATTCAAGGTGTGATGCTATATATTTCATACAACTTTCAGTCCCTCCCGGAAATGTAGCTGGAATGTCTACAATCTGGTAGACCTTGTCATCTGTCTGTGCCAACGACACAGAAGTGCAAGAAAAAAGGCCTGCAAGAAGTAATGCTATTACTTTAAATTTCATTTTTGCTCAAGATTAAAGTTTTTTAAAAACTCAACTTTTACTATTCGGTGCAAATATACAAATAAATTAAAAAAAATGTAATCTTTTTAAAGAAAATATTGTGCCATTAAGTTTTTTTATTGGGAGATTCCTTGTTTTAGCGCAGATAAAGTTCCTTCAGATTGTGCTTGTCATGAAATCTGGCAAGGTCTACGTACCGCTTTATTCCCTTCACTCTGCCTGTTTCGCTGTACTGCCAAATCGTGTACGTGCCCTTTCCTCTAATCACAGGCGGACAGTCGCTATATCTGCCTATATATAGGTGATATCTGTTGAATTCGGGAGCGAGAATGTCGTTGTAGTGAGACATCGTGCTATATATAATAGGTTTCTTACCGTAATATTTTTCGAGCAGAGACACGAATTTTTTCAGAGCCTTGCGTGTGCGCTTTATGCTGTAGCCGTCGCACGTCTCAAAATCGACCATCGGCACAAGGTCTTGCTTTTTCTTCGGAGCATGCTTTATGAAGTTTTTGAACTGCCATTCAGGCGATGATGTCATGTGAAAGTAGTGGTAACTTCCAACTTTGAAACCAGCCTTGCGCGCGCCTTTCAGGTTGCGGTTGTATTCAGGGTCTACGAAGTCTGCGCCCTCTGTTGCCTTTATGTAAACGAATTTTATCCTGCGGTTTTTCTTTACTTTATTCCAGTCAATTTTGCCATTGTGGTGCGATACATCTATTCCGCTATAATTGCTGCTCGGGATTGGAGCAGTTAGTTTATTTTTCGTTCTTTTTTGTGCGTTCAGCGTAAGGAATGAAAGCAGACAAAGTATAACGGTGAAAATATATTTTGCAATTCTGAATCTCATGCTCGTATAAAAAATTCGTGCAAATATAGCAAAAAGCGCAGTTATCACCAAATAAATAACGAAAAAAGAGCCACTTACAATAAGCGACTCTTTTTCTCATTACTCAAGTAATTTGTTCTTTCTCGAAAATTATTCATTCAATCTTTATTCTCTGTTACCCTTTGAATCTTTTCTGTTCAATCTTTAACCTCTTCAATTAAAACTAAACTTTCCTTTTTAATTATCCTTACAATCTTTAACCTTTGTAACACCAGTAATATTATCCTTTTTTTGTATACAATCTTTACCTTTATCTCTTTTTTGTTGGTGCAAAGATATGACATCTGTGCTTTTTATGCAAACAAAACAATGTTTTTTAGCATGATATTTAGTATTTATTGATTTAAATCAATTTAAATTTGTTTGCTGCGCAGATGCGTCCTGTCCATCTTTGCTTTTTTCATTTTCAACTTTGATGGTCAGTCGTTCGTCGCCTTCGTTGTAGTCGGCAAAGATGACAGACCACTCAGGCAGATTGTTGTTTACAAGCAAGTCTGCAACGTCGTCTTCGATGTAGTTTTCGATGGCGCGACGTAACGGACGCGCTCCGAACTGAACGTCGTAGCCCTTCTTTGCTATGAATTTCTTTGCCGCATCAGACACACGCAGGGCAAACTTCATATCGAAGATGCGCTTATGGAGTTTAGACAATTCAAGGTCTACAATCTTCAGAATTGCAGCCTCGTCGAGTTGCTGGAACTGGATAATCTTGTCTATTCGGTTTATGAACTCAGGCGAGAACTGTTTGTTCACGGCTTTTTTGATAACCTCGTCGGCCTGTTCCTTGTTCAGTTCGCCGTAGTTGAACGAGAATCCGAGTTGGTGGCTGAAATCCTTCAGTTTGCGTGTTCCCACATTCGATGTCATGATGATTACGGTATTCTTAAAGTTTACCGTACGGCCTTCGCTGTCGGTCAGACGGCCGTCGTCCATCACCTGAAGAAGGATGTTGAAGATGTCGGGATGCGCCTTCTCAATCTCGTCGAAAAGCACGATAGAGTAGGGATGACGGCGCACTTTCTCGGTCAATTGTCCGCCCTCTTCATAGCCAACATATCCCGGAGCCGCGCCAACCATTCGGCTAACGTTATATTTGTCCATGTATTCGCTCATGTCTATGCGGATTAGCGCATCTTCCGTGCCGAACATACATTTTGCAAGTTCTTTGGCAAGATAAGTCTTTCCGATACCAGTAGGACCGATGAAGAGGAACGAGCCGATAGGTCGGTTAGGGTCTTTCAGTCCCACGCGGCTGCGCTGGATTGCGTTCACTAAATTGTCGATGGCTGTATCTTGTGCAATAACGTGCGATTTAAGCGTCTGGCGCATATCCTTAATGCGCACGCTCTCGTCCTTTGCAAGTCGCTGGATTGGTATTCCGCTCATAAGCGAAACGGTTTCGGCTATGGTGTCTGCGTCTACCGTCATGCGCTTTTTCGACAGATTTTCCTTCCATCTGTTCTTCTCTTGCTGAATCTCGTTTTCGAGCATTATGCCACGGTCGCGGAAACTTGCTGCAAGTTCGAAGTTCTGTTCCTCTGCAGCATTATTCTTCATCTTCATAACCTGCGCCAATTCCTCCTCCTTCTTTATTATAGAACTTGGAATGTCGTCGATATGAATCTGAAGGCGTGAGCCTGCCTCGTCGAGGGCGTCGATGGCCTTGTCTGGCAGACATCGGTTTGTGATGTAGCGCTCAGTCAGTTTTACGCACGCCTCTACGGCAGCATCAGTATATTTAACGTTATGATGCTTCTCGTAATATTCTTTTGTCTTGTTCAGAATCTCTATTGTCTCCTCGATGCTCGTTGGCTCTACCATCACTTTCTGGAAACGACGTTCCAGAGCGCCGTCTTTCTCGATGCTCAGCTTGTATTCCTTTGTGGTGGTTGCGCCGATGCAGCGAATCTCTCCGCGAGCAAGAGCCGGCTTCAGAATGTTTGCTCCATCCATGCTTCCGCCGCCTGCGCCCGAGCCTACAAGCGTATGAATCTCGTCGATGAAAAGGATGATGTCGGTATTCTGCTTCATCTCCTTCATTATAGCTTGCATTCGCTCCTCAAACTGACCGCGATACTTTGTTCCGGCAACCACGAGCGAGAGGTCGAGTGTGTAGATTTTCTTGTCGAGCAACTGTGGAACGATGTGCTTCGATGCTATCTTCTGCGCCAGACCTTCAACGATGGCACTTTTGCCAACGCCGGCCTCGCCTATGAGTATTGGATTGTTCTTCTTTCGGCGGCACAGAATCTGAATGACGCGTTCAATCTCCTTCTCGCGACCTATAACGTTGTCGAGTTTGCCTTCGGCTGCCTTTTGCGACAGATTAACGGCATACTTGTTTAGGGTAGGGGTTGCCTTTGCCTGCTTCACGCTTTTCTGCACAGGGGCAGAGCCGTTTCCAAACATCGGCTGCCCAGCGTTCTTCGAGAAGGCGTCGTCGTTGTCGTCGAAGAGTTCGTCCTCGTCGTCAATATCATCTTCTTCGTAGTCGTAAGACGAATCGTCGGACAGGTGCATCTCATCTTCCGTACCCTCATTTTCGATAAAAGTAGACAGAGATTCGTATGTCAGATTGTATTTGCTAAGCAAGAATGTGCCGATGAACATCGTGAATTTGAGCGATGCCAGGAGGACATGTATGAGGTCGGTAAACTCATCGCCAAGAACGTAAGCCTCGTCCTCGGCAGCAGAGATGTATCGCATAGACTCTGACGTGAGAACTCCTTCCTCACCGCTGTTGCCAACCTCAAGCACGTTTGACGTGTGCAGATGGCTCTCCATGTTGCTAATCACATCGGGGATATTAACGCCGAACGACTCGAGTATACTGTTGATATACTGATTTTTCATCGTCAGCAGCGTGTAGAAGATGTGTTCCGGCTTTATTCCACCGCCACCAAAAGTCTTTGCAGTTTCCTTGCTTTGTTCGAGCAGAGTTATACACTCCGGAGTATATTTTGCTTCCATTTTATTTCGCTTTGTAATTTTGTGAACTGCAAAGATAGCACTATTATTTTAGATGTGAAAATTTTGCCGAATTTGTTCAACTTATTTTTGATTGTGGACGTTGGATGATGTGTTTGTTTAGTTTAATTCAGATATTTTGTTTGGACTTTGTTTGCAGGCTTGTATTTATTTGTTTAATGCGCGAATTCGACACAAATATTTTTTTGTGTGTAAAACCGTAATACAATTAGTAATTCTGTAATAATATACAATGAGATGAATTATCATGCAGAAAAAACGGCAAAAAGTGGCTTTTAAGGTAGGGAAAAGGTTCGGGCAAGCAAGATGGTAGCAAGACGGTAGCAAGACGGAAGGTTCGAGATGCGTATATTGATGCAATTACGAAGTCCGTTTCTTTATTGCAATTGCAAAGACAATCAAGATTGTAAAGTTCATATATCCCGTTGCCAAAAATAAGAAGCATTATGAAAAACTGCCCACCCGACATATTTTATACAAACCGCGCAACTTCTTTCCAACAATAGTTTCTGAAGGAACATAAAGCTTACATTTTCTATCGAGATTCAACAAACCATCTATTACCATCTTACTTGACGAAATCTCTTTGCCACAAAAATGAATTTCTCTTAGTTTAGTACAATCGTATATCGAAGACATTTCTATCGCCTTTATGCTTGCAGGAAAGTGGATACTCCTTATCTCTGGGCATTCATAAATAGCCCCACTTTTAATTGAAACAACTCCTTCAGGAATAACAAGATTACGCGTTTCTATTTTAGGCGGGCACATAATTAAATTTGTCATATCCTTGCTGTACAGCATGCCATCTTTTGATGCAAAAAACTTGTTGGCTTCAGCCACTTCAATTCTTGAAAGCGAAGTACATTCATCAAATGTCCATCTATCTAATATTCTTACATTTGCAGGTATAAAAAGAGACTTTAGTTTTGAACAACCCTTAAACGCACCATCTCCTATAAAATCAACATTCGGCGAAATGGATACAGACTCCAACGATGTACAGTCTTTGAAGGCATACCATTCTATACTTCTAACAGAATCGGGCATCTTGACAGAAGTTATATGCCTGCAATCATCAAAAGCATAATTGCGGATACTTGTTATACCCTCTGGCACTATATATTTACCGACAGTATCTTGCGGCACTTCGAACAATGTCGTCTTGTCATTCCGTTCATAAGGGGCATCATCAATGAGGTAGTAATTGAATCTATTTTTTAACTCGGTGATTATCCGATTATAATATTTCAAATAATCCTCACCACATAAGTTAATGCGTTCATTATTCAAACGATACAGTTCGTGGAGTTCCTCAGAAATTTGTTCACAATTATCGTTTCCAATTTTATTCAAGTCCTTTACTTTCCTAACATAGCTTTGACGGTATAGTTCACGCAACCTTTCAGATGGAATCCAATTAAATGGACGTTTTCCGCCAAGAGAAATAAAGGAGTATCTTACAAAACACAACAAATCACCAAACTCCTCCAACCCAATTTCACTTGTTTCCAACATGGCGATAATATCGGCATCGAATCGTTCAGACAGTTTATTCCGACCTATTTCCTCGCCATATTCAAGTATATCTATAAAAGTAGAGATGTTATCATGAGTTCCCCAATCGCGATCATGGTGATAATACTCACCATAGCCAAAGAGAAAATCCCTGACCTCGTTTCGTTCTATTGCCTTCTTGTATTTGTTCATTTCCTTATTTTTTAGATTATACTCGCTTGGGGAATTTGCAAACTCTGCCATTAAGAATCGTTCAAACCTTGTTCGGGATTCCTTCGGGTTTCGTTCGGGAGAAATGCCATGTAAAGGTACAACAAAAATCGAAATCGAAACAACTTTTCAAAAGATTGTTTTGGCAAAAGTCACTCTTCGGCTTTTTTTGGCACAAACAGCCAAGCCCATAGCGCGAAAGTTAAAAAATGTTACACCTAATTAAATACAGACAAATATATTTGGCTAAATAAACCTTATGGGTTACATTTGCATCGATTTTGGCTGAAGTGCAAAAAAAAGAGTTTCTGAAGCCATAGATTAAGCAAAATTTAACATCGAATTAACATTTCTTTACATTTTTTAACACTTTGATTCGCGCAAAATAAATATCTTTGGACGCTAAAAACGAGCCGAAAAGCCGCTTAAAACGGATTTTACGGTTTTTAAGGCATTAAAAATACTAAAAACGAAATAATAAATGGCTGAAGTAGACAGAATTAGAAAAGTCAACATTGAGGAGGAGATGAAGTCCTCTTACATCGACTACTCTATGTCGGTAATCGTAGCGCGAGCATTGCCGGATGTAAGAGACGGATTCAAACCTGTTCATCGCCGTATCCTCTACGGAATGGGCGAGTTGGGCAACACACATGACAAACCATACAAGAAGAGTGCACGTATCGTAGGTGAGGTACTCGGTAAGTACCATCCACACGGCGACTCTTCTGTTTATGGTGCACTGGTGCGTATGGCTCAGAACTGGAACATGAGATACACTCTTGTTGACGGTCAGGGTAACTTTGGTTCGGTAGACGGCGACGGCGCAGCAGCAATGCGTTACACCGAGGCGCGTCTGTCAGAACTTGGCGAGGCAATGATGCAGGATCTTGAGAAAGAGACTGTAGACATGGCTCCTAACTTTGATGATACGCTGAAAGAGCCGACAGTAATGCCGACACGCATTCCGAACCTATTGGTAAACGGTGCTAACGGTATTGCCGTAGGTATGGCTACAAACATTCCTACACACAACCTCTGCGAGGTTATTGACGGATGCGTTGCGTTCATCGACAACCGCGACATCGACGTTGATGGTTTGATGCAGTACATCAAGGCTCCAGACTTCCCAACAGGAGGATACATATATGGTATGGGTGGCGTTCGCGATGCCTACGAAACAGGTAGAGGTCGCGTGGTTATGCGTGCCAAGGCAGAGATAGAGAGCGATGTTGCTCACGACAAAATCGTGGTAACAGAGATTCCTTACGGAGTAAATAAGGCTGAGCTCATCAAGAATATTGCCGAGATGGTTATAGACAAGCGCATCGACGGCATCAGCAACGTAAACGATGAGTCCGACCGCGAGGGTATGCGTATCGTAGTAGACGTTAAGCGCGACGCAAATGCAAATGTTGTCCTGAACAAGTTGTTCAAGATGACTGCTTTGCAGAGCAGTTTCAGCGTAAACTGCATCGCCCTTGTTCACGGCCGTCCACGCTTGCTTTCTTTGAAAGAGTGTATCAGCAACTTCGTTGAACATCGTCACGATGTGGTTATCCGCCGCACTCAGTACGATTTGCGCAAGGCTCAGGAGAGAGCACACATCTTGGAAGGCTTGATTATCGCCTGCGACAATATCGACGAGGTTGTTCACATAATCCGTGCATCGCGCGATGCAGCGGCAGCCGTATCAGGCTTGATGAGCCGTTTCGAACTCGATGAGATTCAGGCTAAGGCAATCGTCGAGATGCGTCTGCGTCAGCTCACAGGTTTGCAGATGGAGCAGTTGCACGCTGAGTATGAAGAGTTGTTGAAGATGATTGCTTACTATCAGCAGATTCTTTCGGACAACGACTTGTGTATGAAGGTTATCAAGGACGAACTTCTTGAGGTTAAGGACAAGTATGGCGACAGCCGCCGTTCAGAAATCGTTCTTTCTGCCGATGAGTTCAACCCAGAAGACTTCTACGCAGATGACGATATGGTCATCACAATATCACACCTCGGCTATATCAAGCGTACTCCGCTTGCCGAGTTCAGATCGCAGGCTCGCGGCGGTGTAGGTGCCAAGGCAAGCACAACGCGCAACAGCGACTTCATAGAGTACATCTATCAGGCTACAACCCACAACACGATGATGTTCTTCACCAAGAAGGGACGCTGCTACTGGCTTAAGGTATGGGAGATTCCGGAGGGCAACCGCACATCAATGGGACGCGCCATCCAGAATATGCTCAACATCGAGGCTGATGATGCCGTAAACGCATTCATCAACGTCAAGAACCTTAACGATACCGAATATGTAAAGAGCCACAACTTGGTATTCTGTACAAAGAACGGTATCATAAAGAAGACAAGCCTTGAGCAGTACTCTCGTCCGCGTGCAAATGGTGTGATAGCAATCAATATCCGCGAAGACGACCGCGTTGTTGATGTTGTTCTGACAAACGGCGACAACGAGTTGATGATTGCAAATCGCAACGGCCGAACAATAAGATTCAACGAGAACACATGCCGCTCGCTCGGTCGTGTATCAACAGGTGTTAAGGGTATCGTTCTTGACGAGGACGGCGAGGACGAAGTTGTAGGAATGATTTGTCTTGACGATCCTCAGAATCAGACCGTTATGGTTGTGAGCGAGAAGGGATTCGGAAAGAGAAGCGAGATTGAGGATTACCGCATTACCAACCGTGGCGCAAAGGGCGTGAAGACTCTGAACATCACAGATAAGACAGGTAAGGTTGTGGCTATCAAGGCGGTTACTAACGACAACGACTTGATGATTATCAACAAGAGCGGCGTAACAATCCGTCTGAAGGTTGCCGACGTGCGCATCATGGGACGCGCAACTCAGGGTGTCAAACTCATCGACCTCTTGAAGCGTAACGACCACATCAGCAGCATCTGCAAGGTTTCTGCTGCCGACGAGGAGGAAGAACTCGAGGAAGGCATCGACCCAAATGAGATTGCCGACGACAACGCTCAGAACGAGACTTCTCAGGATACAACAACAGAGAATATCGAAGAATAAATTGAGAAACAGGCGAAAGGCGGTTGAGACATGCCGCCTGCCGCTTGACATAATAGAAAAAACGTTTAATTTAATAAATCTAAAAATGAAGAAAGTATTATTGTCAGCATCTCTAATGATGCTTGCTGGTGTATCTTTCGCACAGGTTGCAAATATCAAGCAGGCTAAGGCAGAAGCCGACGGCAAGAACTTTGCCAAGGCAGAATCTCTTATCCTCGATGCAACAAACAGCCCTGAAACTAAGAGTAATGCAGAAGCATGGCACATTGCTGGCTATGTTCAGTCAAAAATCAACGACGAGGAAAACCAGAAGATGTATCTTCGCAAGCCTTACGACACAACTAAGTTCTACAACAGCGTTGTAAAGATGTATGAGTTCTGGTCTAAGTGCGACGAACTTGAGGCTGTTCCAGATGCAAAGGGAAAGGTTAAGTTCAAGCACAGAAAGGACAACGCAGCCCGCATGAAGGCAGACCGTGGCAACCTTATCAACGGTGGTATCCATTATTTCAACGCTCACAAGTATCCAGAGGCACAGAAGTTCTTCGGCGCATACGTTGACGAGGTTAACTTGAAGATGTTCGAGAAGGATAATCTTGCTGCAACCGATACACTTCTTGCAACTATCGGCTACTACGCTACTATGGCAGCAATGAACAACAAGGACTACGATGCTGCTATCAAGTATGCCGCTTATGGTGCAAAGTCAAAGAATGCAGACGAGGCTAAGAACAGTATCCAGTTCAAGGCTGAGTCATACAAGCAGAAGGAAGACGAGGCTAAGTATACCGAGACTCTTATCGAGGGTATGAAGGCATTCCCTAAGGAGGCTCAGTTCTTCTTCGGTAGCATGGTCGACTACTACAACTCAAAGAACCAGCCGGAGAAGGCTATGAAGCTTGCCGACGACATGCTTGCTTCTAACCCTAACGACTACTACAACTTGTTCATCAAGGGTTACCTGTTGCAGTCAAACAAGAAGTACGAGGAGGCTATCTCTTACTACAAGAAGTCTATCGACGCTAAGGACGACTTCGGTACAGCCTACACTTGCATCGGTAACTGCTACGAGTTCTTGGCTCAGGAGTATGGCGACAAGACTCCAACAAACAAGTATGACAGAAAGGAGTTCAAGGAGTTCTTCATCAAGGCTCAGCCATTCTACGAGCAGGCTCGCGCTTTGAATCCAGAAGACAAGACCCTTATTCAGGCTCTCTATCGTGTTTACTACAACACAGACAACGAGGCTAAGACTAAGGAGTACGAGGCTCTTATCAACAACTAATATTCGTTTAACAACGATAGTATTCACAAGGCAGGCGCGCATGACGTCTGCCTTTTTCTTTTGTTTTCTTGTTTTTATTCAAAACAATTCGTATCTTTGTGGCAACTCTATATCATTAAAAACTTGTACTGCTAACTATAATGTGTACTATTAAATCGAATTATTTCTATCTCACCAGTCACGACGACGAGAAGCGGCTTGGTGCGTGGATAAATACCGTTGGCTTTCAGGAGATTCCTGCCGGAAGCAACTATCCGGTAAGCGAGCATCCGGCAAGCTATCTGTTTAGCGTGAAGAAGGGCAGGGTGCTCAACGAGTACCAACTTGTCTACATAACCGACGGCGAGGGCATCTTCATTCCTAATCTCGACGACCCCGACTGCGAGGAGGTACATATTAAGAAAGGTACAATCATCCTGCTTTATCCCGGACAACGGCACACCTACTATCCGCTTCAGAAAACCGGATGGAAGGAATACTTCATCGGCTTCGAGGGCGATTTCTTCTTCAATCTCATTAAAAGAACATATCCGGAGCAGAAGAACTGCTGCTTCAACATTGGTCTGAATTCTGAAATAATTCAGTTGTTTCTGAATGCCTTGTCGATGGCAGAGAACAAGTTCTCGCATTTTCAGGACTGTCTTGTGGGAATTACGTTCCACATCTTCGGATTGCTGTTCATCGCAGCCGACAATACCGACGACGTTAGTTTCTCGACAAAGCAGAAAATTGAGCAGAGCAAGATTTACATGAACGAGCACATCTCTGAAATGATAGACTGGGACGTGCTTTCGAGAGAACTTGGCGTAAGTTATTCGTGGTTCAGAAAGGAATTTAAACTGATTACCGGCGAATCGCCTGCCAAATATTTCGCCGCTTTGAAGATTAAAAAAGCCCAAAAACTGCTTGCAGAAGAAAGACTTACGGCAAAGGAGGTGGCTTATGAGTTGGGATTCCCGTCTCCCGAACTGTTTTTGAGCAACTTCAAGCGGTTTACTGGGCAGACGCCAACGGATTTTAAGAACAGTAAACATTAAAAAGTACATGAGGATAAACAGATTTGGATACACACTAACATTCTTATTAACTTTAGCGTCATCATCTGATATATATGCACAAAGGGCTGAGCGAAGTCTTCAGTATTTTCCAGAAGGCAGAGGATTTGCCTCTTATAACGGAAAAAACAGATACACTCGCGCTCTATATGGCGGACACTCCGATTTCAGACTCGAGACAAGCGACCGGCCTGTGTTTGCCACCTTCACAAAAAAAGAAAAAAGAAACATCCGGTTCTTTTTGCATCTGGCAGACGGCAAGAGGCTGAACTTCGACGAACTGGAACTTTGTACAGCATACTACTTTCCCGGACAGAGAAAATATTACATAAGAAACTCATCGCTCGGAATCGATATTGACATGACGGCTATGTGCTGTTACGACAACGACGAGGCTATCTGGCGGATTGTCTGCAACAAAATGCCCGAAGGCTCGCATATAAGCTGTGTCGTTTCGATGATTGAGGCGAAACATCTTTACCGAAATGGCGACATGGGCGTAGAAACCACGCCCAACTTTTTTGAGGCTTCGAAGGAGCACGAACCGCTAATGACAACCGAGATAAAGCCAGAAAAGGAAATATATATAAGATATAACGATGGTTCGGTTGCAAAGATGCCTCTTAACGATGGGAAAACGCTCTTTGCCGTTACTCAGTTACAAAGCAACCATCTTGCTAATCAAGTAGTTATAAATACTCCAGATAAATTTCTTAACACTCTTGGCGGCGTCCTTACATCTGCTGCCGACGGTATTTGGGATGAAAAAGTGTGGTTGCACGGGGCTGTGGGATGGCGTGTTCAACTTCCGGGGTGGAGAGCGGGTTATTCGGGCGACTTTCTTGGCTGGCACGACCGCGCAAGAACGCATTTCAGCAACTATGCCGAAAGCATGGTTACAAATATTGAGCAGAAATTCAGTCATCCGATGCAAGATGCTGCTCTAAATTCTGCGCGTGCCGAGAAGAAATGGGGTTCGCCGATGTATAGCAACGGCTACATCTGCCGCTATCCGAACAAGGCAGACAACATGAATCATTACGACATGAATCTGTGCTACATAGACGAACTTCTGTGGCATCTAAACTGGACTGGCGACCTCGATTTTGCGCGAGAGATGTGGCAGAAGCTAAAGCTGCATCTGGCATGGGAAAAACGAAACTTCGACCCCGACAACAATCATCTTTACGATGCATACGCGTGCATCTGGGCAAGCGACGGTCTTTACTACGATAGCGGAGACGTAA